>SXGT01238200.1_pt1 | contig 11651 bp, 6 predicted proteins | sample 3176221 | NCBI WGS metagenome assembly SXGT01 (sample SAMN11356862, study PRJNA531348) | freshwater metagenome | isolation source: freshwater sample F1-120 | place: China: Fuxian Lake, Yuxi | collected 2017-12-25
AAGATCAATAAACTGGAATCACTGATGCACACGATCAACCGCTTGCGCCCCGACACCTGCGTGTTTGCCTTCATCGATCACCAGCCTTTCGTCACCTTCCCGGTGGCATCAATCCCCCATGCCGAGCTGGTGAACAACGTCACCGGCCTGGCCAAGGTGGCGAAGGCGCTCGACGTGCCGGTGGTGCTGAGCACCATCATGGCCCGAGGTGGACCGTTGAGCGATCCGTTGTTCTCGCAGCTGAGCTCGCTCTTTCCCGGCGGGACGCCGATCGACCGGCGCAACACCAATGCTTGGTCCGATCCAGCTTTTGTGGCGTCCGTGGAAGCCACCGGGCGGCGCCAGCTGGTGCTGTGCGGCCTCTGGACCGAGGTGTGCTTGGCGCAGACGGTGGTGTCCGCACTTGCCGCCAACTACGAGGTGTACTTCGTGGCCGACTGCTCTGGCGGTGTCAGTGTCGAGGCACATGCGGAGGGCAAGCGGCGCATGGTTCAGGCTGGTGCGATACCCATGACCTGGATGTCGGTCATGGCCGAGCTGTGCCCTGACAACACAGCCCCCGCGTACCAGAACCTTTACCCCGTAGTGCTGGAGCATGGCGGGGCGGTCGGCGTAGCTGTGCAGTACGTGCTGGCGCAGCTGCCATCGCCTGCTGCGGCATAACGAACAAGAAGTTCATTCAAGAAGGAACTTGTCCATGAAGTACGGTGTGATGAACAAGGCAGTCTGGGTCCTGCAAGTGTTGCTGGCTCTGGCGTTTATGGGTGCCGGCGGCGCAAAGTTGGCCGGAGTGCCAGCCATGGTCCAAATGTTCGATGCTATAGGCTTGGGGCAGTGGGCGCGCTACGCGACCGGTGCCATCGAACTGCTCGCCGCCCTTCTGCTGATGCTGCCAGCCGCCTGCGGTCTCGGCGCGATCCTGGCCGCCTTAACGATGGTTGGTGCCGTGTTGACGCACCTGATTCTGATCGGCGGAAGTCCGCTGCCAGCACTTGTCCTGCTTGTCATTGCAAGCACTGTCGTATGGCATCGGCGCGACCGGCTTGGCCCATTGCGGACGCCTCGCGAGCAGGCCTAGTCCTGGTGTTCAGCATGGGCACGGAGCCAGGATTCGATTTCTCGCACTGCGCCAAAGCCCATACCAAGAACACTGCCGCCATGGCGCTATCGGGCTGAATTGCTGGATTCGAGGCTGCCCGTCGAAGGACTTGAAGCCGATTTGGACCGCAAGTCCGCATACGCATGGGCGGACCCAAAGCTGCCATTTGCTGGAGACTGGAACTGGCCGGGTCCCGACGTTCAGGTTCGGACGCTTGGTAGCCACTGCAACCAAGCGACCACCCCCTGACTACCGCACCCCAGCCCCCAAACCCGCCAACGCATCGTCCGCAAACGCAGTCCCCGCCTCGTCATAGATGTGGAACACCGCATCAGCCCCCAAGCCCTTCAGCACTTCGATCTCCTCCGGGTAGGCCACGATGGCGGCGATGCGGCCGCTGAAGGCGCGGTTCTTCAGTTGCCGCAGGGCATAGACGTTACCGGCGTGGCCGGGCATGGCCAGCAGCACCAGCTTCACGGTGTCGGTCAGCACCAGCTTGTCCCAGAAGTCGGAGTCGACGGCATCGCCCTCAATGACCAGGCGCCCGGCGGCCTTGTGCGCTGCCAGCTTTCCGGCATCGCTGTCCACGCCGAGCACGCGCATGCCGTGGCCTTCAATGAGGCGTTTGTAGGCGCCATTGCCAATTTGGCCCATGCCCAGCACCACGGCGTCGACTTGGTCCACAGCGATGGGTTGATCTGCTGCCAAAAGCTTGGGCGCCTCCAGGGCTGCTAGGGGCCCCTTGAACCTTGCGTAGATGCGCTCGCTTGCAGCGTTCAGCGGTGCGGCGAGCACAAAGCTTGCCGCGACCGCCAGCGACAGCACGACCAGCCACTCTGGAGACAACCAGCCCGAGCTGGCGGCCAGTGCCGCCACGATGAGCCCGAACTCCGAGTAATTGCCGAGCGCCAAGGTGGAGAGCACGCCGGTGCGCGTGCGCAGCCCAAAGCGCATCAGCACCAGGTAGTACAGCCCCGTCTTCAAGGGCAGCACCAGCACGAGCAGCAGGGCCATCAACAAGATGGACGCGTTCGGCATGGCCACCAGCCCCACGCTGAGGAAGAAGCCCACCAGGAACAGCTCCTTCATGTGGAACAGCGACTTGGCGAGCCCCGCCGTGGCCGGGTGCGAGGCCAGCAGCATGCCCACCACCAAGGCGCCGAGGTCGCCCTTCACGCCCACGGCCTCAAACAAGCCATAGCCCACCACCAAGGCCAGGAAGGCTCCGTACAGCACTTGCAGGTCGCCGTGGCCAACGCGGTCGAGCATCATTCGCAGCAGCTTGGCGGCGGGCCACAGCAAGATGAGACATACGGCCCAAGGGCTTGGCAACTCGCCGGCCGAGGCCGAGAGGAAGATCACGGCGAACACGTCTTGCATCACCAAGATGCCGATGCCGATGCGCCCGTACAGCGAACCCAGCTCGCTGCGCTCCTCCAGCACTTTGACGGCGAACACTGTGCTGGAAAAGCTGAGCGCAAAGCCGAGGAGAACCATGCCGCTCCAGCCAAGGTCGCTCGCCAAGGCAAGCCCCAAGCTCTTGAGCACGAACAGCAAGCCGGCCAAGAGCAGGGTCGACCCAACGATGTGCAGGCTTGCAGATGCCCACACCTCGGCGCGCAGCAGGGTGCGAATGTCCAGCTTCAGGCCGATGGTGAACAGCAGCAGCGTGACGCCGAGGTTGGCGATGGTGTCCAGCGCCGGCGTTTTCTCAAAGCCCATGGCATTGAGCACGAAACCGGCGGCCAAGAAGCCAATCAGGGGTGGCAGTCGAACGAGCTGCGCTGCAAAGCCGGCGGCAAACGCCAGCGCGATCATGAGGGGCTCCATCGGCATCCTGAGGCTGTTACCCAAGGGCGGGCTTCGGCCGCGATGTTAGGGGCGCCTGAATGCCCGCTTGCCCTCCTGTTTTAGCCAATGCGTTGCCTGCTGGCGCGCCGTGAGGTGGGCGCTCTGCCGCCTTCAAGGCCCAGCATGCGGCGGGGCAAAGTCTCTGGCTCGGCCTGGCCCTATTCGACCTTGACCCGTAGCTCGGTCTCCGCCGTGCGGCCAGCCACATCAGAGACTTGAACCAGCAGTCGGTGGTTGCCGGACGGAATCTTGGCCTCTTCCGCCAGCACACCCTTGTCGGTCACACGTGCGTTCTCCCTAATCTTGCGCGTCAAATCAATGCGAAGCACGCCGTACAGCACTTTGAGCGTTGAAGGGTCGATGCGGGTCTCGCCGAGGGGTTCGAAGGCGAGTTCGATGCGAATGGGTGACTTCAATGCGCCGCCATCTGGCTTGGGCGTGATGACCTTGATGGACGGCAGCAGTGAGCGAGTGCGGCGCGGGGGCGCAGCTTGGGCTGCTAGCTCTTGATCGGCCAGCGCCCGTTCTTCGGCTGCAAGCTCGGCCGGCGTGATCAAGTCAAAAGCAGCCTTCTCGTTGGCCAATGTGCATGAAGCGGCCAGCAACAGCCCTAGGGAAAGGCCGGCCGGCAGCTTCATCAATGGCCATTTTCTGATCCTCATTGCGCTGCCTTCTCAATCTCGCGCCGCTCAAGCAGGTAGTCCGTATTGCCTTGGTGTCCGGCCTCTCGCGAGGCACCGTACTGCGGCGTTTGCGGGAAGTCGCGGCGCACGGCATCGCGCAGGCGCTCGAACACATCGCTTCCGGCCTTCCAGTCGCCCAGTTCGCGCAAGGCGTTCATCAAGTGGTAAGCAAACACCGAGTGCCCGTTCTTGCCTTCGTCGGCCACGGGTTCATTGCCGCCAGAAGAAAGAATCACCACGGCCTTGCGGCTGAGCAAGTCTTCTGTGGTGCGTTGCCCTGGCAGCTCAACCTTCTCGTTACCGGCCAAGGTGCCTGAGTAGCAGCTGTCAGAGATCAACATCATTTGCTTGGCACCGATCAAGCTGATCAGGCGGGCAATGTCGGTGTTGGAGATCCACGTCTCGGGCTTGTCAATGCGGCTGTCTGACGGTAGCCAGTAGCCCATGCCCGTGCTGGGCACCACTTCGCCATGCCCGGCGAAGTAAACCATCACGGAGTCATTCGGCCCTGACTCCAAAGCCAATTTGTTCAGTGCTGCCAGCATGGTTTCTTTGCTGGAGTTTTCGACCAAGATCGTCTCGTACCCCAGCCGGTCCTCCAGCAGGGTGCGAACGGCGCGCGCATCGGGAATGGCACCCATCAAGAACGGAATGCGGCGGTCCACGTAGTCGTTGATGCCGATCAGCAGCGCCACCTTGCGCTCAATGGCCGGCACTGCGGCTTGCTTGACCTTGCGGAACTTATCGCGTTGCACCGCATTGAGTTCGCGAGCTTGCAAGATGGCCCGCTTCAGGCTCTCGGTGATCAAGCACTGCCCCTTGCTCAACTCCGCCTCATTGGCGCAGGGCCGAACATCGGCCAAGGCTGGGTCAATCTTGAGCTTGTGCAGTGCATCGGCGAACAGGTTCTTCTTGTAGTTGTCGCGTGCGGCCAGCAAGGTGATGACCTCGGAGCGCGACATCTGAGACAAGTTCAAAGGCGCAAAGCCCAGCGCTCCCTCAGCGCCACGTTCAAAGCTCAGACCAGACGCCGCGTTCAGGACACGACTGCTGATGGGCGTTGACATCGTCACTGGGATGGACGTGGATAGCGCGGCTGTAACGAGCAGGGTTTGGCTAAGGTTCGTCGGCGTGTCGGACGAAGCCGATGGCCTTAACGTCAATGCCTGTGCGTTGCCAGGCGCCTGCACAAACCGGTAGTTGGCGGCTGTTAACCCACCGCCATTGATGTTGTACAGACCTGCTGGCGATGCAACGCTAGCCGTAGTACTCCATACGAGTGAGCCGCTGGTCGCTGATTGCAGCGTCTCGTTACCCACAAAACCGGCAACGGTTCCACTCAACTGCGGTAGCACTGCACCTTGAACTGAAACAACAGGCGTTGCAATGAAGGTCAGCGTGGCAGGTGCGATATCGGCAGCCAATCCGCTGACGGGCTGGAGCAGATAGTTCCCTGCATCGCCACCGGATAGCGACAAGCCAGACACCGAGATTGGGCGCGCGGATCCCACGTCCTTGCTGGCAAAGGCCCCCGAAGCTGAGCCTGCCAAAGCCACCTGATCGCCGTTGAGCACATTGATGATGGCGGTCCCCGAGAGCACTGCAGTCACCGAACCGTCGTAGACCTTATTGGCCGCGGTCAGGCCAGTCACTTGGAGGTTGCGAGGCGTAATGCTCGCAAAGGTGGTGCCGCTGGCGGTGGCTGGCAGCAAGAAGTAATTGCCTGCGTCGGTACCGGTCAAGTTCGCGGTGTAGTTCACGCTCTTGTTGGCGCCTGCGTTTTTGTCGACAAACTGCCCGTTAAGCGACGTCGCAACACTGTCGCTTCCAAGAACGCCACTCAGCTGGCCGGTCAGGGAGGCAATGGTCGCTGCGTCGTACACCTTGTTTGCCGCCGTCACAGCGGTTAGCTGAAGGTTGCGAGGTGTGATGCTGGCGGTGAAAACCGGGCTGTTGTAACCAAAAACGGGCTTTCCGTTCGCATCCACCACACCAAACTGCGTATCGTTGCCTACCGTGACGGCCTTGTTGGCGCCAACGTTCTTGTCACTTGCATTGGCTGTTCCAGCGCCAGTGAAGGTCAGGCGGTCGCCTGCGAGCAGGCCACTCACCGTCAAAGAAACGGGGTCTAGCAGGAAGTTACTCGTCGCGTCGTACACCTTGGTCAAGCTGCCCTGCAAAGCACTCCCCGCAAGGCTTGAAGCAGACACGGAATAGCCAATCGCGTTGCCCGCGAGCGGGGTCACGAAGTTGCCGTTGCCATCTCGCTGCAAGGGGTTTGCAGCCAGGTTGAGCATGGAAAAGTCACCCACCAACCCACCCAGCGTTGTTTGGCGCGGGTCATTGAAGAAGGCGAGCCAACGCCCGTTGGGGGTCTGGATGCCGGCGGCGCCCGCGCTGTTGCTGAACTGCGTGATGGCTCCGAATCCGTCACTGCCTGTCAGAACCACGGCGTCGCCGCTGGCGGTGGAGCGAACGCCTGCGCCGACCTGGAAGCTTAGGTTGTCGATGGCAAGCTGCAGGCGTGAGGGCGCAGAGAGCAGACCAGCAAAGGTGATGGGCTCTCCCTCGGCAGTGATGCGTGTGAGGGCGCCAGCCGGCATGTCGCCGAGCAGCGTGCTCAGCCAAGTCAAGTCGGCGGCCGGCACCACCGAGCCCCCGGGTTCCCGCTCGGTGAACTTCAGGTGGAACTGCCGGCCGGCCACGAAGCGCGGCCCCGTCGGTCCGAAGCTGTCGGTCAGCTCCACGCTGTTGCCGGTGCCGTCAAGGAACAAGGTATCCCCGGCGGTGAGTCGCCAGGCGCCGTCGACTTCAATGGTGGCCGAGGTGCCCGATAGCTCTCTCCCGGTTAAGGTGAGATTCTGCGTCGCGTTCAGGCTGCCCGCGTTGTTGGCCAGGCGCACGCCAAAGTCGTTCGCCCCGGTGCCGGTGAGCTGGATGTTGGTGCCGTTCAGGGTGCTGCCCTCGTACACCGCCACGCCGATGCCGTTATGGCCGTTGCCTGTGCGCCCCTGGCCAGTGATGCTGATGGTGGTAGCTTGGATGTCGCTGTTGACCATGCCCACACCGGTCAGCGCAAGGGTGGGCCCAGCCAGCGCGGGGCTGTCTGGGTCGGGGGCAACCCCGTTCATCTCCACGCGGCCAGTCGCTCCGGGTGCCGTGATTTGACTGTCGCGCAGGTAAATGCCGAAGGCATGGTCGCCGTAGTTGCCGGGCAGTTCACCGATGCCGCCCTGGGCGCGCAAGCTGATGGCGCCGCCCCCGCTGTCGAGCGTGCTAGCGTTGACGATCAATCGAGAGGTTGTGCTCGTTAGGCTGATGTCCAGCGGTACGCCACTTGACCGAATCGTGGAGCCGGAGATGAGCAGCCGGCCAGCGACGTTTCGGAAGCTGCCACCAGTCTGGATCGTGGCGCCATTGAAGATCTGAGAAAAGTCCTCGGTAGCTCCTGGGGACAGCGGCCCGATGAGATCAAAGGTGCCGTTGCTCGGTCCAATGTAAATACCGCTGTCAAGGCTAACGCCTCGGTTAGTACCTTCTAGGCGAAAGGCGCTGGCACCCGCAACGTCAACTATCAGTCGATCGCGCGCTCCAGAGTTGGTGATGAACGCGCTGCGGTTTCCAATGATCGTCACCGTGCCACCCGTTGCTGTCACAAGCGGGCCAGTGGAGAGACTACCCGCGGTCAGGCCTGCAGTGCCCAGCATGAGCGAGGGGCTGCCTTGGCCGTTGATCAGCAACCTTGAGGCGGGTGACGCCGCGTTCAACAGGAACTTGGTGTCGCTGGTGCGTACGCCGCGCCCGCCGAATCCGTATAGGTCGATGTAGTCGGTTGCGGTGAATTGGCTGGAGCCCAGTTGCACGGCGATTGCTGGCAGCGGAACCTCGGGACCTGTGCCTGTCGCGCCAGTCAAACTAATGCTGCGCGCGGTAATGTTTGTTCGGAAGGACTGGATGCCAATACCTCGGTCACCAGCTGTGCCGGCAATGCCTCCAGCGGCGAAGAATTGGCCCGTACCGAGGTCAAAGCTGCTGTTACTTAGGTAGACCCCAATACGGCTCGATGGGGCGAAAGGTGCCGCTGTGACGTCGCCAATGGCGGCGTTGTAGGTGCTTTGGGTGAAGGTGCCTTCCCATTCAAGTGGGCGAAGGACACGACTACCGAGCAGAACATTGCCTCCGACGGTTTCTATGGTGGAACCCACCACCGCAATGGAGCCCGTGGTACCGGTGGCCGCACTCAAAGATACCGATAGCGGAGCACTGCCACTTCGGATGACGCTGTTGCTCATGCCGATGTGGCGCTCAGCCACGAAACCCAGACTCACCGATGTGGGTGGGGCCACGACCAAGTTCATGCCATCGATCGTGATGTCGCCAGCTTGGGTATTGGCGCCTGCGGCTGCGGTGGAAATGGAAACCGAGTTGCCAGCGTTCAGCGCCGCCGCGATGGTGGCCGTTGAGATCGTCGAGTTGTCGTTCGTGGTGGTAAACGAAGGACCGCCACTGATGTTGGAGTCGCCGACGCTGTCGCCGATCAGGATATTGTTGGGGTCTAGAAGCCAAGTGCCAGCGCGGCCCAGTGGGGCCTGCACTTGAATCGAGGCTGGGCGGGCATCCAGCCAGCCGCCGGAGGTTTCTACCAGGCCACCATCTCCCCCTGTTGCACCACCGCGAGCGCTGAAGTTTCCGTAGGCGCGGGTGGCCTCGTTGCTCCAAAGCAGAACTTGGCCGCCGTTCCCCGAGCTGCCGGCATCGGCAAGCAAGGTGGCCTTGGGGGCGACATAGACCGCACGGGCATTGGGCAGGCGGGTGTCCAGGCCGCCTGCGCCGCCGCCCACGCGGATGCGCCCACCGCCGGTCGCGCCCGATGCGTCGATGCGCGCGCCTTCCAGAAGCCCAATCTGCGGGCCGAGCACTAGCACTTCACCCCCGCGCGACGTAGCACTGCTTGCGTCAACCGAACCAGACACCCAGGTGGTGCCGCTGCCGGCCTCCAGAGTGATGCTGCCACTGGCGGCGCGTGTTTGGCTGCCGGCCGCGAGCGTGAGGGTGTCGCTGGCGCTGAGATGCACCTGACCCTGCCCGTCCACTGTCAAGCGGTCAGCGCGGATCAAGCCTTGCTGGTTCACGCTGGCGGCGTGCACATCAATGCTGCCGCCGTGGGCGCGCAATTGGCCGAGGTTGATCACTTCGCCAGCCGGCACGCTCACCCGCACGCTCAGGTTGGGCGCGCCGGTATCCACCAACTCCACGCTGCGCGCTGCCGCTAGGCTGGTGTTGCCCTGGGGCGTTTCAATCTGACCGGCGTTCTCCACCCGCTCACTGAGCAAGACGACTTGGCCGCCCAGGCTGGAGCGCAACGCGCCTTCGTTGCGCAGGGTGGCGCCGTCCAGCCCTGCACTGAAGCGGTACTGGCCGCTCAAAAAGTCTTGGTCGTTCAGGCGCAGCGTGGAGACCACGAGGGAGCCCACGTCAACCCGCGCATCGCGCCCAAAGAGCACGCCATTGGGGTTGAGCAGCCAAACTTGGCCGTTGCTACCGAGCTGACCGAAGATTTGCGAGGGGTCGTTGCCAATGACGCGGTTCAGCACTTTGGAGCTGCTGTTGGCCTGCTCAAAGTAGACCTTGGCATCCCGGCCGATGGAGAACTCTTGCCAGTTGAGGATGCTGCCGTTGGTGTTGCGCACGGTCATTTGTGCGCCTTGGGTGCTGAGCTGGGCCTGGCCTTGCACCACTTGCAGGCCGCGTGGCAGGGCGTCTGCCGGCAAGGGGTTGGCGGCCAGGGTGGGCCAGCCGGTGGTGGCCAAGAGGACGGCCAGGCTCAATGGGCGCAAGGCGGAGGGCTTGGCCTTGCTGTTTGAGCGGCTGCTGCGGTCTGACTGGGTTGGAGTGCGCGTCATGGGGAAGCTCCTGGTGTTCGGTGGTCGCTGGCATGCCGATGGGCAGGCTGCTGCTGGAGGTTCAGAAGGATTGCTGCAGCAAGACGTGCAACTTCCAGTCGCCCTTGCGGGTCGGGTTGCCGGCGCTCATGGGGCGGGCCAAGTCCAAGCGGATTTGCGAGTCGGGGATGCCGGCTCGCAAGCCCACGCCCAGAGAGCCCATGCGGCAAGAGCTTTGGCCAACCAGGCAGACATCAGAGCCAATTTGGTTCAGCCAAGCGGCGTCTGCAAAGGCCAGCACTTGCAGGCGAATTTTTTCGGCCCCGGGCACGATGCTGAGCAGGTTGGGGGTCCAGTACTCGAAGCTGGCGCGAACGCCTCGATCGCCGTTGAGCTCGCGCTCCTCAAAACCCCGCACGCTCTGCGCGCCGCCGGCGCCAAAGGCTTCGCCGGGCACCAGGGCGCGGGTGGCGTACTGGCCGCTGGTGCGCGCTTCAAAGGTTCCGAAATTCCAGATCGGGACGGAGAGGTTGGCACTGAAGCGGGCCACGCTGTAGCTTGGGGTTGCGCCGGCGCGCACGCGGTCGAAGTCGGCCGCACCGGCATTGCGCCCACCCCAACCGGGGTTGTGCAAGAGGGTGGCGCTGAAGCCCACGCGGTACTCACTGGCGACTTGAAGCGTGTACCCGAGCGACAGCGGGCTCAGGCGCACGCTGGCCCCCGCCCCGCCGCAGGCGCCAGGGGGCAGGCCGGCAATGCTGCAGTCGTTGAGGTAGTCGCGTTGTTCGAAGCCAAGTTGCACACGTTGGTCGACATTGCCCCAGCGTTCCAGGTAGCGGCTCAGGCGAAGCCCAGCGATGCGACCGCGGCCGGAAAAGGCCAAGTCGCCGGCTGCGGTCTGGCTGGTGCCGCCGTCAACATCCGAGCGGGCTGCAAAGGCGTCCAGGGCCATGCTGTGGCCGTAGAGGGGGAGGCGGCAGCCGAGGCTGAACACGCGCACTTCGCCCCAGTGACCCGGTGAGGTTTGAAACTCGGTGCTGAGCACGTCGTCACGGCCGCTGAGGTCGGCGTGTTGCCAGCCCACGGCGGCCCGCCAGCGGCCGGTTCGCTCGCCGCCGGTGTTGTCGAGGCGAGTGGTCCAGCGTTGCACCTTGCCTTCGCTGACGCTGATCTTGGCGCCCACACTGCCGGGCTCGCTGCCCGGTTGCAAGAGCAACTGGATGACCTTGGCGGGGTTCTCATTGGCCATTTGAATCTGGGCATCAATGAGGCGGACGTCGGGTGTTTTGCCGAGCTGCAGGGCGGGCAAGCTGGCCAGGATGTTTTCGCGGCTGAAGTACTGGTTGTCCAGCACGTCAATCGCCTGCAGCTTGCCTTCTACAACCCGAATGCGGATGGTGCCGGTATTGACCGTTTGCTCGGGCACAAAGGCCACCACGCCGCCGTAGCCGGCGCGCCGGTAGAGGTCTTGCACGGCGCTTGCCGCCTCTCGCAATTGCCCGATGGTGCGTTGCCCAAGCCAAGGGCGGATGCGCTCCTGGATGCGATCCAAGGGCAACAGCGTGTTGCCCTCGATTTCAAAGCCGTCCACTTGCACTTCGACACCCGGTGGGCGGGGTGCGATGGCTTCGGCGGCGGCGCCTTGACCTAGTCCCAAGCCAAGCAGGCCCAGTACGAGAAAGGCCGATCGAAATGAGCTTCCGGTCATAGGACTCCAATAGAAATCTGCGTGCTTGCACCGATGCAGGGCGCGGTGCAGGGCGCAGTGGCCGCAACGGCCCGCCCTGCGGCGCTTTTGCTTACGACTTGCGCTTGAAGACGAGCGTTTGAATCTCGTTGGCGCCTACGCCGATCTCGACGCTCATGCCCTTGACAAGGCCCTTGGTGCGCGCGTCGCGCCAAGCCTCGTAGGCGACTTGCGCCAGGGCCGCGAGCAAACCGAGGCTTCGGGTTCGCCCCTCATTGCGCACCTGCACCTCGCCGCCGGTTTCTTGCCTTCGATCTCACCTGCATGCACGCCGGCGCGGATCTGGATTCCGAGACCCGCGAGTTCGCGACACAACGCGCGGCCGCACTCAACGCCCTGCGACGGCACATCGAAGATCATCAGCAATCCGTCGCCGGTGCTCTTCACCA
>SXGT01654134.1_pt1 | contig 11649 bp, 7 predicted proteins | sample 3176221 | NCBI WGS metagenome assembly SXGT01 (sample SAMN11356862, study PRJNA531348) | freshwater metagenome | isolation source: freshwater sample F1-120 | place: China: Fuxian Lake, Yuxi | collected 2017-12-25
ATTGGGGGTATTGCCGGTAGATGGTGTCAAGCCCGCGTTATTGCAGGGGTTGTCCAGAATCCAGTTGTTGATGCTGGCCTGGGTTCCGGAACCGGGCACGCGCCGGCAGATTCTCACCGGGTAATTCGCGCCCACCGAGGTTGGCGGGGTCACGCCGGGCATGCTGGTGAAGGCGGTGCCGTTCACCCGGATATAGTTCCAATTGGTCACCTTGCCGGAGAATAGGCTCGCCACCAGCTCCTTGCTCAAGCTGGGCATGCAAGCTATCGCATCGCTGCCGATACAGGTGCTGGTGGCGCCGAATTGGGCCACCTGGAGGTTGTTGCGCAGATTGGTCGAGACCACCACGCCGAAGGTTTGGCCGACGACGCTTTTCACCTTGCCGAACCTGGGGACGACATTGGCGGCGAGCACGCCCGTGAAGCCGGCGGGGGTGTTGACGCCCTTGAACATTTCCGGATTCACGTCGGAGATGCCGGCATCCTGGGGCAGATCGCTCACGTTGGCGACGGTGTTGGAGCAGGTGTAGGCGCTCACCGTGCCCACGCTGGGAATCGTGGAGGTGTAGTTTCCGGTGGCGTCGGGGACGCAGGTTGCTGGGTTGATCTGGGTGATCGGCGTGGGCGGATCGGTCAAGAGGGTATTGACGCCATAAGCCGAGCCACCCGCCGAACGCTTCAGCAGCATGATGTTCTGGCCGGATATGGTGGGGTCGATCTTGGCATTTTGCGCGGTGGTCTTGGCGGTGCAAGCCACGCCGAAATAATTGCCTAGCTTATGGGGAAGGGAGGTGGTGGCGGGCTTGTTGAGCACGCTGATATTGCTGGCGCAGATATCCCTGAGGGTGCTATCGAATACCAGATTATCCACGGCCGAGGCGCCGGCGAAACGCAGGGTAAAACCGCTGGCGATGGTTTTCGGGTCCAAACCGGCGGCATATGCGTTATGGGATAACGCCGCGTAGGCCGTAACGGCCAGAGTGAGATATTTCAGTTTCATGACGGTACCTGATGGTTTCGAAAGGGGGTAGTGGCGAAAGCCGGGCTCGCTAATGCCTGGCAAGGCAAAGGGGTATCCAAGGATATGCGTTAGATAGCCCTTGGCGCTATCCGGCGTGGTTTTCCACTATCACAGCTTAACAAGCCAGAATTACACTAGGGTTACGGTTTCGTGAAATTTTCTTGGGTAGCTAGGACGGTTATGGCAAACGCCTTTGTTTTGACGTTACAAAACCCCTACGGGATGTCGATCCCAGGGCTAAAAAAAGCCTGATAACCTGTTACGGAAATTTGCCGCGCCAGCGAGGCGATAAGGGAAACCCAGGGGGTTTAACCTCCCGGAATCCGCTCGCCTTGTTTGCGAATCTTGAACGTGCCTTCGGTGGCGGCGCATTCGGGTAGGGCGGTTTTCGATTGCGGAACGCAGACCGCCAGCATGGCTTTTTCGCTGATCTGTTTTCTGCCGGGTTTCCACAGGTAATAGCCGTTAACTCTTAATCCGCTTTTGATGCGCTTCCAGTTAAGCCCGCCGTTATTCGAGTAAAAGAGGTTCAGACGATTGGAGGGGGCTATATCTCCGGAGAGCCAGCCTATGGGCTGTCTGATGCCAGCCTGGAGGGTATCGCCGGATTTAGGGAGCAGCATCCGCAAATTCATTGCCCCCGCGGAGGTAGACGTAGACGACGTGGGTGGCGGGGTGGGCGTGGGCTCGGGAGCGGGCGGTGGGGCGTCGCTGGGGCAGGGCGAATTCGGCTGATCCGAGGCCGCGGTGAAACGCAACCGCGATCCGTTGAAACTCCACTCCCCCAAGGCTTGTCCGTTATGGCCCACCACGGGAGATTGGTTTAAGTCGGCGGTCATTAAATACATCCCCAAAGTGCCGCCATCGCCGATTTTTTGGCTGCTGGAAAATCCAACCTGGCCGTTCATCAATTCGTTCCAGATGCCGGGCTCTTGGTAATAACCCCTGTCGGCCGCGGTGAATGCCTTGGAACCTTTCAATCCAACGCCCGCGTTATTGAGATGGGTTTTCATGGCGGCGGTTGCCGCCCCATATGCCAGATTGTTTATATCGGTAATATCGAGGGGATTGGTAACGGTGCTTAAATAACCGGTATGGTTTTTAGGGCTTTGCGGATCGTTGTTGGCGCCATTCGGATCCTGTAGTGAGGAAAAGTTATCGTCATTGACCGCTTGGACGCTCCAAACCGCGTTGTCCGACAGGACGCCCGAGGTTTTTAGCAGGGTGAGATTGGCATCGCCGCTCAAATCGATATCGCCATTGAAACAAGCCGCGGCGGTCAGGAACGCGTCCAGGGTAATACCCAGATCCTTGATATAAGAGAGTCCCGTGGAATCCGTATTGCCGTTCCACACTTCCAGAAACAGTTCGTTATCTTGCAGAAAATTGGTATCGCCAAGGGCGCTCAAGGGCAGTGCCAACGCGAGAGTGAGGATTTTCAGTTTCATCGGTGAGTCCTTGGACTTATCGGATTCTCCGGGCCGGGTCGGCGGCCGATGGCCCATGCCGCGGGGAATTGAAGTGGCCCGCCCCATTGGCCGCGGATGGCGATGTTCATTTGGCGATCGCGAAAACCGCGTTGGACTTATCGCACTTGGCGAGCCGGGTGTTTGTTTGGGGCAGGCAGATCGCCAGTAACCCCTGTTGGGTCAGCCGGGATTTGCCGGGTTTCCAAGTTACCCGGCCGGTGTTTTTAAGGCCCTTTTTCGCTACCAGCCATTGTTTACCGCCATCCCTGGAAAAATAGAGATTCAATCGCTCTTTTGGATCGATGTTTACGGTGGTCCATTGAACGGTTTGGGGGGTTCTGGCATTCCAGGTTTCCGAGCCATTGGGAACCAGCATCCGAATATAGGGGCCATACTCGGAAACGCTGCACGAAGCATGGGTATACAAGCCGCTCAATTTACCGTTGTCGCAGGTCCGGATTTCCTTCTCCTCGCCGCAGTAAGGGCTTTTGTCATTGGGGTAGGCGTCGATGGACTGGCCGCTATCCAGTTTGCCGCCCCAGGGTAGATCGCAAGAAGCCTGGTTGGCGCAAGACTGGAAGCTGTTTCCACCACTTAAATTGCCGTTGTCGCAGGTCCGGATTTCCTTGGCCGCGTCGCAGTTGGCGCTCTTATCGGCCGCGTAAGCGGCGACGCCTTGGCCGCTGGCGATCTGGCCTCCCCAGGGAAGGCTACAGGCCGCCGGCGCGCACGATTGGTTTTGGAATGTGCCCCTCAGGGTGCCGTTGTCGCAGGTTCGGGTTTCCTTGTTTTCCACCGCCTCGCAGGCGGCGCTGGCGCCGGCTTTGTACGCGGTGACGCTCTGGCCGTTCGGAATAGTCCCGCCCCAAGGCAGGGGACAGGCCACCGGGCCGGAGCAGGATTGCTGGGTAAAACCGCCGCTGAGCTGGCCGTTTAGGCAATTTCGGGTTTCCTTGTTGGCCGCCGCTTCGCAGTCATTGCTCGTGCTGTCCTTGTAAGCGATGACGCTTTGGCCGCTGGCCAAGGTTTTCCAGGACAGTTGTCCGCACTGGGTCGTGACCGGGCAGGTGGGCGGCGGGGTGGTGTCGCTGGATTTGAAGCTCAGCTGTTTGCCGTCGAAGCTCCACTCGCCTAGGGGAAGTCCCGAGTTGCCGACTAGGCCGGTGCTGTAATCGGAGGAATCAACCGTAAGAAAGAACATCGCGTTCGCGGTGCCGATTTGTTGGTTTCTGAAAAAACCCACGGCGCCACCGCCCATGTCTTCACCCCATGTGCTATCCGCGCTCGGACCCAGGTAAAAACCTGAATCCGTGAGAGAGAAGGACTTGGAATCGTCAAAGCCGCCCGCGCTGGCTTGTAGGAAATGGTTCGACATGTTTTGGGCCACCGGCCCGAACGCCGGGTAGGTATTCACCAAATCTAGGAGATCGTCCGGATTGCTAGCCGTTGCCAGGAAGCCGGAGTGGTTTTTCGGACTTTGCGGATCGTTGCCGGCGGCATCGACAATCGAACTCGATAGCGATCCGGGGTTATCGTTGTTGAGCGCCTGCACGTTCCAGACCGTGGCCGGAGGCAAAGCTCCATCCGTACCGGCTAGGCTGGCGAGATTGGTGTCACGGCTTAGGTCTTGTACGACATAGTTGAAACAACCCGGCGCGTTCATGAACGCATCCAGGGTAATGCCGAGATCCTTGATATAGGATTTGCCCCCGGCGCCGGTGTCTCCATTCCAGACTTCCAGGAATAGTTCGTTGTTGCCCAGCGCGGGGTAGGCGTCTCGCGCGCCCAAGGCGAACGCCAGTCCCAGCGCCACCATGACCATCTTTAATTTCATTCGAATACCAGGGGATAGAAGAAGCGGATTTTTCGCATGGACCAACCTGACGAATATTTGCTCGGACTGGATGTGCATCCCTAACCCGCCCCGCCCTCGCCGGGTGCCAAGAATCCCAAGATCGGATCGAAGCCACGGTTCCAGTGGCCATCCTTGCGCCGCGATTATTGGGCCACAGCGGAACCGCGCGGATTTTCATTGCCGGAACAATAAATCGGATTTATTACGGGAAAGTTAAGGAAATATTACGAAGCGTTTTTTAACGCTTCCGTAATGTTACTGGCAGAAAATACCGTAACGAGATCGAGATCGAGTGCCCGTGGGGGGAGGGAGAGCATGGGGGGATCGGCCGAATTCGGAAGCTGCTAACCGCTTTCCGGCCGGTATCCGATTTCGAGTTCAGCGGAACGGCCCCCTCGCGTTGCTCATCTGTCGTTTCCATTCTTAATCCAAGACTTACGCGGCAACGCCGGCGTGCCCCGCAGTCCCATGGCCAATAAACCCAAGCGAATACAAGCCATCCCATGACGATCGTTAGGCAGACCCTAGCCGCTGTTCTGGTGGGCACCCTGAGTGCCGCCGCCCAAGCCGAGGAACGCGAGGAATACCTCAAGGTCAAGAAATCCACCTTCACCAATCTGATAGGCTTGCTGGTGCAACGCGGGGTTCTGGAACAAAAGGACGCCAAGGGCCTCATCAGCGAGGCCGAAGAGGAAGCGAAGGCGGGAACCGAGCGGCAACAAGCGAGGAGCAGCGAACCGACCAGCGCCTCCCCCAAGGACCAGGCCGGACCCGGCCGTGCCGAGCCCACTGCCCAGGGCGGGAAAGGTGGCAAGCAAGCTTCCTCCAAATACGTGGCTTATGTCCCGGAGTTCGTGAAGCAGGAAATCCGCGACCAGGTCAGGGCCGAACTCAAGGACGACGTGCTGAAGGATGTCAAGCAAACCGCCAAGAACGAGAAATGGGGCATCCCCGACGCCTTGCCCGGTTGGATCAGCCGCATCAATCCCTATTTCGACATGCGGCTCAGGGTGGCCGACGACTTCTACGAGTCCTCCAACGCCCAGTATTTCGATTGGCTGAATATCAACCGGGATGGCGGTATTTCCCAGGCCATGGCGAAGAACGAAGCCTTCCTAAATACCACCGTCGATCGGCTGCGTTTGCGAGAACGGTTCAGGTTGGGCTTCGACGCGAAAATCACCGAAGGGCTCACGGCGGGGTTCAGGTTCGCCACCAGCAACATGTACAACCCCGTGTCTAACAACCAAACCTTGGGTAACACCGGCCAATCCTGGGCTTTCGCCATAGACCGCGCTTTTCTGCAATACGATTTCGTGGATCAGGCCGGCAAGGACTGGTTCAGCCTGTATGGCGGACGTATACCCAACCCGTTCGTATCCACCGACGTGGTTTACGATCCCGACCTCAGCTTCGAGGGCTTCGCGGGTACTTTTCGCTGGAATTTCGGGGACCACGTGCCCGATCCGCATTCCTACCGCAGAGTCACCCAAAGTGGACCGTTTGGCGTCAACCTAGGTCCCCAGCATCCCAACACGATATTCGCGACGGCGGGCGCTTTCCCGATCCAGGAAATCAACTTCTCCACCCAGGACAAATGGCTGTTCGGCTTTCAATTGGGTGGCGATTGGCTATTCAACGACGAAGCGCGCTTCAAGATCGCCGGCTCCTATTACGACTACGAAAACATCTCGGCGAAGCGGAATAGCTTCGAGAGCCTCGAATACGACTATACCGCACCGCAATTCATGCAGAAGGGCAATTCGCTGGTCGCCATCAACGACGCCAAGAACCAGCCGGCATGCAACAGCGGTGTACTCGGCAGCCAGAACGTCTGCTTGGTGGGCCTGGCTTCCGGCTTCAAGATCGTCAACGCTACCGCGATGTTCGATTACAGCCACTTCGCGCCCATCCACGCCATGCTGACCGCCGATTACGCGAAGAACCTAGGCTTCGACCAGGACAAGATATTGCGTGAATTCGGAGATAGCATCCAAGCGCGCACCAACGCCTATCAGGTACGCCTAGACGTGGGCCGAAAGGAATTGAACCACTTCTTGGATTGGAATATGTACTTCGCTTACCGCTATATCGAGCGCGACGCGGTACTTGATGCCTTCACCGATTCCGTGTTCCACCAAGGCGGTACCGACGCCAAGGGATGGGTATTGGGCGCTCAGTTCGGATTGGCCACCAATACCTGGCTGAACTTCCGCTGGTTCAGCACCAATTCGATCAACGATCCACCGCTGAGCATCAACATCCTGACGGCGGATCTGAACGCGAGGTTCTAATCCTCTAACCCTCGGGTATGTCATCTAAGTGCATCCGCGGAGCCCAATAGGGCAGCCACCGAACCATGAGCGACTGCCTTGGACAGGATGTACAGGATTGCGGGATAGGGGCGTGGGCGCATTTCCTTGAATCCGGTTCATCCTGTAAATCCTGTCAAAGCGGTTTGGCGGCCACACTTATCATCAACTCGGCAGCCACAAAGACTTAAAGGCGCCGTAACCTTGGGTTTGTAAAGTCCCTTCGTTCGCTGGCGATCGCGCTTGGAATCAGCCTGATCAGGCATTCTCATCGAGAAGCCACGGCGGCTTATGGCGGACGGCGCGATCCTTTCCCTCGCGCAGTCCGCCGATACCGGCGGGTTGCGCATGGTTTATCTCGGCGATTCGCACCATGGCGGGTTGGACTACCGTGCGTTCCGGGGAACCCGGCAAATCATGGTAAGTCGAGCCCGCCCGGCGTGTCGCCGATTATAGATAAGCGGGCTTTTCGATTTCAGCCTCACGGACTTTATTTGGCGTGGAATTTGCCAATAAAAGCGGAGGCGAAATCAAGGGATTTATCCGGATGGCGGGCAACTCGAACGAGGTTTCGTAATTAATACCCGTCCGCCCGGTAAATTTGGTCACGGATCGGCCCACGGGCTTTCGCTAAAGTAGGTTCCATGGGAATTCCACTCCGTGCTCGGCCCCTTGCGTATAAACCCGTATGGCCGGAGCCTTAAGCCTTCGTTAAGGTGGGAGTTGGTACAAGGAACGTGGAAAAACCAATCTAGCCAATCTAGCGAGGTGCGATATGAGCGATTTGAATGTTTTACTCCGCCGCATGAATCAGCGTAGGAGCATTTCCGAAGCCGGCCATTTGGAAGACGCCGCCACCACGACGCTGATGGTGCTGGTGGGCTTGATCACCCTGGCCTCGCTACTGTAAGCGCGGCCCTGCCATGGGAGGCTGGTTTCGCGCGCGATGCCGGCCAGTCTCCGGCGCGGGGACGGCACCGCGAATTCCGAAAACGATTCGCCGCCGGCAAACCCGCGTTTCAAAGCTTTTGTTCGATTTGGCCCACCATCCGCGCCATCGCGGTAAATGCCTCGGGTGAAATTTCGCCCTCGTTCGCCAAAACGGCGGCGACAAGTTCCGGATTGGCCCCGCCAATCCGGGCCAGGGCCGCGATCCGTTCGGCTTCGGGTAGCTGGGGAATATGCGGATAGCGCCTCGCGATGCTTTCCCTCAGGTCTTGCCGCGCCACGTTCGACCAGTGGTCCAGCCCGCCTTCCCGCCACACGGCGCGGCCCACGGCGGCGAGATGTTCGGCCAGGCCGCGCCGCGCCGGTGCCGCGGCCGGTAGCACGCCGCCGAAGCGCGGCATGATGGCCCACAACCAGGCCGCGATCAGCAGTCCAGCACTTACCAGCGCCATCCAGGCCGATTCCGCCAGCCATTCCCACAGGGTCGGCACTTCCAGCCGCGCGGCCAGGCGCAACTCGCCTTCCGGGCCGTAGCGCTCCATCAGTTCCCAGACCAGTTCCGCGTGGTCGTACTCGCCGATGTTCCAATTGGCCAGAAAGCCGAAATCCTCCAACACCGTGATCCAGCCGCCGCCGTGGGCATAATGCAGCAATACCGCGCGGCTTGCCTCCGATCCCGCGCGCCAAAGCGGAGCGGGAGCGCTAGGTCGCAAACCCCGCTCAGCGTCCCACGCGCCGATTTTCAGATGAAAAATACGCTCTCCATCGGGCCAGCGAACCGCGACGCTATCCTCATGGGGCGGGATCGCGGCGGCTGTGGATGGGCATTGCCCCGCCGCGGGTTCCGGAGCGCCGCCGGCGGGCCGCGCGCCCTGCCCCCCGCCGTTCTCATCCCCGGCCTCCGGCGCCGGTGCCCATTGGATACCCAGCCGTTTCAGGACGGGATCGTCCACCGATGCCGCTTCCGCCGCGACGATGAGATATCCGCCCTGTTTCACCCACTCGAACAGCGCGTCGGCCCGCTTGGGGTTGAGATGAACCCTCCGCGAACGATCCAGCAACAGCACACCGCCAGCCGGGAGCCGGTCCAAGGCCAGCGCGTTGCCGATCCGCGCCAGCGGCCGACCCATGCGCGTCGTGAAGCGTTCCAGCGCTAGATAGGGATTGTGGAGGGCTTCCTTGCCGGGCTTTTCCCACCGGGTGGTCGGCACCCGGTCGAAGTGGATGAAAAACCAGGCGGCGCCCAATATCGCTAGGGCCAGGGCTCCGAAGATCGGCCAGAACACCGCCCGATTCATGCGCGGGGCTCTTTCGTGGCGGCGAAATGGCCGGCCCAACCGGCACACAGATCGCGCAGGCGCTCCGCGGATGGCGTGGCATGGGCGTAAGCGGCGAGCATCCAGGCATCGAGCAATTCGCCAAAATAGCGCTCGGCGGCGGCGTCTACGCGGCCCCGCACCCTTGTCCTACACTCGCCCTCGGTATCGCCGGGTTGGAAATCCACCCCGGTGGCATGGATCAGCGACACCAGGGTTCCCCGGTACAACAAGGATAAGGCCGGGACAATATCTCCGGCGGCGAGCAAGTGGCCGGCCGCCCCCGCGACATCCTCGGGCAGGGAATCCGGGCGCACGTCCAGCCCGAACAGGGTCGCGGGAACGGCGCGCGCGACGGGTAACCGGGACCGCCGGATATCGCGGTAACGATAAAGCAAGACGATGAGTCCCGCCGCCAGGGCCGCCGCGCCGAGGTAGCCGAGCCAACGGATGCCCTTGGCGATCCATTCCGCGAGCCGTTGCGCGGCGGCCGCGTACGCGGGTTCCGGCTCCTCTCCGCCGGGTTCGCCGCGATACCGCCATGTCCAGTCCGCTACCCGCCGTCCGAACACCGGATCGTCGAGTACCACGGCGATGGCGCGCCCGGCCTCGCTGGAGACGGCCTTTACCATCCCCGGTTCCGCCGAGATTGGGGCGGCTTGCCGTTCGGAAGGCGCCGCGTAAGCATCCGACGGAACTTGCGCCAGCAGCAGCGCCGCCAAGCCCAATCCGGCTAGCGTCGCCGCGCGCCGGGCCAGTTGGCGGAATCCGAGTTCGATGTCCCAGCCTTCCAGTTCGTTGCGGCGGTTGAGGTAGAGAGTAAATCCGGCGGCCACGTAGAACGGTTCCACCAGGGTTTCGCCGAACAGCCAGGCCAGATGCGACAGCAGCGATTGCCAGAGGCCGGTCTCGCCGCGGAACAAGGCTTCCCAGTCGAAAACCGGCGGCGCTTCCCGCGGCCACAGCAGATCAAGCAGCAGGATCAGCGAAATTTGCAGGAACGCCGAGCAATGCGCGCAAAGCAAGGTCAGCCACACCGCGCAGCCGCGCACCCGATGGTCCAGCACGCGGCGGCGCGCGCTCGCCGCGTTCCCGCGCTGGCCCTCCAGTTGGCGAATCGGCAGATGGAACGAGCGCGCCATGTCCGCGCGGCCTAGGGTCAACCCCAACGGCAGGCCGGAATCGCGGAGCAGTCCCGGCAGCGCCCGCCATGCCGCGCGAACCTCGGGCGGCTCGCCGAACAGGGCTTCCGCGTAAACCTTCAGTAGCACGCGATCGAACAAGGGCTTGGACCACCAGGCGATCAAGGCCGCGGCCATGGGCCATCGCCAGAGCAGCAGAAACAACAGCAGGGTGAAGGGCACGAAGGTGGCGAACCAAGCCCGGTAAACCGCGCCCGGCCAGCGGCGCAGCACCGCGAGGCCCAAATCCGCCGCTTCCCAGGGCGTGCGGCGGCGAAGTTCCAGGCTCAGGCGTTCAAGCTCCACGGCGTTCCCGTCCGGCCAGGGTGAAATAAGCGAGCAGCAGAATCCAGAACCCGATGCCCACGCTGTACTTCACTGCCACGGGCACCGTCCGTAGCGGCGACCAGAAGGCTTCCACGAACGCGGCGCCCAGGGTCAGGCCGGCGGCTCCGTACAACAGATGTACCGCCGGCCGGGCCGCGCGCTTCACGGCCTCGGCGCGGCTCAAGCGTCCCGGCGCGATCAGGGCGAGGCCGATCTTCAAACCGGCCATGCCCGAAAGCACCACGCCGCTGAGTTCCGGCGCGCTGTGGCCAGCCACGAAACCCCAGAAGGTTTCGATATAGCCGAGTTGGGTGAGATGCCCCGCCACCGCGCCGATCACCAGCCCGTTATAGACCAGGAAGAATACGCTCCCCAGCCCGAACGCCACCCCCGCCGCGAAGCACTGGAAATCGATTTGTACGTTGTTGGCGATGTAATGGGCCAGCATCATCACGTCGTCGGTGTCCCCGCGCGGACGGCCCGCCACATCCCGGTCGGGCGAATACATGTCCTCGATTTGGCCCACGGTTTCTGGGGACAGCAGAAAGTAAACGCCGTTGGGATGGTATTGCAGCGCGATCAGGGTGGCGAAGAGGGGCAGCAGGAACAGCAGCGCGGCGGCCAGCGCCAGCCCGGCCTCGCGGCGCACCAGGTTCGGTAGGCCATGCGGGATGAAGCGCGATCCGCGTTGCCCGGCCGGACGGCGCGCGCCGTAAATCCGCCGATGGGCGGCCAGCACCCGGCCGCGCAACTCGTCGAGCAGGGGTTCCGAATAGCGGCGGTCGCGGGCCAGCGATAAATCTTGGCACAGGGCGCGGAACGCGCGGGGCAGGGATTCCAGCGGGATGGAGCCGGCGGCGGACAGCGGCAGTTTGCGCCTACCGGCCGCCAGCCAACGGTCCCAGGCTTCCCAGTCCGCGCGTCTCGCGGCGACGAATTGGAGTTCCTTCACGGCGCGGCCTTGGGTGGATTAAACGTAAGAGTTTATCAGGCTGGCCGGAACGCGCCGATCGGGGCATCCGGTGGAACGGCGATTCTCATTTCGAGCCCATGCCGGGTTTTCGTGGGTTAGGCGCATACACCAGGTGGTTTCCATTCAAGCCTACCCTTGGGTGCGGAAAATGGATTTCCCCGGCTTTCTGGGGCATATTGAGGCACACAAGGTTCAAAAGTGGACCAATGAGTAGCCGGGCTCCTCGTTTCATTGTGATAATGCTATGA
>SXGT01756737.1_pt1 | contig 11648 bp, 8 predicted proteins | sample 3176221 | NCBI WGS metagenome assembly SXGT01 (sample SAMN11356862, study PRJNA531348) | freshwater metagenome | isolation source: freshwater sample F1-120 | place: China: Fuxian Lake, Yuxi | collected 2017-12-25
CCGGCTACACACCGAGGCGCGAATCCCGAGCGGGCCAACGACGATTCTGCAACACATGCCGCGCGAACAGAGTCCCGCAGCTGGCCGCCGAACGCGATTACCGCAAACGTCGTCGAGAACGCGACGCCTTATGTTAGGCCCGCCAAGCGTCGAGATGAGGCACAGACTCACGCGCGCGGCCGAGAAGGGGGGAGCCGTCCATCGTCGGCACCGTTCTCGACCGAGCCACCCGCAATCGCCAACCGGATAGCAACCGAACCCGAGCGACTGACACGGCGGTAGGTCGAGTGGGTACGCGAACCCGGCGAACTTGTCAGCGCGCGCGCAGGCCGGCGAGGGTCGTACCCCGGTTATCGTCGCCGAGAGATCGCGACGCCCCTCCCCCTTCGAAGAGTGGCGGCTGGTTTCGTCGGGAGATCTGACACCCTGCGGTGGTCGCTCGTTACTTCATAGGCGATCGGCCGACGGGGTCGCGTTGCGGATGGTGTTGGTGGCGTTGGTTTCGAGGGCTCCAGTCGTCGAGTCGCTGGACTCGCACTACAAGCCCTGCGGCCAACGGGTTCCGCGGTCCCACGCCCCATCGAACCCTTCCGGTAGAAACGTATGGATCGCACTCGTCAGCTCGGAGCCACGGCATGGACTACCTCGGCAACAAGCGCGCAATCTCTGACAGGGTCGTGGCCGCGATCGAAGGCGGCTGGGGGGGCGCTTCGGGAATCAGAGTGCTCGACGCCTTCAGCGGGACAGCCGCAGTGAGCGCCGCCTTGCGAGCGCGAGGACATCGAGTCCTGGCCAACGACAACCTCGAAGTGTGTGCCGCCTGGGCTCGCGCCGCGCTACTCGTATCGGCGCATCCACCGTTCGCCGGAGTGCAGGCACTGCTCGGTCTCGAGGAAGGCGAGGCGCCGTACGCTGGCGTTGTAGCGCACCTAAACGACCTACCTGGAGCTGAAGGCTTCGCGGCACGGAACTTCTCCCCCGCATCGGTTGAATCTTGTGGCGTAGAGCGGCGCTATCTCACTTATGAGAATGCTCTCCTGGTTGACTCGATCCGAGCGAAAATCGAGACGTGGCGGCCGCTTCTTAGCGATGGAGAGCATGGCTTACTGCTAGCGACCTTGGTGGACGCCGTGATGCGGGTCAGCAACACAGCGGGAACCTACGGGTGCTATTTGAAGCGGTGGAAGCGGTGCGCTCTCGACCCGCTCACGTTGCAGTCGCGTTCTCTTCCCGACCACGACCGATTCGGTCACAGGGTCACATGTGATGACGCCATCGCGGTGGCGGCCGAAGGCGACGTGGACGTGCTCTATGCAGACCCGCCCTACACCAAGCGCCAGTACGCCGCGTACTACCACGTGCTCGAAACAATCGTCCGCAATGACGAACCGCCCCTGGCTGGCTCTACTGGGCTACGCCCATGGCAAAGCCACGCCTCCGACTGGTGCTACAAGCGCCGCGCACCTGCCGCCCTCGAAGCGCTATTGAAAAAGTCGTCCGCTGAGAGGGTGGTGCTCAGCTATAGCGAGGACGGCCAGATTGACCACAGCACCCTTCTAGACCTCCTAGGCGCCCACGGCTCTGTCTCATTCGAGGAGTTTGGTTTACGCCGCTATCGCAGTAGCCAACTTGCCCATAAAGGCGACATCGTCACCGAGCGCATCTACACGTTGGAACGCCGATGAAGATCCCGGTCCACTCGGTCCTATTCAAGCGGCTGACCGACATTAACTGGAGGGCACTAACGGGTCAGGAGAAAGGGCAGTACGACCTCCGGCTCGGCACGAACCCGCCGTTTGGGCAATTCTTCGAGCCGATACCGAGCCAAGATCCCACCCCAATCGGGGGGTGGTCCCGAATCGTGGCGTTCGAACCCTTCACAGGACCGAATCCGTTGCCAGCGGCCACAATCACGTTTCGTTACATGGGCGCGGACAGCGCACGCAAAGACTTCTACTTCGCCTCGCAGAAACACGACTTAGATGAGTCCTATCCGCTCTGGCGACCGGGACGCACAGCTCCCTTGGAAGCACCGTTCGCAGAAATAGAAGGAGCTGTAGTGCTGGTGGTGCGCGACATCGAAGACCGGTACCACGCACGCTGGCTTACAGCGGAGGCCGTGAACCGGCTGCCCCCAGCCCTTCGAAGCCGAATCCTGGATGAGGAGAAAGGGGTGTTCGTGGCAACGGACGCTGTACCGGCGATTTCACCAACGGGCCAAGTCGTGCTCGAGGCATTGCAGGCCCACCACAACGTGCTGTTGTACGGACCCCCAGGGACCGGCAAGACCTTCCTCCTGCAGGAGATAATGGAGTCATTCGGAAGACTCACGATCGACACCGATGAGGAGCACGATCCGCTCGATGGCGGTGCGGCAACCCGATCCACCTGGGTGACGTTTCACCAGAGCTACTCATACGAGGACTTCCTGGTTGGTCTGCGTCCGAAGCCCGCCACAGGAGGCGGATTCGACCTCGTGCCTGTAGCTGGAACGCTGCTCGAACTCAGCGAGTGGGCTCGCCAGCCGGGGAACCGGGCCCTTCTAGTGATCGATGAAATAAACCGCGGCAACGTGTCCCGCATCTTTGGCGAACTCATCACCTTGCTAGAGGTGGACAAGCGGCTCGACGCCATGGGCGCTGAACAGCCCACCACCGTGAGCGTCCGCCTGCCATACCTCGCGGCGGGTGATCATCTGGAGGTCGCGCTACCGGACGGGGTTGTGGTAGTACCGAACCCATTCACGATGCCCCGGGATGTGTTCATCTTGGCCACGATGAATTCGGTCGACACCTCTGTGGCACCACTCGACGCCGCGCTTCGTCGGCGATTCACGATGGTGCCGCTCGTCCCGGACCCTCTCGCCATGGCCGACAAGCTCGGACTCGGTGAACTGAGTGTGCTCCCGCCGCTCGACCTCGAATTGCCCAGCCGGGAAGCCATCGTGACGCTCGCTTTGCGCCTACTCAATCGGCTCAACTACGGCGTAGCGCAGTTCTTGGGCGATGACTTCTGCTTCGGGCACTGGTACCTACAGCCGCTCGTCAGCGCAACCAATCGGACTGCTGCAGTCGCTGCCCTCGCCGGGGTTTGGCAATCGTCTCTGCTGCCTCAACTCATCGAGCACTTCAACGGCCGAACTGAGCAGCTGCTGGCAGCCTTAGGCAACCCGTCCGGACAGCCAGCTCTCGTCGTCACCCAACCCGCGCTCGATTGGGAGGCCCTAGGGGCCACCGCGTCGATCTCCGCAGTCCCCGCCGCCACCGACGACGAGATTCTCCAACTACTGCTGCACATCGCAAAGCAGTCGACGACGTGACTCTGCGCCTCCGAGAGGGCGGCCCCGGTTTGGCCCTGGAAGTGCTGGATTCTCGCACGGCGGACCCGATCGTTCGGGAACGTTGGCGGACCATCATCGCCCACCGCTCTGCGGCACTGCAGGCGTCGCTGGGCTTGCGCGTGCATCCCTTGCAACTGGAGGAAGACACCGATGGGCCGGTGCTGCGCGTCCATGGGATAGCTGGCACCCTTCGACTCGGTACGGTCGAACTGGATGTCGCCCCGAAGCATCAGGAGGACCTCACGGACGACCGTTGGCGGGCCGCGCTCTTGGCAATGATTGAGCGCGCAGAGCGCCGACGTGCTTCGCATCACGTAAGCGAACGTCTCCAGCTGGGCGGCGTCACGTTTGCTGATCACGTGGCTTTCACTTACGCAATCGCCCTCGAGCAAGCGCTACGCAAGGCCCCCATCCGCATGTACGAGTCACGCCAGGAGCACACGCCCGTTCTGCGCGGGCGGCTCCTCGTCTCAGAACAGCTGCGGTCCTCCCTCACCACGCCACACCTGCTGGTGTGCGAGGTCGATCGGCTCAACGATGACAACCCGATCAACCGACTGCTGCAGTGGGCCGGGCAGCGCCTCCTCTCGCTAGCTACGAATGGCGCTGTGCGCCGCTCGTTGTCCCACCACTTGAGCAGAATCCCCGGTGTGACCACCGCCCGTGTCCCGATTCTCCGTCGCGGCGCTCTACCGCGTCAGTTCGCCCACTACGGACAGGCCGTCGAGATCGCCTCCGCCGTGGCCCGCGCCACCGGCGCAGCCCTTGGTGGCGCACACCGTCGAGCCGGAGGCGGGTTTGCGATCGGCACGGAGAAGCTCTTCGAATTGGTCGTCCAGCACTCGCTCGCCATCGCTGCCCACGATCGACCATGGACCGTTTCACCACAAGTGAGCGGACCGTTCGCTGATCCGGTCGCCCCGAACCCCGGCGCTCGCTTCAACAGTAAACCTGACAACCTCGTTCAGGCAGCAGGATGTCGCCTCGTTGTGGACGCAAAGTACAAGCGCTTCGAGGATGCCACCGAGGCGTCACGCGGTAGCCGACCCACCAACGCCGACCTGTACCAGATGGCTGCCGCAGCCATCGCGCACCGGTGCGATCGAGCGCTACTCGTCTATCCCAAGATGGCTGCTACCGATACAGCCGCCGAGACCGAGATCCGGTGGTGGTCAATTAAAGGCTGGACGACGGACACGCTTCGAGTGGGCGTGTGCTCGGTCGACCTTCAGGCCATCGGGGGCCCCGGAGGCATAGGAACGCTCGACCGCCGCCTCGCAGCGCTGGTAGATGAGGCGATCGCATGAGTGTCCAGGAACTTGCCGACGGGGGGCTCGAGTCGGCGCTCGACTGCGCACGCGAGGCCGCTACCTCGCAGATGTCGGATCACACGAGCCAAGATCTGGTGGCCTGGCTCGCTCTAGCCAAGATCATGCTCGGCGGCCAGCTTCCATCGTGGGCAAAGCAAGCGCTCCCCACAGACTCCCGCGCCCTCGACAATGCGATGGTCGCACTAGAAAATCGGTGGTCCCGAACGCAGGTAGCACCGGGCGAGCTCGCCACTTCCCTAGAAGAACATCTGGCTCGCACGGACCTCGGCCAACGAGATGGCCGACGCCACAAGGGCGCCTACTACACGCCACCGCAGCTCATCGATCTAGTGGTGGAACGCACCCTCGCGCCGGTGCTCGGCCTCGCCAACACCGTCGACGATGTGCTGTCGCTGCGAATCATCGACCCTGCCGTCGGCGCGGGTGGCTTCCTCGTCTCTGCAGCGAGGCAACTGGCCGACAGGATCGTCGAGGTGTCTGATGACCGGCTGAGCCACAGCGAGGCTCTGGCGATCGCAGTGCCGCGCTGTCTCTTCGGTGTCGACGCCGACCCCCTCGCGGCACTACTCGCAGCGGCAGAACTCGCGTGCTTGACCGGCGGCCTAGTGCCGGAGAACAACGTGCAGTGGGCCGACACGCTGCTCCCAGCCGACCTCATGGTGTCAGGCGGATCCGCGCCGCCTCTCGACGTTTCCCAATGGGCTAGCCGCGTGCCCGATGGATTCGACATTGCCATCGGCAACCCGCCGTGGGGGGCCGTCAAACCCGCCGTTCGCACATATCTAGCCGCATCGGGACCATCGCTCCTGGGCGCGCAAGGCGCCGATCTCAAGGCCCGGTTGCACGGCGATGAGACGCTTGGTGCTAGCTGGGAGCTCCACGCCTCCGACGTGCGGTCCTATGCCAGGGAATTGCGCGAGTCCGGCGCCTACATTCACCAGGGCCGCGGCGACGCTGACCTCTATAGATACTTTCTCGAACGGACACGCCAGTTGCTGCGACCTAGCGGCGGACGCTTCGGACTGTTGGTACCCGCGGCCTTCCTGCGCGCCGACGGTTGCACGCCACTGCGCAACCTCCTCTTCGACGAAGGCTCGTTCGAGACGATCGCGGAGGTGCTGAACACGGGCCGACTGTTTGACATCCATGCCATGTTCCGCTTCGCGGTCCTTGTCTGGCAGCAGGGCGACAGGCAGGGCATCGCCCATGCGCAGTTCGGCGCACGGACGATCGACGATCTCCGCGCAGCGGGCAAGACTCAGCAAGTCGGAATGTCGCTTGCCTTCATCGACCGTGTCAGCTCGGGACGCCGCACAGTTCCTGACGTACGGTCGACCGCACAAGCCAGCCTACTCGCACGCCTCTACGACGAGCACCCGACGCTCGAGGAACCTGGCTGTAACTGGAACTGTCGCTACGTGCGCGAGCTGGATATGACGAACGACAGCCACCTGTTCCGCCACGCACACGACGACGCTGCGAATCAGAAGTTGGTGCCGGTTTATGAGGGTCGAATGGTCCATCAGTTTGATACGAGAGCGAAACGATACGAAGGAGGTGCGGGCCGGCGAGCAGTTTGGGCCGCACAGGGACTTGGCGAGCGCGCCCTCGCCTCGCATTACCTCGTCACAACCACTACGGCATACGCATCTGGAGCTGGCGCCCCCAGAGCTGGGTTCTGCGACATCACGGGTCACGCGAACGAGCGAACAGTGCTCGCAGCGTTGTTGCCTGCGAACGCCGTCGCAGGCAACAAAGTGCCGACTCTGCGCTTCGATCGACAGGACTCTGCACTCCACCTCATCTGGCTCGCGGTAGCGAACAGCTTCGTCGTCGACTGGGTTGCCAGGAGGCGGGTGAGCACGTCCCTCAACTTCTTTCAGCTCGGCCAGTTGCCGTTTCCTCGAATAGAGCCGTCGACCCGGCTCGGTGAGTCACTCGTGCTCGCTTCGGAGTACCTCAGCAATAGTGACACGCGATGGACGGCCGATGTACTCAAGGCTCGGGCTGCACAGCGCGCCGAACTCGACGCGATGGTCGCTGAAGCCTTCCGCCTCGACCTTCCTGCGCTAGCTCTTCTCCTTCAGGATTTCCCTCTACTTGACCGCCACCAGCCGGGCGTAGCGCCGAGCCACCGCAGCACCATCACTCGAGACTTGGTGCTTTCTACCTTCGCCAGGCGATGCGGTGACGGTGGTATCACCTTGCGCGATCTCGGCTTGGGCTCCGACCATGGTCCTAACATCATCGCCGAACGGGTGTCAGTTGCGCAGGCGAACGGACAGATCGCATACGTCCCGGGTGAAGTCGCGCGGGTGCTAATCACCTCTTGACGGATCCACTCGTTACCCCTGTTGCGACAAACTGAATGCAGGTGATTCGGGCCCATCGCGCGTCCATCGCGCGAACGCAACGATTCGCACCCGTTCAGTGCGATCCGGCGCACCTCCGCATCGGCCGTCGCACGCCGTTCGCGTCCGCACGGGTTCGGCCCTCCTGCGTTCGGGACGCTGAGGCCGGAGGTTCAAATCCTCTCACCCCGACCATGAAAGCCGCAGGTCAGCGGGCGTGAGCGCGTGTCGGCTCGGAGAGGCTCGAGGATTGCATCGCGCGCACATCGCGCGAAGCGCCGAAGAACCGAGCGGCGAGACGATCGGAAGCGTCCCGGTCAGCCTCGCTCGACGCCTGGGCGTACACGGCGAGCGTAAGCCTCGGATCCGAGTGGCCGAGGCGCGCTTGAGCGGTCTTGAGGTCCACAAGCTCGCGCACGAGAGCAGTCGCATTTGTTCTTCGCAAGTCATGGAATTGCAGTGCGCAGCGCCCTTCCGATCCATTGAGATGGTCAAGGCCAGCCGCCTGCACCGCAGGGTGCCATACTCGGCGTCTCCAGTGTTCGTAGCGGAGCGGCCCCGCCTTGGAGTCGGCGAACACGAACTCGTTGGTGTCCGCTCCTGTCAGCCCTCGTCGGGTCAGGTGCTCGGCGATCGCAGCGACGAGCGGAGCGGGCAGGGCGAGCACCCGGTTGCCGGCCCACGATTTCGGAGGTCCGAGCGACGGCGCACCCTTCCGTCCCCGCGTTACCTGTTCAGCAATGGTGAGTTCGGCCGCGAGCAGGTCGAGCCTTCCGACTCGCAGTCCTGCGCACTCACCCCAACGGAGTCCGAGCAGAGCGGCGAGGTAGACCATCGCCGACCAATCGGGGCCGATGGACTCAGCCAGCGCGTGCAACTGGTCAGGCGTGAGCGTTGCGCGCATGACGACCTCCGGCCTTGGGAGCTTCACTCGGCGCAGGGGAGTCGATCCAAGCATCTCGGCATCGACCGCGTAGGCGAGCACCGCGCGCAGCACTCCGTAGTTCCGTTCCACAGTCCGCGGCGCAAGATCGGCAGACCACTTCGCTACGAGCTTGCGAGCGTCGGCGCTGGTGATGGTGCCGAGCGGTCGAGGTCCGAGTTCGGGCATGAGGTGGACCCGCAACACACTCTCGTCGCGGGCGTAGCTACTCGATCGCTTCGCCGGGTTCGAGTCCAACCATTCCGCTGCAACCTCGCCAAACGTCCGAGCAGAGCCTCGCGGGTCGGTCCAGTTCCCTCGCAGCTTGTCGGCCTCACTGGTTGCTGCGTAACGCCGAGCATCGACGCGAGTAAGGAAGGTTCGATTGCGGACCGTCCCGTCACGCACTCTCACGCGCACGTCGTAGCGCGGCTCGCCCTTGGCGGTGGATCGCTTCTTCACGGATGCCAAGGCGCTGCTCCCGCTCTCGGGAACTGCGACGGCTCCAAGCCACGCGATTGTGCGCGCATGGTGTCGGCCTCCTCTTGCTAGGTGGTCGGCTCGCCCGGGTCGAGTTCCAGCTCGGCCCGGGCACTTTCGCGTTCGACGATAGCGCTTGATTGTCCGTCGTCGTTCGTGGAGTCCGTCGAGTCGGCAAGGTGCTCAAGTTGCCCAAGACCAGACGCTTGAGCACCTTGGGCACCTTCGATGGGAAGCGACCATTCCCAGTGACCTCCGCCGCCCGGCACGCCAACCTTGCGCGAGACCACCCCAAGCGAATTCACGGCGCGCCGCAACGTCGACTTCGAGATACCCAACGCCGCGGCTTCGGCCTGAACTTCACGCGCAAGTCGACGACCCTGAGCGAGCGTTTCGGCGAGGAAGTCCTCAGCTTCGCCCCTCGCGCCGCGCTCATCTGAAGTTTCTTGGGCCACGAGATCGTCGGCGCGATACCGGGTAGCGCCGAGCCACTCCACGCGTGAGGCGTCGGTACCCTCAACCGCAACGAGGCGGAACCCGAGTGCAGGCGCGAGACGGGCGAGGTTCGCCTTCGTAACCGCGAGCACGCGCCGGTCAGAGTCGTGGGGGTCGACGGCGACGAGCAGTACCGAGCGCGCCGCGCCCGCGATGCCGATACTTCCAGCGCCCGCGTAGAGCGGGTTGCTACCTCGTGACTTGGTGAGATGGCGGAGTACGACGATGGCGCATCGTGTCCTTTCGGCGAGGAGGTGGAGTGGAAGAAGCACGCGACGTACGTCAGAGTCACGGTGCGTATCGACTCGTCCGGAGAGAAACGCGTTGAGTACGTCGATGATGATGAGCTTGGCTCCGCGCTCGATGATGAGCCGTTCGAGTTCGGCGAGGTCGGCCGGTAGCTCGGGCGGTCGTTCGCCCGCGTCGTTTCCGTCGGCGTCGACCACAGGCACGGTCTGGAGCGAGTAGCAGCGCGACAGGTCTGCTCCCGCAGCTTCCAGTCGTGGTCGAACGGTGTCGGCGAGTCCATCCTCGGCGGTCAGGATCACGCACGCCGCGGAAACGCCGAGCCCCGAGCTTCCGTCGGGCATCGCAGCGCCGCGGGTCACACGAGCGGCGAGGTCGAGCGCGAGCGTCGATTTCCCAAGGCTCGGGTCGCCTTCGAGCACGATCAGTTTCCCGAGCGGGATCCGTCCCGGCCAGAGCCACGAAACTGGGACGCTCGACACGTCGGCCATGCACACAAGGCGAGCCCTCACCTCGGAGGCATTCTCCGGTTCTTCCGCCGGTGCTGCCTGAGGCATGGGGTGGAACGCTTCAAGCTCGTCAAGCGTCTTGCCCGCGTCGAGGTGGTCTGACGCGTCTTTGCCGACGAACGCTTGAACGACGCGCACGCTTCGGGTGACTGGCTGGAGCGATGCCGCGACCGATCTTGCGTGGGCTACTCCCCGCTCATCGCGGTCGGCGACGATTATCACCTCGCGGTCGCGGAAGTGGGACGCGAATTCGTCGCGCCACTTCCCGGCCCCGCCCGCGTTGCACGTCGCAATCTCACCGAGCTTGGCGATTCGGTCAGCGTCTTTCTCGCCCTCGACGACGAACACCCGCCGGCCTCTCGATCCCAGCAACTCGGGCAGCCGGTATGGCACGCGTCGCGTATCGCCGAGTGAGTACGTGTAGCCGCCGTTCCCGTCGGGTCGACGTTGGGCGAAACCCTTCGGGACGTATCGAACGACCTCGAACAGCACTCTGCCGTTCTCAGCGCGGTACAGATACACGGCGACCTCACGTCGCGCGAAGGGTTTCGGCCGCTGATCGGGAGCGAACAGGTCGGAGTAATCGAGCTCGAGCGCGACGAGCACTGATTCGACCGCGCACCCGGCGTGACAAAGGAGCAGCGTTTGTCCGTCGGCACCTTCGGAGACGCTGAGCGATGGTCGGTGATCGTCGTGAGCGGGACAGGTAGCCGTCCATCCTGCGCCGGTACGCTTCACTGCGCCGAGCCGAGCGATCACTCGCCGAGTTGACTCGGATCCGTGCGCGTTCATCGGGCACGCCCCACGTCGAGCACGAGCGCGCCGAGGGCCGCGAGGAAGTCGCCTCCGTGCGAGTCGATGAAGCCTTCGCCGACTCGGCGCAAGCCCGCCCGGCGACGTTCTTCAGCCGTCCCGTGTCTCATGCGAGGCGTAGTGTTCTTTGCGGTAGTCGAGATGGCCCCGCGGCGCTCAGCGCCCGGGGTCGTTTCGCGAGTTCTCACGGCGCGGGCACCTCCCCAGCGGCGAGACGCTCGGCGTACTCGCGCAGCGCGTCAGCCGGAATCAGGCGCGAGCCTCCGACCTTGACCGAGCGGAGTTCGCCGGCGGCGATCGCTTCGTAGAGCTTCGTGCGACCTTGCGAGACGAGAACGGCCGCCTCGTTCGGCCGGTAGAGCAACTTCGTGAGTTCAGGCATTGTCGACCTCCGTTTTGGGAATGGAGCCCGATGGTGGCGGAGGCGTTCACGCAAGTCCAGGCATTGACTATGGTTTTCATATGGCTCGCGACAGAGATTTCGGCCTGCTCCTCCAGCAGTCGGCTCTCGTCACAGCCGACAACGGCGACCTGAGTAGGCCTCTCGGAGCCGGAGCGTGGAATATCCCGCACGTCGAGCTCTGCGACGGGTCGCTCCTATGGGAGTTCGCCGACATTGAGCCGGTCGCCTCGGACCTTCGACGCCGGTGGGCGGTCGCGCCCCGTGATCTCCTCGAGCGCTTCCTCTCGCTGCACCGATCACCAGCCGAAGCCATTCATGCGTTCGCCGAGGATTTCGGACCCTTGCTCCACGACCCCGACGTGCGACCCGGCCATGGCGACAACTGCCGGACCTGCGCGCAGGCGCTGGGTGAGTCCGTACGGACAGGCGTCCCCAACGCTGCCATGTTGCCAGGGCATGGTTCCGAACCGGTTCGCTTGTGGCTTGAGCTCGCAGCCGACGCGCGCGCGACTCTCCGTTGCGCAGCTCTACTCGACCGCGGCTCGGAGCCAACAGAGAAGGACTGGTCGGAATTCGGAAACTTCGAGATCGACGAAGACCAACCCGGAGGCGTTCTGCTCTCAGTGATCGATTCCGGAACCAGGCTCACGCCCTTCGGACTCGACAGCGGATCGTTCGAACCGGAATTGATCCTGTCAGAATTCGTTTCCTCTTGGCTCCGCTTCGCTCGTCCCGAGATCCGATTCCTCTGGTCAGCG
>SXGT01196200.1_pt1 | contig 11647 bp, 9 predicted proteins | sample 3176221 | NCBI WGS metagenome assembly SXGT01 (sample SAMN11356862, study PRJNA531348) | freshwater metagenome | isolation source: freshwater sample F1-120 | place: China: Fuxian Lake, Yuxi | collected 2017-12-25
AGTCGTGCAGCCAGTTGTTCACGTAGAAGAGCTGGGTGATCGCGGCCATCTGCTGGTCAGGGCTGGATAGCGGATTTTGGGTCACGTCGTAGATCCGGTCGAAGACCCCTGGTGCCGTCACCTGGGCCCGCAGATCCCCGTCCGAGAACCCGTTGGGGGCGCTGACGTCGGAGTAGGCGTCGACGTTGTTGCCCAGGGTCTGGACCGCACCGGGGGCCAGCCAGGGGTCGAAGGTGCCGGAGGGGTTCTTGTTGAACCCGTTCATGGTGACGAGGCGCGGGGGAATGAAGGCCGGCTCCGAGCGATCCGGCAGGCCGGTCGGGTGAGGAGTGAAGTCCGCCTGAGGGCCGTCCAGCGGCCGGTGGTTCCCGCTCGCCTCCGCCCATACCCTGTAATCGAAGGCGTCGGCCGTGAGATCGCTGCTCTCCAGGATATGGCCATCGTCGGCGGAGACCAGGTAGCGGAAAGCGTCCGACCGAGCCGAACGTCCCAGGGTGGCGAAGAGCTCGACGAAGTAAGCGGGGACGAGCTTCTTTCCGGAGGGATAAAATATTCGTTTTACCCGGGCAGGCTCGACGAAGCGCAGAGGGCCTCTCCCCCCGCGAGGCAGGGCGAAGCGATCGTAGCCTCCGTCCTCCTGGCCGTCGGGGACCAGATCCGAGGCCATGGGCGCCTGGGCTCCGTATCTGTCGACCAGCGCCGAGGCGAGCGCCTGGCCGGCGCCCCAATTGAACCGGCTCCTGGTCACGGAGGTGGGGATCAGCCCCCCGGAGATCGCCACGAGCCCGAGGTCGCGGCGCATCAGCACCCTGACCTCGGCGCCATGGACCTCGATACCGTCCGCGCGCTGGCGCAGGCTCGTGATGATTCCGCCTCGACCCGTGTCGTGAGTATGGGCCAGCTCGGCGGCGGTCACCGTGGAAGGGGAGATACCGTAGCTGTCCGAGTAGCGGGCCACATGAGCCCGGGCGGCCAGCTCGGGTGAGGTGATCCCGGCCGGGCCCGGCCCGGGGGATATGGCCCACAGGAAGCGGGGCGCGCCGCTGCTCGGATCCCTGGAGGAGACGAAGACGTCCGGCGGCGGCTCGTCGCCTGCTGCGCTCGGTCGCGAGGGCGGCGAGGGCGGCGAGGGCGACGAGGAATCGTTCGCGCAGGTGATCAGGGCGGGCAAGAGGGCAACGAGCAGGAGACCGTTACGAAGGGTCGCGCGAGGCATGGTTTTCCTGGAGCGGCTGAAGGACGAGATCCCCAGCCTAGCTCAATAACCCAGGACGGCCCGACCGACTTTACCGGAGGAGCGGCGAGGGGCTAGGCCAGCCGCACGCGCGGCGTCGTCTCCCGGGTGAGCAGGGCGCGAAGGCAGGATACGAGGGCCTGCGCCTCTGGACCCTGGAGCCGGTCCTTGGGATCGAGGAGCACGACGATCTCGTCCCCGCTGCCGGATCTACGGACCTCGGCTCGCCTGGCGATCTCGGCTGTGGACGCGTGCCCTCGAGCCAGCAAGAAGTCGTGCATCGCGCGGGGGATCTGCGCGCCCTCCTCGCCCGGGATCTCGCCCCGGTAAGCGCTCATCTCCCCTCCGCTAGCCCTCCATTCAAAGCGAAGATCCGCGAGCGCGCTCAGGGGATCCTCGGAGACCGCCCGGGCGATCACGGCCTGGAGGGCGCCCTGGACGGAGGGCGAGCCCAGGACGCGCCCGAGCTCACACGCCGGGAGCCGGAGCACGACGAGGTGCCCGCGGATCGTGCCTCGTGATCCCTCCCAGACCCGGACGTCGCGGCGGACGATCACCTCGGCCCTCTCGAGCGCCCGGACCTCCCGCGGATCGGCGAAGGGGCCGAGCGCCTCCAGCGCGGAGAGCCGCAGCTCCCGTGGATCGAGGGGGGTCATCTCCTCATCGCCGCGCGCCGCGGCGGGGCCGCGGCGCCGCCCGGCTCCTCGTCGTCCTCCATGAGCTGTCTCCCGTCCCCGGCGACCCTCACGCTGGCGCCCATGGCCGCGGCGACCGCCGCGGCCTCGACGCCGTCGAAGGGCTTGGCCAGATCGAAGATCACCTTGCTGGTGGCGCCGCCCATGTTCTGCAGCGCCTCCAGGCGGCGGAGCTCCATGGCCCCGGGCGACTCCGTGAGGATACGGGCTGCCTCCGCGAAATTCCTGGCGCTCTCCACGTCGGCCTGGCTCTTGATGATCACGTATTGCCGATCGCGCTCGGCGATCGCCTTGCGGGCGATGACCTCCTGCATCTGCAGCGGGAGCTTGATGTCCCGCAGCGCGATGAGCTCGATGTGCAGCCCCCACTGCGACACGAACTGCTCCACCGCCGCCCGCACCTTGGCGGCGATCTGCTCGCGGTGGGCGAGGACGTCGTCGAGCTTGGTCTCGCCCACGATGTCGCGGAGGACGACCATGGCCCGGTCGCGGATGGCGTGATCGTAGTCGAAGACGTTGAGCGTGGCCTTCTCGGGATCGACGACCTTGTAGTAGATGATCGCGTCGATCGCGGCGGTCACGTTGTCCGCGGTGATCACGGCCTGCTCGGGGAGATCGCGGTTTCTTACCCGGGTGTCGAGCTTGACCAAGCGGTGCACCAGCGGGAGCAAGATCTGGATCCCGGGCTCCACCCGGCCGGAGAACCTGCCGAGCGTGAACTTCAGCCCGACCTCCCACTGGTTGACCTGACGGATCGCGTTGACGAGCGTGAGGAAGGCGACCGTGCCCAGGGTGGCGAGAGCGATGAGCGATGCAGGGTCCATGCGCCGATCCTAACCTGGATCTCGAGGGGACTGCCCCGCCCGGCGGAGGCCCGAGCTCAGCGGCCCAGGCAGCGCACGACCAGGGCCGTCCAGCCCGTCTGGTGGGAGGCGCCGACGCCCGCGCCCGTGTCCCCGTGAAAGTACTCGTGGAAGAGCGGCAGATCGCGAAAATGAGGATCGTCCTTCCACCGCGGGTGAGGGCCCATGCAGGGTCTCCGTCCGTCTTCGTCCTTCAGGAATAGCCGGCCGATTCGGCGTGACAGCTCGGTCGCGACCTCGTGCAGGTTCATCAGGTGGCCGGAGCCTGTCGGGCACTCGACCTTGAGTGTGTCGCCGTAGAAATAGTGATATCGATCGAGCGCCTCGATGAGCAGGTAGTTCACCGGCAGCCACACGGGCCCCCTCCAGTTGGAGTTGCCTCCGAACATCCCGGAGTCGCTGTCCCCTGGCACGTAGGCGATGCGGTGGGTCTCCCCCGACAGGTTCACCTCGTAGGGGGTCGCGTGCGCCTTGGAGAGCGAGCGCACCCCGTGGGGCGAGAGCAGCTCGTCCTCGTCGAGCACGTAGCGGAGCACCCTGATGAGCCGCTCGGCCGGCGGGATGGCCAGCAGGAGGTGCGCCCTCTCGTCCGGCCGGGTGAGGCGGGTGACGAAGCGGGCCAGGTCGGGGCGGTTCTCCAGGAACCATCGCATGCGGCTACGGAAGCCGGGCAGCCCCTCCAGGGTCTCGGTGTCGAGCGCCTCCACGGCGAAGAGAGGGATGATCCCGACCATCGACCGAATGCGCAGGGGAAGGGCGTGCCCTCCGGAGTTGATCTGGTCGTAGTAGAAGCCGTCCTGCTCGTTCCACAGCCCGCTGCCGCCCAGCTCGTTCATCGCCTCGGCGATGGCCACGAAGTGCTCGAAGAACTTGCTGGCCAGGTCCTCGTAGGCCGGATCGTGGCGGGCCAGCTCGAAGGCCATCGCCAGCATCGTGGTGCAGTAGAAGGCCATCCAGGCGGTGCCGTCCGCCTGCTCGATGCGCCCGCCCCCAGGCAGGGGGTGGCTGCGGTCGAAGAGGCCTATGTTGTCCAGCCCGAGGAACCCCCCGGAAAACAGGTTGTTGCCCTCGACGTCCTTGCGGTTCACCCACCAGGTGAAGTTCATGAGGAGCTTCTGGAAGGCATGCGCGAGGAAGCGGCGGTCGCGGTGGCCTCTGGGCCCGGTCAGCTTGTACACTCTCCAGGCGGCCCAGGCGTGGACCGGAGGGTTCACGTCGGACAGGTTCCACTCATAGGCGGGGATCTGTCCGTTGCCGTGCATGTACCACTCGCGCAGGAAGAGCTCGAGCTGACCCTTGGCGAAATCCGGATCGATCGGCGCGAAGGGCAGGGTGTGAAACGCGAGATCCCAGGCGGCGTACCAGGGATATTCCCACTTGTCGGGGACGCTTATCACGTCGCGGTTGTAGAGGTGATGGCGGAACTCACGGTTGCGCGCCAGCCTGGCCCTCGCCTTCGGAGGCGGGGGTTGGGTGGGATCCCCCTCCAGCCACTCCTTCACGGCGTAGTGGTAAAACTGCTTCGTCCAGAGGAGCCCCGCCCAGGCGTGCCTGGCGAGGGTCCGCTCCTCGGGTGACCAGCCTGGCGTGTACTTGGTCGCGTAGAACGCGTCCGCCTCCTCCTTTCGCAGGGAGAGCACCCGGTCCATGGCTTCCTTGCGCTCGGCCGCCCCGGCGCGGGCGACGCGCTCTCCCACGAGCCGGTCCGGCGCGACCGGCTGCCACTCGCTCTCGTCGCAGAGCCGGACCCGGACGACGCAGCGCCCGCCGGCGGGCACGATCGTCCGGAGGTGAGCCGCGGCCTTGGTGCCGCGCTCCTCCGGGTTCACGCGATCGTACAGGCCCGACACCACGGCCTCGTGGAACGCGTCCTTCACGTGAGGCCTGGCGTTCTGGACCCCGTACAGGCGGGCCCGGTTGGTCTCGTTGTCCGTGAAGAGGAGGTGGACGGCTTCGCCCCCGAGCGCGCCGTTCACCTCGATGGGCTCGATCTCGAGGAGGTAGGGCCCGAGGGCGGAGGACTCGGCGCGGAGGGTGCGCCGCCCGGCCCGCGCGATCGAGGGCTCGCTGCCGTAGCCCTCCCCCGTGCGGCCCCAGCCCCAGACGTTGCGAAACCAGAGGGTGGGGAGCGCGTGGATGGGCGCCGGATCCGGTCCCCGGTTGTCGATCGTGAACCTCGCGACGATATCGTTGGGGCCTCTCTTTGCATATTCGAACAGGACGTCGAAATATCGATTGTCGTCGAACACCCCGAGATCCTCGAGATCGACCTCGGGCGCGTCCCGGCCCCTCGAGCGGCTCTCGTAGACCAGCGCCGCGTAGGGACAGGCGCGCTGAGGGTACTTGTAGAGCGCGGCCGCGTAGGAGTGGGTCGGCGTCGCGTCCAGGTGAAAATAGAGCTCCTTGACGTCCTCGCCGTGGTTGCCCTCGTTGTTGGTGAGGCCGAAAAGGCGCTCCTTCAGTATCTCGTCCTGCTCGTTCCAGAGGGCGAGCGACAGGCAGAGCCGGCACTGTCGGTCGGTGATCCCGAACAGGCCGTCCTCGCCCCAGCGGTAGACCCGGCTCCTGGCGTGGGCGTGTGGAAAGTAGGCCCATGCGTCGCCGTCCTCCGAGTAGTCCTCGCGGACCGTGCCCCACTGACGGTCGGGCAGGTAGGTGCCCCAGCGCTTCCAGTTGTGGGTGCGGAGGCGGGCCTCCAGAAGCCTCGCGGACTCGGGATCGAGGCTCATCGCTGTCCCTGGAGGACCCGTGAGAGGCCCGCGGCGCCGATCAGGCCTGCGTCGTCGCCCAGCTCGGCTCGTCGCAGCTCGATGAACATCGAGGGCGGGCCCTCGGCATCCAGGTGAGCGCGGATCACCGGGTGAAGGAGATCGTCGTTGAGGCCCAGCCCTCCGCCCAGGACCACGACCTCGGGGGTGAAGGCGAAGGCGACGTTGCGTATGCCGATGGCCGCGGCCAGGGCGACCTCGTCGAACACGGCTCTGGCGTCGGGATCTCCGGCGCGCGCCCGGAGGGCGATCTCGGCGCCCGAGAGCTCCTGCCCGCGGGCCTTCGCGATGCGGGCCATGGCAGTGCCCGAGGCCAGCTGTTCGAAGGTCGAGGGCTCGCCTCGGGCATGGGCCGAGCGGTCGATGACCATGTGACCGACCTCGGCCAGGGATCGCCGGCCGACCAGGAGGCGACCCGACAGGAGCACCCCCGCGCCCACGCCCGTCGACATCGTCACGTAGACGATGTCCGAGAAGCCCCGCCCCGCGCCGAAGCAGGCCTCGCCCACGGCGCCCAGATCGGCGTCGTTCACCAGCCTGACCGGGAGTCCGATGGCCTTGCCCAGCTCGGCCTCCGTGAGGTGGGGAGCCCACGAGCGGGGCAGGTTGGGCGCGTGGTCCAGGCACCCCTGGGCATGATCGACGCGGCCGGGCACCCCGACGATCGCCCGGTCAGGGCGGGCCTCGTGCCGGGCCAGATCGTTCATCAAGGCGACGAGCCCCCGCGGCTCGTCGTCGCCTCGAGGCGTGGATCTCACGTCGCGGTGGAGGATGGATCCATCCTCGGCCAGGATGGCTCCGCGCATTCGAGTGCCTCCCAGATCCACGGAGAGTGCGGTCATGGGCCCAGCCTATCCGAGAGGGGTGTCCCGGGGTCAATCGACATCTGGCGGAGGGCAGCGAGGTCTCGAAGGGGCTCACGTCGATCGCGAAAAATGCTATAGAACAAGCCGATATGCGAACATTCATGAGCAAGAGGGTGGGCTCGACGCCGGCGGCCGCGGGGCCCTGGGTGCTCGGGGCGACCGCCGGGCTCGCCCTGGCCCTCTCCGTGGCCTGCAGCGGCGAGAAGAACGGCTCCCCCGACGGTGGCGTCGCTGACGGAGGCCCGGTTGTCGACGGCGGGGAGGCGGGGACGGATGCCCCTCGCCCTACGGGCAAGAGGAGCGGCTACGTGGAGGTCGGGCTCCTGCCGGGCATCACGCCGGCGAGCTATGCCGACGCCCTGTTCGACGACGGAACCCTGGTCGAGGCGTGTCCTCGCATCCGCGAGGCGGGCACTTGCTGGGTCTACGACTGCAACGCCGGGCCCCCTCCGCTAGAGGATCCCCCGACGCCGCTCAGCGCGGGAGACATCACCATCAGCGGCGCCTCCTTCGTGTCGCCGCTGATCCTCAAGCACGGCCTCAACGGCTATACCACCGTCGGCGGAGGGGCGGCCTTCAAGCCGGGGGAGACCCTGCGCGCCGCGGCGCTGGGCGAGGTGGTGCCAGCCTTCACCCTGGAGGGCAAGGCGCCCGAGCCGGCCGTGCTCACCTCGCCGGTCTGCACCAATACCCAGTGCGGCGATCTGGATCGAAGCTCCGATCTCTCCCTCGCGTGGACCGGCGGCGGCGAGGGCGTCGCCATCGATCTCCGGACCACGGATCCCACGGGCACCCTGGCCAAGGCTGTGGGCATACGCTGCGCCTTCGACGGGCCCTCCAGGTCGGCGAAGGTTCCCAAGGATCTCCTCGCCAAGCTGTTCTCCGGCACGAGGGCGTTCTTCACCCTGGTCCCTCGAAGCGAGGTCTCCATGGAGATCCAGGGGTGGAGCCTCAAGTTCCGTGTGACCAACCTCGGCCCCAGCGACCTGAGCTTCCGTATCCTGATCTAGAGCAAGGGCCCCGCGGTTGACGCGGGTGGCAGAGGGCGCCATCCTGGTGGACTGCGCTCATGGCAAGACTCGCTTTTTCTGTTCTTGCTCTGGTCATGATGGCCATGAGCGCCTGCACCAACAGCCCGGCGAGCACGGCAACTCCTCCGCCGGCTGCGGCCCCGCCCCCTGACGCCTCGAGCCCTGCGCCGCCCGACGACGTGAGCGACGCTGCTGTCCCGCTCGACGTGGCCAGCCCCGAGGATGCCAGGGACGCGGCCCCCCCGCCCGAGCCCGAGTGGGTCCCTCCCGCGGTGGCGACGCGTAGCCGCGGCTGCGGCATCCCGCGCCCCGCAGCGGTGGGGGCCACCCACACGACGCCCGGCGGTCGCACCCTGCATGTCTGGGGGCCCTCCGGCTACGACCCCGGTCGCGCCTATCCGGTCGTCATCGTGTTCCATGGATGGTACGCGAACGGCCGCGCCCACCAGTCCTGGTTCGAGATGGAGAAGTATGTCGACAACGAGGCGATGACGGTCTACCCGGACGCGATCAACGGCCTGTGGGACCTGGATGGAACGACCGATCTGGTCTTCTTCGACGAAATGGTGTCCGTGCTCTCGGACACCTACTGCATCAACCCTTCGCGGGTGCTCGGCTTCGGCTTCAGCTACGGCGGCAAATTCGCCAATCATCTGGGTTGCAAGCGTGCCGGCTACGTCAAGGCAATATCGATAGGCGACGGGAGCTGGGGCGGTGACGGCCTCCGCTGCGGGCGCCTCCCCGTGCTGGTCACCCACCGCACCAGGGATCCTGACGAGTTCATCCAGTGGGGGCGCGACGTGGCCAACGCGTGGAAGGTATTCAACGGGTGCGCCGCCAACACCACCACGGAGCCGACCTTGAACTGCACGACGAACCCCACGTGCCGGGTGCCAGGCGGTCCTGTGACCTTTTGCGAGGACACCTTCTTCGACCCGGCGTGGCCTGCCCAGTGGAACCACACCGTGCGAGAGCCCTATCGCTCCTTCACCTACCGGTGGTTCAAGGCTCTTCCCTAGCACTTGCGTGCTTCCAGCTCGGAAGGCGACGCGTTATGAACATCGCGTGAGCGCCGAGTATGTAAACGATGTCCCTTACGTCCGGCAGTTCGTCGCGGAGCTGAGCCCGACGCGGCTTCGCCTCGTCGCCGCGCTCAACGGGCTCGCACCCCCGCAGGCCGTCGACTTCGACTACTGTGAGCTAGGCTGCGCCCACGGCGACACGCTCTGTGCGCTCGCCGCGGCGTACCCGCGAGGGCGCTTCCTCGGAATCGACCTGAGCGCGGTCCACGTCGCTTCGGCCAAGCGGCTCGCCCGCGACGGGGCGCTCGAGAACATCGGCGTCCTCGAGCGGGACCTCGGCTCCCTGGTCCACGAGGACCTCGGCACGTTCGATTACATCGTCGCGCACGGTCTGCTGAGCTGGGTGAGCCCCGAGAAGCGAAGGGCGATCCTGGACTTCGCGAGCGCGAAGCTCAAGCCCGGCGGCCTCTTGCACGTGAGCTACAACGCGATGCCGGGGTGGGCGTCCATCGAGCCGCTGCGCCAGCTGCTCCTCTTCGGAGGCGCGGGCGAAACGAGCCTGGAGCGCGCGCGTGGCGGCCTCGCGTTCGCGCAGTCCATGGAGCGCGCGGGCGCGGAGTACTTCGCCAATAACCCCGCCGCGTCCAGGATCCTCGAGACCATGACGAGGGCGGATCTCCCCTACGTCGTGCACGAGTACCTGCACGAGCACTGGGTACCCATGTATTTTGCACGCGTCGCCTGGGAGATGGCCGGGAGCGATCTGCATTTCGTGGGCGTCCTCCCGATCCACCTGAACTTTCGTGACACGGCGATACCCGAGCCCCAGGAGCGCCTGCTCGCCGCGGTGGCCGACCGGGTGACGTTCGAGAGCCTGAAGGACTTTGCCATCGACGCGTTCTTCAGGCACGACGTGTACGTCAAGGGGCCGGTGCGCCGCGAAGCTGCCGCGACGAACCTCTACCTCGACTCCACGGCGTGGGGCACGCTCGCGAACGCGCCGCCCGACCGGATCGTGAAGCTGCCTCATCGAACGATGGCGCTGGAGGGCGCGACGTTCGACGCGCTCTTCGCGGCGCTCGCCGGAGGCGCGAGGACCTTGTCCTCGCTCGCCTCGCGGGGCGCGCTGGCCGCGGTGGGCATCGAGGAGCTCCGCTCGGCGATGCTGCGGCTCATCATCGCCGAGCACGCCGTTCCGATGCAGACCGAGACGCGGTCCGTCGCGGCCAGCGGCGACGACCTCTACTCCGTCCCTTCGGTCTACAACCAGACGATGCTGCGTCGACCGTCGATCGACGCGCCGATCGTGATGGCGTCCACCGTCGCGGGCACGGCCTTTCCAATCTCTGCGCTCGAGGGCCTCGCGATCCGCATCCTCACGGAGATCCCGTCGAAGGACCGCGACCTCTGGGTCCACGATCTCGTCGAACGGAGCGTGCTACGCATCCGGCTCGGCGATCGCGTGCTCGAGGGCCGAGCCGATCAGCGCCGCGCGATCCTCGATGCGGTGGAGCAGCTCCGCGCGCACCGCCTCGCCAAGCTCGTCGAGCTCGGGATCCTGGCGCCGGCCGCGCAGGGCGCGCCCTGAGCGCGAGAATCAGCTCCCGGGTGATCCCGAGGATCGCTCGCTGAGTCTGCGCTATGCTCTGTCGATGGTCGCGGTGATCTCCCGCTCCGAATCCGACGAGGACATCGATCCGATGCTCGACCAGCGCGTCGTCCTCCATGGAATGTCGTGGAAGGACTACGAGGTCATGCTCGCGGTCCGCGGCGATCGCGCCGGCGTGAGGATGTATTACCTCGAGGGGGAGCTGGAGCTGATGAGCCCGTCGCACGGACACGAGTCGTTGAAGACGACGCTGGGGCGGCTCCTCGAGGCGTGGGCGGACGAGCGCGGAGTGGAGCTCAACGGCCTCGGGTCCTGGACGCTCCGAAGCCTCCAGAGCGAGTCGGGGGCGGAGCCCGACGAGTGCTACGTGCTCGACGCGCCGACGAAGGACGTGCCGGATCTGGCGATCGAGGTCGCCTGGACCCGCGGAGGCCTGAACAAGCTTGCCATCTATCGAGGGCTCGGGGTCCCCGAGGTCTGGATCCTGGATCGGAAGCACAGGCTGCAGGTCCATGTGCTGGGGGCCGAGGGGTACGAGCGCGCGGCGACGAGCAAGCTCCTGCCCGATCTGGATCTCGACTGGCTCGTCGGCTTCCTCTCGGCGCCGAGCCAGAGCCAGGCGACCCGCGCGCTGCGAGCGGCCATGCGCCGGTGATGCGCGGGCCTCGTGGCCCTGGTGGGGTGTGGATCACGTACGGAGCAACCGCGGCCCCGTGCGCCCTCACCCCGCAACGTTACGTCGCGGCCTCCGCGAGCCCCTCTCCCCCCGGGAGGCTGTCGGTTAATGGGAGCCAGATTTGCTTGCCTCCAGAATCTCGACACCTCGGAGAGGGGCGTCGGGGCGGAGCGGTCCGTCCAGTTCCGTGCGGTCGGTCTGACGGGCCAGGCATCGGGCCCCGAGGCTCTGGAGGTTGAAGGCCAAGGCCACCAGGGTCATGAACGCCGCCACATGGCCAAGGCCGCGAACGGGCAGTTGGCGCAGGCCCAGCGTGTTCTTGACCCATGCGTTGGGCCGCTCGGCGAGCGCACCACGCTGGCGATACAACGCCTTGTTCTCCGGGGTTTGCATCGTCGCCTTCCACCTCTGCATGAGGGGGCTGTGGCTGCCGCTCTCCTCTTGCAGTGGGGTCAAGCCGCCGAGCAGTCGCTTGCCCTGCCTCTCGAACGCCTCGACCTCCGCCACGGTCACGTGCTGGTTGTCCACGAGCCGTGGGCTGTCGACGCGACCGAGTCGAGCTTCGACCTGCGACTGCATCGGCAGGAGGCGTAGGCGTTCACGGGCTTCGGGGCTGCATTGGGCTACTGTGACCGGTCCCCTGGAATTTACAGGGATGCTGTCGGCTACTGTGAGCTATCCCCTTGAACTGGGACCTGGCCCCTGGAATTTACAGGATTGCATTGGACAGGATTGCATTGGGCTATTGTGAGCGACCCCTTGAACTGGGACCTGGCCCCTGGAATGTACAGGGCCAAAGCAAGCCAGGGAGACCGCGTCTCTGTCCCTTACCAGGCCACAGCAAGCCAAGGAGACCGGCTCTCTGTCCCTTGTAACCCTTCAC
>SXGT01282814.1_pt1 | contig 11647 bp, 13 predicted proteins | sample 3176221 | NCBI WGS metagenome assembly SXGT01 (sample SAMN11356862, study PRJNA531348) | freshwater metagenome | isolation source: freshwater sample F1-120 | place: China: Fuxian Lake, Yuxi | collected 2017-12-25
CCGCCGCACCGGGGACAGCAAAAACCCTCCGGCCAGCGCAGCTTGAAAAGGTACTCCCGACACCTCTCCTCGCTGGAGAACCGAGTGTCGAACTCCCTCAGATTCCGCGGATAGTCTTCCACTCCCGGATACTACCCATTGCGCCTACAGGAGTCAAGCACATACCCAGTAATCGTTTTTCTGTTTTTCGGTCTCTAGGCTGAGGTCGAGCCGCTGCTTCACTTTCTCCAACCCCGCACTGAACGCGTTTTTGGTGCGGCGCGACACTTCGTCGCCCATGAGAATGCGAATGTGATCGACCTTCTGCCACTCGTCCTTCAGGGCCAGAAGCGACCCAATCTCGAAGTAGCCAGTCGCAATGTCAATCGACTTGGAGATCTGGCACCAGTCGTGGAGGTACCGCAGGACCTTCCAGTCCTCATTGCTGTTATCGACGATGAAGAGTTCGCTCCCGGTGGAGCTGCTTCGTCGTGGCATTTATCCTTTACCTGCCCGAGGAGTTCCGGCGCTTCCCGCTGCGACGTACTTCTCCGTGGCGTCCCGGACGACCCACGCTAACGACACTTTTTTCTGCTGCGCGATTTGTTCGAGAGTTTCGTAGAGATCGGGCGGAAAGGTGATCGACGCCCGGACTGCCGCTTTGTTCTGAGCCTTCAGGCTCTCTCCCTGTGACCGTTTCTTTGTCATTGGCGGCCTCTAGTGCCGTCACCACTTTACACCACATCGGTGATCTCTGTGCGCCTGGCTGAATTTCCGCTCAGTGTTCCCTTCCCTGCCCCTATCTCCGTTGACCGTATGGAGTGCCCTTGTTTCATGGCTGGTTGTTTGGTGTGGTCAGCTTTCTTCGCGCAAACCCTTTGGGCATGTTCGAGCCCCCTGCAATTCGCGTGCGCTTCTAGCGTCAACAGGAAGCCTCGGTTCCCCCTGAAGGTTTACCCCAATTTTCCTGTCTGACACCGCGCCCGACTGCTGGCTGATCGGCGGCATCGCCCGAAAGGGTCATTGCAAAAAGGAGAAAGACCATGACAACGAATACCGAAACCACTACCAAGACGAAACAGGTTCCCGACTTCTACATCTTCGAGAACGCCGGGGAAGGCCAACAGGGCGGCAAGCCGTTGGGCGCGGGCGTCGCCCACAAGAAAGGCAAGGGAGTGACCCTTCTCATCAACGGCAAACGCTACGCGGCATTTCCGCCCAAAGTGAAAGCCACCGCAGAAGCAACCCAGGGGGAGGGCGCGTAAGCGCTCTTTTTCCGCGATGCCAGCAAACGGTCACGTTCCTGGGGGCTGCCGGAACGAAGCAGGATTTCTACAACAGGCAAGCGGAGCGGTCCATCTCGGCGCAGGATATTCCCCAGCGCTTCGTTTGGAGCGGGAACTATGAGCTGCCTTTCGGCAAGGGAAGAAAGTTTCTATCGGCAATGCCGAAAGGGGCTGATTTCATCCTGGGCGGCTGGCAGGTGAAAGGCATTATCACGTTCCAGAAAGGCACGCCGCTTCAGATTGGGAACAACGGGAATTTCACGAACCCGTGGTCCCCAGGGCAACGGCCGAACAACAACGGGAAGTCGGCGAAAAGGACGGGCCCGGTTGAGAACCGGCTCGACTCTTACTTCGATCAGTCGGTGTTCTCTCAGGCCGGCAACTTCACTTTCGGGAATACGTCGCGGACGTCTCCGGACTTGCGCGGGCTCGGGTCTCGCGATTTCGACGCTTCGATTTTCAACGGTTCTTCTTTCGCGAGAAGTCGAACCTGGAATTTCGCGCGGAGGCGTTCAACGCCTTCAATCATCCGGTCTGGAACGGGCCCGGAGCAACGGTCACTACGCCTGGCAATTTCGGCGTCGTCAACACGAAGAGCGGGCAGCGCCGCCAGTTCCAGTTGGCTCTCCGGCTCCAGTTCTAAAGCAGGCCTATCCGCGTGCATCTAACGATCGCAGCGCGGCGGCGTGCGATTTGATCCGCACGATCGCGTCAGCGATCTGGTCCATGTCCTCTTTCGACCCAAGCAGCATGGTCTGCGTAAGCCAGACGGCTTCCTCGCACAGGCGGTCGTTTTGGGCGCACCGATTCCGCTCGCGCCATTCCTTCAGGCGCCTCTCCGGATAGATGGCGCGAAAGCCCCTGGATGACAGAGTCGCCTCAATCAGCGGCTCCTTATTGAGCGGCACGTATCCGCGCGAGCAGGGAATGCCCTCGGCAGCCATCGCTTTGAGGAACGTGGCGCGGCTCAATCCGTCGAAGGCCTCTTTCGAGTAGCGGAACATGTACAGGTGCCACGCGCTCCTCGTACAGCCGTTTTCGAGACGCGCGGGGGTGACGCCGGCAATCTCATTAAAACGCTTCGTCAGATGCGCCGCGTTGAGATCGCGCTGACGGGATTGTTCCTGGGTTCGCGTCATTTGCGAGAGGAGGAGCGCGGCCTGAAACTCCGTGATGCGAAGATTCGCGCCGTTTCGCACATAACCGAATCCGCCGGCGTCCGCGCCGCGCCCGTTATTGTGGAAGCTGCTGCAGCGCTCCATCAGATCACCGTCGTCCGTGACGATCGCGCCGCCCTCTCCGGAGTTCAGATTCTTCGAAGCCTGGAAACTGAAACAACCGGCCGCGGCCAGGGTACCGAGTTTCCTGCCGCGCCATTCTCCGAAATGCGCCTGACACGCGTCTTCGACGACCGGCAGTTTGCGCGCTTTTCCAATCTCGAGAATAGCGTCGAGATTCGCAGCCGACCCGCCCATGTGGACCGGCAGAATCATCGCTGTCCGGTTCGTGATGACGTTGGGAATGCTGCGAGGATCGATCTGGAACGTCTCGAGGTCCGTGTCCCCGAACACCGGCAGCGCGTGGTGGAGAAGTACGGCATTGATGGTCGCGACGAAAGTGTACGGCGGCACAATCACCTCGTCGCCGGGCCCGATGCCCATTGCACCGAGTGTGGCGATAAGGGCACTAGTGCCGTTCGCGGTTGCCAGGCTGTGCTTCACTCCGAGCAGGCGCGCCCACGATTCTTCGAACCGCTTCGCGACGCCGCCATTATTGCGGTTCCACTTACCGCTGCGGAGCACGTCAACGAGCGCGCGCTCGTCGTTTTCGCGGACCATGGGCCACCCGGGAAACTTTTCGCTACGGATGGGCGCGCCGCCAAGCAGCGCCGGTTTACCATTGGTCACCACAGCGGCTGCGGCGGGTGCGGCCGCCACCGCGCCGACGAATCCGCGGCGGCTAATTGGCTTTTTCATGGAATGCCTCCTCTATCACATATGTTACGCTGGAATTTCCCTATGAGCAGCATCAACATTACCTTGCCGGACGGCAGCCGGCAAGCCGTCGAGAGCGGTGTTTGCGCCCTCGACATCGCAAGATCGATCAGTCCCCGCCTCGCGGACGCCGCCATCGTGGCTCGCGTCAACGGAGATCTTTGCGATCTGACGCGGCCTATTGAAGCGGACGCAGCGCTCCAGATTCTGACCGCGAAGGATGCGGCTTCGCTCGAGGTTTATCGCCACTCGACCGCGCACCTGCTCGCCGCCGCGGTGCTCGAATTGTTCCCCGAGACCCAGTTGGGAATCGGCCCGCCCATTGAGTCGGGCTTCTATTACGATTTCGACCGCCCCACCGCGTTCACTCCCGAAGACCTGGAACGCATCGAGGCGAAAATGCGCGAGATCCAGGCCCGCGATTTGCCTTACGAGCGCGTGATGACCGCGAAGGCCGATGGCCTGGAGAAATACTCGAGCGCCTGGATGAAGTGCGAATTGATCACAGAGCGGGCGGGGGAGATCTTTTCCGAGTACACGCTGGGACCTCACTTTATCGACTTCTGCCGTGGCCCGCACGTGCCCTCCACGTCGAAGTTAAAAGCGTTCAAGCTGCTCTCGATCGCCGGAGCCTACTGGAAAGGCGACGAAAAACGAAAGCAGCTCCAGCGCATTTACGGCACCGCGTTCTTCACCCAGAAGGAACTCGACGAGTATTTGAATAAGCTTGAAGAGGCGAAGAAGCGCGACCATCGCAAGCTCGGCAAAGAACTCGACCTGTTCAGCATTCAGGACCTTGCCGGTCCCGGCCTGATTTTCTTCCATCCGAAGGGCGGCGCGGTCCGCAAGATCCTTGAAGACTGGATGCGCGATCAGTACGTCAAGCGTGGATACTCCCTGGTTTACACGCCACATATCTCCCGCTACGACCTGTTCAAGACGTCCGGCCACGCGAATTTCTACAGCGAGAACATGTTCGCGCGCATGGAGCTCGACGACTCGGAGTATCAGTTGAAGCCGATGAACTGTCCCGGCCACATTCTGATCTACCGGGACCGCATGCGCAGCTACCGCGACCTGCCCGTGCGTCTCGGCGAACTCGGCACCGTTTATCGTTACGAACGTTCCGGCGTGCTGCACGGCCTGCTGCGCGTCCGCGGATTCACTCAGGACGACGCTCACATTTTCTGCACTCCGGGCCAGATTGAAGACGAGATTGTGAACTGCCTCCAGTTCGCTATCGACACCCTGACGACCTTCGGTTTCGAGCGCTATGAAGCCGAGCTTTCCACCTGGGACGGCGGCGTGAGCGGCAAGTACGACGGCACTCCCGATCAATGGGCGCTCGCCGAGGGCGCACTGCGCAAGGCCACGGAGCGCCTGGATCTCAAGGCGAAGGTGATGGCCGACGAGGCCGCGTTCTACGGTCCGAAGATCGACGTGAAGCTGGTGGACGCGATCGGACGCCTTTGGCAGTTGTCCACCGTGCAGTTCGATTTCACCTTGCCTCGCCGCTTTGGCCTCGAATACATCGCCGAAGACGGAAAGGCTCACGAGCCGGTGATGTGCCACCGCGCGCTCTATGGATCGCTCGAGAGGTTCTTCGGCATTCTGGTCGAGCACTACGCGGGAGCGTTTCCCGTTTGGCTCGCTCCCGTCCAGGCTACCGTGCTGCCGATCACGGACCGTCAGACGGAATACGCCCGCTCCGTGTCGGAAAGACTGACCGCAGCCGGTCTGCGCGTTACGCTTGACGACCGCAGCGAGAAAGTCAACCTGAAGATCCGCGACGCGCAGATGCAAAAGGTACCGTACATGCTGGTGGTGGGCGGGAGAGAAGCCGGGAGCGGTCAGGTTTCCGTGCGCAACCGGAAGTTGGGCGACCTCGGCGCGCGTTCGATCGACGACTTCCTGGCCGACATTCGTCAACAGGTCGAATCGCGCAGCCTCGCGGGGTAGCCTCTGCTCACGCTGCCGCTCGTCGCGCTGCTCGCGGGATCGATCGTATATTGCGCGATCACCGTTATCGCGGCGCGTAAATATCTCGCGGTGAAGCCCGGTGGAGGCTCAACGCCAGGCATTAGCATTCTGAAACCGCTCGCCGGGGCGGACCTGGGTCTTGAGTCGAACCTGCGCACCTTCTTCGAGCAGGATTATCCGTCATTTGAAATTCTGTTCGCGGTTCGCCGCGAAGACGACCCGTCGCTACCCATTGTGCGCGGCTTGCAGACCGAATACCCGGCTGTGCCCTCGCAGTTGCTGATCGTTGGGGAGCCGCCCTACCCGAACGCCAAAGTTTTCAGTCTTGACGCCATGACTCGCGCCGCGCACAACGAGCTTCTGGTGATGAGCGACAGCGATATCCGCGTGACTCCGGGTATGCTGCGCGTGATAGCGGCCGAGTTCTCAGACGGGAAGACCGGCCTTGCCACGTGCCCGTATCGCGCGGTCGCGGGACCGGGTTTCTGGACCCGCCTCGAAGCCGTGGGCATGAACACGCAGTTCCTGGGCGGGATGCTCGCCGCGCGGATGCTTGAAGGAATGAAGTTCGCCGTCGGGCCCACGATCGCCGCGCGCAAGAGTGTTCTCGCCGCGATCGGCGGCTTCGACAATCTGAAGGACTATCTCGCGGAGGATTTCGTCATGGGCAAGCTCGCCTTTGAAGCGGGCTTCGGAGTGATCCTGTCCGCCTACGTGATTGAGCATCATATCGGCAGCCAGCCTTTTCTCAAGAATGTGGCGCACCGTCTACGCTGGCACCGGAGCACCCGCTGCTCCCGGCCAAAGGGCTACGTTGGGGAGGTGTTCACGAACCCGTTGCCGATCGCGTTGCTGCTGCTTGCGGCCGACCCGCGATCCTGGCCGGTAGCCGCGGCCGCGGCGGTTTTTCGCTATTGGTCGGCGTGGTGGGTCAGCGTCCGGATACTCCACGAACCGCTCGCGCCGGCGATGATCCTACTCCAGGATTGCCTCTCATTCCTGTTCTGGATCGGCGGCTTTTTCGGCAACACAATTGACTGGCGCGGCATCAAGTACCGTCTCAATCGCGACGGACGATTTCACCCGATCCGGTAAAGTGGCGTGGGCCATTGCCGTTTGTGGGCTGCCCTGTGCCGTCGAAGAAGCAGGCGACAGGAATTGATCGCCTGCTTCACTTTGTACATTGGACAGTGCGTCCGTGACGGCCCTGTATCCTAAAGGAATTTGAAGACGATCGGACAATTGACAATGAATCCGGCCGAGCCAAACGGCGCGCCGCCTGGACCGGTCATGAATCCGCCCTGCACCATGCCGAGGAACTGAAACTCATCGATCAGCCGTGAGCGGTAACCCTTCGCAATGGCATCGTCCGTCCAAGCCCCCATGTTGACGTCCCAAAGCGGGCTGTAATCGGTCGCGACGAAGGGAATTCCTCCCAGAATATTCAGCGGACGGCGTCCGTCCATCAGAGCGCTCTCCAGCCCCTGGCGTTGCGGGTTTTCGCAGCCTCGCGGGCCATTAAGCGCAAGGTAGAGGCGTTCGACCGCGCTGAATGCTCCGTCGGCCCCACCGACACTGATGTCCTGAAGAGCTTGAGCAAAGGTCGCGCCTTCGAGGGCGGCGGGCAATGCGGCGGAAGCGTCCAGGCTCAGATACAACACCGGTTTTCCAAAACTGAATCCGGGCGCGAGGGCCAGCGTGACAGTCCCGGCCTTCGGGTCGATTCTCAGAACCTGATCATGCACCAGCGCATAGTTCGGACTGCCTCTCGGGAAACTGATTTGTTCAGCCGTGGCTCCGAAGGCGATGATTGGCGCGTTGTAGATGTGACCGCCTGAGTTGGTGATGCGAACAAGCGGCGAATACTGGCTGTCGCCCACCGAGCCTGGCTCGGCAGCTACAGGCGGAAAAGGGCTGCTGCCGGCGCCTGGAACGACACGGCGCGCCGGCCTGAAGTCCACGGTGCCCTGATCGAAAATGAGAATCCCTCCTTTTGTCAGCGTGGCGGTGCGAACGCCGCGCCCCGTGGCCGCGTAGTGGAGCTTAGGCGCATAGTTCAATCCGAGCAGTTCTGCGTTGCCCTGGTCCGTGGTATCGGTGAGAACGTACCAGACGTTGCGTCCGTCGCTCATCGCACCCCGGTACAACGGGATAGTAATCGTTCCCGCTTGCTTGTCGAGGGCTCCAGAGTTCAGTAGTTGCAGGGGCCCGACCAGGCGCTTATCCACGCTGCTGGGCGGCGGGCCAAAGTAAGTGAGCGGTATGTCCGCGCCAACGGAAGGCGAAACCGGATCGATCTTGCAGCCAGGGCCGTCAACGGTCTGCGCGAAGGCGGGCAATGAGAACAGCGCCAGAATGGCGCCGGCGAACTTTTTAGATGTTAACATCATGTAAAAATCTCCTGTAGACTGGAGTCGCGGGCGGCTTCGCGATCCCCCGCGCCGCGCGTGAAAACTTTTGCGAAGGGGGGAATCGGGCTCGTAAGCGACTTCAATTACGAGGGCCTTTGACACGATGGTCGCCGCATCCAGCGCGATAGAGACCGATGAACGCGATCTGATCGACGCCGTTCTGCGAAGAGATCGCAAAGCGACCGCCGAGTTTGTGTCCCGCTATTCCGATAAGGTCTATTCGTACGTACGCTACCGGCTGATTCCCCGCGGGGACATGGTTGACGACCTGGTTCAGGAAGTTTTCCTGGCGGGCCTGGGAGGGCTTAGGGATTTTCGGAGAGACGCCGGGTTGCAGGATTGGCTGCTGGGTATCGCCCGGAATAAGGTGGGCGATTATTACAGGAGCCGGCTTCGCGAGCCCTTGGCGCTCGATGAAGCTTCGGAAGGCTCTCAACCGGAACTGGTGATCGAATCGCGGGCCGACGAACTGATCGACCGCGAGCGTCTTCAGGAGAAGACCGCGCTCGTGCTCAGGGCCTTGCCGGAAATCTATGGCCTGCTGCTGCTCTGGCGATACTGGGAGAAGAAGAGCGCTCAGGAGATGGCAACGGAGACAGGAAAATCCATTAAAGCCATCGAACGAACGTTGTCCCGCGCGCGGGCGGAGTTCAGACGGAGGTGGAACGATGTCTGACTCGTTCCCCCGAGACCCACTTTCGGACGATGCGTTTTTCGACGAGCTGGCGGCCGGCACGGCGACGGGGAAGGACACTCATGCGCCGGACCGGCTGAAAGACCGGATACTCTCCGCGCTCACCGGCGGCTTGCTCAACGAGGAGCAGTTCATCGAAGACCTGGCAGACGAAACTCCATTGGAAACCGCTCCCGCCCGGCTGAAATCGAAGATCTATTCTGCCCTCGTGCAGGCGCAGACAGCCGCAGGCGGGTTATTGAGCCTGCCCGAATGTAAAGCGGACGGCCGGGCTCTCTGCGTTTTCGAAGAAATCGTTCAGATTGCTCCTGTCGGGAGAACGATACAATCGGTCAACTACTGCCGGGTCTGCCACGCGCGAGTGCTGGCGGAGTCCCTTGAAAAGGCCCCGATTTATTGGTCCGGCTGCCCCTACGTTTCGTTTCAAAGGCGGTAGAGGTTTAGTTTCCAATAAACCGCACGACACCGAACAGATTCTGGAAGGTCGCGAGGTTGCGTACACCCGGTGGGGATAGCCGCGGGCTGATTGGGTTTCCCTGAATGGCCTCAAGGAAACTGTACCGAAACGCCCAGCCGCGGGCGATCCGCAGGTCGATTCCGACCGCGACACGGATCGAAGCCTTGGTGGAGGAAAAATGATCGGGCGGAAGCTCTGTGTTCCCCCGCCGCACGGCTTGGCCTGTGGCGCCACTCTTGAACCGCGCGACGCCGGCGCCCGCCGAAAGGAACGGCCGCACCCAACTTCGACGGCCGCGAAAATACAATAGAAGGTCAACGCCGGCACTATGCTGCGTGCTCCGGCGGCTTTGTTCATAGACGTCGCCGAGGTTCCGGATTCCGAACAACGCCAGATTGTTACGGTTCCACGTGTAGTTGCCCTGAAGGCTCAGAAAGTCGTTTAGGTGCATGCCGCCGAACCCGGTTACGACGCCTCCGTTTTCGGGCTTGTACGAAGAGGCTGACGCGCCGCCGGCTTCGATCACCGATCGCGCATCTCCCGAGAGAGTCGAGATCCCTCCGAGCACACCGGCATAGGGCTGCGCACCAATCATGGAATACCCTAACGTGAACACACAGACTCCACGGATGGTTCGCTGGAGCGTGCGGGCTCCATTTGCAGGGAGAATCATGGATCTTTCAAGAATCGCATGATCCGTAACGACATGGTGGGGAGGCATCGAGACGGATCCCAAGCCGCGCAGGCTGAGGGATTCGAGTGGGGCGGGTTCTCATCTGTCCGCTCGAAAACACTTCGACGCCATAACAGTTTTGAGCCGCTGAACCGGTTTTCCAGCGCCTGGAAGATGAAGCACGAGACGCGCGGAGTGGTGCCAAGAAGGAAAAGACTGCCCCCCTTGGCACGGAATTCTCACTGTCATGACTGACGGCCTTGAAACCGCGGTGCAACCGTGAGGCCATCCCACCGGCGGAGCCGTGAAGCATGATTCAGGTGGGGTTTCGCGCGATGCGAACAAGTTGGGGCGGGAACCATACCTCGGAGTCCGCGCATTTCCTCACTGCCTTCCGGGAAGTCGGAAATCTGCGTTCCGTAAACTGAGCGACGGCCGGAACGCTTCGGTTCTCCACCGCAGTCATCACCCACGCTGACCAAGGTTGGATTGGCGATCTCTTTGTGTCGCGCTGGTTGCCACCATTCTGGTTGCACGTATTAAAGCTTCACGTCCGATCGCGCCCCGTCACAGACCGCAATCAAACGTCGAATCCACATCACCAGCCTCCGCGTGCAGGCTCTGAAGCACCGGCAGTGTCCCGGGCGGGCCCACGCGGGCGAGTAGCGCCTGTCCGGTAGCAGCCATGTAAGCCACCCCGGATTGCGCGAGCGACGCCGCCAGCGGTTGCGCCACATTAGAAAGATGATCGGCGATGAACCCTTTCGCCGCATCCGCCACCACGCCCGCGCGCTCCGCTTCCCCGTTGGCCAGGGCGAACGCCTGCTTGAGCCGCAGATACCCGAGAAAGCCGGCTTCCACGGAGACATGATCCAGCGCCTCAGCCGTCGTCGGAAAGTACGAAAACGCCTGGTAGTAAGATGTCAGCTCGGATACCAGATACCCCAGTTGAATCGTGTCGTGATAGCTCACCTCACGCGCCGGCGCGGGGCCGCCGGGTCCAAGAATGGAGTGATAGTCGCCCTCACCCGCCTCGTTCTGTGCCTGTTCCGCGGCGGTTCGCAGCGCTGGGTCCTGAATCTCTGAAACGAGTGCGCCCACCTGCTTCCGCCAGTGCTCCGTAGGACACTCGAACAGCAGCCCGAGCATTCGCCACTCCGCCGCTTCCTGAAGCAGTTGCGTCGCTGCTGCATCGAACGCAGCGGTGCTCACTTCGCCGCCCTCATCGACAACGGTATCCAACCGGTCCGCATCTTCCGTGATCCCGATTCCTCGGCGGACCCTTCCCAAACCGCGAATGCAATCTGTGTTCGCTTGTTCGGTGCAAGGCCTTCGGGAATCTTGCGCGCAATCACCACCGCCCAGCCTTCCTTTGTGCGAGCGCCCGCGCCACGTGGCTTCCCGCCCGTGACCGGCGAGAGCGTTCCTGGTCCCTCGGCAACCATCTCCTCCACGGGGGAATCGCGCGGTCCTGCTCGCCGGTTGCCCATTACCTGAGCAGGGGCATAGCGCGTCTCCATTTCCTTCTGCGCCGCCGAACCCGGTTCGAGCGGTTTCGCCTCGAACGGATAATGGTCCACCGCGGCGTTGGGATAGATCTCACGAATGGTGTCCTTACGCCCGTCGAGCGACGCCTGCCAGTCCGCGCGCCAAAACGCAATCTCCACGGGACGTCCGGCCTCACCCATTTGCGGATCGGGAGGATTGGCCTCGATCTTCCGCGGAATCTGCACGCCGCAGCCATCCAGGAACCGCGCGGGCCCCGGCGTATCGTTCTTCGTCGCGTCCTCCCACTCCAGGCGAAACGCCAGATCCGAGCCGTTGTTCAGCGACCGCACGCGGACCTCTGGCGTCGAAGCCTTCATCAGCCTCGGATCGACCAGATCCTGAGGAAGAAGCTTGGCGAGATACTCGGGCGCGCCATCCCAAGTCGAATCCGTTGGCGCAAGCGGAACGATTCGCGCGGGAATGGTGACAACTTCGTTGGTCCGCGATGGCGTTCGCGCGCAGCCGAAAAGGAATGCTGCGCAGGCAATGAGCGGAATTAGAGACGCTTTCACTGCGATCCTCCTTTTACGGGCAGTTGGTGCGCGTAATTTGATACAACTGGTCGTAGGCCGGGCGCACAATCACCGGTTCGTTACGCGGAACCTTGACGACGGTCGCGCCCTTA
>SXGT01842028.1_pt1 | contig 11645 bp, 7 predicted proteins | sample 3176221 | NCBI WGS metagenome assembly SXGT01 (sample SAMN11356862, study PRJNA531348) | freshwater metagenome | isolation source: freshwater sample F1-120 | place: China: Fuxian Lake, Yuxi | collected 2017-12-25
CAGATGCTCTATCCATTGAGCTACGGGCGCATGTTCACCGAGGCGAACCGGTCAAGCCTACCAGCCCGGCGCTTGCTCAGAAGCACTGCTGGCGGCTTGTTCCGCGGAGACGGAGGGATTTGAACCCTCGGACCCCTTAGCGGGGTCTCCACCTTAGCAGGGTGGTGCACTCGACCGGACTATGCGACGTCTCCTGGCGAAGCCTCACCCACTATAGCCGTTCGTCGGCGGGCGTTGCTCCGTCGGCTGCCTGTGCAGGCGCCTAGTTGGCGACCGAGCAGGTGTACTGGTCGGCGCGCTGGCCCTCGACCCCACTGACGACGTCGGGGTCATCAGCCGGCACGGGCTCCGCGGTCTCCGTGGGCTCGGGCTCAGGGTCGTGCTTGCCGACCTTCGGCACCGCAGGTTCGGTCTCTTCGGGCGTGGGTTCAGCCTCGCCCTCAGGCGCATTGGGGTTGTCGAGGGTGGAGCCCACACCGGTGGAGTCGTCGTCGAGCCGGAAAGGCTTATCGGCCTTGATCTGAGCGAACAGTTCATTGGCGAGCGACGTCACCGGCTGCACCTTGCCGAGGTACGGCTCGGCTGTGCCGTAGCGCGTCGGGTACTGCACGAAGACGATGTTCTCGGTCGGAATGTCGCGCAGCGCGAGTGCCATCGCCACCATCGTGTCGGGGGTGAGGCTCGACGAGAGCTGCATCGAACGAGTCGTCACCTGGGCGAGGCCGTAGAGCGAGACGGGGTCAGAGAGCACGCCCTCGTTCTGCACCTTGCGAATGAGCGACGACAGGTAGACCTGCTGCGAGCTGATGCGGCCGAGGTCGCTACCGTCGCCCACGCCGTGGCGACTGCGGAGGAAGGCCAGCGCCTCCTGGCCCTCGACCGTGTAGGTGCCGGCTTCGGGAAACTCGAGGCCCGTGTAGCGATCGTTAATGGGGCCGTCGACGCAGACGTCGACGCCGCCCACGGCGCTCGACATACGCGCAACGCCCGAGAACGAGATGGTGCCGGCGTAGGGCACTTCGAGGCCCGTGAGCGCTTCGACCGTGAGTCGCACGCAGTTGAGCCCGCCGTACGAGTAAGCGACGTTGATCGGCTGGGCGCTCATCGCATACGACGCGCCTTCGCCGTCGGGGTCGGGGCACGACGGAATCGGCACGACGAGGTCACGGGGAAAGCTCACGGCGACGGCGGACTGCTGATCTTCGGCGACGTGCACCAAGATGTTGACGTCATTGAGGGTCGCACCGCCGCGAGCAGCGGCGTCATGCTGACCCTCATCGTTGTCGATGCCGACCAGCAGAACGTTGAAGCCGCCCTCCCACTCGCCGACGGTCGGCAGCTCGCGCGCGGGCTCGCCCGCGATCGACTCGAGGTCGACGTAGTTGATGTTGTTGTTGAACTGCCACACCGAGATGGCCGCGACCGAGGCACCGCTCACGAGCACAACCGCCATCAAGCCGCCGACGACCGCGAGCAGCGTCTTCCACGCGGCGGAACGGCGCAAGCGTCCGTGGCGCACCTGAGCCGTCGGCAAGCTACGAATCGCGCGGTCGCGCACCGGTTCGCTCATGGTCTCCCCCTGTGTCGGAGTGCCCCGGGTACCTTCCCGGGATCTATCTGCAGTGAGAACGTCGCGTCTGAGCGGAGGGCGTGGGATTCGAACCCACGAGACATTTCTGCCCACCAGTTTTCAAGACTGGCTCCATCGGCCGCTCGGACAGCCCTCCTCGGATATCAAGGGCAGAGCCTACCGGAGGAGTGCTGAGAATCTCACGGATGCCCTTCCGCGCCGCCGTGCGTCGCGCTGAACGGCGGCTGCCGAGTCTCAGACTTGGGCGAGGGCGAGGGCGAGACCGTTCTCGACATCGGGGGCCGTGACCTCCGAGGCAGCGGCGACGACCTCCTCCGGGGCCTGGCCCATGGCCACTCCCCGACCGCCGCCCGCCACGGCCCAGCCGAGCATCTCGATGTCGTTGCGTCCGTCACCCACGGCCACGACGCGCGAGCCATCGATGTCGAGCGTCGCACGAACGCGTTCGAGCGCCGTCGACTTGTTGACGCCGTCGGGCGCGATGTCGAGCCAGGCTGTCCACCCGACGTTGTAGCTCACCTGGTGCAGCCCCATGAGTTCGACGAGGTGGAGAAACTCCTCCATGCCGTGGCTCGGTGAGATGACGACGACGCGCGTTGCCGGCTCGGCGCAGAGTTGCTCGAACGGCACTTCGAGGCTCACGGCGCCGAGCGCGCCATCTGGAAAGCGACCGGTGTAGCGGTAGACGCCCTCTTCGTTCTCGACGGCGTAATTGGCGTACTTCAAGTGCGGCCGAATGCGCGTCAGCACGTCGGTCGCGTCGAAGGTCTCGACGTAGTGGCGCCGGTAGCCGGTGGGCGCCGAAGGGTCGCGCTTGAGCGTGATCGCGCCGTTCGATGCGACGACGTAGGCCGGCGTGATGTCGAGGCGGTCGAGCACGGGCAGCGTCATCGCCACCGAGCGACCCGTCGCGAGCATCACCTCGTGTCCGGCATCGCGCAGACGGTGAATCTCGCGCACCGCGGCGTCGGGCAGCGTGCCGTCTTCATGCAGCACGGTGCCATCGATGTCGAGCGCGATGAGGTAGCGCTCGGTTGCGCTGACGGAGGTCATCCCACGGGCTCCAGCAACTCCAGGCCGCGCAGGTAGGGGCGCAGCACCTCGGGCACGACGACGGATCCGTCGGCGCGCTGGTGGGTCTCGAGCAGCGCTACGAGCCACCTCGTGGTCGCGAGCGTGCCGTTGAGCGTGGCGACGGGTGCGGTCTTGCCGTTCTCGCCGCGGTGCCGAATGTCAAGGCGTCGCGCTTGAAAAGTCGTGCAGTTGCTCGTGCTCGTGAGCTCGCGGTAAGCCCCCTGGGTCGGCACCCAGGCTTCGACATCGAACTTGCGGGCAGCACTCGAGCCGAGGTCTCCGGCGGCCGTGTCGATGACCCGGTAGGCGAGGCCAAGGCTCTGCAGCATGCCCTCTTGCAGCCCAAGCAGGGCTTCGTGCTCCGCCTCGGCGTGTGCGGGGTCGATGTAGCTGAACATCTCGAGCTTCTGGAACTGGTGCACTCGAATGATGCCCCGCGTGTCTTTGCCGTAGCTGCCCGCTTCTCGTCGGTAGCACGTCGACCAGCCGGCGTAGCGAAGTGGTCCGGCCGACACATCGAGAATCTCGTCGGCGTGGTAGCCCGCGAGCGCCACCTCGCTCGTGCCCGTGAGGTAGAGCTCGTCGTCGGGCAAGTAGTAGATCTCGTCGGCGTGGGCGCCGAGAAACCCTGTGCCGCGCATGACCTCGGGCTTGACGAGCGTGGGCGTGATGAGCGGGGTGAAACCTGCGTCGAGGGCGGTGTCGAGCGCGTAGTTCATGAGAGCGAGCTCGAGTCGCGCGCCGACGCCCTTCAAGAAGTAGAACCGCGAGCCCGAGACTTTGACACCGCGCGGCATGTCGATCGCGTCGAGCAGTTCGCCGAGTGCGAGATGGTCACGCGGCTCGAACTCGAAGCTCGGCTTCTCACCCACTTCACGCAACGTGACGAAATCATCTTCGCCGCCCTCGGGAACGCCGTCGAGAACGACGTTCTGGATGCCCCCCACGACCTCCTCGAAACGAGCCTCGGCTTCGCTCGCCTCCGCCTGTGCAGCTTTGACGTCGGCGGCGAGCTGCTGCACCTGGGCAACGAGCGCCGCCTTCTCCTCTTTCGCCGCCGCCGCCACGCGCTTGCCGAAGGCGTTTTGCTCGGCGCGCAACGACTCGAACGTCGCAATGGCCGCTCGCCGTGCCGACTCCGCTTCGAGAGCCGCATCGACAAGCTCGACCGGCGATCGGCGAGCCTGCTGAGAACGTCGAACGAGGTCGGGGTTGTCACGCAGCAGTTGGGGGTCGATCACGCCTCTAGTCTGTCACGCACACGTCGCACCGCTGCCTGTCGGTGGCGGTCGCGTAGCGACCCGTAGCGCATGAACAAGCCGGGGGACAGCCCCCCGGCCTCATCGAGTCGCATGCTCTACTCTGAGCCCATGTCGAGCCCGCAGCAGAGCGAATCCGGTCGCCACGTCGCGGTCATCTACAACCCCGTCAAGGTCGACCTCGATGAGCTGCGCTCTGAGGTCGAGATCGCCGAGAAAGAGGCCGGCTGGAAGGCCACGCTGTGGCTCGAGACCGCCGTCGACGACCCCGGGCAGGGCATGGCGCGCGAGGCGATCGCGAGCGGAGCATCCGTCGTGCTCGCGGCTGGCGGCGATGGCACGGTACGTGCGGTCGCAGAAGGCCTCGCGAACTCCGGCATTCCCCTCGTGCTGCTGCCCGCCGGCACCGGCAACCTTCTGGCGCGCAACCTCGGCATCACGCTCAATCGCTTGCCGGAATGCGTGCAACTTGCCGTTACGGGAGAAGATCGCGCCATCGACATGGGCACCGCGATGCTCACGCGCGAAGACGGCAGTTCAGAGCAGCACGTCTTCGTCGTCATGGTCGGTATCGGGCTCGACGCCAAGATGATCGCGGCCACGAACCCCGAGCTGAAGAAGAGGGTGGGCTGGCTTGCCTACGTCGAAGCGATCGCTCGCATCGCTCGCGATGTCGATGCCGTTCGACTCTCGTACTCGCTCGACGGCTCGCCGACGAAGTCGACGACGGTGCACACCCTGCTCATCGGCAACTGCGGCGCGCTGCCCGGCAACGTGCTCATCATGCCCGAGGCGAAGATCGACGACGGTTTGCTTGACATCGCCGCGATGCGTCCCCGCAATCTGTGGGGCTGGGTTCGCGTAGGCACCGCAGTGGTCTGGGAGAACGGCGTGCTGCGCAAATCGCGAGCGGGTCGACGACTGCTCGCTGCAGATAAGCGCGTGCGCGTGCTGCGCTACTTCCAAGGCCGCCGAGCCGACTTGCGATTCGACAAGCCCGAAGAGTTCGAGATCGATGGCGAAGAGATGGGTCTCGTCACGTCATTGAGCGTGCGTGTCGAACCGGCCTCGCTCATCGTGCGCGTGCCGCGCGATGTCTCAGCCGAACGCGCGGGACTGGTGTCAGAGCCCGCGTCAGAACCCGCATCGGCCTGATGGCATGACGAAGGGGCCGCGGGCGTGACGCCCGCGGCCCCGTCGCAGTGCGTACGACCGAAGGGTCGATTCGCGCCGGCCGCCTCGGGTTGCGGCCAGTCCGATGCCGAACAGCAGCAGCGCCATGAGCAGCACTGACAGCAGATCGGTCGTCGCGCCCGTCGCGGCGAGCTCATCGTCGTCGTCGACCGCGGCGGTCGGAAGGACACTGAGCGCAATGCTCGCGACCTCCTCGCCATCGACGAGCGCGAGGATGAGGTAGTCACCTGCGGGCACCGTGCTCGGAATCGTCACCGATCCGCTCACGCGTCCGTTCTCATCGGCCGTGAAGGTGCCGAGCGAGAGCGGGAACTCGACGGCTGCGGGCTGCAGCGCGCTCGAGCTCGACATCACCCGCACCCCAAGCACGGGCTCAGCGTCTCCCGTGTCGGGCACGAGCACGAGCTCCACCTCGGCCCCGGGCTCGAGGCCCTCGAGCACGAAGTCGATCTCGTCACCGGCGCGAGGGGCGTCGTTGCCGAGCGCGAGCTGCGGCGGGGCATCCGGGGCGGAGACCAGCTGCGCCACGCCCCAGCGTGCCGTCGACAGGTAGCCCTGAGTCGAAGGGTCGGCCCAGTTGCGAATCGACTGGCGAGCGCCGCTCTGGGCGTCGTTCACCTGCACGTCGAAGCCGTGCACCGTGCCCAAGCCCGACTCGGTGAGCAGGCTGATCGCCGTCTCGACGATGTAGCCGGTCGCCGTGCGACTCGTCTCCGACTGCACGCGGGCCCGCTGGAAGGGTTCGTCACCCGCACCGAAGGTGACGACGTTGTCGGCACTGATGCGAATCTGCGTGTCGTCGTAGCGGTACGACCCGTTCTTGAAGTTGCCAGCGTCGACGTAGATCTCGACCGAGTCCTGAATCCAGGGGTCAGAGCCACTCACGTCCACAACCGGGTCGGTGACCTCCATGAGCACGTACAGCTGGTCGCCGCGCCACAGCGTGCGCGCTGTCGCCGTGGCACCACTCGTGCCCTCGACCTGCTTGCCGGTCTCGATCTCGGTCGCCGCCTCCCAGGCCGCGTCGATCTCGCCGTCGATGACAGGAGCCGCCGCAGTCTCGACGACCTCGACGAAGCTCAGCGGTTCGAGCAGCGTCAGCGTGCCCAGCACGCCCGGCGAGTTCCACGCCGATCGCACGTCGCCGCCGTCGATGACTCGCACGTCGAACTGCACGAGGTCGCCTTCCTCGGCGCCGCCGAGCGGCAGGCTCACCACAGTGGACCAGCCACTCGAGTCGTCGCGCTGGGCGTCGTCACGGTCGATCGTCACGGTCGACGTACCGAGCTGCAGCTCGACCGCGTCGCTCGCCTGCGGCATCGCGTCGTCGACATCGACGAGCACGTGAAGCTCATCGTTCGACCACCGCACCTGGAAGGTCGCGGTGCTGTCGATGCGCGTGCTCGGCATGCGCTCCCACTGACGGTCGTCGACCTCGGTGACCGTCGCGCCGAACACGTTCGCCGAACGCTGCGGCGGCTCGAGCTCGTCATCGACGACACCGAAGTACGAGGGCTTCGCTTGCAGCTGTGCGTCGAAGAGCAGCGGACCACCATTGGCGGCACGCCAGCTGCGGTTGTCGGAGAGACCCCACACCGTCACCGAGAACAACTGACCGGTGCGGTCGTCGAACTCGCGGAAGGCGCGGAAGGCATCCCGGTAGAAGTAGCCCTGGTCGATGAACTTCGCCGCCGACTCGGGCGTGCCCGTGGGCACGTCGAACTCGGTGACCGCCTGCTGCAGACCGAGGTACTCGAAGCGCTCGAGCGTCGCACCCAGGTCGTCGACCGGGAACGAGAGGCTCACGTGCATCTGGTGACCCACACCGTCGACCGGAACGTCGCGGTCGAGCAGTCGCTCCAGCAGAGCGAGCATCCGCGTGCCCTTGGGGGTCAGCTCGGTGTTGTAGTCGTTGATGAACAGCGTCACCGGACGGTCGGCGCCCTCTGCGGCGTAGACATCGTTGAACGCTTCGTCGGCGTACTCGAAGGCCAGATCGATGAACTCTTCGCCGAGGATGCGGTACCACTCGCTGCGCCGCAGACCGTCGTCAAGGCCGCTCGCGTCAGTGATGACCTCGTTGACGACGTCGAACGCGACGATGGGGTTGCCGTCGCCATAGAGTCCGTACTCGTCGGCGTAGAGCTCGGCCACCGAGAAGATGTGCTCCCGCATGCGGTCGCGCAGAATCTGCTGGTCGGTCTCCGACGTCGTGAGCGGCGCTCCCTCGGCGGTCTGGAAGAACCACGCGGGGGTCTGCGAGTGCCAGACGAGCGTGTGGCCCCACACGCGCAGGTCGTTCTCCGCCGCGAAGTCCATGACCGTGGTCGCGTCTCCGGGAGCGATGAACTCTCGAGCGTTGTTGTAGAAGGCCTCCGGCTTCATCGAGTTCTCGGCCGTCACCTGCTCGAAGTGCAGGTTGACGAGGTCAGACTGCGCCCCGCCCGTCTCACGCGAGTCGATCGCCACACCGGCGGGGAAGTCGACGGTGCTCTTGATCGGCGTCAGATCTTCCTCGATCGTGAGCTCCTCGGCCTGCGTGATCGTGACGTCGTCCACGTAGAACGTGGTCGTGTTGCCGGTGGCGGGCGGCGGCACGTAGGCCGTCTCGAAGTAGAGCAAGCCCGTCGAGAGTGCGTTCGGCGGCATGGTGAACGAGGCCGTCACTTCACGCCACTCACCGTTCGAGAGCCCCGTGACCTGCGCTTGCGTCAAGAACGAACTGTCTGCTTGAAGCGTGACCCAGATGTCACCAGCGGGTTGCCCCGCGGCGAACCGCACCCCCGCCGAGAGGTCGTAGGTGATGCCCGGCAGCAGCAGACCGATGGTCGGCAGCCCGAGGCCGTCTCCCTGGTTGCCGCGGCTGGCGACGACAGCCGACTGGGCACCCGTGCGGGCGAGGTCGGTCGTGACGCTTGCCGTGGGAGTGACGCCTTCGATGTCGCTCGAGCGACGCAGCACGAAGGGCGCGAGTCCGTCTTCGAAGCTCGACTCGAAGATGACCTCGCCGGGTGTGCCCGGGTCGGTCGGCGGCGGCGTGCCCGCCGGCAGCGTGAACGTCCAGCCGTCGGCGAGGCGCTCGCGCACGACCGTGCTGATGGCGGTGACGGTGTTCGCGCGGTTGGCGGGGCCGTCGTGCGCGAGCAGGATGCGACCGGGCTGCATGGCGGTGCGGATGTTCTGCTCGAGCGTCTCGACGCTGAGGTCGTTGCCGTCCCAGTCTTGAATGGTGTTCGTCACCGCGAGCGGCTGCATGCCGAGTGCAACGGCGACCTCTCGCGTCTGACCCCAGCTGCCGTTCGGCGCACGGAAGAACGGCACGAGTGCCTCATCGTCTCCGAGTGCCTCGCGGATGATGCGCAGATTCTCTTCGAGGTCGGTCTGCGCCTGCTCGACGGTGTAGCCGCCCATGTCGGCGAATCCGGTCGAGTGGTTGCAGAGCACGTGGCCTTCGGCAACGATGCGGCGCAGCAGCTCAGCGCCGCCCGGCTGCTCGATCTGCGAGCCGATGACGCAGAAGACGGCTTTGATCTCTTCTTCGGCGAGGAAGTCGAGCAGGTCGGCCGTGTCTTCAGCCGGACCGTCATCGAAGGTGAGCGCGGCAACGTTGCCCGTGCCCTGTGCGGTTGCCAGCTCGGTTGTCGTGGGGTTCACGAAGCCACCGGGCGCGACATCGGGCGACGGCGTGATGACATCGCCTCCATCGTCAGTCGTCGTCAGCACGAGGTCATCCAAGAAATAGGTGTAGGCGCCCGAGAGATTCGACGTGCCCACGTAGATGCGGGGGGTGGTGGCGTTTGCCGGAAGGGTGAACGTGCCCGTAATCGAGGTCCAGCCATCGGCAGTGATGGCGGTGTTGGTGCCGTCAACCCAGACATACTGCTGGGTTCCTTCGACCGCGAAGTTCTGCACGAAGCGCAGCGATGGCGAGCCACCCGCGTCAGCGGCAACGCGGGCCCGCACCGAGACGGTATACGTGTTGCCCGCAGCGAGCGTGCCGGGGGCGGTCTCGATGCCGTCAAAGTCGTTCGCGCGGTTCGCGACTCGGAGTGCCGGGTTGCTCTCAACGTCGACGATCGTCAGGGTCGGCCCGCCGCTCTGCCGCCACGCGACACTCAGCGGGGACGAGAAGTCATCGTCAGAGACGACGACCTCGGCCGGGGCAGAGGTGTCGATGAGGGTCAACACGACGTCGTCGACGAAGTAGGTGTACGCGCCGCTCAGCGCGGAAGAGCCGATGTAGACCTTCGGGTCCGCGGCATCGGCGGCGAAGGTGACCTCGCCCTGCAAGGTGGTCCATGCCGCATCCGTCACCGCCGACTCGGTGCCTACCGTGGCGTATCCCGGCACGCTCACGATCTTGAACTGGGCCGGGCCAGTCGTTCCGGCGGCCAGTCGAACGCGCATCGAGATGGAGTACGTCTCTCCCGCCTCGAGCACTCCCGGGGCGGTTTCAATGCCGTCGTAGTCGTTCGCGCGGTTCGCCACCTGCAGCGCCGGGTTGCTGTCGACATCGGCGATCGACAGCGTCGGCCCGCCGCTCTGCTGCCAACTCGTGCTCAACGGCGACGAGAAGTCGTCATCGGCGATGACGCTGTCGGCGGCGGCCGCCGGAGTGAGGGGTGTCGCGATCAGTCCGATCGTCGCGAGTGCGACGACGAAAGTTTCGAGTACTCGATGCCGAGGCATGGCGCTCCTTTGCGCAGATGGGTCGGGTTACCCGGCGACCTTAGGCAGAGCGCGATGGCACAAACAAGCCATATGTTGTCGGTATCAACTTAACGTTACCGATCCGTTACCGAAACGTGATCGAAACTATCGAGATTGTGGGGTGGGAGCGCTCCCCCAACAATTTGACGTTCAGGAACCGTCCGAGCGTTGCTCAGGCAGCGAGCGAGGCGTCAGGCTTCGGGTTCGCCGCTGAGGATGCCGCGCAACCAGTCGCGAGCATCCTGGAAGACCTCGTCGCCATACTGCGAGACGACCGTGATCTGCCGTGCGTCGGCGCGAGGGTACGAGCCCAAGAAGATGACATTGGGGCTGAAACGCTTGAGGCCCAGCAGGGCGTCGGCGACCCGCTCGTCGTGCACGTGACCATCGAGGTCGATCACGAAGCGGTAGCGGCCGAGGGCATCACCGATCGGTCGCGACTCGAGCAGGCTCATGTTGACTCCGCGCGTCGCGAACTGCTCGAGCATCTCGAGCAGTCGACCGGGCGCGTCGTCGGGCAATTCGACGATGATGCTCGTCTTGTCGGCACCGGTGCGGGCGGGCAGCTGCGCACTGCGGCTGACGAGCACGAATCGGGTGACGGCACTCGGGTTGTCGCCGATGTCGCTCGCGAGCACAGCGAGCCCGTGGTGCTCGGCGATGCCCGCGGGTGCCACCGCCGCGTGCGCCACGGTAGTCGGGTCGAGCAAGCCCGTGGCCGCCGACACGTTCGACGCGGCGGGCACGTGTCCGTGACGAGGCAGCGTGCTCTCGAGGTAACGACGGCACTGCGCATAGGCGACGGGATGCGCCGCCACCACCTGCACTGCGCTGAGCGGTGTTCCCGGCACAGCCACGAGGTCGAAGTTCACACTGACGAGGTACTCGCCAATGATGTGCAGGCCCGGAATCGTCGCGAGTGCGTCTTGCGTGGCACTCACACCGCCCTCGACGGAGTTCTCGACGGCGATCATCGCGCCGACGCTGCGGCCCGCGATGACATCGTCGAGCGCCTCACCCACGTTGCTGACACTGCGCCACTCGGCGCCCTCGGCCGCCGGCACCTGGCGCAGGGCGTGCCAAGTGAACGTGCCGACCGGCCCCAGGTAGCTGTAGGCCGGGGTCGGGTCGGGCTGCGTCGTCATGGTCGGCAGTCTATTGGCGGGCATCCCCCGTCGGCCGAACGACGGAGACAGGGCTGTTCCACACGCCGGCACCCAGTCGAGAAGCCCGTTCCACATCAGATCTCCGTCGTTCGGCCGATCGCGGGAGGGAGGGCGGTGGTTGGATGGGGGCATGAGCCGCGCAGGAACCACCGCCCAGCCGAGCGACCTCGTCGACATCGATCAACTGCTCGCCGCCTACGCCGATCGCGTGCCCGACCTCGACGACCCGGCACAGCGCGTGGTCTTCGGCACGAGCGGGCACCGCGGCTCGAGCCTCGACGGCGCGTTCAGCGACACCCACATCGCCGCCATCACGCAGGCGATCGTCGAGTACCGCGCTGGGCAGGGCATCGCGGGGCCGATCTTCGTGGGCGCAGACACGCACGCGCTCAGCGCGCCAGCGCAGCAGACGGCGCTCGAAGTGCTCGCCGCCAACGGCGTCACGGCGCTCATCGACACGCACGACGGCTTCGTGCCGACGCCCGCGCTCAGTCACGCGATCATCCGGCACAACGCCACGGCGACCGCGGGAGCAGAGGCCGATGGCATCGTCATGAGGTAGAAGATACTTCTCCAGTAACAGTCAACATGAATCTCGCAGAGTTATATACCTCTCAAGTAGCAACACCTGGTCTACGCTGGAGACTTAAG
>SXGT01196170.1_pt1 | contig 11644 bp, 8 predicted proteins | sample 3176221 | NCBI WGS metagenome assembly SXGT01 (sample SAMN11356862, study PRJNA531348) | freshwater metagenome | isolation source: freshwater sample F1-120 | place: China: Fuxian Lake, Yuxi | collected 2017-12-25
CTGCAACCCAACCATCCCACCGATGATCTCAAAGGCATCGCGGCCAGCGTCCTGGACGGTTTGATGTACGGCAGTGGCGACGCCGTGATTGGCATCAACCCGGCTTCCGATAATCTGGACAATGTCCACAAGCTACTGAACATGCTGGACGAACTAATTCATCGCCACCAGATTCCCACTCAATCCTGCGTCCTGAGCCATGTCACCACCAGTATGGCATTGATGCAACGCGGTGCACCGGTCGATCTGGTAATTCAATCGATTGCCGGCACCGAAGCGGCCAATCGTAGTTTCGGGATTGATTTGGCTTTGTTGCGCGAAGCCCAGCAGATGGCCGAGTCTTTAGCCCGAGGTAGTGTTGGTCAACAAGTGATGTATTTCGAAACCGGCCAGGGTAGTGCATTGTCCGCCAATGCCCATCATGGCATTGATGCACAAACCTGCGAAGCCAGGGCTTATGCAGTGGCTAGGGCATTTTCGCCGCTACTGGTCAATACCGTCGTGGGCTTCATCGGCCCGGAATATTTATATGATGGCAAACAAATCATTCGCGCCGGAATGGAAGATCATTTCTGCGGCAAATTACTGAGATTGCCGATGGGCTGTGATATTTGTTACACCAACCATACCGAAGCCGATCAGAACGACATGGATAATCTATTAACCTTGTTAGGTGTGGCTGGCTGCAATTTTATTATGGGCGTGCCCGGCGCCGACGATGTGATGCTGGCTTATCAAAGCACCTCATTTCACGACGCGTTGTATTTGCGACAGGTACTCGGCTTGAGGCCAGCCCCTGAATTTGAGCAATGGCTGGAAAGAATGAGTATTTTTGATGGTGACAATCGATTGACCGATCAGCGCTTTAAAACACCGTTGTTGAGCAATTTTTCCAAAGATGGCAGCCTTAGAATATGAAAGATCCGTGGTTTGATCTCAAAAGCTTTACTCAGGCCAGAATCGCTCAAGGCCGCGTTGGCTGTGCAACGCCGACATCTGAGCAGCTGGATTTTCAGCTGGCTCATGCCATGGCTAGGGATGCCGTACATCAATCCTGGCGGGTGGATGAGTTTGCAAAAGCATTAATGGCCAAAGGTTTGCAGCCTTTGGTATTGGCAACACCGATTACCCAGCGTCAGCAATATTTACTTCGTCCTGACCTGGGACGCAGTCTCGATGAGCCGAGTCGACAACTATTACTGTCTGGTATTGATCAAACGGTAGACGTGGGCTTGATTATCAGTAATGGCCTGTCATCCACGGCGGTGGATCAGCATGGCCTGGGCTTACTGGATGCCATCATGACGGCTTATGCAAATTGCGCACTGAAGCTGGGTCCGATTTGCTTGGTGCCCGATGCCAGGGTGGCGGTGGCTGACGAAATCGGCTCATTGCTAAAAGCCAGGCTTTCCGTGATTATTGTTGGCGAACGCCCTGGATTGAGTGCCACCGATAGCTTGGGAATTTATTTGACTTATTCGCCACGCATCGGCAACAGCGATGCTGAACGAAACTGCTTGTCCAACATTCGCCCTCCTTCAGGACTTAGTTATGAGGTGGCAGCTTCCAAGTTGGCTTATCTGACAGTCCAAGCCCTGCAACGCGGTATTTCCGGGGTAACCCTAAAAGATGATTTGCCCAGCTGTAGGCTTGAATAACTAATCTATGTATAAAATCCAAACAGCTCTCGCACCTAACCGGTTCGTCTTGGTCAGTTTTGCGTTATGGTCGGTTTTTGTCTTCTAGCGTTAACGCTATAACCTTATTTCGCAGTTCTTCGTCATGCATTAACAAATAGGCGAACGTATCAAAAACCTTACAGAGTTTTAAACCGTTGAATCTTGAAAAATCCTTTAATTTTCCATACGTCTGTGTTGTTAAAACCGTTTTTAATCTTTCGTCATCCAAATTCATCTGTTTTCTCCTTGCTCAGGCAACTTTTATGTAAGCTTGAGCCGACAATCTAACAGATTTTAAATTTTATAGTCATCGCGTTTTCAAGCTGTTTTGTAACAAAAACCATTGATTTTCTCTGGGACAAAATTTGTCTGCAAATTGAAATATTCCTGAAAAAAAGTCATGAAATTGTCATTTTTTCGCCATAAGCTTTGAACGTTAATAAGCAAAAGACTTATCCCCAACACCTGGAATAATCAGATTGTTCTTCGCTGATGTGATTATTCAAAATTTCGCAATCTTCGCTGTCAAGGTAACCCGAGTGTCGCAAAAGTTCTTTCGTAGAAGCAACCCAAAATCGGACATCACCAAACTGCAAGCGCTTGGTATGGACAAGCAACACATTGCTGCCGATTTCAGACAATATTACAGCCTTCGGCTAGGCCGTGATGAAAACTGCCGGTCGCCCGAATATGCTTACAAAGCCATTTCAATGACGATTGGCGACCGTTTGTCGGAGCGTTGGAAGAAAACCCATAACACCCTTCAAGGCGCTGATTATAAAAAAGCCTATTATCTTTCCATGGAATTCTTGATGGGTCGTAGATTGAGCAATGCAATTCTGAATCTCGACTTGGACGCTGAGGTAGCGGACGCGCTTTACGACATGGGTCTGGAAATTGAGGAATTGATTGATAGCGAACCGGATGCCGGGCTGGGTAATGGCGGTTTGGGGCGGTTAGCCGCCTGTTTCGTCGATAGTTGCGCCACGTTGCAATTACCGGTCACCGGATATGGCTTGCGCTACGAATATGGCATGTTCACACAAAAAATTGTGAACGGCGAACAGATCGAGAGCCCCGATCATTGGCTGCGTAACGGCAATGTCTGGGAAATTGAACGCCCGGAATACTTGAAGCGAGTCAAATTCGGCGGTCATACCCAAGTCCATATCGATGAAAACGGGCAAAAAAGAAGCAGTTGGGTCAACACTCATGATGTACTTGCAATGCCTTACGATACTCCGATTCCGGGCTATCACAACGACACTGTTAACACCCTGAGATTATGGAAGGCCATTGCCACTGAAGAGTTCAATCTCGACGATTTCAATGCCGGGGATTATGCCGAAGCGGTAGCCCAGAAAAATACCGCTGAAAATATCACCATGGTGCTATACCCCAATGATGCCAGCGAAAACGGCAAAGCTTTACGTCTACAGCAGCAATATTTGTTAGCCTCCGCCAGTTTACAAGATGTGATTGAAAACTGGGTGGACGGACATGGTAGGGATTTTTCGAAATTTTCCGACAAAAACTGCTTCCAGCTTAACGACACTCATCCCAGCATTGCCGTCGCAGAATTGATGCGACTATTGATGGATATCTATGGCTTGCCCTGGAATTCGGCCTGGAAAATTACCCGTAATACCATGGCTTACACCAACCATACCTTGTTGCCGGAAGCCTTGGAAAGGTGGCCGGTTGATCTGATGCAGAGCTTGCTGCCTCGTTTAATGGAAATCATTTTCGAGATTAACCTGCATTTTATGTCGGAGGTATCAGCGCGCTGGCCGGGAGACAAGGAACGGTTAACCCGGCTATCCATCATCGAAGAAGGTGCTGTCAAACAGGTCCGTATGGCTTATTTGGCGATAGTGGGCAGTTTTTCAGTCAATGGCGTAGCAGAACTGCATTCCCGCTTACTCAAGGAAGGTCTATTCAAAGATTTTTATGCACTATGGCCAAACAAATTCAACAATAAAACCAACGGCGTCACCCCCAGACGCTGGCTGGCCGGCTGCAACCCCGAATTAGCCCGATTGATTACCGAGACTATCGGGAATGGCTGGATTACCGATTTGACCCAGTTGAATCGATTGACGCCCTACGCTGAGGATGCCGGTTTCAGAAAGCAATGGCGACAGGCCAAACATAACGCCAAACAACGCTTGATTGATCTTAAAAAAGAAGAATTCGATATTGAAATCGATGTGAATGCCTTATTCGATATACAGGTCAAACGGATTCACGAATACAAACGGCAGATTTTGAATGTGCTGCATGTGATATACCTTTACGACCGTATCAAACGGGGTGACACAAATAACTGGGTGTCGCGCTGTGTGCTGATTGGCGGCAAAGCCGCGCCCGGTTATGCAATGGCGAAAAAGATCATCAAATTGATCAACAATGTTGCAAACGTCGTCAATAACGATCCGCAAGTTGGTCAGCGCTTGAAGCTGGTTTTTCTACCTAACTACAGAGTATCGGCGATGGAAAAGATCTGCCCGGGCGCCGATTTGTCCGAGCAGATTTCCACAGCAGGCAAGGAAGCTTCCGGTACGGGCAATATGAAATTCATGATGAATGGCGCTTTGACCATTGGCACCTTGGACGGTGCCAACATTGAAATTCGTGAGGAAGTCGGCCCGGAAAATTTCTTTCTGTTTGGTTTAACAGAAGCCGAAGTCGAAGCCACCCGCGCTCATTACAATCCACTCTGGCTGATTGATCAGGACAGCGACTTACAAGCCGTATTGCGATTACTGGAATGCGGCCACTTCAATCAATTCGAGCCGGGTATTTTCGACGACATTTTAGCTTCAATCAAAAGCCCGCAAGACCCCTGGATGACTATCGCCGATTTCCGCAGTTATATAGAGGCGCAAAAACGCGTTGAGCAAGCCTGGCGAAACCCGGAACACTGGACGAAAATGAGCATCTTGAATGTAGCGGCAAGCGGGAAGTTTTCCACGGATAGAACCGTACACGAATATAACCGCGAAATTTGGAAACTGTCGTCGATTGATGCCAAGCAAAAATCAGCATTGTCCGAATAACGGATATTCCGGTTTATTGCGCACATTCTTGGATTGAAAACCATAACTCACGCTAATAATCGTCATCTTGATAACCGACCGCACACCGTATAACGCAATTACAGCCTGGGTATGTAGAATAAATCAGGTGAGTCCCTTTAAAAAACCTATCTATTCTGGACCAATGTTGTTAAGTTAAGGTTTGCGAATTTGAGGAGCGGGCCATGCTTAATTTAATGGCATTGACCTCAGGCTTACCAACAGCTGAATCAGTCACCCACTGTGGCAAATTACCCTTGTCATATTTTTGCAATATTTAGCATGAACAATACTGATTTTTTATTGTTGGGTCATTGTTTTTACTCGGAATAGCCGATGCCAAAACATATTACCCATATCCCACTTTTTCCGGAAATTGAAACATGCCGAAATTTGAAGACCTGATTAAAAATAGCACCCCGCTTGGTGTCGTCATTGGCCTTGGCACTGCAGCATTGGCAACAGCGATAGTTCCGGCTTTGCCTGCTATCATCCGGGCCAGTCGCCCCACAGCCAGGGCCGCCATTAAATCCGGGTTGGTTTTATTGGAACGCGGACGGGAGGTAATGGCCGAAGCGAGCGAAGAATTCGACGATATGCTGGCGGAAGTCAAAGCCGAATTGCAGCAGGAACATAAGGCCCGGCAGACCTCTGTGGTTGATATTCAGGACATTTCCCTGGCGCCAAAAGAAGACAAACTATGACAGCAAGTTTGCCCAAAGCCTTTATCAAACATCAACTGGCGGGTCGTGTAAGGCTCAAGATCCCTGCAAAACGTGGCGATGAACAGTATTTCGAAGCTCTGGCCGAAGCTTTCGCGACTTGCGAGACCATCAGCCAACTCCAGCTCAATCCACCTACCGCCAGTTTGCTAATCCAGCATGGCGCGACACCATTTAGCGATATTGCCGAATTTGCAGAAATCGCCGGGCTTTTTGTATTGGCAGAAGAAGAGTACGCGGATTTGCCAGCGATCGAGCATTTATCGGTAGCCAGCCTATCTTCACTGGGTGTGTCTCATGTCGATAAACAGCTAAAAAGACTGAGCGAGGGACGTGTGGATTTACGCTCGGCGTTTTTCCTGGGATTCATGGGTTTAGCCATCCATCAGGCTGCCAAAGGACGCATCATGTCACCAGCATCCACATTCTTCTGGCGTGCAGTGGAATTGTTGAACAACAAAAACGAAAAAATGTTTTAGTTGAATTGACAAACTCGAGCCATGCAAGATTAATCGAGTAGTAACGTTGCCTTATCCGTGGCTTCCCAAGGCAATGCCAAACCATGTTCGCCAAAATGACCAACCACCGGCAGTCGCTGATAAAACACACCTTTATGCACACCCGGCAACTGGCGAAGTTTGAAGTCCCTGACAATGGCACCGAGACGAAAATCGAAATGGCGCAACAGCCTGCGGCGAATTTCATGATCATCCAATTTGCCGGTACCTTGAGTATTTAACAGGACGCTGACGGGTCCCGCATGGCCTATGCTATAACTCAGCTGCACCTCGCATTGCTCGGCAAGCCCCGCCGCCACAATGTTTTTCGCCGCATATCGCGCAGCATAAACGCCAACCCGGTCAATTCTTGAGGGTGACTTCCCACTCAATGCCGACCCGCTATGCCGGGCAAAGCTGCCATAGGTATCACTGTCCGTTTTGCGCCCGGTCATACCGGAATGCGCTGCCGGACCACTTCGCACAAATGGCCCGCTGGGATTGATGACTATTTTGGTGAGCTGATCCGGGCTTAACGGTGAATACTCGAATACAGGGGTGATGACATGATGGCGCAAATCCTCTTCCATGCGCATTTGTGATGGCGTTTGCTCGGGATTATCGCAACCGATGATCAAGGTAATACTGTGAATACGCCTGGGTATATCGTTCACAAATTCAACCCCGACCTGAGTCGTGCAATCAGGTGATATATAGTCCAGAGTATCCCAGACCGAGTGAATCTGGCGCGCTAAGGCATTAGCGAGAGTAATGGGCAAAGGCATCAAATCGGTAGTGTGGTTGCACGCATAGCCAAACACCGACGATTGATGCGAAACCGTGATCCTGTCGATTTCGTCGTCTTCAAGATCAGCAAAATCAGTTTCACGTATTGATTTCTGTTGCTCTATTAGACTGGTGACTACGGTACATTCCGCTGCATCAAAATCTTCCGGCCAGTAACCGATGCTGTCGATGACTTTTCGAGCGGTTTCCGGAATATCGACGACAGCGTCGCTGGCATAACGGGCCGCCAAAAACAAAATATTTCTGGATAACGCACATTCGGCGGTGATCCTGGAAGTGGGATCCTGTCGTAAAAAAGCATCAACGATCGCATCGCTGACAATGTCGCACATGCGATCAGGGTGGCCGGCTGTCACTGACTGAGAGTTGAAAACAAAATCGGTAATCATCGTTCTTCCTCCCGAACTGTATGTCGGCTATCAAATTTTTTAGTGGATTCATTAATGATTAGTGGCAGACTGGCACCCACCGAGATCGCTAATAAATCAGTTGCTCCCACCGGCGCCAACCTTAATAATCCCCGTAACGAGGGTACGGTGATGGCAAGAATCTGTAAAGCCACCGAAAGACCAATCGAAGCGTCCAGATAACGATTACGCTGACGATTTTCGGGGTTGAAAATCGTAGTTTGTTCTGAGCGACAACGGTAGGCTTGCAACAATTGGCCTAGGGTAAGTGCCATAAACGCATTGGTACTGGATTTGGGTCCCATGCCGTAACGTAACAGGCTGTAACCATACACGCCCAGCGATCCTGCGCTAATGACACTGGACTCTCGCAATAATTGCGCATAATCCTTGGGTGAAACTATCGCTTCGTTGGGGTCACGCGGTGGCCGTTTCAGCACATTACCTTCCGGGGGCTCCAGTGCTAAAGCCAACCCCGGAAAAATGTCGGTAATCAAGTTAATCCATAATAATTGCATAGGATTAAGGATTTCCGCTCCACCGATGACAGCGCTGACCAACATCACCTCAATTTCACTGAGATTGGTGGAAAGCAGGAAGTGCAGACTTTTGCGGATATTATCGTATATAGTCCTGCCTTCCCGGATTGCAATGATCATCGTCGAGAGATCATCATCTTCCAAAACAACATCGGCGATGGATCGGGCAACATCACTGCCTTTGTCACCCAGGGTAACCCCAACATTGGCCGCTTTTAATGCCGGACCGTCGTTGATGCCGTCACCCGTCATCGCCACGACCTTGCCGTTAAGTTGCAAGGCTTCGACAATCCGCAGTTTATGGGCAGGACTGACGCGAGAAAAGATAGAAGTCGTGTTAACCAGACCAGCCAGTACGGAGGGATTGAGTTTTTCCAGATGCATGGAATCGACCATTTCCAACGGCTCATTTTCCCGACTCAGCCCAAGACGCCTACCCACTGAATAGGCGGTGGCGCTTTGGTCACCGGTAATCATGACGGTAGCGATGCCTGCATCATGAAATTCCTGCATTAATTCGACCATGCCGGGTCTCATCATGTCTTCCATCCCCACCAGACCCAACCAGATCAAATCGGCTATATCATAATGATCGGGATCATCTACCAACTGGTAGGCCACGCCTAATACCCGGAGCGCATCGGAGCCGAGTCGTTCGTTATCGGTCAGGATGGCATTGCGATCATCTTCACTCAGTGGAATTAATTGACTTTCATCACCCTGCCAACGGCACAATTCCATCAAGGCCAACGGGCTGCCTTTAACTGCGACCAAATAACAGCCATCGGCTGCCAGATGTACCGTGACCATATAAGGCCGATTTTCGGCACGATACTCAGTCTTGACAACAGGATAGTTCCTCCTCAGAAGCTCAATGTCTTCGCCGGCATCTATGGCTAACTGCAGCAGTGCATTTTCGGTCGGCGAGCCAATCAGACCGTTTTGGTGGTCGGCCAACTTGGATTCGTTGCATAACACCAGTACTTCCATCAAGCGCTTGCTTGTCGGAACAGACCCATACAGATTATCCAGGCGACTTTGGTTCTGAAAAAACTGCCCTTGGCTGACGCGAATATTGGTAGCCAAGTGATGAACGGCGACCACGCTCATTCGATTGAGCGTCAGCGTTCCGGTTTTATCCAGACAGATTACCTGTACCGAACCAAGGTTTTCCACCGCAGGCAATTGGCGAATCAATACTTTGCGGCGCTGCATGTCCTTGATACCAAGCGCCAACGTGGTAGTTGCGACTGCTGGCAAGCCTTCCGGAACGGCAGCCACTGCCAACGATATGGCGGACATCAGCATTTCCAGTAACGGCCTGCCACGCAACAATCCTATACCGAATACCAGAGCACAGATGCCTGAACTGAATAAAGCCAGTTGCATGCCCATGGTGTCTATCTGTTTCTGCATAGGCGTTTCCGGGGGCTGGGCTTCGCCGACCAGTTCCTGAATCTTACCAATTTCGGTATATCGCCCGGTCGCTACCACCACCGCCTTACCATTACCTCCTGTAACCATGGTGCCCATATAGGCCATATTCAGGCGGTCACCCAGCGCAGTTTCATTTTGAGCCTGAAACTTAAAATCTTTGGAAACCGGAAGACTTTCGCCGGTCAACGGTGATTCATCGATACTCAGGCGATTGCTGTATAACAAGCGGGCATCAGCAGGAATATACGCGCCAGGTGATAACAGCAACACATCGCCTATCACCACTTCATGCAATGGAATTTCCTGCGTCTGACCTGTACGGATTACGGTAGCCTTGTCCGGGGTTAACTGCCCCAAGGCATTGATCGTTTCTTCGGCGGATTTCTCGGTGAAATAGCCAATGACAGCATTGATACTAACCACCACCGCAATCACAGCCGCATCCGCCAGACCGCCGGTGGCTAGGGAAATGAACGCTGAAACACCGAGCATCGCTACCGGCGCCGAGGCGAATTGCTGCAAAACCATTTGTAACGCTGATCGGCTGCGATATTGTGTCAGCGCATTCGGGCCGAATTGGGCAAGCCGTTGCGATACGCTGGGTTCTGGCAAGCCCTCTTCAGAGCTATCAAGAATTTCCAATACCCGATTGTCGGGTAACACATGCCAGAGGTGCTGAGCTTGGGCTTGAAAGCTCTCTGAAGGCTTTGCAGGTTTGGCTTTTTTGGCGACTTTTTCAGGTTTAACAAACTTGATAGGTCTGTCGACACCCTCACTACGACGTAAAACCGGCTGTCCCAATTCGGTTTCCAGAAAGTTGATGATTTCCTTTAAATAACTCTCAAGATTAGATTGATAGACATATTCGATGACTAGGTTACCTGTCAGAACATTGGCACGTACCGATCTGACATCGTCCATCCCCAATAGCAGCGCTTCCAGGTGATCTCGAAGCGGCTCGTTTCGATATAAACCTGGGATTTTAATGCGCCCCCGTCCTTCTACACTTTCGTGTATCACGACAAGATAAAGCGGTTGCTTTTCAATTGGCTGGCGTAAAAACGTAGTCATACCAAAACGGTTTCAATAACGGTGTACTTATCTTATAACCGGGATGTTACGGAGTTATGACGAAGTTTGGCGACTTTGTCCTCAAACTTTAATCTTCAAATAATATCCTTCGGCAAACTTGTAGGCGATTTTCCCGGTCACATCATGAAATACCTTGCTATTTTGTTGCTTTTTATTCCACTCAGTTTCATTGGCGATTATCTGGACATGGATGATTCGCTGATTTTTGTCACAGCCTGTATTGCTATCGTGCCACTGGCTGTACTGATAAGTGATGCCACAGAACAAATTGCAATCTATACCGGCTCCAAAATAGGCGGTTTACTGAATGCCACCATGGGAAACATTCCCGAATTCTTTATCGGCTTGTTCGGACTGCAAGCAGGACTGCATCAATTGGTTCTGGCAAGTATGGCAGGCTCAATCATGGGTAACATCATGTTTGTTTTAGGCGTCAGTATTTTTTGCGGCGGGCTGGTTCATTCCACACAAACGTTCGATAAGACGATTGCCCGTAGCAATTTTTCTTTGCTATGTTTTGCAGCCATTAGTCTGATCGTGCCATTGGCCTTCAAATTAACCAACGATAACCCTGCGAAACTCGATCAAGGACTCGCTGTGATCAGCTTGTCCATTGCCTTGATACTATTGGTCATCTATGTAATGGGATTAGTTTTTTCGCTGATCATGCAAAAGAATTTGTTTCTGGAGCACGATAGCGACGATTATGAGAAAAGGGCAAAATGGTCTTTACCCCATGCTATCGGTTTATTAGCTATAGCCAGTTTTTTGGTTGCCATCGAGAGCGAGTTACTGATTTCAAAAGTAGAGGCCGCAGTCAGGGATTTGCAATTGCCCGAACTGTTTATTGGCATCATCATCGTGCCTATACTGGGTAATGTGGCGGAACATACTTCGGCGATATTGATGGCAATGCGCAACAAAATCGACATCAGCGTCGAAATTGCAGTTGGTTCGAGCATGCAAATTGCCATGTTTGTGGCCCCTCTGTTGATATTGATCAGCTTTGCCATGGGTCATCCACTCACTTATGTTTACGAGCCTTTCGAGGTCATCGCAGTCATTACCGGTATTTTGCTGTCGTTGTATGTGTTTCAGGATGGCAAAACCTATTGGCTGGAAGGTGCACTCTTGACCTTTACTTATGTGGTGTTCTGCGTGGCATTCTTTTACAAATGAAAGCTATGTGCGCTCTATGGTTGGAATCGATCTCATCATGCGGTGAAGTGGTCATGGCCTTTTAAAGGTTGATCTTAACTTCCACTGTATTGCCGTTTCCTAGATAAGTGAGGCTGTCAAAACTCATCTTATTGGCCAAGGCGATGCCTCGCCCATGCGGGTCGAAAGCCCGTTCAGGATCGAATTGCAAATATTTTTCCCAATCAAA
>SXGT01370365.1_pt1 | contig 11642 bp, 11 predicted proteins | sample 3176221 | NCBI WGS metagenome assembly SXGT01 (sample SAMN11356862, study PRJNA531348) | freshwater metagenome | isolation source: freshwater sample F1-120 | place: China: Fuxian Lake, Yuxi | collected 2017-12-25
CGGACGGCCGATCCTCCACGGGGTCGACCTCGAGATACGCACCGGCGAGATCCTCGGCATCATCGGCCCCGGCGGCCACGGCAAGTCGGTCCTACTCAAGCACCTGCCGCGCCTGGTCGCGCCCGACGCCGGCCAGGTGCTCGTCGACGGCCACGACCTCGCGAAGCTCAGCGCCTTCGAGCTCGCGCGCCTTCGCGAGGGCTTCGGCTACCTCTTCCAGAACTACGCGCTCTTCGACTTCATGACGGTCGCCGACAACGTCGCGTTCCCCCTTCGCCAGGAACACAAGCGCAGCACCGCCGACATCGACGACGCCGTCGCCCTTCGCCTCGCCGAGGTCGGCCTCTCACACGCCGCGCACCAGTACCCGCGCGAGCTCTCGGGCGGCATGAAGAAGCGCGTCGGCCTCGCGCGCGCGACCATCTCCGATCCGACCATCGCCCTCTACGACGACCCGACGGCCGGCCTCGACCCCGTCACCTCGTCGCGCATCTTCGCGCTCATCGCCAGAATGCACGCCAAAACGGCGGGTTGCGCGACGGTCGTCGTGTCGCATGACATCGACCGCATGCGCCCGATCTGTCATCGCTACGTCATGGTGGAGGAAGGCCGCATCGTCTTCGACGGATCCGAGGCCGCGCTCGCGAGCGCGCCGCCATCGGTTCACGCCTTCTTCTTCGGCGAGGCCCTGCCATCATGAGCCCGGTCCGCGCCATCGGCGACGCCCTCTTCTCCCCGATCGGGCGCAGCACCGTCTACGTCCTCGAGACGTTCGGCGGCGCCTGCACGACCTTCGGCCGCATCGTCAAGGCCTTCTTCCCGCCGCACTTCGACCGCCACGAGACCTGGCGCCAGCTCTATCACGTCGGCGTCCGCTCGGCCCCGATCGTGGTCATGACGGCGCTCTTCGTCGGCGCCATCATGGTCATCCAGACCGCCTTCTACGTGCAGAAGACCGGCGCCACGAGCTTCCTCGGCTACGGCGTCGGCTTCTCGGTCTTCGCCGAGATCGGCCCGATCCTCATCGGCCTCATGTTCTCGGGTCGCGTCGGCGCCAACAACACCGCCGAGCTCGGCACCATGGTCGTCACCGAGCAGGTCGACGCCCTGCGCGCGCTCGCCATCGACCCCGTCCAATACCTGGTCGTGCCGCGCTTCATCGCCATGATGGTGATGCTGACGATGCTCATGATCCTCGGCGATCTCTTCGCCATCGTCGGCGCCGCTCTCACGGCCGACGCCCTCATCGGCCTCAACTGGAAGGTGCTCGTCGCGAACCTCGTCGAGAGCCACCTCCTCGACGAGCTCTTCATGGGCGTCGTCAAGGCCTGCGCCTTCGGCATCGCCATCAGCTGCATCTCGTGCCACTTCGGCCTGCGCGCCTCGGGCGGCGCCGCGGGTGTCGGGCGCGCGACGAACAATTCGGTCGTCGCGAACGCCACCGCCATCTTCATCATCGATTTCGTTGTCGGCTGGATCTACACGCTGTGAGCAGCAACCTCGTCACCGACACGCTCACGAACCTCGGCCGCCCGGTCCTGAGCCTGGCGCGCGACGTCCGCGGCCAGCTGCGCCTCTTTCGCGACACGGTCTTCGCCATTTTCCGGGGCCGCATCGCGTGGCGCGAGTTCTTCCTGCAGTGCCTCTATATCGGTAACCGATCGGTTCCCTTCGTCATCATCACGCTCGGCGTCCTCGGCTTCATCACCGTCTACCAGATCGGCGCCCAGCTGAAGCAGGTCCTCCCCGACTACTCGATGGTCGGCGCCGCCATGATCCAGCAGATGTGCCGCGAGTTCGCCCCGACCATCACCGGGCTCATGGTCGCGACCCGCGTCGGCACCGGCATCGCCGCCGAAATCGGCTCGATGGTCGTCACCGAGCAGGTCGACGCCCTGCGCATGTGCAACGCCGATCCGGTCGAGTACCTCATCGTCCCGCGCACGCTCGCCTCGGGCCTCATGCTCATCGTGCTCACCGTCGTCGGGGTCATCGCCGCGACCTCCGCTGGCATGGTCATGGCGCGCATCGGCTACGATGTCCCCTACGCGACCTTCTTCTCGTTCGAGCTGACGCACCCCAAAGACGTCTACGTCGGCCTCGCCAAGGCCGTCAGCTACGGCATCGCCATCCCGGTCATCGCGGGCCACGCGGGGCTCTCGGCGACGGGCGGCTCGGCCGGCGTCGGCTGGGCGACGACCCGCGCCGTCGTCAACACCAGCTTCGCCGTCATCGTCATCGACTTCGTCATCTCGGGCGCCGCCTACATCTTCAAGTTCTGAGCGCACACACGCGCGCCCCGCGCCGAGGCCCCTCACGCCATGATCCGCTTCATCGACATCCACAAACGCTTCGGCACGCGCGACGTGCTGTCCGGCGTTTCGCTCGACGTCGACACCGGCGAGGTCCTCTACATCATCGGCACCTCGGGCGCCGGCAAGTCCGTCCTGGTCAAGCACCTCATCGGCCTCATCCGCCCCGACGCGGGCCGCATCATGCTCGGCGGCCAGGAGATCACCTGGCTCAGCGAGAAGCAGCTCTACCCAGTGCGCAAGCAGTGCGCGATGGTCTTCCAGAACTCGACCCTCTTCGACGCCATGACCATCCTCGACAACGTCGCGCTGCCCTACCGCAAACACTTTGCACTCAAACAATCGGAAGCCCGCGCCCGCGCCGCCGAAAAGCTCGACCTCGTCGGCATGCGCCGCTTCGCCGCGCAGCTCCCGGGCGAGCTCGGCGACGGCCTCAAGAAGCGCGTCGCCATCGCGCGCGCCCTCACGCTGGACCCGTCCTACGTCATCTTCGACGAGCCCACGACCGGCCTCGATCCGCAGGCGGCCGCCCAGGTCGACAGCCTCATCCGCGCGCTGAAACACGACACCGGCGTGACCTCTATCGTCGTCTCGCACGACCTCCGCAGCATCTTCGGCGTCGCCGATCGCATCGCGATGATCTACCAGGGCACGATCCGTCTCGACGGCACGCCCGACGCGTTTCGCACCTCGTCCGATCCGATCGTGCGCCAGTTCATCGAGGGTCGTCCCGAGGGCCCGATGGAGACATGATCTACCGCGATGTCGATGGCTTACGGGCGGGTGTGCGAAATCGACACCCTCCGCGTGACACCGCCGATCGCGAGTGCTAGACCGCCGTCATCCCAACAATCCGTTCGAGCAAACGAGCGCACGCGCCGGCCGAGTCGCCGCGCGTTCGTGGGCTCGCGGCTTCTGCGATCGTTCGATCGCAGCGGCTCCGTGAGGCACGGGCTCGCACGGCATTGCTGATTTCGCGGGCAGCCCGGCTTCGGGGTCCGAGGCGGACCCACGCCGGGCCTTCGCGAACGATTTGCGCAGGAGAAGTCGCATGGCAACGGCAGTACTGTTCATCGGATGGAATCGTCCTTCGCCCGGCCACGAGAACGAGGCCTATCGCTTCCTCATGGGCGAGGCGATCGAGACCCTCGACACCTTCCAGAAGCAAGGCTACTGCGAGTCGCAGGAGCGTGTCGGCCTCACCGCGCACGGCGGTGATCTCAACGGCTTCATCCTCCTCTTCGGCGAGCGCGCCAAGCTCGACGAGCTCCGCCGCACCGACGCCTTCGAGCGCTTCGCGATGCGCCTCTCGACGCAGTTCGTCGGCGTCGGCGTCATCCCGGGCGTCAACTGGGCCGGCATGCAGAAGGTCGCCGCCCGGAACCCGGACCTGACGCGCTGACGGCTGCGACAGACGGGCGTCGCGCACGGGTCCCCCCGCATCGACCGGCGCGACGCCCACCCGCTCCTTCGCGAATCCACATTGCACGTACCTCGACGTCCCGCGCCACCGTGGCCTATCGTCGCCGTCCGGAGGTCGCCATGCGAACGTCACACACGATCCTCGCCCCGCTCATCGCCGCGTTCCTCGCCCTGCCGCACCTGGCCGCGCCCGACGCCCAGGCCCGGAGCCCCATCCGCAAGCCCGGCCGCTTCGGCCTCGGCCTCGGCCTGACGACCCTCAGCACGGGCGTGTCGGCGAAATACGTCGTCGACCGCGTCGGCGCGCTCCAGTTCGGTCTCGGCAGCCTCGGCTGCTGCGGCGCGCGCCATCGCTGGGGCGAGTGGGGCGGCGTCGGCGTCGGCGTCGACTACCTCTTCGAGATGCCGACCATCGCCATCGCGGGGCGCGCCTTCGAGCTCGCCTGGAACTTCGGCCCCGGCCTCGGTTTCGGCTTCGACGCCCGCAACCACGACCGCTACTACGGCGACGACGACGTCGCGTTCGCCGCGTCGTTCGTCCTCGGGCTCGAGTTCGACTTCATCCCGATCCCACTCGACATCGTCCTCGAGTGGCGCCCGAACTTCCTGTTCGTTCCGGCCGTCGACGTCGACCCGCTCGACTTCACGGCCCACGCGCGCGGCTACTTCTGATCCGGCGCAGTTCCCGTTCGAGGCTTCGCCATCGGACGATCTAGTGGTAGGACCACGCCCATGACCACACCCACCCTCGCGACCGTGAACGCCTCCGGTTTCGTCATCGACCCCGACCAGCTGCTGCGCACCGCCTTGTTCTTCGTCGGCGCGGTCGTCCTGGTCGCGCTCGCCAAGATACTGCGCGGCGCGATCGCCGTGCGCCGCGGCCACAACCTCGCCGAGCAGGTCGCCAAGCACGACAACGTCGCCGTCGCCATCGAGATGGCCTGCTTCGTCCTGGCGATGGTCATCGGCCTCCTCGGATCGCTCGTCGTGCAGGGCCAAGCCTGGTGGGAGCAGGCGCTCGACCTCGCCGGCACCGCCGGCATCGTCTTCCTCGCGCTCCTCTTCAACGACCAGGTCATCTCGCGCCTCGTGCTTCGCGGCATCGACTGCAACGCCGCCGTCGCCGCGGATCGCAACCTCGCGGTCGCCATCGTGCGCGGCGCCGGCAACGTCGCGACCGCGCTCGTCTTGAAAGGCGCCCTCGCCCACCCCTCGCCGATCCTCGAGCGCCTCGCGTGGGTCCTCATCGCGCAGGGCGCGCTGGTCCTCCTCAGCCTCGGCTACCAGGGCCTGACGTCCTACGACGACGTCGCCCAAGTGCGCCGCAAGAACGTCGCCGCCGCGTTCCCGATGGCCGGGATCCTGCTCGCCGGCGGCATCATCGTCCAGGCGGCGCTGGCCGGCGAGGGCGCGGGCTGGACCGCCGACCTCCTCGCGCTCGGCCTCGACCTCGTCGTCTCCGCCGTGCTCGTGCTCGTCCTGCGCTGGGCCGGCGACCGCCTCCTCATCTCGGGCTCGAACCTCAAAGACGAGATCGTGCGCGACCAGAACGCCGGCGCGGGCTTCATCGAAGGCACCGTGTACGTGGCGGGCGCCGTCGCCGTCGCGTACTTCCTGAACTGACGTCCCCCGCGAGCTCCGCCCGTGGGGACGTCACTCCTTCCAGATGAACTTCCAGGGGTGGCGCTTCAGGTCCTTCATCATCTCGCGAATGTCATCGTACATCTCGCGATCCGATAGCAGCGCGCCCACCGTCCCCTGCCCGTCCTTCAGCCGCGCCGTCAGCACCTTCGCGTCCGCCAGCACCGCCGCGCCCGTGTCCATGACCTTGGCGATCTGCCCCTTGACGTCCCCGACGATCCCCTCGGCCACTTCCCCGAGATGCGCATAGCGCGCGATCGCCGCCCGCACGTCCGCCAAGAGCGGCGCCACCCGCTCGCGCACGTCCGCGCTCAGCGCCGCCACGTTCGCGATCGCCGCGCGCATCTCGCTCCCGTCGCCGATGACGACGTTGGCGCCCTCGAGCGCCTTGTTCATCTGGTCCTCGACGACCAGCAATTTGTCCAGCGCGAGCGCGACCTTGGGACCGGCCGCGTCGACCAGCACGTCGAGCCGCTCGATGCTGTGCTTGATCGTCGCCATCGCCCCGGCCGCGTTGACGATCATCTCGTCGATCGCGTTCTCGTTCTTCTTGAGCGTCTTCGCGAGCGTCGCCAGGACCCGGCTCGCGTTCTGCGCCATCACCTCGAAGCGCAGCGGCGGCTCGGCCTCGACGATGTCCCCCGCCTTCAAGACCGGCCCCTCGACCGACATCGGCTCGATCTCGACGTACTTCTCGCCGAGCACGCCCGCCGTCGTCACGTAGAAGCGCGTGTCGCGCCGCAAGGTCTTCAGCTTCTCGTCGTCGATACGCAGCCCGACCCGCACGAACACCGGCCGCTTGGTCACCGGGTCGATCTCGCCGCCCTTGTAGACCACATCGACGACGCGCCCCGCCGACACGCCCGCGACCTTCACGACCGCACCAGGCTTGAGCGAGGCCGAGGTCTCGACGTCGACGTAGAGCATGCTCCCGCTGGTCGTCGAGATGTCCCCGAGCACGACGATGAAGACGACCAACAGCCCGATGCAGATCGCGACGAGCAGCCCGACCTTCAACTCGATGTTGCGCTCGACGCCGCTCATCAGTCCTTCCGCTTCGGGATGACGGGCCCCTCGCGCCCCTCGCGGTCCTGCGTGTACGAGAGGGTCTTCCGCTCCTCGCGCCGCTCCAGGACCGTCTCCTCGTACGTCTGGTTCGTGATGACCTGGTCGATGAGTCCGATCGCCGTGGCCTCGTCCGCCAGCATCCACCACGCATCGCGGATGCGCGCGCGGTACTTCTTGAGGTCCATCTTGAGGTTCTTGGCGATCTCGACATGCAGCCCATCGAGGTACTTCGTGAGGAAGTCGAGCTTCGATCGGTTCTGCGGGTCCTCGCCCTGGGTGCCGTAGGACGCCTCGTGCAGCATGAACGTCGCGTGCTCCATGCCGTACTTCTTGTCGCAGAAGGTCAATAGGATCGCGGCCATCGAGTACGCGCTCGACTCGACGATGCAGTGGATCGGCGCCGCGACGCTCTTCATCGTGTCGACCACGATGAGCCCCGCATCGACCGATCCGCCCGGGCTGTTGATGCGCAACCAGATCGGGTCGTCGCCCTGGGCCGCGAGCTCGAGCAGCTCCTTTTGAACCTTCTTCATCGAATCGAACGTGACGCCGCCCGAGACCTCGATGAGCCGATTGGAGATGACGACCTGCGCGCCGCTCACCTTGGACGGACGCGGCTCGGCGCCGAGCGCGGGCGCCGCGGAGCAAACGACGGCGGCGGCAACCCACGCGGTGAACCCGAGCCCCAGACAACGTGCAAACATGGAGAAACTCCAGCGATGGACGCTCGCTTCGCGAGGACCGTGGGGCCCCTGCCCCACTACCCGCCTCGCTTCCGCGAGGCTCATTCAGACACCGGAAACGACCCGCTTGGCAAGCCCCGCCCGCGCGCCGGCGCCTGCTATCGGTCGCTGTCGTCGAACTCGGGCGGCGTCGGGATGCGCATGAAGTCGATGCTGTGCGCGCGAAAACCGACGGTCACGAAGGCGTCCTGCCCGCCGAGATCGCGCAGCCCCGCGGGTGCGCGCGCGAAGCCGACGAAGCGCATGCGCCACCCAAAGCCGAGCCACAGGCTCCACTTGCGATGCCGCGGCGAGGTGAGCGGCACGTCGACGCCGGCGCCGAACTGGAACGCGAACCCGACGTCGGTGCGATCGTGGCCACCGCCGACGCTCGAGAGGACGTCGCACCCGCCGCCGACCGCGAGGTGGATCCCCGCCAGGACCCACGAGCCCTCGAGCGTGCGGATGAACAGCGGATGGAGCCGCGCCTCGACGCCGATGCGCGTGTGGCGCTCATCGTAGACGTCGCCGCGGATCCGACGCGCAAACCCGCTCGTCACGCTGCTCACGTCGACGTCGATCAGCGACATCAGCCCCGCGATCCGAAAGGATCCCCCGACCGCCACGTCCGGCGCGAGGTCGCTGTCCGCGACGCCGAAGGCCGCGCCCGCGCGCAGATCGAACCCCCAGAACGCGCCGTAATAACTGCCCGCCGCGACCCCCTCGGGCTCACCGCCGAACGAATCGTCCGCGACCAGCGCGGACATCACCGCTGCAAGCGCTAACGCCAACCGGTGCACGCGGCGAGGTTGACAGCAGGCCCGGGCGGCGGGACTTGTGGAGAGCGCCATGATGAAGCCCGTATCACAGCTCGCGCGAATCGTCCTTTTCGGCGCCCTGGCGGTGGCCGCGCTGGATGGCGCCGCGCGCGCCGCGCCGCCCCCGCCTACCCCGCCTACCCCGGCAGGCCCAGCAGGCCCCGCAAACCCGCTTGGCGTGGGCCCGCCCGGCGATCCGGTCCGCGCCGGCGCGGCCTTCGATCGCGCGATGACGTTCGACCGCGACGGCGATCTCACGGCCGCCTGCGAGCGTTTCCTGGCCGCCGCCGTCCTCGCCCCCTCCTGGGGCATCGCCCGCTACCAGGCCGCCCACTGCGTGCGTGTCCTCGGCGACTTCGCGGGCAGCCCCGCGCCGCGGTCCGATGCGGACCCCACGCGAGGCCTTCGCGAACAATTCGCGGGCAGCCTCGCGCCGCGGTCCGATGCGGGCCTCGACCCCCTCGCCGAGCTCGCGATGGCCGAGCGCCTCGACGTCAAACGCACGCCCGTGTACCTCGAAAAGGCGCGCCTGCTCGAGGACCGCGGCGAGCTCGCGGCCGCCTCGGTGGCCTACCGCGAGGCGCTCGCCGCCCAGCCAGCCGAGGTCCGCGCGCAGCAAGGCGCCGCCCGCACGGCCACCACCGAGGGCCCACGCGCCGCTCTCGAGCGCCTGCAAGGCTACGTCGCGGCCCAGCCCGGCGACACGGCCGGATGGCTCGAGCTCGCGAGGCTCGCCGAAGCCCAAAAGAAATTCGCGATCGCCGACAAGGCGTACGAGCAGGCCATCGTCCTCGCGCGCAACAAGCGCCGCGCCATCGCCGCCCTCGGCGCCTACGGCCAACGCACGCACCAGAACGCCGTGGTCGAGCGCGCGCTCAAGCTCCTCCGCCAGCTGCCTTAGCGCCGCGACTTTCACACGCCGGCGATGAACTCCACCTTGCCCGCGCCGCACGCGGTGCTAGTCTCAGCCCCGGCACCGGGTCTCTCGGCGTCCGCTGACAACTTCATACGGGGGCGAATGGTTTCGACGGGGGTGTTGACGTACGAGTTGCGTGTCCGGGGCCCTGCTACCCGGCCAAAATTGCGGGAAAACAACAAACGCCAACGATAACGCGTTTGCTCTCGCAGCCTAAAAAACTGTGAGCGGTTGGGCGGAAGCTCGCCTGTGGCGTCCGTTCCAATTGTCATTCAATACGGGCTTGGTTGCGTGGGCGCCCTGACCACGTGACGAGAGGTGCTCGCAAGAGGACCAAGGGGATCGGCCAGCGAGATCCTGTCTGCGAGAGCTCGACGGCCTAAATCAAAGCGCGGAAGCTACACACGTAGACGCTCGTGCGCCGCATTTTCGGACCGGGGTTCGAATCCCCGCGCCTCCACCAGACGTTGTTCGCGAAGGGCGCGACGGCATGGGCCCCCGCCCCGCCGTCGCGCCCTCTCTCTTTCTTTCGGCGTTCGACCTGCGTGACATCGAGGCGCGTGCGCGCGAAACCGGCTACGCTGCGAATCGTTGGCAAGCGGAGCCTTCGGTCATGCGCGCGTGCAACCACCTCTGGACGTTTCGTTTCTGCGCGTGCGCCGCGCTCGCCGTCCTCGGCGCCTGCCACCGCGACGTCACCTCCGACCTCGCGTTCGCGTGTCGCAGCGACGCCGACTGCCATGCCGGCTGGCTCTGCGACGGCATCTGCCGCCCGCGCGCCGCGCCCGACGCCCTCGCCAGCGACACCTCGGGACACGACGCCCTCCCCGAAAGCGTCGATAGCGTCACCGCCGACGCCCCCGAGACGGCCTCCTCCGCCTGCCCATCCGCCTCGTTCCGCTGGACCCGCACCCAGGTCCCGGGCTTCACCGTCCCAGCCAAGGCCGGAGACTTCGTCGCCAACGGCCTCGACGATGTCTGGGCGGTCAGCGGCGGCCGCGTGCACCGCTACGACCCCGACGGGCGGGCGACCGCGATCGGCCCCGACTTGGGCGCGACCGGGGGCATCGTCTTCGCGCCCGCCGGGGGCGTGCTCGTCGCCGCGACCGAGACGCGCAGCCTCCAATGGGTCACCGCCTCGGGCCAGAGCCTCGGCGTCGTCGTCGGCCTCTCGCACCCCGCCGGCCTCGCGCTCACGCAGCGTGACAGCGTCGCGATCGTCGACGCGTCGGGCGCCATCTTCGAGGCGCCGACCGCCCCACCCGCCAGCGCCGATCCCGCCATCGCCACCCCGACGACCAGCGGCCTCTACGCCCCGAGCCACGTGTCCGACAGCCCCGACGGCCTGCGCCGCTTCAGCGCGAGCGCATTCGCCGGCGTGGTCTGGGCCCAGACCTGGACCGGCAGCGGCTGGTCCGCACCCACCACGTTCGCGACGTTGCCAGGGATCATCGCGCCCCCCGAGCTCGCGACCTGCACCACCCCCGCCGAGCCGTGCTTCACCGCCACGGGCCTGAGCGGCGTATGCGCCTCGGACGCCGGCCGCGTTTGGTGCCGCGCCGACCCGACCGCGCCCGATCCGCGCGTCAGCTCGCCTGGCGTCGGCATCGGCCTCGAGATGTCCGGCGCGATCATCTGCACGCTCGGCGCGCCGACCATGCCCTGCAACGTCGCCTTCGCGGGCATCGGCCTGACCGGCACCTGCACCGACGATCGCTACTGCCGCTTGGAACCCCGCGACGTCTACGACGGTTGCGCACCCGAGGAGCTCGGCGACGCCTGCGTCCTGGTCGTCAACGTCCGCCAGGAGCCTCCGGCGATCGCCAACGACCGCGACGCCGACGGCCTCTCCGACGCGCGCGAGCTCGCCTCGGGCACCGACCCCGACGACCACGACAGCGACGCCGACGGCGTCACGGACGGCGCCGAGCCCGGCTGGTGCCTCGACGACGATCACGACGGCCGCATCAACGCGCGCGACGACGACGCCAACGGCGATGGACTCGGCGATGGCGCCGCGCTCGGCAGTCCCGTCCCATGGCTCGGGGTCTGCGTCGCCCGCGAGCGCCTCGAGAACTCGCCCGACATGCCCACCGCCATTCCGTGTGTGCCGCCCGTGGCGCCGCTGGTCGGCCGCGGCGTCATCGCCGGCCTCGCCGTGTCCGACTGCGGCGACGTCTATTTCACCGAGCTCCCGCAGGGCACCGGCGCGGCGGTCCTGTGGCGCGCCAGCGCCGACGGCGCGCACCTCGCGCAAGTCCTTTCGAGCGCCCGCGGCGATCCGGCCCTGGGCCCGATCCACTGGGTCGTCGCCGGCAACCCGCCGCGCGGCGCGCTCCTCGGCGTGGACACGCAGGCAGGCGGACTGGTCGCCATCGACGTCACCGCCCCGCCGCCCTGAGTACAGGGCCCGGCAAGTCCGTGCGACCCTATGCGGCGTGGAAGGACCCCGCCTCGGGCCCCAGCGCCGGCGCGTCGCACGCGATGCTTGGTGTACGTTGCATCTCGACCGCGGCCGCGAGCCACCCCTGCCAGCGCAGGTCGTCCGGTCGCAGAAAGAGCGCCTCGGTCAGGTGCATGACCGCGCCCTCGGTGTCCCCCATCGCCAGATGAACAACCCCGCGCACCGCGTGCACATCGGCCGCCGGGGCCTCCTCACGCATGGCCGCGACGAGCATGCACAGCGCCCGCGCGGGCAACCCCGCCGCCACGAGCAGCCACGCGCGCCCGAGCGCCGACTCGC
>SXGT01045395.1_pt1 | contig 11639 bp, 6 predicted proteins | sample 3176221 | NCBI WGS metagenome assembly SXGT01 (sample SAMN11356862, study PRJNA531348) | freshwater metagenome | isolation source: freshwater sample F1-120 | place: China: Fuxian Lake, Yuxi | collected 2017-12-25
CTCTCTCTCTCTTGTTTGCTTTTGCTCTTGCTCTCGCTCTCGCTCTCCTGCTCTCGCTCTCGCTCTCGCTCTCGTTCTTGCTCTCGCTCTCGCTCTCGCCCTCGCTCTCGCCCTCGCTCTCCCTCTCGCCCTCGCCCTCGCCCTCGAACTCGCTCTCGCTCCCGACCTCGCCCTCCGCCTCGATCTCGAAACCGCCCTCGCTCCACGCCTCGAACCCCGCACCCGGTCCGGGCCCGCGCCCAACCCTCGCCGGATCCCCGCACCCGCCGGCCCTCCCCGCCAGCGCGCCCATCCACCCCCCGGCCCTCGCACGCCCCCGCATCGATCGAATCCCCTCCGCCCAGCAACTCACGCGCAAGGCTTGCACGCGCGCCCGCATCATGGAACACCCTGCCCATATGAATCCTGACGCGCCTCTCGCGCTGAGCGGCGACCCCATCTTCCGCGTCGTCGGCGACGAAGTCTTCGTGCTCGCTGGCCAAGGGCATGTACACTGGCTGAAGAACCCGACCGCGCGCCTCATCTGGGACGCCCTGGCCGCTCACCCCCCCAAGGGCGTCACCCCCAGCGCGCTCGCGGCCCGCGTCGTCGCCGAGTTCGAGGTCGATGACGCCCGCGCCCTGGCCGATGTCAACGCCTTTCTCGTCGCGCTCCTCGAGCGCGGCCTCGTGGCCCCTCGGGAAGTTCAGAATGGCCGTCCCGCGCCCGATTCGCCGCCGCCCATCGCGACGACCGCTTCCAGAGCCGTCGCGCCCCCCTCGCCCGATGGCGACCTCATTGACTCGGACCCCGGTCAGACATAGGCTTTTGGCCTCTGTGCGACGGTTCGGATAAGGAACAGCATGAAACCCAACGCGCGCCTGTCACTCGCCGTTTGCGTCGCCGCTTCGATCGGCCTCGTCGCGTGCGAAGGCTCCGAGCTGGTGCGGTCCATCGACAAGAGCGCGACCCACGAGGTCGTCGACGGTACCGACGGCGACGGTGGCGAGGTCGTCGGCTCCGGGCTCGACTTCTGGTTCCTCACGGCCAACGGGATCAAGGGTGCGGAGGTCGACGAGGTCGCGCTCGCCATCGCCGACGAGATCCTCGACTACCGTCCGCGGCCCGATTTCCAGGTGAACATCAAGGTCGCCGCTCGCACCGCGCAACCAGGCAGCCAGGCGCGCCTCTTCGTCGACGACACCGCGGTCGCCGTGGTCGAGCTCCTCGAACAGGACGGCGTCTTCACCGCGACGTTCGCCGCCGTCACGTTGCCCATGCGCACCGCCGGCGTGCCCGTGCGGGTCGAGACCGTCGACACCACCGGCGCACCACTCGTCCGCGAGAAGTCGGTCACGGTCGGCTACACGGGCTGCACCGTCGAGGCCGCCATCGTCGAGAACGCACTGCAATGCGCCGTGACGAGCTACGATCCGGTCAGCGGGCTGACGGTCGGCGTCGATGTCACCTTGGCCGACGGCCACTGCGACCTCGCGGGCCTGCAGGTCACGTTCGGCGCTGCCACGACCGAGGTTGGGCCGATCGCATTCGGCGATGCCGGCGTGGCCCACTTCGACGTCGTGCTGGCACCCGGCGCCGGAGCCGAGCCACCAGCGCTGAGCGGCGAGCTGCGCGTCACGGCCATCGCTACGGTCGCCGCCGATCCGGTCACGGGCGGCGCCATCGATCTGATCAGCACGGTCGACGCGGACGTGCCGACCGTCGAGCTCGTCGCGCCGTCCGAGGGCAACGCCACGATCACGCTCGACAACGATCTGGGCGGCGATCCGAGTGACGGGCTGCAGTTCGCGGTCGCGTTCTCGTCCAACGTGGCGGAGCCCGCGCGCGCCGTCCTCACGCTGGATGGTGTCGAAGTCGGGGCGATCGACATCGCGCCGCAGGACGCCCTGACCTTCACGTTTCCGGCCGTGACCCTCACCCAGAACGGGCCGGTCGATTTCGCGGTGACCGTGACCGACGCGTGCGGGAACGTGGGCTCCGCGACCGCCACGGTGTTGGTCCTCTCAGCTGCGGGTCAGATCGGCATCGTGGTTCCGACCGATGCCTCCGTGCTTCTCGCGCGCGATGACGACAACGTCGCGACCGCGGGCGTCTTCGACGGCACGTTCGATGTCCTCACGACGGGCGCGCAGGTCGGGGCGACGCTCGGAATCTGGTGCGCGCGGGCGTCCTCGGTCGATCCGGCCGACCTCGTGCAGGTCGGCGTGCGCACCATCGCCACCGGGGGCGTCGCGCCCAACGGTCGCTACCAGATCGAGGTGTCCATTGACACCGGGGCGCTCGGCCAACAGGTGCGTTGCGTGGCGTGCATCGACCTGCCCGCCTCGGCGGAGTCCGCGCCGATCGACCTGACGATCGCGCTGCCGGCGCCGACCATGCTCGTCACGGCGCCGCTGGATGGGACGTGCACGAACGTCACGGCGATCGATGTGGCGGGCACCGCCACCGGGCTCGACGGCGAACCGGTGCGGGTCGACCTCGGGACGGGCACCCCGACCGCGCTCGCGGCGGTCGCGGCCGGCGTGTGGAGCGGCACGGTCAACCTCGCCGACACCTCGCCCGACGGCAGCTACGCCCTCGGGTTCGACGCGACCGACGCGCTCGGTAACATCGTCAGCGACACCTCGGGGCCCCTCGGCGTCTCGGTCGTGCTCGATCGGAGCAAACCCGTCCTGGCGATCGTTGCGCCCGCGGCCGCGATCGATGCGACCGTCACGCCCGACGAGAGCGACACCGAGGCTGGCTTCCAGACGACCGCGCGCGCGACCGTAACCGACGCGCACGTCGACGGCGCGTCGGCCTGCCTCGCCGTGAACGGGGGCGCTCCGACGTGCGTCGTCCTGGCCAGCGATGGCGCGGCCGCTTGGCCGCTCGTCACGCTCGAGGTCGGCCCGAACACGCTGACCTATACGGTCACGGACACCTGCGGCAACGCGGGTCCCGAGGTCACGCGCATCGTCACGCTCGAGCAGACGACGCCGATCGCCATCGTCACGCCGGCGGATGCGACCACGCTGCGCGCGGCCGACGACGGCGACCCGGCCACCGCGCGCGTCTTCGAGGGCGACGTGGTCGTCGACTCCGATGGGGCGGCGGTCGGCGCTGCGATCAAGGTCGCCTGCCGCACCAACGGGGCGGGGGCGCTGTTCGTCGAGGTTGGAGCCTTCACGGTCGCCACCGTGGCCGCCGACGGGCGCTACACCGTGCCCGTCGCCATCGACACGGCGAGCCTCGGCACCGCCGTCGTCTGCCAGGCGACCGTCGATCTGCCGTTCGCGGGTGTGTCCCTGCCGATCGGGCTGCGGATCGGACTCCCGGCGCCCACGATCGGCGTGACGTCGCCGGCGATCGGCGCGTGCGCCACGGCCGCCACGCTCGACGTCGCAGGTGTCGCGAGCGGTCTCGACGCGCAGAGCGTGGCGGGTGCCTTCGGCGCCGAGTCGGCCTCGGGCAGCGTCACGGCGGGCGCCTTCGCCTTCACGATCCCAGTCCCCAGCGGCGCCGACGGGCCGACGACGCTCAGCGTTTCGGGGGTCGATACCTTCGGCAACACGGCCGACGCGAGCGTCGCGCTGCTCGTCGATCGCACCGCCCCGACCCTCGTCTACGAGGGCCCGAGCTCGCCGGTCGATCCGGGCGTCACGCCCGACGCCGATCCGATCGCGCCCGGCTACCAGACGACGGTGTCGGCCACGCTGGTGGATCTCATCGCGCTCGGCGGCGAGGTCTGCCTGGCCGTCAACGGCGGCGGCCTGACCTGCGTGGAGATCGGCGATACGAGCGGGGCCGTCGCCTTTGCCGGCGTCACGCTCCAGCCCGGCGACAATACGCTCGCCTTCGCGATGACCGACGGCTGTGGCAACGCCGGTCTGGCAAGCACCGAGACCGTGGCGCTCGTCGCCTCCACGCCGACGGTTGCGGTCACGACGCCCGCGAGCGACCTCGTCACGACCGCGGCCACCCTCGATCTCACGGCGACCGTCAGCTTGAGCGCCGCGCCGCTGGCGGGCGCCACGGTCACGCTCAGCGCGAACGGCACGCCGCTCGCGCTCACGCCGACCGACCACGGTGACGGGACGTACACGTTCACCGCCGTCCCGCTCGCGCCGGGCGCGGCCACGGCGTTCGTCGCGTCGGCCACACCCGGCGGTGGCGGCGGCACCGGCGCCTCGAGTGCTCGCACCGTCACGCAGAAGAACGTCCTGCCCACAATCGTGATCACGGCGCCCGGGGGCGGTCCGGTCAACCTGGCGACACCCGCCTGTGCCGCTGGACAGGCCGATTGCGTCATGACGGTGGCCGCGACGACGACCAACGCCGAGGACGGCAGCGTGACCTCGCTCGCGGTCGATTGCGACGGTGCCGCGAGCTCGTATGCCGGGGTCGTCAGCGCCGCCGCGACGTCCTTTGTCGGGGTCGTCCTGCCGGACGGCGCGACGTGCCTGCTCACCGGATCGGTCACGGATGCGGCCGCGCAGACCGCGCAGAGCGCCACGGTGACGGTGGACGTCGATCGCACGGCGCCGGTCCTCGACGTCACGAGCCCGAGCGGACCGCTGCAGAATACGAGCGATCTCACGGCCGGCACGGCCGGGATCCAGGCGCCGCTTCTCGTCGATGTGGCAGGCGTCGAGGCCGGTCAGACGGTCGACGTGGTGCTGACCTGGACCGACGCGGGGGGGCCGCAGACCAAGGCGTATTCCGCGGTGACCACCGGCAGCGACGGCGTCGTCGCCATGGAGGAATTCGCGGGCGCCGGTTGGATCACGTGGCCCGAGGGGCTCATCACCGTCACGGCGAGCGCCGAGGACGTCGCGGGCAACCCGGGCAGCGACGTTGTGAGCGTGCCTGTCTCGAGCACCGGGGACGTGCGCATCACGTCGCCGGTCGCGCTCGCGGACGCGTGTGCCGGCACGTGTGCGACCGGCGTGTGCAACGCCGGCGCCTGCTGGCGCACCTGGGGTATCGCGGACTCGCGCCAGCTCGTGGCCGCCCCGGCCGGGATCACCACCACGAGCCAGAACATCCGGGTGTGCTCGGACGAGCCGTCGCTGGCGGCCACCGGCGCATCGGTCTGCGCCTCGACGCCGAGCGCGACCGGGCCCTACCGACAGGTGCTGATCGGCAATACGACCGGCGCGCTGACGGTCCTCGATGTGAGCGCCGTCCTGCCTGCGGGCTTCCAGCGCCTCGTCGTCGAGGTCATGCCGATTGCAGGGGGCGGATGGCTTTCGAGCCTCGGCACCGTCAACGCCGCCGAGCGCCTGCGCCGCGTCGCCGTGGACGTGAGCGCGCCCACGGTGAGCGGCCTCGGAAGCCCCTCGGACACCCTTGCGCCCATCGGCACGCTGAACGCGGCCGAGCAGGTTTCTCCCCCGCGCGTCTACCAGATTGCGTTCACGCCGAGCGAGTCCGCGCGCGCCGAGGTGTTCGTGCAGGGCGTCTCGGTGCTGGTTCAGGACGTGGTCCCCGACCCGAGCCCGACGACGGTGCAGGTCACGCTGCCCGAGGGAACGCCCCAAGTGTGGGTCGTGCTGACCGACGTCGTTGGCAACCGCTCGCCGGCGAGCCCCGCGACGGGCGCGGTGACGTACCAGCCGACGGTCGACGTCACGCCTCCGACGCTGTCCTTCTCGCGCCCGAATGCGTCGCCGCTCCACGCGGGCGACAACCTCGACGTCATCCTGACCTCGAACGCCGAGGGGCGCACGGCCACCGTTCGTGACGCGGGTGTCGACGTCGCCTCGGCCGCGATCGCGAGCGGCGCGGCGACGTTCGCGGACGCGACCTTCCACATCCTCTCGGACGGGACGCACACGCTCACGGCGACCGTCAGCGATGCGGCCGGCAACGCGGCGACCGTCGCCACGACGCCAGCGTCCATCGTCGTCGACGCCGTCCCGCCCGTCGGCACGATCACCGATCCGGTCGAGCTCGACACCTTCACCGACGCCGACGACGCCGACCCGGCCTCGGGCTTCCAAGTGAGCGTGACGTTCACGACCAGCGGCGCCGCGAGCTGGAAGCTGCTCACCGCCGACGGTTGCGACGCGACCTGGTCCGGGTGCGACGCGCCCGTTCAGCAATCGACCGGCGCTGTGACCAACCCCGGCGGCGCCGAGCCGGCGCAGCTCGTCACCGTCGACCTCGAGGCTGCGCTGACCTTCAAGAAGATCATCCTCGAGACGACCGACTCGGGCGGCAACACCGCGACCACCGACGTCGACGTCAGCTTCGCGGTCTCGGCGTGCGCGCTCGCGTTCACCAACCTCCCGGTCAGCGCCTGGTACAACATGTCCGCGTGTCCGGGGGGCACCCCCTGCGCCTCGACCAGCGTCGCGATCGACGTCCAGCTCACGGGCGCGTGCGCGCTCAGCGAGCTGCGCCTCCTCAACGGCGGCGCCACCGTGGGCACCATCCCGAATCCGGTCGGCACCGAGACCTTCCTCCTCACGGTCGCCGACGCGGCGCACCTGACCCTCGAGGCCAAGGGCTTCGCGGGCGCCAGCGAGGCGGCCTCGACCGGCGTGCGCGTCCGCGACGCCGACTTCACGCCGCCTTCCGTCCAGTTCGTGAGCCAGGTCGTCAACGGCTTCACGACCACCGCCGAGGGCGCCAACACGACCTACAACGCCGCGACCGACCTCCTGCCGAGCACGGCCGGCATGCAGCTCCACGCGGCCGTGCGCGTCACAGACACCAACGCCAATGGCGGCCGCATCGAGAGCATCTCCGCGGCGGGCACCTCCGGCACGACGGCGCTCTCGCCCTCCAACATCAGCCTGCCATCCTCGCTCGTCGGCGCCTCGCCGATCACCGAGAACCTCCTCGATCTGACGCTCGTCGACAACGACACCTATACGGTCACGGTGACGGGCTCGGATGCCGCCGGCAACACCGACACCTCGTCGTACACGGCCAAAGTCGACGTGACGGCCCCGGCCGAAGTCCCCATCTCGTCGATCGCGATGCAGCAGCGGCGCCCCCGCGCGAACCAGTTCCGCTGGACCACCGTGGGTGACGACGGCAACACGAACGGGGCCGTCGCACGCTACGAGATCCGCTACTCGTTCCAACCCATCGACGCGTCGACCTGGGATGCCGCCTGCCTCGGCAGCGGCGTCTGGGGCTCGAACGCGCTGCCCGCGCCGGTTCCGGCCGGCACCGTCCAGGGAAGCCTGGTGGGCGCCCCCGACACGCGCCCCATCACCGATCCGTGCAAGCTCGCCGTCTTCTTCGAGGCGAACGAGGCGCCGACTGAGGCCGCCATGTACTTCGCCATCCGCGCGGTCGACGACGCCGGGAACTGGTCGCCGCTCGGGAGCCAGAGCGTGCGCGCCGTCACGAACGCCGAGATCTGGATGCGCCTCACGCGCATCCGCTTCGACAACACCGGCGGCAGCCTCGGCATCGATCCGAACTTCTTGACGGTGCGCGGCGCCATCATCGGCGACATCAACGGCGACGCGCGCCCGGACTGGGCGGTCGGCTCGGCGAACGCGGGCGGGACGTGCGTCATGCTCGGCCACGCCTATCCGGTCGACGGCGAGACCATCAGCGCGCCGACCGGCACGAACCACACCTGCCTGACGAACGCCCAAGCCACGGCGCTGATCGCGAACGCCACCCAAGTCGGAACGACCGCCGAGCCGCTCGGCGACATCAACGGCGACACGCGCGCTGACTTCGCGATCACGGGCAAGGTCGCGTCCGGGTCGCCGCACGAGGGCTTCGCGCTCATCTACCTCGGCCAGGCGATGACCGGTGGCAACCCGAACGGCATGCCGAACCTGACCGCGCCGAACATCATCGTGCGCGGCATCGACGCGCTGAACGTTGCCTTCACCGGCGTGTGCGGCGCCGGCAACTTCAACGGCGCGGGCCCCGCCGACTTCGCAATCGGCGAGCCTTTCTCCAATCGAATCAACGTCTTCCCGGGCGACGCCAGCTGGACGTCCGGCGGAACCAACCTCACCATCAACCTCGACGTCGCGGGCGCCGTGGCTGCCAATGGCGGCATGACCATCAACTTCACAGGTCCCGCGACGGCCGGCTTCGCTGCCCGTTGCGGCAATGCGGGCGACCTCCTGCCCGCCCCGGTCGACCTCAAGGACGACCTCCTCGTGAGCCAGACCGGCTCCGACAACGGCCGCGTGTTCGTCTTCCCGGGACGCACGTGGGTCGCCGGCGACACCTCGACCGTGAGCCAGAACCCGTCCGGAACCCCCGAAGACCTGCGATCGCTTCGTCTGCGCCAGGAGAGCGACGGGCCGCAGGCCGGCTTCGGATCTGGCTTCCAGGGGCAGGCCGACTTCACGGGCGACGGGATGCCGGACGTGCTCGTCGTCATCCGCGGGCGCTCGTTCGACAACGCGGCGGGCGCGAACCACGACGGCAAGGCCATCCACATCTTCGATGGCGCCAAGCTCGCGGCCGGGGTGGGCGGAGACGTCCGCGTCGACATCGGCACGAACCCCAAGGTCGGCGAGAGCTGGACGGGGACCAATGGCTGGGTGCTGTACTCGAGCGTCTTCGGCGATATCCGCTCGGTGCGGGGCGTCGGCGACTTCAACCAGCAGAACTACGCCGGGCGGCCGACCGTGGACCTGGCCATCGCGAATATCGCGGGCGACACCGTCCAGATGCGCATGAACCACCCGCGCCCGGGCGTGAACGAGCTCGCGCAGTTCTCGATCATCGACGGACTCTTCGACAACTTCTACAACGACGCCGCGAATGGCGTCGGAACGTGGATCGATGCGAGCGGGGACCTCACCGGCGACAGCCTTCCGGACTTCATCGTGGGCAGCCAGAAGGGCGATGTCTTGATCATCCGCTGATGCGGGGGCAACCTAGGACTTGGAGATGACCATGAATCACCCTGTACTCGCTCGCGAAGAGCGCTTCGCGCTCGCCCGCGACGAATCGTCGATCGAGGCTGCGCGTGCGCCGCGCCGGCCCTATGCGGCGCCTCGCATCGAGAGCGGGGAGGCGTTCGAGCGGGTGCAGCTAGCGAGTGACTGCAACAGCGTCCTTCCCGGTGAATGCGACCCTGTGTGCTGACGACGGGCGCGCTGCGAGCCCGCCTTTCGAAGGGGCGGTCGCGGGCACGCGCCTTCAAGGTCTGCAGCTGACGCTGGACGTCGATGCGCGCTGGCACGCCGGCGTCCAGCAGCTCTTCGAGACGTTCCACCCGGGGCCGTCGATCGGCACCGCGCGCGCGACGGCGCACGCCGTCCTCGGCCGCACCGACCGACCTCGGCTCGCCGAGGCCCCCGATCGCCCCTTCTTCCGCGCGACGGCGGGAGACTCCGTGCTGCGCGACCAGTCCCACGCCTGGGACGCCGAGCTTGGCCTCGGGCCGCGGCGCCTCGACGCCTCGTTCGCGCTCCGCGACGTTCCGCTGCTCCGCGACCACCCCTTCGAGCAGGCGTTCATGCGCGAGCTCGTCTCGAGCGCGCTCCGGGTGACGCTAGGCAGCGCCGCGCCACTGGCCGATGCGCTGCTCGTGCATGGGGCGGCGTTGGTCGAGCCCGCCAGCGGCATGGCGGTGCTCTTCCTCGGTCCGAGCGGCGCGGGCAAGACGACCATGGCGCGACGCCTGCCGGGCTGGCAGGTCCTGGCGGACGACACCGTGTGGCTCGCCCGCGGCGACGGCGGCTGGGTCGTCTCGGGAACCCCGCTGCGCGGCAAGGAGGGCAACCCGCGCTCGGGTACGCCCGTGGCCGTGAGCGCCGTCGCGACGCTCGTCCCGGCCGCGCCCGCGTTGAGCGTCACGCCTCTCACCGAGGCGGACGCGATGCGCGAGCTGCTCGCCCGCATCTTCTGGTGCGTCGCGGATGCGCGCCTCGAAGCGCAGCTCGTCGACGTCGCGCACGCGGTCGTCGCCACGCTCCCGAGCGTTCGCCTCATGTCCTCCCTCGCGCACGACGTCGCGCCCGCGGCGCGTGAGCTGGCGTCCCTCGCGCGTCCTCGGGTGGCGCCATGATCGGCGGCCTCAACACCGCGGTCCGCAAGGCCTATGCGCGCGCCGGCATGCTCTACGAGCTGCACTGCGATCTCCTCTACCAATGCGATCTCGACTGCGAGCACTGCTACCTCGACGACAAGGCCCGCCGCATCCTGCCAACCGAATTCTGGCGGGACGTCCTCTCGCAGGCCGCCACCCTCGGGGTCTTCTCGGTCCTCTTTTCGGGCGGCGAGATCTTCCTCCGCAAGGACCTCCTCGATCTCGTCGCCCACGCCCGCGCACTCGGGCTCTTCGTGCACCTCAAGTCGCACGGCGGGCACATCGACCGGGCCAAGGCCGACGCGCTCCAGGCGCTCGGCGTCTCGACCGTCTGGCTCAGCTACTACTCGACCGATCCCGCGATCCACGACGCCATCACGCGCAAATCCGGCAGCCATGCCAAGACGCGCGCAGCCCTCGGACACTTGTCGCAGGCGGGCCTCACGACCTTCGCCTCGGTCGGCGTCATGGCGCGCAACGAAGCGACCTGGCAGGACGCCGTCGCCGACGCGCGCGCCCTCGGCGCCCTCGCGAGCGTCGATGGCCACATGCGCGCGGCCCACAGCGGCGCCGATTTCCCGAAGCAATTGGCGGTCGATCTCGCCGGCCTCATCGCGATCGAGGACTCGGCGATCGACCCCAGCTTGCGCGGCGAGGTCGACTGCGATCCGCACCCGGAGCCCAAGCCCTGGGACGACAGCAAGAGCTGCGGCGCCGGCAACGTGATGCTCTACATCGGCCCCGAGGGCGACGTGATGCCGTGCGTCGCGTGGCCCATGCCGATCGGCAACCTCGCGACCGGCGACCGCCTCGCCGACCTCTGGGCCGATAGCGCCCGCCTGGCCCAGATCCAAGCCTACCGGCGCAGCGATCGCGTCGTCTGCACCGCTTGCCCGGTGCGCGACGACTGCGACTTCTGCGCGGGCCAATCCTGGATCGAGACCGGCGATCCGTTGGCCGCCATCCAGAATGTGTGCCTCAAGACGCGCGCCAAGACCCTCGCCAAGGCCGCCGCCCTCGGCCTCCCGGAACCCCCGATGCCCGCCGGACTCACGGCCGATCCGGCCACGTCTCCGGCGGCGTTCCCAGGCGCCCGGCCTCGCTTCCCCATCCGCGTCGTGAATCGGTGACCGAGCCCGATCCGCGATCGTCGGCCTTTCGCGACGCGGTCGCGGCGCAGCTTCGCGCTGGCCGCCCCGCGCGTCTGCGCGCCTCCGGTCAGAGCATGTGGCCCACCGTGCGCGACGGCGACGACGTCCTGATCGAGTCGCTCGCGCCCGCCTGTCCGCTTGCCGTCGGCGATGTCGTTCTCTACGAGAGCCCGCGCGGCCTGGTCCTCCATCGCATCATCGCGCTCGCCGCCGATCACCTGACGACCAAGGGCGACGCCGAGCCGCGCCCCGACCTGCGCATCCCGCGTGCGGCCATCCTCGGCCGCCTCGCGCGGCGCCCCGGCGACCCCTTGCGCGCTGCCCTGTCCGCGCACCTCGGCCCGCTCGGCGCCTACCTCGCGCGGCGCGCGCGCCGCCTGGAGGCCCTGCTTTTCCGGCGCGCCGCGGGTTAGCGTCCGCCCATGCGGTTCGCGGACGTCCTCGGCCAAGTAGCTCCCAAAGCCACGCTCATCGAGGCC
>SXGT01596365.1_pt1 | contig 11639 bp, 7 predicted proteins | sample 3176221 | NCBI WGS metagenome assembly SXGT01 (sample SAMN11356862, study PRJNA531348) | freshwater metagenome | isolation source: freshwater sample F1-120 | place: China: Fuxian Lake, Yuxi | collected 2017-12-25
CAGGTTGGCAACTATGTTGCCGGTATCATAGCCGATGGGGCCATAGAAGGCGAACTCAGGGTCGATCACCTTGGTGGAATCTTGTTTGATGAAAATGGAACCGGTATGCAGGTCGCCATGGATGAGCGCCTGGGCGTTGGTAAGGAACTCGAACTTGAGTTTGGCAGCTTCAAGGCGCAAGGCGGCATCGCCATAGACATTTTGCTTGACCCATTCCAGGTTGGCGGGGGTCACATCGTTGCGGCCTTTATAATCGTTGAAAGGCTCAGTGTAAACAAGATCTTCAGTGATCTCGCACAGCTCTGGGTTGATGTACTTTTTGACCATATCTTTTTTGGCTTTATGCTCCATCACCACATCGGTGGTGTTAAGCAAGGTGTTTACCATAAAAGTGGAGATGTGGTCGGCGAACAGCGGAAAGGTCTCGCCACGCAGCAATGCGGTACGCATGATGACATGGTCGGAAAGGTCTTCCATCGCGCAGCAAGACATCACTTCATCATATTTGTAGATCAACGGAACCAACCCGGGAGCAAGTTTGTGCTCCAGGATGAGGATCTCGGACTCAATTCGGTTGCGGTCGGTGGAGAGGACGAAATCTTCGGAAATTCGGGCGGTTACGCCAGCCTGTTTAATAACGACCGACTTGTTGCTTTTTGGGTCAGATACTTTGAAGATGTAATTGATGTTGCCATCGCCGATCTCGGTGCATTGCAGGTCGGCATTTTTGTCAAACATATCCAGTTTGGTTTTGGCGTATTCGATCACATCCGCCGGTTTCATTAAAAAATACTTGTCAAAGTTAGCCATAAGAAATACCTCTGAAAGGGGGTTTATTTACTTTTTCTTGAAGTAGGTGGTAGCCAAGGCAATGGCAAGAACCGCGCCCTTGAAAATGTTGATGCTGTAATAGGGAACCGACATCATCACCAGGCCGTTATCGAGCACACCCATAAGGATGGCACCAGTGAGGGTACCGATGGCATTGGGCTTGCCTGAACCACCCACGCTGAAACCGATGTAGGCAGCCGCGACGGCGGGCATTAGGTAACCAGCGCCGGCATTGATCTGGCTGGAACCTACTTTGGCAGCCAACATTATGCCGCCCAAACCAGACATAAAAGCGGCCAATATGTATGCCAGGGTGCGATATTTATCAACCGGGATACCGGAAAGGCGGGCAGCTTCGATATTGCCACCGACCACATAGAGGTAACGGCCGTGTTTGGTGTAATTGAGGAAGATGTGGGCTACAAGAACAACCACCAACATGATGATAATGATCCACGGGGCAAGACCCAGCTCTTTGAAAACCGGTACCAGCCTGCCAACCGTTTGAGTGCCATCCAAGTTGGGCATCCCCTCTGATATGGAACCGCCGCCGGTGTAGGTCATGGCCACACCTTCGATGATGAACAACATGGAGAGGGTCGCCAAAAGGTCTGGGATCCTGAGTTTTACGATGAGGAACGCGTTAGCCAAGCCCACCAGCACTGCCCCGAACAAGGCAAACACAATGGCGGGCAACAAACCGAACTCGTACCAAACGAACGCGGAGATGATCAGGCTATCGGCCAGGGAGGCGACGGAGCCTACGGAGAGATCCAAACCGTTGATGGTGAGCGAAATGGTGATGCCGATCGCGATGACGGTGACGATAGAGATGCTGCGAAGGATCTGGATGACATTGGACGTTTTGATAAATGGGTACATATCAAAACTTTTGTCGTAGGTCATGATGGTGAAGAAGATCACCAGCACAACGATGGTGAGGTAAGTGCCCCATTTTACGAGGAAATTACCGATGAGGGGCCAGATGTTGGCGGCTTTTGGTTGGTCCAAATTGGTCTCTTGCATTGCTTAGATGCCTCCCGCGGAATAGAACAAGATCTCCGCCTCGTTGGTTTTGGCTGTTTCCAGCTCTTTTACAATCTTTCGGTCATACATAACATAGGTACGGTCGGTGATACCCAAGATCTCGGGCAACTCGCAAGAAACGTAAATGATGCCCTTGCCAGCCGCGGCCAGTTTGCCGATCAGCTCGAAGATCTCATGCTTGGCGCCAACATCCACACCCTTGGTAGGCTCATCAAAAATATACAGGTCGGCATTGGAGGACAACCACTTGCCAACCGCTACTTTTTGCTGGTTGCCGCCAGAAAGATATGCCACTTTTTGGTTCTCGGAGGGGGTTTTGATGGAAAGCGATTCGATCATGCGCTTGGCGTGATTGCGTTCCAGCTTGTTTTTGATGAAGCTGAGGCTGTTGGTGAAAACATTGAGGCACGCGGCGGAAAGGTTGGTATACACCGGCTCCTCCACCAGAACGCCTTCCTTGCGGCGTTCTTCAGGAACCAAAGCAAAACCGCGCTTTACTGCCTGGCTTGGATTTTTTACTTGGATAACCCGGCCATTGAGCAGGAGGGTGCCTTGTTTGTGTGGAATAGCCCCAAAGATGGCTTTACTTAGCTCGGTTTTACCGGCGCCAACCAAACCAGCGACACCCACGATCTCCCCTTTTTTAACAACCATGTTGATATCTTCAACTTCGAATCCACGGGTTGTCAATTTATTTACTTCAAAAAGGGTATCGCCGATGTCAACTTTTTGTTTGGGGTAGGTTTCTTCAAAACGGTGGCCCAGCATCAATTCCACGATCTGTTTCTGGTTGATCTCATTGACCTTGTGCTCGGCAACCACGCGGCCATCGCGAAGGATAGTGACCACTTCACAGATCTCGAAGATCTCAGGCAGGCGATGGGAAATGAAGATGACGCCTACATTATGGTTGTAGGCCAGATCCTTCATCAGGCGGAACAGTTCTTTGGTTTCGGTGTTGGAGAGGGGGGCGGTGGGTTCATCGAGAACCAAAAACTTGCGTTCTTCAGCAAGGGCGCGGGCGATCAGAACCATCTGCTTTTCAGCCAGGGATAGGTTTTGGGCCAGTTCGTGGGTATCAATTTTGATGCCAATGCGCTTTAGGATGGCTTTGGCTGCTGCGTGGATCTCATTCCAATTAACAAACTGCCTTCCACCCATGGCGTTTACCAGGATGTTGAGCATGATATTTTCAGCGACAGAAAGATAGGGGACGAGCGCGGTATCTACCTCTTGGTATACGATCTCGATACCGTGTTTTTTTGCTTCACGCGGGGTGCGCATTTCAACGACTTCGCCATCGATGCGGATCTCGCCAAGGTAATGATCGTACACACCGGCGAGGATCTTCATCAGGGTAGATTTTCCAGCGCCGTTAGCGCCAATGAGGGCATGGATAGTACCAGTTTTTACCTCAAAATCGACCCCTTTGAGGGCGCGGACGCCCGGAAAGGAGATCTCGATGCCGGTCATAGACAATTGATGAGCGCTTGAAGATTCGATGGCACACCTCCGGTTCTGATATTGGTATTTAACTTATTATAAACTGTGGTTGAAAAAGAGAGGATCAGGGTGACCCAATCCTCTCTTTTGTGTTTCAGGGGATGCCCGTCAAAAGAGTCGGGTATCGGTGTTGCTTATTTTACGTAGCAGCCAGCCAGTTTGTCCATCCAGGCTTCCTGGAAGGCATCGGACTTGCCCCAACCTTCGATGACGTCTTTGAGGGTCAACATGGTGGTATCGGGCTTGAGGTCGGTGGCTTTGATCAGCTTGGCTTCGAGGTCGTAGTTGGCAGGAACTTCTTCGCCGGCGAATTTCTTGGCGAGCAAGCGCATATCAACCATACCAATGAGGCCGGGATCGACGGCAGCGGTGGAGAGCCAAACGGAGCCCTCTTCGCGCATCAGGTTCATATCCTGGTTGGATACGTCGATGGAGATCAACTTGATGTCGGTGCGGCCAGCGGCCTTGAGGGCAGAGTAAGCGCCCTTGGCCATTTCGTCCCAGGAGCCCCAAATGGCGTCAACAGTGCCTTCTGGGTACTTGGAGAGCAGGGCGCCAACCTTGGCGGCAATATCGCCCTGAACATCCTGGAAGTTGGTTGGGCCAACGGTCTCGAGGGTCTCGATCTTGCCAGCTTCTACCAATGGAGCATAGATGGTCTCGCGGCGATCCAGCGGGGGAACACCAGGGCCCCACCACAGTTTGATGACGCGGGCAGCGGAACCATCGGTCTTGAGGGCAGTGATCTCGCCGAGGGAGAGTTCAGCCAGGGCGAAGTCATCCTGGAAGGTGGTCGTGATCTCGGGGAGATTGGCGCCATCTTTTTCGATGACGGTGTCGAAGGTTACGACCTGGATGCCCTTGTCTACAGCGGGCTTGAGCATGTCGTAGGAGTAATCCTTCTTGCCATGGGAGATGATGAGGCCATCATAACCCTTCTCGATCGCCTGGGCAACGAGCTCCTGGAACTTGGCGTCGTCGTTGTCAGCGATGAAGGTGTCCACAACCATACCGAGGGATTCACCCATTACACGGGCGCCTTCGAGGAATTGCTTGGTGTGGTCATCGGAAGGCAGGTTGCGGATCACTGCGACCTTGATCGGGGTCTCGCGGCCTACGAAGTAGGCGGGAACCTCAGCGAGAGATTCAGCCGAACAAGCATCGGCAACTGCGGGTGCCTCAGCGGCGGGCGCTTCAGCAGCAGGTGCCTCGGCGGCAGGGGCTTCGGTAGCGGGGGCAGCCGGAGCACAGGCACTAAGGACGAATACTGCAACAAATAAAACAAGTAAAACTTTTTTCATTTTGCTTCTTTCTCCTCTTTGAATTTTTTGAATAAGGGAATTGCCCTTTTTCAAACTTTGCCTAATTGGTATCACTACTAATATTTTACATTCTTTGTGGTACCACTACATAAATATATACCAAACAGGTGGCAAAGTCAAGTATCAATTTAAAAATTTTCAGTTTGGCAGGGAGGATTTTGGTTTGTTTGCCGGGTTATACCCGCGGTGCGCAGCATGGATTTACAGCGCAGCCAACTCCGCTGGTCGGTAACGCCCCGCGGAGTTGGCAAGTATTCTGATCGCGGTCAGTCGATCTGGTCAAAAGTATCTCCAATTGCAGAAAGAAAATGAGGTGGCTTATTGGCGCAAGTGAGGAAGAGGTTTTTACGGGCGCGGGTGATGGCCATATACAGCAACTTCTTTTCCTCCAGCAGGGTTGCTTCGTTCATATTATCGTTGTAGCACTCTTGCAGCCCGGTGAGAAATACGGTTTCTTTTTCCAACCCTTTGTGGCTATGAAAGGTATCGATGGCCAGGCCTTGCGTTTTAAGGTGGGTACGCAAGCGGTCTTTTTGTTTGTTGGTGCGGCACAATACCACCATTTCGCTGATCGAATGGTTTTTCATAAGATCAGCGGTAGTTCGTTGGATAAACTGGGCTTCCTGATCTACCCCTTTTCCTTTAAATAACAATGGCTTTTGGCCGTGGCGCATGGTGGATATGTCGACACCTTCACTGGTGGTTGGCGCGCCTTGGTCCTGATCGATCAATCCCCGCAGAACCTGGTCGCTTTCCAGCAGGGCATTGGCCATATGGTAGATCTCTACCGTATTTCGGTAGGGCTGGGTAAGGCGCACGGTTGAGCCGGCCACTTGTATGCCTTTTTCTTTCCAGGAGTAGCGCTTGTAAATGCTTTGGGTGGGGTCATCGGCCAGAAAGATGATGCCGGTGGATGGTTTGACCAGGCAGGTTATAACCTTGATCCACGAAGGAGCGAAATCCTGGGCCTCATCTATGAGGACCATATCGTATTGGGGCGGGGTGATCTCCTGGCTGGCGATCTTGTCGAGCACGATGGTCGCCAGGTCGGCAAAATCCACCAGCCCGCGTGCCGCAAGGCTGGCGTTGTAGCCTTCCAAGAGCTGGTACATCGCCGCCCGTTTTTCTCGGCTCAGACGGTTTTCGGTGCCACGTCCTTTTCGCTCGGCCTTTTGGTACTCCTCCAGGGTTTTGATCATGTTGTCCTTGATCCAAACGATCTCCTCCTTTATATATTCTGCGGGAAGGCCAACCAAAGCCGGATATTTTTCCAATTCCCTTACCACCCAACCCTCGGAGCTATCCGTCTTAAATTTCGCATCACCCAGCAACTGGGAACACAGGCCGTGGAAGTGGGTTGTTTTGATGTTGGGTTCGGAAAAATTGGAGCGCAAAGAGTCGGCCAGCTTTTTATTGAAGCTAAGCACCAAAATTTTTCTATCAGGATCTTGCCTGGCCATATATTTTGCGCGCTGGATGAGCACGACGGTTTTGCCGCTTCCAGCAACCCCGCGCACCAGCCGTACCGACGTGCGCCTGAACAGGGCTTCAACCTCATCCGGGGTCTCGGGTGGTTTGATCGGTTCGGGAGTGGTTGGGAACAAAGATACCATTCCTTCGCCTGTTTTTTTCTTGGGGGCGGGTTTTATGGGTGGGTTCGGCTTTTCCCCGATGATAGCTTTTTGCTTCTCATCCATGTTCACTTTACCCGTAGTACCGTAAGAATACTCAAATTCCGGGAAGATCACGTTGGCTATCGCCTGCATCTCGTCGGCGGTGAGTGAATGGATGTGGTGAGAATCGATGGTGTTGCGCAGCCGCGCAGCCAGTTGGTTGGGGTTGCGCAGGTCATTGGGGGAAATGACCGCATTCTCTCCCCAGGCAATGCGCATATTTCCAATCATCACGGATGAAGTGATCCTGTACATCACGGCGGCATGGCCATAGGCAGCTTTCGTTTCCTTCCCCAATCGTTTTTTGACCTGGTTCGAAAGGTCCAACGCCATGGTTCGGGCGGTATCTACCGGCGGCGGGAAAGTATGCCTGACATTATTCCCATCCAGAATGGTCACGGACGCGGGGCTTAAGGAAAGGACCCGAACCCAATCTTTTACTTCAATTACGATGTAGCCATAATTGGTAAGCACCACAAAATCGGCGTAACGCTCCCCCCTGTCCTTGTGGATCTTGGTTTCAGGGAAGACCTTAAAATTTTGGGGAAGTTTTTCCTCTAAAGCCTTTAGTGTCGCTTTTTCACCTTCGGTGGCATCGCCTCTTAATATTCCGTACACCTGCGCCATTGTATCCTCCGGTTTGGATCGTGATTTTTAATAATTATATGCAACAATTTATCCATGGCATTTTGGCACAACAATTTTTCAAAAAGGCTGACCAATCTCATCGGTTTGAACTCTTTTTTACTATAATTACTATTACTCCTATGACGATCGAGCAAACTGCCCAACTGTACGACTTTTTGGTAGCCTTCGCAGGTATCGCCAGCCTGACATTGCTATTGATATCGGCATTGGCTGAAAACCGCAGATACGATTGGCTGCTATTAGGATACATGGCGGTCAATACCGTCATCATTGGCAGCATTTACATTGGAATGCACGCAACCCACCAGGCAACCGTAGCGCTTTGGTATATCAAAGTGCGATTCAGCTTGTTGCAATTCAGTTACCTGCTTGGTTCTCTGATCACCATTCGCAGTTTTTCGCTTGGCCGCAACCGCCTTTCTAACATGGTCTTGGCCATGCAGACAGCGGTACTGTTATCTACGATGTTGTTCTGGAATGGAAACGAGTTTGACGGGTTTATTTTTAAGCGGGTTGAGTTTATTAAAGTCGGAGAGATTTGGCTCCGCACACATTGGGAAGCTGGCCTGTTTAATTTTGTGTTCATCTCATCCAACCTGATCAGCTTCTTTGTATTACTCTATCTTATGCGCGGTGTGATCACCAACGCCATCCGCAACCCAGGGTCCACCTTGCGGGCGAGAATTCTGCTTTTATACGTTATTCCCTTCTTATTGCCTGGTTTTTTTACCACCTTGCTTGGCGCCAGACCCCTCAGCCTTCTTTCGGTATTTAATATCTCGCCGATCATGTTCGCATTGTTCAATACGGTCATTTTTATTTTCATTCAGGAATACTATTTGATCTTATTGCCGCACTCGCAGGAATGGCTGTTTCGAAATATGGCGGACCCGATCTTGATATTAAACAACCAAAACGAATTGTTGGATGCCAATGATGCCGCGGTAAAGTTGTTTGAACTCGACCTTGTCTCCGATTTGGGTGTTCAGGTAAAGCAAGCGATCGCCGCATTTCATAACGCGCTGCTGGACCCAGACCAGGCAGCCCCCGAACAATTGATCATCGATACCCATAGCGGGGAGAAAAGGGTTTTTCTTAGTACTGCAAATTCCATCTATCAGCGCAACGGTGTGTTGGTTTGCAAGGTGGTTGTGCTGCGCGACAATACCGACGCGATTCAAAAAAGCGAAGCGATCAACCGCCTGAACTTGATCCACCAGAATGTGGAAAAGGATTTTTTGGAATTGACCCCTACCCTGGATATGCACATGGCCTGCATGAAGGCGTTTGAGATCTTGATTGAAAGAATTGAGACCGCGCATATCGAAGTACTGTTACCGTGGTTTGATAACCACCAGCCTTTGGTATACCAAAATCAGGATTTTCCAACGGAAGTATTGAAACAAATTAGCCATAACCTTGGCCAGGAAAAACCGCAAGGCTTGCTTAAAACAACAGCCAAGGATGGTACCTTGGGCTTGTTTAGCCTTATCGAATGGCCGTTGGTTTTTGAAGAAGAGAGCCTGGGAACGCTATTGTTGGTTTTGCCCGCCGAAGTTGAAGCGAGCCTGGGCGATGATGGAATGACCTTTTTACAAATTTACACCTACCGGTTGGCACACTATGTAGCCCACCAAATTGAATACCTGGATCAACAAAACATGATCCGGCTGAATGAACGGCAACACATTGCGCGAGAAATGCACGACTCAGTGATGCAATTGCTCAGTTCGGCCAATATGATCGCCAAAGCGACGATGAAGCAATACCCCAAAATGGAACCAGGGATTCAGGAAAACTTGAACTCCTTGAGCCAGTTGATGTTAGGCGCCAGCCAGGAAATGCGCACCATGCTTTACGAGTTGCGCCCTGAATCGATCAACAAGTTGCCACTGAATGACCTTATCCTGACCTTGATCGAGGCCTACCAGACACATACCCAAGCAAGGATACAGTTTAAACCCAAGGGCAATATCGACCTGCCTCCTGATGAAAAGATCAATCTTTATCGCATTGCGCAAGAGTCGATCGTGAATTCCATCCGACACGGAAACCCCAAAAATATATTGGTCACGCTTAATTCTACAAAGAAATATGCCGCAATATTGCATATAATTGATGATGGTATTGGATTAGACCAGACCAAACCGGTACGTTCCCAGGGTTTGGGGATCATGCGCGAGAGGGCTGGCCTGATCCACGCCCAATTATCCATTCAATCCAAACCATTGCATGGCACATCAGTCACAGTAAAACTTCCCCGATAATTCATTGGAGCGGAAAATGGGCACTAACAAGATCAGAATCGTACTGGCGGACGACCATCAGATGGTCCGAATGGGGTTATCCATGATGATCAATACAATCGATGGTTTTGAGTGTGTTGGCCAGGTCGATGATGGTGAAAGCGCTGTCGCTGCTTATATTCAATTGGTGCCAGACCTGATCTTGCTGGACATTTTTATGCCTCACAAGAATGGATTAACCGCCGCCAAGGAGATTTTGCGGCACAACCCCAATGCCAAGATCTTGATGATGACTGCCTTCATCGACAATAATATGTCGCTTCAGGCTTTAGAGATCGGGGCTATGGGTGTGTTTGAGAAGAATATCTCCCCGGAAGATTTTGAAATGGCGGTGAAGATCGCCCTTAAAGGCAAGATCTGGTACAACCGATCCACCATTCAGGGGCTTATAGCCAAAGCCAAATTATTCGATAGCGACACCAGCCAGTTCAACTTTACGGATCGTGAAACCAAGATCAGCCGTTTGTTGATGCAAGGGAAAACCAATTTACAGATCGCCCACGAATTGGGAATGAGCGTAAATACGGTGAAAAAGGACTTGTCGTACTTGTATTCCAAACTGAAGGTATCATCACGTGCTGAAGCCACCACCTTGCTAACCAAAACCGGTTTGGGCGGCAGCAACGATTAGTTTTTGTTCGGTACCAGGTGCGATACAGTTCTGAGAAACCCAATTTTTTGTATAAACCCAGCGCGGTTGTTTTTTTACCAACACCTGAAACCAAGCCATTCGTTCTCCATGCAAGGCACCCCAACCCGCCAGTGCTCTGATCACATTGGTAGCCAGCCCCGATCTTCGATAAGCGGGGTCGACAACTATCTCGAAAAAACCAAGGGCCTCTTTTTGTAACCCCCCCCAACCCGATCGCCCCATCAAGCCACGCATCGGTTATGGATCGATCCAGCAGGATGGTATGTTCAACCTGCCCGACCAGGTTACCCATTGCAGTGGTTTGAACGCTGTTTTGGTTTTCCATTTCATAACCACCCGCTTCGAGGATGGGATCGAGCAGATGGTGGCAGGGGGATTCGAACGGCTAAAAGATGGTTGGTTTGCAGCCCGGTAAACCTGTTAGCGCAGATCCACAGTGCCAGCGACATCCATCGGTTGCCCAACCAGCGGGAAGACTGAATTAGCACGTTTGGTATGACCGCCATTTAGCAGCATAACCTGCTTGGCTGGCCAGGCATGGAGTGTCATCCCTTCGAATTCAATCGGGGCCATGCGGTAAGTTTACCAATCCGTCATCAAGTTTTGGCCAGTGCAGGCTACAAAACAGGCTACCCCCTGGTTGTGCAAGAGGCAGCCTGAAATGAGTTGTTCGCTTCCGTCGCGCTGTTTATTCAGCTTCCACACTTACCAGCACAGCCTGAACATAGACGCGCTTTTTGTATTCGCCGGTGTCCAGATCATATTCCTTACAGGTTAGCAGTGTCACCCAGCTTTCCTCCTTGTGGTCCAACGGGCTCAGGTCGGCGGGGTCGATCACGCGGTTCAGGCGTACCTCATAGATGAAGCGGCTGCCGTATGCGTGGAGGATCACTTCGTCTCCCCATTTTAGGTTGCCGATGCCAATAAACGGACCGGGTAAACCGTTGGAGTTGTACACATGGGCTGTGATGACACTATTGCCATCCCAAGTGGGGTAGGATGTACCGCCAAGGTAACCAGCCTGATTGAACAGCCAGCTTACATCCCATTGCCCATTATTAAAGGGAACGCCCACCACCGGTACTTTGATCCGCAAGGAAGGAATTTCCAGCATCAGGTCGGTTGGCGCATATTGCTTTTGCGGCGGAATCGGCTGCACCGGGCTTATTTGGTTGGGCGCAAAGCCGGTTTTTGGCAGGGCTTTGGTGTTTTTGCGCCATACAGTGGTAGCGGATGCCACCGAGGACTCGCCTGGGTCAGTGAATTCTCCATCGCCATTGGCGTCGATAGAGATGGTGGCTACGTTCTTGATGTTGGTCACGCCCGGATCTGGACGCAAACCATAACCAATGTGGATGGCATGCTGGGCATCCTCTACCTTTTTACCAAAATCCGGGCCAATAGCACCTTCCCAAATGATGCGGCCGCGCGGGTGGGCGAGTGTCGGGCCTTCGTAATAACAATAGGTTGTGTACGAGATCAGCGAGGACTCTCGGCAATAGACACCCGTGTTGGTGCTGCCTGCGGGCAAGCCGCTTGGCAACGGGAACCCGCTTGACACACCATTATTATAGAAAGTAGATCCGGCAGGGATGGGATCGTAGGCCTTCGCGTTGACAGCCACCAGATTATTATCGTTGACCCATACCGCTTCCCA
>SXGT01451392.1_pt1 | contig 11638 bp, 7 predicted proteins | sample 3176221 | NCBI WGS metagenome assembly SXGT01 (sample SAMN11356862, study PRJNA531348) | freshwater metagenome | isolation source: freshwater sample F1-120 | place: China: Fuxian Lake, Yuxi | collected 2017-12-25
ACCGCTGCCGGATCGTGAACCGCCCCCATAAGAAGCAACACCTTCTCCAGCGCCACCGCCGCCGAAGCCCATCATGACGCCGCCCCCTTCACCGGGAGGGCCGCTTTGGGCACCGCCGGTTGCTGCGGCGGCACCTGCGGCTGCTTTCGTCGCACCGAAAAGCTGAACCTTTCCGATTTGCTTGATGAACGAGTCCGTGACGGACTGCGAGTTCGCGTTGACTCGTTTGATTGCCGACAACAGTTCGGTCTGCAACCAGATGTCTTCCTGAGCGGCCCAAATGTCATTGAGATTCGGATCTAGTTCGCTCCAACGGCTGTTGTCCGCCAGATGCAGATCTCCCATTGAAAACACGAGCTTCTTTTTGGCATCTGAGTCTCGTGGATTCTTGGGATCGTCCTGAGGATCAACTATTTGCCACAGCCGCCGAACTTCTTCGGGATAGTCATTCACGTATTTGTATTGGACATCAGATGCCTTATCGACGGATGCTGGTGCTTTGAAGTACTCGGTGATCTTCATCGTGACCGAGATGTCATCTGGCCAGCGCATCAGCTCATGCTGCACCTTCCAGAGCTGATCGTTGGCCTGCCGATTCTTGAGAGCGATCTGCGCATTGATATCTTTCAGGCCGGTGGCCCACTGCTCATTCGGCGACTCGGCTCCCGTAGGAATGGATTTCTCTTTTCCATCCAATGCGGTTCGGCGAGTCTCGATCGTTGCGGCCAATCCACCCTTGGTCATGAAATAACCCGCCATGGGCATGATCAACACGACGCCAAACAGAATCCAAAACTTGTGAGCGAGAATTGGTTTGAGCTTGTCCATGAGAGCCTCAGTTTCTTAATCCATGAAAGTTCAATCAGGAGAACTTCCCATTGCACTACTTTGACGGGCCACCAGTCGGAGGTGTTTGAACAGAACCAGGAGCGGCGTTCACCGCAGGATTCACGGCCGGAGTTTCCGCAGGATTTCCAGGCTGTGCAGGCGCATTGGGATCGGCGACGACAGGAGGTGGCGCCAACGGATCATCTTTGGGACGTTTTGCTTCGACGGTGGGAATCCACGCGAACTGCAGGACGAAATCCGTGCGATAAATTGTCCGCGTTCCTGTTTCTTCGCCCTCTTTTTTCGCTCCGTCAGCAGCAGGAGTGACGGGCACACCGCCTGGAGCGACTCCACCCGGCTGGCGAACACCTGGACCGCCACCAAATCCACCAGCACCAGGCTTCCCCACAACCTTGTTTTTGTTTTTGCCTCGCGGCGAGTACTCCATCGGCTGACGAGGTTTTCCGATCAAACAGACGTGAGAGATGCCTTGTTTGCGAATGGGGATGAGCTTTGCGGTTCCCGGTTGAGCGAATTCAAACTTATTCAAGTTCGCAAGCAACGTGGATTTTATGAACGGTATTCCCTGCTTTTGCTCGTCTTTGTCGTCTCGGAAGTGCTCGCCAGTGAGCGTGAACACATAGCCTTCGCCGGTAGGAGCTTTGTCGCTGTCGGCCTTGATCACGATCGTGTTGAACACGGCCCCCTTGGCTTTGATTTCGTCAAACCAGGTCCCCAGATTGGAGTACTTCTTGGTCTGGATGGACCGGATATTGAGCCGGTTCTTGCGAGTAATATCATCGCCGCTTTGATCGTGCTCTTGCGCGGAGTCGCGTGGCAGGCATTCGTTGATGGCTCGATAAACTTCCAGCCAGAGTTCTCGCGTGGCGAGTGACGTAACAAGCTTGGAGCCATCTTCGGTGAGTTTGGTGTTGTTGGTCTTTTCCGTTTCGAACGCGGATTTGTGATCACCTTCCAGCTTGATCAGATCGCCGATTTGCTTTTCGGCATCTCCGAATCGAGTCTCACTGACCGAGTTCGCAACAATGCTGTATCCGGCTGTGGACATCGACAGACCGACCAACAAAGTTGCCGCAGCAGCGACGGCCCACGGCTTCTTGCGGCGAATTTGGCGGGCGAAGGCAATTTCTTTCGGCAGCAGGGTCGTGTAAATCCGAGTCTGTTTGAGGGCCTGCAGCGCCAGTCCATAGGGGACGGTGAAGCTGAGGATGTTCTCTTGAAAGAGAGGTGCGTTCAAAACCGTATCACCAACGAGGGCTTGGAACGTTTCCACACGTTCGACTTCGTATTGCAGATTCTGTTGCAAAAACTTCTGCAATCCTGCCAACTTGAAGCCGTTGCCTGCGCCGACGATCTTGGTGATCTTGGCTTCGCGATTGACGCTCGAAAAATAACCGATCGAGCGTTGAATCTCCGAGACGTAATCGTTGAACACCGGTCGCAGCGCTTGAAAGACCGCGCGTGGATCGGGAGCTTTCGTGGCATTGCATTTCAGATGCTCAGCTTTGGCGAAGGTCAGTTTCATTTCCGTCGTCAGAGCGCGAGTGAAGTGATTGCCACCGATGGGGACATTGCGAATCCAAATCTTGCTGCCGTTGGTGACCAGCAGAGTTGTGTTGTCCGTGCCCATATCGAGCACGATCATGTATTCAGAATCTTCTTCGAGATCCTGGCCAGGACGCAGGCCGACCTGGTCGTAGCACAAAAAGTTATGCAGCGCCAGTGGAGCCAACTGGACCAGTTCGATTTCCATCTTCTGAGCCAGGAACGGCTTGAGAGCTCCGTGGATGCCCTCTTTCTTCATGGCGAACAGCCCGACTTCGGCTCCCAGCATGAAGCCGCTTTCTACGATGCCACCGCCCAGCGTTTGGTAATCCCAGATCACGTCCTCAAGTGCGAACGGAATCTGCTGCTTCGCTTCGTACTTCACAATCTCGTCAACGCGACCGGGCTCGACGGGCGGAAGTTGAATGAAGCGTGTCAGAGCCGACTGCCCAGGAACGCTGATCGAGATCAGATCGCCCTTCGTTTCGTTTCTCGACAAGAACGTGGTCAAAGCTGTATTGATCAGTTCATCGGGAATCGCGTCGGGCTGGCTGAGAATCTTGGCATGCGGGATGTAGTCAAACGCGACTGCGATGACCTGGCTCGCAGATTCGGCATATCGCAACCGAATTGCTTTGAGGCCCGCTTGCCCAATATCAATGCCCCAAACGGCTTGAGAGTCCGCCATTCGATGTCACCTTATGATTTGCAGAACCGTCGTATTCGATTTGAGACCGAGCCGCGCTAAACCGAATTATTTATGAACTACACATTGCGAGAGCGGCATGCCGCTTGGCAACCCGAAGCGTAAGCGAGGGCGAACTGTGACGACGCCCTCGCTTACGCTTCGGGTTACAAAAAGATCCATGAATAATTTCGGTTAGTGATCGGGGTCAGATGTGAATCTCGCTATCTTTCCGCAAGTGTCCGCTGCTCATAGAGTTTGCCACGCGAACCGAGAGCCGGCGGCAGACTAGCAGAGCGATTTTTCACCCGTCAACCAAGAACCTTGTGCCGAATGACTTTCCGCGCACAACCGTCAGACACGGCGGCTGAAAAACCAGTTCCCAGGATTTCCGAGAAGTTCCGAACCGAGATTCCTTTTGCCGGTCGCTCACGTCTTGGCGAGCCTGCCGGTTATTCTGTCGCGATGCTCAACGACGTTGTCATTTTGATGCCGTGCCACAGTTTGGAAGACTTTCCAACCGACCTTGGCGAAAAGCCAGCCGAAGGATTGCTCAATGCCTTCGCGGTCGCGTGGCATCCGTGGGTGTTGGCACAAACCCGAATGCTGCCTGGCAATCATCGAGCCGACTCTCCGCCAGAACCGGCGGCTGGTCGGTTGATCATCGTCCCGACCGCTTGCGACGATCGCCTGCCCGGCGACTGGATTTCTCGGCAGCGAGAGGCGGGATCGTTCGTGATTTCCGGAATCCACAAGCGGGATGAGATGCTGCAAGAGGTTTTAGCAGCCGCCCGCGATTGGGCTCCCAACCGATTGTCGTCGGCAGGCGCGACGCCTTTTGTTGGAGAAACGCCAACCGGCGAAGAGCCCAATCAGGGAGCCGAATCGCCAGAGCAACTCGATGTGGAACTCGTCGCCGACTTCGTGGCACTGGGCTTCACGCACTTGATCGTCGAATTGTTGTCTCGGCAGATGCACTACTTCGGCGAGATCGACGAACTGCGAATGCGGCGCGAAGCGATTGAAGCAGCCGAGGCTCTCGTGGCCGGGCGGCTGGATGACGTGAAGACGCGGCTGTCAGCCTGCTTTGAAACTTTGCACGAAGCGCGCGAGCGGTTCTATCCCGTCGATGCCTATTTGCTCGACATGTGCTTGCTGACGCCGGAAATGGCGAACGACAAACTTGCGGCACTGCTGACAGTCGAGAAGCCAATCAGCTTTCTCATGACTGCTCGCGATGCTGAACAGGGTGCTCGCGAGAAGCCAGAGATCGCCGCTCTGCTGCGTGAAGCGGTTCAACGCGACGCGGCGGAAATCCTCGGCGGCGAATGGTCCGAAGTTCCGTCACCAGTCATCCCGTTGGAATCGTTGCTGCACGACATGCGACGCGGACAGACAGCCATCAAACGGCTGACGCGACGTGAACCGACAACGTGGGCTCGTCGTCGATTTGGTCTGAGCCCGATGATGCCGCAGATTTTGAAGAAGTGTGGTTACGTTGCTGCGAGCCATTTCTTGCTTGACGACGGCATCTATCCGGATGCCGAGAACAGCAAGATGCGCTGGGAAGGTTGCGACAACTCGACGATCGACGCGATCTCGCGACTGCCGATCGCGTCGGATGGTGCGACCAGTTATCTCCGACTTCCGCAGCGGCTCGCCGAGTCGATGCAGCAGGACCAAGGGGCTGGATTGATTTTGGCTCGCTGGCCCGACGTGAAGAGTCCGTTCTTCGCCGATTTATTGCGAGGTGCAAAGTATTCGCCAGTGATCGGCCGCTTTGCCACTTTTCGCGAATTCTTTGAACGGACTGACACGCCGATGCGGAACACGCAGCATCTGGCGGGTGAATATCTCAGTCCGTTTTTAACTCGCTCCGTCGCAGGACGTGAGTCCGACCCGATTGGCCGCTTCGTCGATCATTTCAATCGCCGGCAGCGGTTCGATGCAGCATTGTGGCTGCGGAATATTTCCACGTTGCTGCGAGGCCGCCGCATTTCCGAAACGGAAAACCTTGCGATTGAACAATCGGTCGAAGCGGCCGGGCCGGACTCGCTGGCGGAGTCGCGCGATGCGAAGTCCGAGACAATCGATGCGAAGACCAAACGGGAGCTTGCTGAATCGGCAGTTGACGACTTTGTGATCGCGGCGCGGCGCGAACTCAGTCAGACCATCATGCACGGTACGAATGAAAAACAAGCTGGCGTGCTGATCGTCAATCCGTTGTCGTTCACTCGCCGAGCCCCGGTCGAAATGCCAGATGGCGTTTCGACGCCGATGCTCGGCGGTCCCGTGAAAGGGACGCACGAACGACAAGCGTTGATCGAAGTTCCCGGCTGCGGCTTTGTTTGGTTGCCCACCTCCAGCAACGCTTCGACTGCTACGAAATCACCGCAGGGCGAGACCATCAAGACGCCGCTCGTCGAAGACAACATGCTCCGCAATGAGTTCTTCGAGGTGCATCTCAGTCCGGAAACCGGCGGCATTCAGAAGCTGAAAGAATACGGACGCAAGCCGAATCGCTTGAGCCAGCAATTGGCGTTTCGCTTCCCGCGTGAGCGTTCCGTCACTGTGACTGACGACGAGAACTCGTTCGAGGAAAAGACGTTTTACTCGGACGTCCGTTGCAGCGGCATCGAAGTGCTCAGCCGAGGCCCTTGGCTTGGAGAAGTGCGAACTCACGGAGAGATTGTCGATCAGAAAACAAACTCGGTGATGGCCTCGTTTCGCCAGACGTTTCGTCTGTGGCGCGGCCGCAGAGTTTTGGAAGTCGAGATCGAGTTGGACTCGGTCAAGATGCCAGACGGCGATCCGTGGTCCAACTATTTCGGAGTCCGATGGGCGTGGCTCGACAGCACCGCCGTCGTGACCCGATCGGTCTTGGGAGCGGCTCAGCCGATCGGTCATGAGCGATTTGAAAGCCCGCACTACATCGAGATCGCCGACGATGACACGCGAACCACGATTCTCACTCACGGCCTGCCGTTCCATCGCAAGACCGGCCGCCGCATGGCGGACTCGCTGCTCGTTGTTGAAGGAGAAACTCGGCGTCGATTTCAATTCTCGATCGCCTTCGAGTCGAAATACCCGCAGCAAGCGGCGCTGGATGCCATGACTTCTCTGTTTGTCATTCCGACCGAAAATGGCCCGCCGCGCTGTGGTTCCACCGGTTGGTTTTTGAATGTCGATGCTCCGAATGTCCAACTCTCACGATTGACCGACTTGATGGACGAGCCTCGTTCCGAAGTCGCATCGTGGGAACAAACCGAGTCGGTGGGCTCGCCGACCGGCAGCGGCTTCGCGGTTCGCTTGCAAGAAACGGAAGGACGTCGGCAAAGTGTTGCGCTGCGATGTTTCCGCTCGCCGCTACAGGTTCGTCAGCGTGACTTCACTGGTCGCACCTCAGCCCAACCGAGCATCGACGGAGACATCGTCCGAGTGGAACTGTCACCCTTTGAAATCACCGACATCGAACTCCGTTTCGATCCACCGAGCAATGTCTCTAACCCCCAACCCCCATCCCCATGATAGTGACGATTGACGGCCCTGCTGGATCAGGCAAGAGCACTGCCGCTCGCGGACTCGCGAGACGGTTGCAGTTTGATTTTCTGGACACCGGCGCGATGTATCGAGCCGTTGCCTGGCGGTGTTTGAAACACTCGACCGACCTGCACGATCAAGCCGCCGTCGCGACGAGTGCTCAAGCGATGCGATTGCGGTTGGAATCCCAGCACGTTTTCGTCGATGACCAAGACGTGACGTCGGATATCCGGTTGCCTGCGGTTGCCGAAGGAAGTTCGATCGTTGCCTCGAACCCAGTTGTTCGACGCGAATTGGCTGCTCGACAACGCGAGTTCGCGAATGGCCGCAACGTCGTGACCGAGGGACGTGACCAGGGAACCGCCGTCTTTCCGCATGCCGAATGCAAGTTTTACGTCACCGCCAACGCCGAGGAACGAGCAGGACGTCGGCAACGCGAACTTCAGGAGCGTCACGAGCAAGTTGCTTCTTTCGAAGACATCCTGCGAGACATTCGACTGCGCGATGACCGAGACAAAACCCGCATCGTTGATCCACTCCGAGCGGCGGCCGATGCGATCCGCATCGACACGTCCGGCCTCTCGGCGGAAGCGGTGCTCGATCGGCTGGAGCAGATCGTCCGCGAGCGCGCGGCGACGCCGCAAAGCAGTGCAAAGTGACGAGTGCAAAGTGCAAAATCGGAATGACAGAAAAACCAATTGTTCGACACTTTGCACTTCTCAATTTGCACTTTGCACTGAATTAGACGCGACCAATACTGTTTGGGAAAATCGACGCCGTGAACGTTTATTCGATTAGGCACTGACGATGCGGCTTGTGACCTACAACATTCACAAAGGAATTGGAGGCAGTGATCGACGCTATGACTTGGATCGGATCGTCGAAGTCTTGGTCGGTCTGAATGCTGATTTCTTGTGTCTTCAGGAGGTCACATTGGATTTGCCTCGCACGCAGCGACATGATCAGGCGGGCATTCTGGATCAACGATTCGATGGAATGCAGTCGATCTTCCAGCAAAACGTGAAGTGGAAAGTCGGGGGCTACGGCAACATGCTGATCTCTCGTTGGCCGATGGTGGAGCACCATCGCGTGTCGTTGCGGTTTCGCGAGCGAAAACCACGCGGAGCACAATGGGCGATCGTGCAAACTCCTGCGGGTTCGATTCGCCTTGTGAACTGGCACTTGGGGCTGAGTCAGATCGAACGGCAGTGGCAAGTCGATCATCTCTTGCGGCAAAAGCGATTCGGTGAGACTCACTCGATGCCCAGCCTGATCGCGGGAGACTTCAACGATTGGCGAAATCTGTTGGGAAAGACGGTGCTCGAACCAGGAGGCTTCAAGCCCGTGGCCTCGCCGCCATCGCATTTCCGTTCGTTTCCGGCGGTGTTGCCCGTCATGTCTTTGGACAAGGTTTTTGTCCGTGGTCCGATTGAAGTGACTGCCGCTCACGTTGTTCGCACGAAGTTGGCTCGGCAGGCATCGGACCATTTGCCGCTCGCCGTCGATTTTGAATTACGTTCCGCACGCTGAGGCCACGAATGTCTGGTGAGGATCTTGATCCCATTGAGCCACCGATCTCGCTGGAAGTTGCCGGGCAGCAGATGCGACTGTTCTTCGATACCGAGTCACAGACCGAAGCGCTGATTGTCGACATCCGTGCGGCACGGCAACGGATTTGGATCGAGACGTTCATTTTTCTCGATGACCGAATCGGGACCGTCGTCGCCAACGCTTTGAAAGAACGAGCTGCGGAGGGCTTGGATGTTCGATTGCACTACGACGCGGTTGGATGCCTGCAAGCTCCCGGCAGTTTTTTTGCAGAAATGGCGGCTGCCGGCGTGAAATTGCACTGCTTTCATTCGGCCTGGGAGGCGTTGCGACGATTCTCATTCTTTCGGACTTACAGCCGTCGCAATCACCGCAAACTGATCGTGATTGACGATCGAGTGAGCTACTTCGGTGGCATGAACATCGTCGATCACACACGAGAGACGCAGTCTGAACCACGAAAACGCTCGCTGACGGCGATCGGTTGGCGTGATCTTCATGTGCGGCTGGAAGGAACTTTGGTCGCGCGGTTGGTCGAGAGTTTTGAGCGATCTTGGAATCGAGCCCAGAAGCGACCGACTCCCGCACCAAGCGACCAATTGCCATTGAGCCTGTTGTTGAAACGCGATGCTTTGGTGACACAGTCGGCAGTCGGCGAATCAAACACTTCCGAGTTGTCGCGGGACGAGTGGATTCGTTTTTGCGATAGCGGTTTAGGCCCGCGAGCGGATCGTGCGGCTCGTGTCTTCACTCGGCTGATGCGGTCGGCCAAGGCACGAATGATGTTTTCGATGGCCTATTTTCTGCCGATGGGACGGGTTCGGCGAGCGATGTTTCGAGCACGACGGCGCGGCGTCTCTGTCCAGGTGATTGTTCCAAGCTTCAGCGATATGCCGTTCGTTTATCGAGCCACTCGTTATTTCTACGACATCCTCTTGACGAGAAAGTTTGAAGTCTTGGAACGTCAGCATCGCATGCTGCATACGAAACTGCTGATCGTTGATGAGCAATACGTTGTGCTGGGCTCGTCGAATTTCGATATCCGAAGCTTGTGGCTGAATTTGGAATTCATGGCGGTGGTTCGGTCGCCTCACCTTGCATCTGTCTTACAAGAAGTGATTAACCGCGAGTTAGAACAGTGTTTGCCTGTGAACGAATCCTTCTGGCGAACCCAATCGTGGGAGCAACGCCTGCTCGATCGAATGTCGTGGATGCTGCGCCCGTGGCTGTGACGAAAATGAACAGAGAAGCAATTGCGACTGCGCAACATTGGAAAACTCGGCCTCCCTGGAATTGTCAGAATCGCTACGATCCGTGCGATGGCCACGAGGGACTCGGAAGGAATCGCGTCTGTGGTGCGAGTGTCACAACCGTTGATGTCGTCAGGAATCGCGAGCCGATACAGCGGTCGGCCGGTTGCGTCAATTCGGAGACGTCGTAGCGCGGGATCGCTCCCGCATAGAGCTTGCCGTTGTAAACGGTGAGCGCGTTGATCTCGGTCCCGTCCCCTAAGCGACCGCGATCGGTCCACCGCTCGCCCCCTTGGTGCTCGACGACGCGCGCTTCGGGCCACATGCCAGCGAGCAACTTGCCTCGGAAAACGGAGAGCGAATGAACTTGCAGAAACGGCTTCTGATCAAGCGGTGTGTTGCCGATCGGCGTCCCGGCGAACTCCCACTGGCGTCCGTCGAACGACCACACGTTGGGATAACCGACGAACAACTTGCCGTCGTGAACCGCCATCGCGTGCGGCTAACAATTCTTCGGTGGCTCGGCCGGTAGTTCGCCCGCGACCGACCACTTCGTGCCGCCGTCCCAGACATAGACTCGATACGGTCGCCCGGTCCATTGCTTCTCACCTGGCGGGGGCAAGCCTCGATCACCGCCGACATAGAGCTTGCCGCCATACGTCGCCATGTAGTTGATACGGAGCATCTCGCTGGGCTGACCGCAGTCGGTCCATTTAGTCCCTCCTTCGTAGCGATAGACTCGCGCCGGCTCGTACTCGCCGGAGAAGACGCGAGTCCAATCGTAGGTCGAAGTCCCCGCGTAGAGATGACCCTGATGAACGATCAGCCCCATCACACCGGTCGTCTTGCGCGTGCCGACTCGGCCGCAGTCGATCCACTTCTTCTCGCTGGCATAGCGATAGACGTGACACCAATCGGCCTCGTTCTTCGCGTCGATGGTCGCCGCATAGAGATGCCCATCAAACACGGTGAGCGAGTTGCTGACATAGTTGCTGGTCGGGTTCGGACGTCCGCAGTCCTGCCAGGTGCCGAGCTTCCCGTTGTCGATGCCGAAGTAGACATGCCGATCATCGCCTGACGATTGATAGCCGCCGGAACTCGCCTTGAGATTCAGCGTGATACCTCGACGAGCCTTCGGATCAAACAAGCTCAGCACATCGCCAAGCGTGTCATCGACAATCTTGTCGGTTCGCACCCATGCCGAGATCGTGAAGTCGCTCGTCCCCAGTTGTAGAGCCTCGCAACTCGGCACCTCGATGTGCGCCGAGCGGCCATCAAAGCGTCCGGTCTTCAGATCAACGCCGTGATTCGTCCCATGCAAGTTGTTGCCCGAATGGTCCCGGCAGTCCCCTTGTAGCTTCCAATAGCCGATCAAATCACGCTCGTTCGACGGCGGCTTCCAGCGGACAACCTCCAGGCGAGTTTTGTCGTCTGCGCCGCGATACGAGTACGACGTGACGAGATTCCCGTCATCGAGCTGCACCGTCGGGCCGAAGCCGCCTCCCAGAGGTTTTCCGACCGGTGTTTTCGTGCCGAGCGGGATGCGCTCGGCGTCGAGCTTTTGATTCGCCAGCAACGGGGCTGCGCAATGTCAATGTCATCCGACACAGCCCGTCTGGCAAATCCAATCAGCACAAAGCCAACCAGCATCAGCGAGCAAAGCGGGTTGAATCGCATCGTCGTTCTCTCCTGTTCAATGCGGTTCCAGTCTTCTTCTGAGAACATCAGACATCCCAGCGGCTGGGGTTGATGCCGGGGGCTTCGGTGCGCATGTTGGCGGGGCGGTTGGGGACGTTGAAGTCGATCCGGCGGGTGTTCAGGCTTTTGAAGAACGGTTGAACGTGAGCCGGGAGTCGAGCGACTTTCTCGGTGGGCCAGTCGGGGACTTCGGCGATGGGACCGGCCCATGCCGGGCGATATGCGATCGCGAGCAGGCGGCGATCTTCTTGGCTGACGTTCGGATAGTTGGCGTGAAAGACCGTTTGGTTGATCACAGCCGCCGTGCCCGCTCGGCAGGTGATCATGACTTCTTCGGGGTGTCGCAGATACCGGTGATACGGATTGCCATCGGCGTGCAGCGACAGATGCGAGTGTGGGATCACCTTCAGCGGCGCTCGTTCGGGAGTCAGGTCGTCGAGGTAGTACAGCACTCGCACGAGGCGCGGGCTGCTCGCCGTCATGCCGAAGATGGCCGAGCCATACGGCTGAGCGTCCGTGTGAA
>SXGT01287451.1_pt1 | contig 11637 bp, 9 predicted proteins | sample 3176221 | NCBI WGS metagenome assembly SXGT01 (sample SAMN11356862, study PRJNA531348) | freshwater metagenome | isolation source: freshwater sample F1-120 | place: China: Fuxian Lake, Yuxi | collected 2017-12-25
GATCGCGCCGACGCTGACGCGATCCGCCGGCGCCTTGGCTTCCTTCAGCACCGCCAGCGTGGCTTCGCCGCGCGCCTGCGCCAGTTGCTGCAGGCGCTCGTCGGGCACCACTTCCTTTTCGCGCAGGCGCTGGTAGATCACACCGTGGAAGTCCGCACCCTTGAGTGCGCCGACCTCGCTCTCGCTCAACTGGCGCGGCGGGCGCACCAGCCCGGAGAGGCGCGACATCATCTTGCCGGTCATGCTCTCTTCGAGCTGGCCGGGATTGGCGTTGCGAAAGCCCTGCTTCAGTCCGGCCAGTTCGGCCTTGCCGACGCGCTCGCCGAACAGGTCTTCCAGTGCCGTCTGGATCGCGGGTGAGCGGGTCGAGATCGGCCCGGGATCACCCTGGGGTTCGATCTTCTGGCCGCTCTTCTCCAGCACCGTGCGGCGAAGTTGCAGGTCTTGCAGCGCCACGCGGTCGGCGGCGTTCCAGGTGCCGCTGACGCTCAAGGCCAATGCCGGCCGCTTGTTCAGCGCGCCGGCCAGCTTTACCAGCTTCTCGCGCTCGGGCGGGGTCAGGCGGCGTGCGCCGGCTTCGAAGGCGATGCTATCGAGCTTTTCGTCGCCGCCGCCGAACAGGGCGCCCAGCGCGCGGAAGGGCGCGGTGACGATCTTGGTCAAGACATTGGTGATGACCTTCCAGACGATGCCGCCGAAGCTGAACTGCGGGTCGTCGAGGCTGCCGGTGATCGGCAGGCCGAGGTCGATGCGGCCGTCGGAATCTTCCAGCAGCGCGATGGCGAGGTCCAGAGGCAGATCTTTCGCGCTCGGGCTTTCGACGCGCTCGCCAAGTACCAGCTTTTCGATCACCACCTTGTTCTCGCTTTGCAGCTGGCGCTTCTTGATGTTGTATTCGAGATCGAGCGAAAGCTTGCCAGAGTTGATGCGGCGCCCGGCGAAGGTGGCCGAGTAGGGCGTCAGGCGCGTCATTTCGAGGTTGCGGAAGATCAGCTTGATCTCGGTGAAGCCGGTGGGGTCGAAGGGATCGACCTGGCCGACGGCGCGCGCCAGGCCGTAGTCGTCTACCTCGCCGTCGAGTTCCAGCTGGCCCGCCGCGCCGGGGCGCGACGACAGGCCGGCAATCGAGCCGCGCAGCTTGTGGATGCGGGTGGCGAACGGGAAGAACAGCGATTCGTCGGCGAAGTCGAGGTCGCTGTCGCGGAAGCGCAGGCGGTCGATGTTGACCAGGAAGGCGGGCGTGGGCTTGGCCTCGGCCGCTGGTGGCGGGGGTGACACCGGCTGGGCTGGTGCGGCAGAAGTCGGCGCTGGCGACACGGCGCCAGCCGTTTCGTCAGCCTTTGCCGGCGCGTCCGTCTTGCGCAGGATGCGCTGGAAGTTGGTGCTCTTGTCCTTGGCGATGAGGAGCTGGGTGTCGAGCCCGTCGAGCAGCAGCTCACCGATCTGCAGCTTCTGTGGCGTGGCTTCGAGCTGCTTGGTGCCGAAGTATTTCCAGCCGAGGAAGATCTTGTCGGTGCCCGCCTCGTTGAGCCGCAGCGCGTCGATGGCAAAACTTCCCTTGTAGCTGCTGGCCTTGGCGCCGTGCTGCACTTTGCCCGCGGCGCTAATGCGACCACTGGCGAGATCCAGCGCGGCGTACTTGCCGATGAAGGGCTGGACCGGCTTCAGCGCCAGCTCGTCGAGTTTGAGCTGAAGCTCGACCGCCGTCGTAGCCGGTACCAGCTTGCCTTCCAGGGACAAGCGCCCGCCGCTGGCCACGCGCAAGCCGGCCTTGAGCGGCAGAGGCCTGTCGAGCTTCTCGCTGATGTCCCGCGTCTCGACCGTGATGTCTTCCAGCCCGACCTGCAGCGCCGGTGTCATTGATTCGTCATTGAACCCGATGCCGAAGCCGGACAGCGCAATGCCTGCCACCGAATAGCGCCAAGTCGCAGGTGGCATGCCGGGGTCGGCTGCCGGCTTGGCGGCGGGCTTTGCCGTCGCCTCGGGAGCGAGTGCCTTCAGGGCCGCGAGCAGATCGATCGTGCCGTCGGCGTCGCGGCGCAGGGCCATGCGCCCGTTCTTGAGGGTGACGGCGCCGAGTTCGGCGTTGCGTTTTGCGAGATCGATGCGTGCCGGGGCCAGGGCCAGTTCGGGGACCACGATCAGTTTGGCGCGCTGTTTTCCAGCGCCGGATTCCAGGCTGATATCGCGCAGCGTCAGCGACTGGAAGCTCAGTTGCTGGGTGGCGAGGTCGAAGCGCCCGTCTGCCAGCGCCAGCGAGACAAGCCCCAATGCCGGCGCACCAGCTGCCTTCGGCTTGCGCAGGACCAGATTGCCGAGATCGGCGGAGAAGGGGTCAAGCGTCAGCGCCAGCTTGCCATCGGCATGGCCGAGGCGATAGTCGAAGGCAAGGCCGGCGATGCCTTCGGGCGGCACAAAACCCAGCTCCGGCGGCAGGCGCGGTGCCAGGAGCGCGGCAAGCTTGCCGAGATCCACGCCGCGCAGGCTCAGGTGACCGGTCGAACCCAGCGGATTCAGGCTTGCCGTGCCCTTCCATTCGAGTTGGGCACCGAAGGCGGTGCGCGCCGCGAGCTTGAAATTTCCGCTGTCGTCGGGCCGGGTTGAAAGGTCATGGAGTTCGAGGTCGAAGGCGTCGACGCGGCTGACAAAGGCCGGTGTGCTGCGCCGGTCGGCGATGTCGGCCTGGGCGCCGCTCAATACCAGATGGCGGATATCGATGCGTGGCGGCGGTCCGTCGGCCTTCTTTTCTTCCTTGCCGGCAAAGGCGGCCAGCAGCCGGCTCCAGTTGAGCGGTGCCTTGGCGTCGTCGCGCAGAATCAGGCTGGCGGTCAGGCCGTCGAGCTTGAGTTCGTCAACCACCACGCTGCGCGATGTCAGGCTGGCAATCGAGAGGTCGATGAAGAGTTCGCGAAACGCCAGCAGCGGCGCACCTTCCGGGTCAGCGAGCTTGAGGTCGCGCAGGCGCAGGCTGAGTGCGAGGGGATTGATTTCGGGTTTGCCGAGGCTGAGCGTGTGGCCGCTCTTCTCGGCGATGATCTTCTGTGCCTGCGATTGCAGGATGCCCGGCAGCGCCAGCCAGGCGAAGCCGAGAACGAAAACTAGGATGCCGCCAAGGATCAGGGCGGCCATGCGGATGCGGCGCAGGGACAGCGTCATGATTGCCTGCCGCGCCTGGTCTTAACGCAAGGGACGGCGCTGGTCGATGAAGTCGCGCACTTTGCGCCAGGCCTGCCAGCCGACAAAGGCACGACGTCCCCAGCGCCACACGCGGCTGGGCTTGGCGACCAGCAGCGCGACGGTTGTGGCGACGACGATTTGCGGATGGGCGCGTAGCCAGTGCGCGGCATCGACGGCGAGGTCGGCGCCGGCAAACGCCGGCCGCAGGCCGCCGGCATGGCGGGCGAAATCGCCGCGCAGCGTTTCCCCGTGGATCTGCAGACGCTGTTTCTTGAGCGCCAGTTCGAGCGCTGCCGGGTTCATCGCGGCCCTGCGGATTCGCCTTGCGCCAACGCCTCGCGATCCCTGGCCAACTCGGCAAGGCTGCCCTTGAACAAGGTCGATCCGGCTCTGGCGTAGCTCATCGCCATCAACAGCGTGGCGATCCCGGCACCGAGGAACAGGGCGCTGAAGACGCCCAGCGCCAGCAGGCGGTGGCTTTCCCAGAAGAGCACGGTGAGGAATACCGCGAGGAAAACCAGTCCCGCGCTGAGGCAAATGAAGGCCACAGCGCCGTAGGTGACCAGCGACAGCAGGCGCAGCCGCTCTTCGGCCAACTCGACGCCAAGCAACTGCAGGCGGTTCTGCACCAACGCAAGCGAGGTGCCGAACAAGCCTTTCAGCGATGCGAACAGACCCGCCCGGGAGGCTTCGCCGCCGGGGGTGCCTTCAGTCATCGGTTCAGCGGCGGCCGATCAGCAGGCCGGCAATGAAGCCGATGCCGGCGGCGACGCCCACGGAACGCCAGGGATTGTCGTGCACGTAGTCGTCGGCGGCGCGACCGACCTGCTTGGCGCGGTCGACCACGGCGGCTTCGGCGTCGGCCAGCTTGATCTTGGCGGCGGCGAGGCGGTCGGCGGTGCGGGCGCGGATCTCGGCAATCTTCTCGCCGGCCTGGCCGGCAGTGGCGCGAAGCAGTTCTTCGCTATCGGCGATCACCAACTTGACGTCGGAAATCAGTTTGTCCTTGGTGACTTCGCTCATGTCGCTCATGTTGCTCTCCTGAAATGTAGGGCGGAATGCTTAAGGCTACCCATTTTGACACGCCGCCGCAATTTTCTCCGTCACATGACGTTGAATTCGTAGTCGATGGTCAGAGGCGCATGGTCGGAAAAGCGTTGCGCCTTGTAAACCGCGACCTGGCGGGCTGTGGTGGCTAGGCCCGGGGTGGCAATCTGGTAGTCAATTGCACAAAATACCTGCTATCATTCGTAAATGAATGATACGCGGGTCTTTTCATATCGACGATTCTCCTCGGGGCGCCAAGCCTACGGACACAGCCTAGAGCGACAGGTCGAGAGTGCTCGGCGCTGGTGTGTGGAGAACGGCCACCAGCTGGATGAAAGCCTTGCGCTCTCCGATTTGGGCGTATCGGCTTACAAGGGCGATAACGCCTCCAAGGGCGCTCTGTCTGGCTTTCTGGCGGCTATTGAAGCTCGGAAGGTCCCAAAGGGTTCGATCCTCTTGGTTGAAAGCTTGGACCGCCTCAGTCGGGCCGCTATTCCAGAGGCAGTTGGGATGCTTACGTCAATTGTGCGTGCCGGCGTGCGGGTTGTTTCCCTCATTGACGAAAGGGAGTGGAACAACACTACGATAGAGGACAGCACGTCGTTTCTGATGTCTGTAATTCTGTTTTCGCGAGCTCACGAAGAAAGCTCAACCAAAGCGCGACGTGTCAGCGCAGCCTTCCAGAAGAAAAGAGTAGCAGGCCTTCCGGTTGTTTCCATCATGCACGGACCGGGCTGGGTTTCGCCGACAGCCGAAATGAAGGGCTGGAAACTCGACAAAGAAAAAGCAAAGTCCGTGGTGCGAGTGTTCCAGCTTGCAGCAGATGGGCATGGCGGCACACGAATTGCCCGCCAAGCGAACGTGGAAGGGTGGCCTGTACCATGGCGCGACAGAAAAAATGGCCGGCGTTCCTGGGAGCACACAGCTGTGAGCCGGCTACTGCGTGACCGGCGCGTTCTAGGCGAATGGCAACCTAAACGAATGATTGCAGGTCGACTTGTATCGGATGGCGACCCTATCGCGAACTACTATCCCGCAGCGGTGTCGGAACAACTCTGGCACGGGGTTCAAAATGCACTAACAGGGCGATCAGGCCCAAAGCGCATCCGGGGAGTCAAGGCGGATGTCTTTTCTGGACTCTTGTATTGTGATTGCGGCGCACGCATGGAACGCAAGGCGGCCTCCTCCAGAGGAAGCCCCCGCTACTACTGCATGGACAGGAAGGCGGGCCTGACAGAATGTCCTCCGTTTCCCGAAAAGGCACTCATCGACCTAGTGCTGAGAGACCTTAGCCTAATTGAGCAAGGCGCATTCCGATCCGACGAGGACTCGGCCAAGCTTCGCGAAGAAATCTCGCGTTACGAATCCGCCGCAACCGACGCTCAAAACCGCGCAAACAACATAATGGCGGCGATCGAAGAGGGAGCAAAAAGTGAAGGGTTATTGCAGCGCCTAAAGGCTGCTGAAGACGCGCAGATGCAAGCTCTCGATTCCCTTGAGGTCGCACGACGTGAGCTAAACAGCAAACCAATAACGACGCAGGGCCTAGGCGCCGAATTTTCCAAAGCCGCATCGAAATGGATAACAGACCACGAAGCGGTCGAAGAACGCCATAAACTTGCCATGGCCTTGAACAGCGTTTTGACAAGGATAGTGTGGAACGGCGCATTCTTCTTTTCATACCTGAAAAACGGAACGGCGCTATCGCTCATTCCACCGGACGCCACCTTTAAGAGAGCCAAGCGACGTGATGCCGGTATTGAAAGGCACGCGTAGCGCTTACTATGGTGGAATATGTGAAGACCGTCCGCCTTCCCGAAACAAAAATCCGATGACCATATCGGTTTGCGTCCGCATTGGCCAGAAGCAGACGGACTTGCTGGCAACCGGGGACGGAATGCCTACGTCACAGCGATAACGTTTTCCAAACGACAATAGGCGGTAGTCACTCGACCTTAAATTTGCGGGTCATGACCGCCAGTAACTTGGCCTCCGCGCTGTCGTCGCCCGCCTCCAACTGCAGCGCATCAGTTTCGACCACTTGATTGAAGTCAGTAACCTCCAAGGGAAGCACGGTTTCGCCAGTAATCTTTCGATAGAGTTCTGTCTCGGGCTTGGTCAACCGAATTCTATTTTTTGTGCGCAACATCGTGGACTCCCATCATTGAAAATGCATTATCACTTAGCTTCAACCAAGACGGTGGCTCGTGGTGTCGAGCCTAGGCTTCACTAGCCAGCTCGATGAGGATGTCTCGGTCATCCTCGGTTCCAATGTCCATATAGATTGCGAGCACCGAAAAAAGTCGATCAATTTATGCCAATCGCAATGATAGCTGAGAAGCCATCATTTCGCAGGGCTAAGCCATCGGTCCAGTGCGCAATAGACGCCGCCGCAAGTGCTTTCGCATTGTGGCTATCGGCGTATTGAACCCCGAGTCGTTCGTTGCATCCCATTCCGATTTCAGCCTGCTTTGGATCCGCAACCGCTTCCAATGCCTTCACGAGCAGCGGGGTTAGACCGGCCAAGGTGAAACCATGACCTGCAAGGCGCTGCGCCAGTCGGCACCTGCTGCGCCATATCCTCGGTCGCTTCGCTTCTTGCGGTAATGCTCGCAGGCGAAATCCCGCCTGGCACATCTCCTCGCTCCACCCCGAAACCCTGCCCGAGCCCTTCGGGACAGGCATTTCCATCGTTTGTTTTGAGCGGCTCCAAAGAGCAGATTGAAACCAAACGAAAGGGCGAATCATGGCAACGAACACCGTCAATACGACCGACACCACTACCGAAAACCAGCATCAACCGCATGGGGCGCTGCCCCATACCCCGGAGCTTCCTAAGAGCAAGGGGGTAGGCAAGTTCGATCTCTACCAGACCGTCACCAACAAGATCATCGCAGCCATCGAGGCGGGCATACAGCGCAACGGCAAGCCTCTTTGGAGCGGCGCCGGCGCAACCGGGATGCCCTACAACCGCAAGAGCGGCAAGACCTACAGCGGCGTCAATGTCCTGATGTTGTGGATGGCTGCACAGGAGGCCGGATATTCGACGGCGGCATGGCTGACTTTCAAGCAGGCGCGCGAACTGAGCGGTTCAATCAAGAAAGGCTCCACGGGCGTGCAGGTCGTCTATTTCTCGACCGTCGAGCACGAGACAACAAACCGCGACACGGGCGAGATCGACAGCAAGCAAATCGGCTTTCTCAAGAGCTACGTCGTATTTAACCTGGAGCAATGCGAAGGCATCGAGGATGGCATACAGCGCCGGACCTTCACGGGCAACGAAGCGGCTGAGCTGGTGATGCAGCGATCCGGGGCGACCATCATCGAGCAAGGCGGCAAGGCATTCTTCAGGCCCTCGACGGATGAAGTCTACCTGCCCGAGCGGACCCGCTTCACGGCAGACGAAGGCTTCTACAGCGTTGCGATGCACGAGTTGAGCCACTGGACCGGTGGAAAGACTCGGCTGGCAAGGGAGTTTTCAGGGCGATTTGGATCAGAGGGCTATGCCTTCGAGGAACTAATTGCCGAACTCGGTGCAGCGTTTGTCTGTGCAGACCTTGGACTAATCCCGGCAACCATGGCCGACCATGCGAGCTATATCGATTCATGGCTGCGTGTGCTCAAGAACGACAAAAAAGCGATATTCACAGCAGCAAGCCAGGCAAGCAAGGCGCACGGCCTACTGATGGAAGCGGCCGCAATTGAACCGGTGAAGGCCGCCGCGTGAGGGGCCGCTGTCGGAGGCCCCATCCCTTCAAACACGCAGTTCTTGCTTCCAATGTCCGGCACCCCTGGAACCGTTGCCCTGAATTGCCCCCCGGAAAATATTTTTCATTGTAGGCCGCATCTTCCAAAAGTTTTACCTATACCCAGTAGGTTCCCTGTTTTGTGGAACCTGCGGGTTGACCACATTCATGACAGCAGCGTGTGCTCCCGCCCGAGTCTTTGACTCAGGTCGCTGCCGGCATCGTTAAGGGAGATATCCAATGCAAAACAAATACCGGCTTCCAATTGGAAGCAAAAAAGAGACACAGACCCTTGCAATGCGCCCCTGCGGCGCATATGCAACCCGAAAGCCCACCAGCATTGGTCAAAAACTGACCACAAGCAAACAGTCGCTTGGGCACAAACAGGCCACAAAGCCCTCCGGCACCAGTAGAGAGGAGGGTTCGAGCCATGTTTAACAAAAGCAAATTCATCAGGGTGCGCGTCAGCGCAACTGAATATAGCAACATATTCCGGCGAGCTGATATCGCTGGACTCACCCAAAGCGCCTACGTGCGCAGCCAGCTGATAACCATCCACGAACAGCTCAACATTACGGAAGCCCTGCAAGCCATTCGTGACCAGATGAAGGTCATGGCCAGAACCCCCTCGATGCTACTCGTGGAGCTGATAACCGAGGCAGTTTTGCTGCTGCGCGAACTCATCGGCAGTCGCGATCCCCAGATGCTCACCAAGGTTCGGGCGCAATTGAACGAGCAGTTCAAGTCAGGAGGCCGCAATGAGCACTAGAGACCCCTTCCTGAATTCTTTGCTTGTCTGGATTGATCGCCTGGGGGCATGGCTGATCCTGAGTGCTGTCGGGACGGCGTTTCTCTGGTCGGTCGTGTGGGACAGCTGTCTCGGCATCTCTGGTGACGATGCCCTCCGGCAATTTGTGCGTTTCGTCACCTGGAAAGCGGATACCGTATCCACGACGATAGGTGTGTTGATTGTCTGCCTCGCCATTCAGTCGGCCAATGTCGTTTCGCTTTGGCTGTTCGCCAAGTGGCGTCGAAAAGGTGAGCTGCGCGCGGAACACATCCGCGGCAGCAGGCTGAAGGATTGACGCCATGAGTCCGGACCGTCTAAACACTATCGGAGCACTCCTGCTGACCCTCGGCGGGCTTCCGCTGCACAAGGAGCTCGAGCCCTTGCACTGGTTGCTTGCCGGCACCACGGGTGCCGGCAAGACAACTGCCATTGAGGAAATGCTGGCCGGGATCACCGCCCGCGGCGAGCGCGCCATTGTGTGCGACCCGCAGGGCAGCTACCTTTCCCGATTCGGGGTCGAGGGCGACAAACTCCTGAACCCGTTTGACGGCCGCTCGGAACGATGGTGCCTGTTCAACGAAATTCGTCGGGACTTTGATGCCGAGCGACTGGCCCGCTCCGTGGTGCCTGACGGCCACGGCGAGGCTGCGGCGTGGAACGGCTACGCCCAAACGCTGCTGGCGGAAATCATCCGGGCGCTGCTGCGTTCGGGCGAGGCGACAACCGAACGCCTGTTGTTCTGGGCGACCGTCGCTTTACCCGACGAGTTGCGCAAACTGCTGGCGGGAACACCCGCCGCAGGCCTATTCGAGTCGGAAGCCTCCAAGGCACTGGCCAGCACCCGCTATGTGCTAGCCAACCATCTGGCGCCCCAGCGCCATATGCGTGACGGCGCGTTCAGTCTTCGCACATGGCTGGAAGACGAGCAGGGGAGTCTATATCTTACCTGGCGCACCGACATGCAAGTGGCGCTGGCGCCCTTGCTGGCGACCTGGGTAGACGTCATTGCCAGTGCGGTCCTGTCCCTCACCCCGAGCAGCGAGCGGCGCATCTGGCTTGTCATCGACGAACTTGCGGCGCTCGGCAAACTGGCCAGCCTTGAGTCAGCCCTGACGATGGGCAGAAAAAACGGTCTCTGCGTGGTGGCCGGCTTGCAAAGCATTGCACAGCTGGATCGCATCTACGGCAGGGAGTCCGCTCAGGTGCTGCGTGCCTGTTTCCGAAACCTCCTCGTGCTGGCCATATCCAAGACCGACCCCGATACCGCGGAAGCGATGAGCCGGGCGCTCGGGGAGCAGGAAGTCAGGCGGGAGGAAGAGACACGCTCCCACGGCAGCAGCGGCAACAGCCGCAGCCATAGCGTGCGCCATGGCACTGAGCGGGTAGTCATGCCGGCGGAAATCTCCGGGCTGCCGAACCTTGTCGGATTTCTGGCGCTTGCAGGAGACAGTGCCATCCAGCGGATAGCGCTGACACCGCAGCGCAGGGAAACGGTGACCGAGCCTTATCTGGAGGAAGCCCTATGCTGACCCTGGCTAAAGTGACGGGCAGCGAAGCGGCGGCCAACTACTACGAATGAGTGGACGACTACTACACCGAACACATGCGGGCAGGCACCGCCTGGTGGGGTGCGGGTGCCGAATTTCTTGGACTGGAGGGCCCCGTAAACGGGGCCGATTTCAAGCGGCTGCTGTCGGGCGAGATTGTGGAAGGGGTGCAAATGCACCGGGGCGGGAAGGAATCCCGACGTGCTGCCACGGACCAAACCTACAGCGCCCCCAAGAGCGTTAGCATGCAGGCGTTCATTGGCGGCGACAAGCGATTGCTAGCCGCCCATGACGTCGCTGTCGCTCGGGCGCTTGACCATGTGCAGGAGCGGCTGGCGGCCTATCGGATCACCGAAGGTGGGCAAACCCGTGTCGAGAACAGCGGCAACCTCATCGTTGCCTGCTTCCGGCATGACTTGAGCCGGGATCTCGACCCCCAATTGCATACCCATGCCGTCACCATCAATGCCACCCGACGACCCGATGGGGAGTGGCGGGCGCTGGATGCGGAGTCTCTGTATCGTTTCCAAAAACTGCTGGGCGCGCTCTATCGGGCTGAGCTGGCACACGAGGTCATTCTGCTCGGCTACGACATACGCCCGACCCATCTTGACGGGCGGTTTGAACTGGCGCACATCACCGACGAACAGGTCATGGCTTTCAGCAGCCGCTCCAAGGCCATTGACGCGCATCTTAAAGGCCAGGGATTAAGCAGGGCAACGGCGAATGGTTTCGAGCGGGAATTAGCAACCTTAAACACCCGACGGCGTAAAGGCAAAGTGTGTAGCACCGAGCTCGGGATGGATTGGAAGGTCAAGAGCGAACTGCTGGGAATCGACTACGCTCCACCGCTCAACCGCTCCCGTGTCGTGGCGACAGAGGTTGAGCGGAGAAGCGAGGCAGGGCGAGCCATAGTCTTTGCTATCGATCACCTGACCGAGCGCGAAAGCGTTGTTCGCCGGGATGCCTTGCTCACCATTGCCCTCGGACAGGCAAAAGGCATCGCCAAGCTTGCCGATATCGAGACGGCATTGCATGCCGCAGTCGACAACGGCGTGCTGATTGCCGACGGCGAACGCTATACAACGACAGATGCTCAAGAACGCGAGCAGGCAATTCTTGAGCTCGAACGACTTGGGCGCAACAAGCTGGAACCCATCGTGCGCTACAGCTGCCCTCCGGCCCCTGAAGAAGACACGCTTAACAAGGGTCAGCGGGAGGCGGTGCAGCTGATTCTAACCAGCCCGCATCAGGTCGTCGGCGTGCAGGGCTTCGCCGGCACGGGTAAAACGCACATGCTGATCCAGGCGCAAGCCTTGGCCTCGGCTAA
>SXGT01918106.1_pt1 | contig 11637 bp, 11 predicted proteins | sample 3176221 | NCBI WGS metagenome assembly SXGT01 (sample SAMN11356862, study PRJNA531348) | freshwater metagenome | isolation source: freshwater sample F1-120 | place: China: Fuxian Lake, Yuxi | collected 2017-12-25
GATCGGCGCCGCCCATCTCGACCGCATCGCCCGGGCCGAGGGGGCGGTGAGGCTCGGCAGCTCGAATCCGGCGACGGTCGCCGCATCTCCCGGCGGGGTCGCCCGCAACGTCGCGGAGACGCTCGCCCGCCTCGGGTCGCCAGTGAGGCTGGTCTCCCGTCTCGGCGACGACGAGGCCGGACGATCCGTCCTGGCGGCAACGAAGACGGCGGGCGTCGACATCTCCGGCGCAGGGATCGTCGCCGGCGCCCCCACCGCCGGCTACACGGCGCTCCTCGATCCTGCCGGCCGCCTGGTCGTCGCCTTCGCCGACATGGCGATCTACGACGGCTTCGACGGAGCGGCCGCCGCTGCTGCCGCGTCCGGCACCTCGCACTGGTTCGTCGACGCGAACCTGCCGAAGCCGGCGCTGGCACTCCTTGCGGCGCGCAAGCCCGCCGGCGTCGTCTTCGCCGCGGACGCCGTGTCCGTGGCGAAGTCGGAGCGCCTCGTTCCTATCCTCCCGGCAATCGACCTTCTGTTCGTGAACCGCGACGAAGCCAGGGCGTTGACCGGGCTCGACGATGCCCGCGAGGCGGCGACCAGCCTCCGCCAAACGGGCGTCGGTGCCGTCGTGCTCACCCTCGGGGCCGGCGGTGCGCTGGTCATGGACGCCGGCGGCAGCCTGGCCCTGCCCGCAGCACCCGCCGAGATCCGCGACGTCACCGGAGCCGGCGATGCCCTGATCGGCGCCACTCTCAACGGCCTCAGAGGCGGCGCGCCACTCTCCACGGCCGTCCGCCGTGGTCTCGTTGCGGCGGCTCTGACCTTGGGATACGAAGGGGCGGTGAGGCCCGATCTCCGCGATGTCCTGGCGGCGGCGGACCGCTAGCAGGCACCGCCGGAGGACTCGTGGACCGCGCCAAGATCCTGGCCATGATCGATGTCGCCGGCGGGCGCGGGCTCGAGATCGGCGCCTTGATGAAGCCCATCGTCACCAAGGACATGGGCCGGATCGAGTACGTCGACCGCGCCTCGACCGAGGAGCTGCGGCGCTGGTACGCGAACCAGGGTCACGTCGACCCGTCCGAGGTGGTGGAAGTCGACCACGTCTGGGGGTCGCAGACGCTCCTCGCCTGCGTCGGCGGCCAGCGCAGCTACGACTATGTCGTCGCGAGCCACGTGATCGAGCACATCCCCGACCTGCTCGGCTGGCTCCAGGAGATCGCGTCGGTCCTGGCCGATGGCGGCATCGCCTCGCTTGCCGTGCCCGACAAGCGCTACACCTTCGACGTTCTGCGTCGCACCAGCTCGGCCAGCGAGCTGGTCGACGCCTATGTCCGCGGCCTCAGGCGGCCCGATCCCCGGCAGCTCTTCGACCACTTCATGGGCTATCGGGACGTAGACAGCGAGGCGATCCGGAGCGGCCGGGTCTTACCGGCCGACGTGCCCTCGCAGCACGATCCCCGCGAGCTGATGGAAACCTGCCGCCGCACGCTGACGACGGGCGAGTACATCGACGCACATTGCTGGGTCTTCACGCCGAAGAGCTTCGTCCAGGCGCTGGAGCTCGGCAGCCGCCTCGGCGTCCTGCCGTTCGAGATCGCCGCCTTCTTTCCCACCGGGCACGGCGCCCATGAGTTCTTCGTGTCGTTGCGGCGGCTGCCGGACACCTGGACGCCCGAGGCCCGGCGCGATGCCTTCGTCGCCAGCCGCCAGCGTCTGGCGCCGCCCGACGCCGGCGGAGAAAGCGCGGTCGACGCCCTGACCCGGCGCGTCGCCGCGGCCGAAGCCGAGCTGACGGCGCTCCGCAACTCGACCAGCTGGCGCATCACCGCGCCTCTGCGGCGCCTCGTCTCCGCGTGGCGACGCCTTGCACGAGGTCCCCGCGGCGCATGATCGTCCGGCCGGTGCGGAGCGAGCGCCCCTATCGGCCGACCACCGTCGTCTCACCCCCGAGGGGGGCGATCACGCCGTCTCGCAAGATCAGATAGGCCCGCAGCCGTTGCGCTCCGACGAGCCCGGAGAGCCCTTCCTGCCGCAACCGCCAGCCGGTTCTGAGGTATCCCGGGTTGTGGAAATGGTTCGCCACGTCCTGCCTCCCCATGTCGACGAGCGCCTCGCCGACGATCGTGTCGCCGGCGACCACGACGACGCGCCGCGTGATATCGGCATTGCCGCGCGGGTGATGCGCCCAGCCGGCGACCGTGAGCACCCCGCCGGCGAGTGACGCCTCGTCGATCCGTCCGCCGGGCTCGTCGTTCGGCTCGAGGTTCCAGGTACGCTTTCCCCCCGGCCCGGCCAAGACGAGCGTCGGGCCGCTCCGCGGGTCGTCCTTCGGGAGTCCGCTCCACCCATAAGCACGCAGCACCACCATTCGCTCCCGCACCACCTCCGCCTTCGGGTAGAGATGGCGCAGGCAGACGTCGGTCGCGTCCTCGACGACCAGCGCGCATTCGCGGCCGGCGGCCATCCGTCCGTGGAAGTTGCCGAAGCCCGTCAGGCCGCGGACGTCCCCGGCGATGGCGAGGATCGTCAGCAGCGCGGCTCCGGAGGTCCCCGCGGTCAGCCGGAGGGACGGACGGCTCCCGGCGGGCCAGGCCCGCAGCGCGAGCATGCCGAGGGGGATCATCGCGACCGACATCAACAGCGAGATGGTGACGTAGCGACTCTCGAGCGCCTGCTCCGGCCCGAAGCCCACCCGGCCGATCCCGGTCAGGACCGCATTCGCGCCGGCGAAGGCGCCGAGGGCGATCCATGGCATGAGCAGCTCCGGCTCACGCCGATGACGGACCGCCGCGACCGCGCCGAGCCCGATGAACGCGAGAGTCGCCACGAGCCCGATCATCGCTTTCGGACCGAGAGGCCCGGAGAGGTAGTTGACCAAGTAGATCAGGAATGAGACGGGATGGTCGAGGATCGCCAGCGGGGACGGATGATGCGGGGGACGCTCGTAGCCGACCAGGTAGAGGGCGGTCACGACGGTGCCCGTGGCAGCCCAGACCGGCAGGATCCGGCGTCGCTCGCGATGGAAGCCGAGGATCGGCCCAGCGGCCACCCAGATGGCGGCCCCGCTGGCGATGCAGAGCTGGCAGACGATGGCGGCCACGACGGCGCCCGACACATGCGTCCAGGGGTGGGGGCTCTCGAGGCTCCAGGTCGCAAACGCCACGGTGGCGACGGCCGCGAGCACGGCGAGGAACCACTGGATCTGCCAGCCCCACAGCCAGTTCTCCCATTGCATGAGCGAGAACAGCATGGCCGAGATCGTGAACGCGGCCCAGATCCGCCCCATCCGGCCGGCACGATCGAGAACCGGACGCGCCAGGTTCACGAGGAGCAGGAGGGTGACGACCGCCAGGGCGACGCTGGTCAGCATCTCCACGATGACGTTCCAGCCGGTGGCATGAGCGAGCATCAGCATGACAAGCTTCGGAAAGACCATCCGATGCTCGTTGTGCAGACTGAAAAGGTCGGCGACGCGAAGCCGGCCGCTTTCCAGCAGCGTCAGATAGCCGATGAAGTCCCACTGATCCGCATAGGGGATATTCACCCCATAGCTGAGGACGAGACAAAGGACGATGGCCGCCGGCGCCATCAGCGCAGACCAGTATGCGACGCGGGCGAGGCGATCCAACGTCCGAGCTCCTTCGGAACAGTGCGGGCCAGCACAGCACCAAGCCGGCGATGCTTGGCGGCGACGGCAAAGCTTGTCAATCGGCGCCGCGGACGCCCCCAGCGACCACGGCAAAGGCGATTGCAGCCACCCCCGGCGCCCCTCTATGACGATGGGACGAGTCGTATCTCCCGTCCGGATGCCGATGCACGATCAGCTTCACGACCGACTTGGTTCCGTCGCCGCCGACCAATGCGGCGGCAACGCATGAGCCGCGACCTGCTGGCGGTCCGGCCGGAGGTGAGGGCGGCGCTCGACGCCGGCCGGGCCGTCGTCGCGCTCGAATCGACGATCATCGCCCACGGCCTGCCGCATCCCGAGAACCTGGAGGTGGCGCGCGACCTCGAGGCGATCGTCCGCGCCGAGGGGGCGGTGCCGGCGACCATCGCGCTGATCGATGGCCGAATCTGCATCGGGCTGGACGATCCCCAGCTTAAGGCTCTGGCGACCGGCCGCGACATCGCCAAGGTGTCGAGGCGCGACATGGCGGCGGTGCTGGCCGGGCGCGGCCCCGGCGCCACCACGGTCGCCGGCACCATGATCGCCGCCCGCCTCGCCGGCATCCCGGGCTTCGCCACCGGCGGCAGCGGCGGCGTCCACCGCGGCGCCGAGGCCAGCTTCGACGTCTCCGCCGACCTCGACGAGCTGGCGGAGACCTCGGTCCTGGTGGTGACAGCCGGCGCCAAGGCGATCCTCGACCTGCCGAAGACCCTGGAGGTGCTGGAGACCAGGGGCGTGCCGGTCATCGGCTTCGGCACCGCCAGCTTCCCCGCCTTCTGGTGCCGGTCGAGCGGCATCGCGCTCCCGCTCCGCTCGGACTCGGTTGAGGAAGTCGCGCGCGTCTTCCTCACCCATCGCCGCCTCGGGCTGCCTTCCGGCGTCGTCGTCGCCAACCCGATCCCCCCGAGACCGACGCCCTCGACCGCGGCCTCATCGAGGGCGCCATCGCCGCGGCCCTGGCCGAGGCGGCCCGCGAGCGCATCGCCGGCAAGGACGTGACACCCTATCTGCTGAGGCGCATCGTCTCGGCGACCGGCGGCGCCAGCCTGAAGGCGAACATCGCGCTGGTCCGCAACAACGCGCGCCTGGCGGCGCGCATCGCCGTGGCACTCGCGAGGCTCTGATGCGTGAGGTCTTCCGCCGTCTGTCGCCCGGCGCCCCCTATTTCCCCGAGGGGCTGGTCAGCATCCAGTCCGGCCCGGACAGCATGATCCGGCATGTCTGGCAGACAGCCGCGGTCTGCCTCGCCAAGGAGGCGCCCCATCCGCTGAGGATCCTGGAGGTCGGCTCCTGGGCCGGCCACTCGACCCTCACCTGGGCCGAGGCGGTCGCCAAGTTCGAGCGGGACGGGACGGTGCTCTGCGTCGACCCCTGGGGCCGCTACATCGCCGACGGCGACCTGGCGACCGGCGGCGCCTACCAGGCGATGGACGCGGCGACCGACCTCGACCTCATCTACGGCCTCTTCCTCCACAACATCGGCTTCGCCGACAGGCGCGTCCGCGTCGACCACATCCGCGGGCGGTTCTCCGACGTGGCGCCCTATCTCGCCGGCGGCCAGTTCGACATCGTCTACATCGACGGGTCGCACTACTACCCGGACGTCGTCCACGACATAAGCGAGGCCAGGCGCCTGGTCCGCGACGGCGGGCTGATCTGCGGCGACGACCTCGAGCACCAGCTCCACGACGTCGATGCCGCCTTCGTCCTGGCGAGCCTCGCCAAGGACTATGTCCGGGACGCCCAGGGTCGCGGCATGCATCCCGGCGTGACCCAGGCGGTCGCCGAGGCCTTCGGCCGGGTCGCCGACTATTCCGGCTTCTGGATCGTGCGTCGCGAGGGCGATGCGTTCCGCGAGGTCGGGCTGCACCGAGCCCAGGTGTTCATCCCGAGCCATCTCCGTGATGCCGACAAGCATGCCGTCTACGCCTGGATGAAGCAGAGCGGCCTCTTCGGATGAGACCGGCCCGGGCCGGCTTTCGTTGACGGCGAGAGCCCCCTCCCCCTAACCTTGTCGCCGGCATTTTCGCGAAAGGCGCGCCCATGAAGACCTCGCCCGTCAAGCCGGCCGATCTGGCCCAGACCGTGCTGGCCGTCCCGCCGCTGGCCCGGCTTCCCGACCTGGCGCTCGACCGGGTCGCCAATGCCAAGCTGATCCGCCACATCGAGGCGGGCGGCATCCGCACGATGATGTATGGCGGCAACGCCAACTTCTATCACATCGGCCTCTACGAGCTGGCGGGCATCCTCGACTTCCTGGCGGAGACCGCCGCGGAGTCGACCTGGATGATCCCCTCGATCGGCCCCGACTACGGCAAGATGATCGACCAGGCCGACGTCATGCGCAGCCGCGCCTTCCCGACCGCCATGGTGCTGCCGCCGTCGCCGCCGATCGCGATCGACGGCGTGATGGCCGGGCTCCGCCGGGTCTCCGACCGCTTCGGCCGGCCGCTGATCCTCTACATCAAGGCCGAGGCCGCGGTGACGCCCGAAGGCGTCCAGCGCCTGTTCGAGGACGGCGTCCTCTGCGGGGTCAAATACGCGATCAACCGCGCCAATCCGTCCGAGGATGCGTTCCTCAAGGACCTAGTGCAGCGGATCGGCACCGAACGCATCGTCAGCGGCATGGGCGAACGCCCGGCGATCGCGCACCTGAAGGACTTCAAGCTCGCCGCCTTTACCTCGGGCTGCGTCTGCATCGCCCCCCGCACCAGCCAGTCGCTGCTGGATGCCATCCGCCGCGGCGACTGGACGGAGGCCGAGCGCATCCGCCAGATCTTCGTTCCGCCTGAGGATCTCCGCGAGACGCACGGCTTCATCCCGGTCCTCCACGACGCCGTCACCTTCTCCGGCATCGCCGACATGGGCCGCATGCTGCCGCTGCTGTCCAACGTGCCCGAGTCGCTGCAGCCGGCCGTCCGCAAGCTTGCCAGCGACCTCGTCGCCACCGAGGCTCGCCTGACACAGAAGGCCGCCTGATGGCCGAGAAGCCCATCCTCCTGACCGGTGCGGCCGGTGCGCTCGGACGCTGGCTGCGCCCCCGGCTGATCGAGAAATACGGCCGGCTCCGCGTTTCCGACAAGGCCGACCCGGCGCCGCTGCACAAGGGCGAGGAGGGCATCGTCGCCGACCTCGCCGATTTCGAGCGGGTCTCCCGCGCCGTCGCCGGAGCGAAGGCGATCATCCATTTCGGCGCCTACTCGATCGAGGCCAAGTGGGAGACGATCCTGCCGGCCAACATCATCGGTACCTACAACGTCTTCGAGGCAGCGCGGCTGCACGGCGTCAAGCGCATCATCTTCGCCTCCTCCAACCACGCCATCGGCTTCCACGAGACGACCAAGAAGCTGGATGCCGACTCCGTGCAGAAGCCGGACGGCTATTACGGCGTCTCCAAGGCCTTCGGCGAGAACATGGGCAGTCTCTACGTCGACAAGTTCGACATGGAGGTCGCCTGCCTACGCATCGGCTCGGCGCTGCCGGAGCCGAAGGAGCCGCGTCATCTTTCGACCTGGCTCAGCTATCCCGACCTCTTCCGCCTGGTCACCGCCTGCCTGGATGCGCCGAAGCTGAAATTCGCCGTCCTCTACGGCGCATCCAAGAACACCCGCGGCTGGTGGAGCAACGCCAAGGTGCCCGAGGTCGACTACCGGCCCGAGGACAATGCGGAGGACTATGCCGCGCAGATCCTCAGCCACGGCGACATGCGCGATCCCAAGGACCCGGCGACCCGCTTCATGGGCGGTCCATATTGTCCGATCGACTACGTCAGACGTTGACGGCCAGGAAGCAGTCCAGCACCCGGCGATGATCGATCCCCGAGCCTTCCTCCGCGCGCTGTTCGACGCGGCGCTGGCGGCCGCTGACCCGGCGAAAGCGGTGCCGGCGAACCTGCCGAAGCCGCCGAAGGGCCGCACCGTGGTCATCGGTGCCGGCAAGGCGGCCGGCGCGATGGCGCGGGCGGTCGAGGACAACTGGCCGGGGCCGCTCTCCGGCCTCGTCGTCACCCGCTACGGTCACGGCGTCCCCTGCAAGCGCATCGAGGTGGTCGAGGCGGCGCATCCGGTTCCCGATGCCAGGGGACGCGAGGCGGCGCAGCGCATCCTCGACTCGGTGAAAGGGCTCGGGCCCGACGACCTGGTGCTGGCGCTGATCTCCGGCGGCGGCTCGGCGCTGCTGGTGCTGCCGGCCGATGGCCTCAGCCTGGACGACAAGCGCGCCGTCACCTCGGCGCTTCTCAAGTCCGGTGCCGCCATCGACGAGATGAACACGGTGAGGAAGCACCTCTCGGGCATCAAGGGGGGGCGGCTGGCGAGCATGGCCTATCCGGCCGAGATGGTGACGCTGGCCATCTCCGACGTGCCCGGGGACAGCCCGGCGGTGATCGCCTCCGGCCCAACCGTGCCCGATCCCACCACCTATGCGGACGCCGCAGCGGTGCTGGCGAAGTACGGCATCATCCCGCCCGACGGCATCGCGCGCCGCTTCGCCGCAGCCGCCGACGAAACGCCGAAGCCGGGCGATCCCCGGCTCGCGCGCACCCGCTACACCATGATCTCGAGGCCCCAGACCTCGCTGGAGGCCGCCGCCGCGGTCGCCCGCGCCCATGGCATGACCCCGGTGATCCTGGGCGACGCGCTGGAGGGCGAAGCCCGCGAGGTCGCCAAGGTGATGGCCGGCATCGCCCGCTCGGCCGCCCTCAACGGCCACCCGTCCAAAGCGCCGGTCGTCCTCCTCTCCGGCGGCGAGACCACGGTCACCGTCCGCGGCAAAGGCAAGGGCGGCCGCAACGCCGAGTTCCTGCTGGCGCTCGCAGTCGCGCTCGGCGGGCACCCCAGCATCTCCGCCATCGCCTGCGATACCGACGGCATCGACGGCAGCGAGAACAATGCCGGTGCGCTGCTGCTCCCCGACACCCTTGTCCGCGCCGGGCAGCAAGGCCTCGACGCCAAGGCGCGGCTCGCCGACAATGACGGTTACGGCTTCTTCTCAAGCGTCGGCGACCTTGTCGTCACCGGCCCGACGCTCACCAACGTCAACGATTTCCGCGCCGTCCTGATTCTCTAGTCCGGAGCCTTTTCAAATGGATCTGCTGATCGCCGGCGGCACCCAGTTCGTGGGTCGCCACATCGTCGAGGCCGCGCTCGCCCGCGGCCACAAGGTGACGCTGCTCAACCGCGGCCAGTCCGGCGAAGGGCTCTTCCCCGGCGTCGAACGCATCCAGGCCGATCGCATGGTCGACGTCTCGGCGGTCAAGGGCCGTCGCTTCGACTCCTGCATCGACGTCTCGGGATACTTCCACCGCCCGGTGCGCATGCTGGCCGAGGCGGTGAAGCCGACGGTGCCGCATCACTGCTTCATCTCGACGATCTCGGTCTATGCCGACTGGCGCGAGGCCAAGGCCATCGACGAGAGCTTCGATCTCGCCACCACCGACACGCCCGACCATGAGGTCCGCGACGGCAAGGACTATGGCGGGCTCAAGGTGCTGGCCGAGAACGCGGCGAAGGCGGTCTACGGTGACGGCACGCTGATCATCCGTCCCGGCCTCATCGTCGGCCCCGGCGACCACACCAACCGCTGCCCCTACTGGCCGACCCGGCTCGCCGCCGGCGGCGAGGTGCTCGCGCCGGGGCCGAAGGAGCGCCTGGTCCAGTTCATCGACGTCCGCGACCTCGCCCGGTTCACGCTCGACATGGTCGAGAAGAAGGCCGGCGGCACCTACAACGCCACCGGCCCGGCCGAGCGCATGAGCATGGGCGAGATGCTGGAGCAGATCGCCAAGACCATCGGCTCGACGCCCAAGCTCACCTGGGTCGATCCCGAATTCCTGGTCGAGGGCGGCGTCACGCCCTACACCGAGATGCCCCTGTGGCTGCCGAAGTCGGAGAAGCGTCCGCTGTTCGCCTCGATCTCGAACGCCAAGGGCATCGCCGCGGGCTTGAAGCACCGCCTCTTCGCCGAGACCGTCCGCGATACGATGGCGTGGTGGAAGGGCGAGAAGAGTCCGCCCGCCGGCACGGCACTGAAGCGTGAGAAGGAGAGCGAACTGCTGGCGAAGTGGAAGGCAACGAAAGCGTAGCCAAGCAGCCCGCGCAGGGAGGCCAACCCTTGAGGGAGAGACCGATGTTCACACGACGCCTGTTTTGCAGCTGCCTCGCCGGTTTCGCGCTGACGGCAGGAACCGCGAAGGCCCAGACCGCCGCGGAATGCGCGGTCGTCACCAAGGACCGGCAGAAGAGCATCACCCCGGACCAGGCCCTCGCGGCGCTGCGCGAAGGCAATGAGCGCGTGCTGGCGGGTAAGACCATCAACTGCGATCTCGTCGCGCAGATGAAAGGCACCGCCGCCGGACAGGCGCCGTTCGCCGCCGTGCTCGGCTGCATCGACTCCCGCGTCCCGCCGGAGCTCGTCTTCGACCAGGATATCGGCGACATCTTCTGCGCACGCGTGGCGGGCAACTTCGTCAATGTCGACAATCTGGGCAGCCTCGAATTCTCGACCAAGGCCTCCGGCGCCAAGGCGATCGTGGTGCTCGGTCACAGCGCCTGCGGCGCGATCAAGGCCGCGGTCGACAAGGTGAAGGCGGGCAACATGACCGCCATGCTCAAGAACTTCGAGCCGGCCATCAAGGCGGTCGGCAAGCCGAACAGCCCTGCGAACTCGAAGAACGACGATTATGTCCAGAAGGTCGCCGAGGCCAATGTCCGCCTGACGGTGCAGGCGCTCACCCGCCGCAGCAAGCTCATCAAGGGCCAGGTCGATGCCGGCGAGATCAAGATCGCCGGCGCCATGCACGACGTCGCAACCGGCAAGGTCACCTGGCTCTGATCCCAGCGGGCTCGGCTTAGGCGACCTCGACGCGGAGCAGCACGCCGTCCTGGCCGACGACGCGGACGTTGGTGCCGGCAACGAGGTCGGCGCCTTCGACCAGCCAGAGGGAGTCGCCGAACTTGGCCTTGCCCTGGCCGGCGACGATCGGCTCGACCAGAACGCCGGTGCGCCCGACCATGAGGGCGAAGGTGTCGTTGACGCCTGCCGGCTCGGGCGCGCCCGGCCGGTTGCGCCTTGCGTAGTAGAGACGCCAGCCCGAAAGCGAGAAGGCGACGGCGAGCGCGGCGAAGATCAGGATCTGGCTCTGCAGCGACGGCTCGAACACGACCGAGACGGCGGCGACGCCGAGGGCGGCCAGGCCCACCCACATCAGGAAGACGCCGGGAAGAACCAGCTCGCTCGCCAGCAGCAACAGGCCGGCGACGCCCCAGGCGACCTGAGGGCTCACGCCTTGCTCCATGGCCCGGGCTTGGCGCCGCCCGGAGACGACGGCTGCGACTGGGCCTCGCGGACGATGTCGACAATGCCGGCGATCGAGCCGGCGATGCCGGCGGCCTCGAGCGGGATCAGCACCAGCTTGGAATTGGTCGAGGTGCCGATGGCGGTCAGCGCCTCGGTGTAGCGCTGGGCGATGAAGTAGTTGAGCGCCTGCGGGCTTCCGGAACTCACCGCCTCGGAGACGAGCGCGGTCGCCTTGGCCTCCGCCGCCGCCAGGCGTTCGCGGGCCTCGGCGTCGCGCTTCGCCGCCTCGAGCCTGCCTTCGGCCGCCAGGATCTGCGATTGCTTGTCGCCCTCGGCCTTCAGGATCTCCGACTGGCGGAAGCCCTCCGCCTCCAGGATCTGCGCCCGCTTCTGGCGGTCGGCGGTGAGCTGCTTCGCCATCGAGGCGACCACGTCCTCGGGCGGACGCACGTCCTTGAGCTCGACGCGGGTGATCTTGGTTCCCCAGGGCCGGGTGGCGCTGTCGAGGATGGAGAGGAGGCGGGTGTTGATCTCGTCGCGCTTGGACAGCACTTCGTCGAGGTCCATGCTGCCGATCGCCGTCCGGGTGTTGGTCAGGCTGAGGTTGACGATGGCATCACGCAGGTTCTGCACCTGATAAGCCGCCTGCTCGGCGACGATCACCTGATCGAAGGCGACTCCGTCGA
>SXGT01615824.1_pt1 | contig 11636 bp, 8 predicted proteins | sample 3176221 | NCBI WGS metagenome assembly SXGT01 (sample SAMN11356862, study PRJNA531348) | freshwater metagenome | isolation source: freshwater sample F1-120 | place: China: Fuxian Lake, Yuxi | collected 2017-12-25
CCCTCCCCCGGGGAGAGGGTTAGGGTGAGGGGATTGAAAAAATAAGGAATTCTTCCTTTTTGCCCCCCTCATCCCAGCCTTCTCCCGGAGGTAGAAGGGGCAAAATGCGTAAGTCCTAGATTTTATTATCCGCGCAAACCAAGGCCATGTAGCAATAGTGCTTACTTTTCGGCTAGCTCGGCGCCAGTGTCAATAAGTAAACGCCACCCCCCTCCCCGCCTGCTTCCGAAACGCATCGAGCCAATCCTTCCCGGACAGCTTCTCCGCCAACTCCACCGCCAGATGCCGAGGCTCCGCGCCCAGGTCGCGGTTACGCCCCAAGCCCTGCACGCAAGACGGGCAGTTGGTCAGGATCGTCGTCTTGGCGTGGCTAGGATTCGCCTCGGCTAGGGCGTCGCGCTTGCGATGGCGCATCTTGTCGGAAATATCCGGCCGCGACAGCGATAGCGTGCCCGCCTCCGAACAGCAATTCGGCACCGGCGCCACCGCGCCGAAACCACCCAGCTTCGCGAGGGTGTCCAGCGCCTTGCCTTCGAGCGAATCATGGCAGGGCGCATGATAGAGATAAGCACCCTCGCCTTCCACCCGTAAACCCCGCTCCTGGGCATACTTGGCGATATCCACCAGCCTGCCGCCGAACAGCCGATGCGCTTCCATCTCGCCCAGCCCATCCTTGCAGGTGCCGCAACTCACCACGCAGGCGTCGAAATCCAGGTGCGCGAACATCTCGCGGATTTGGTTGAACACGATGGTGTCCCGCAGCACGATCTTGGAATGCTCCTCGGACTTGGCGTTGACCTGGAACGGGAAGCCGCAGCATAAGTAAGGCGGCGGCAGCACCACCCGCGTGTCCAGTTTCAACAGCACATGGATGGCGGCCATGGAAATGGTCGAAACCATCCGCTCCGAGCCGCAGCCGGGGAAATAGAACACCGTGCCGCGCGCCTCGCCATCAGGCTCGAACACCAGCACTTGATCCGGTTCGCAAGCCGGCACCACGTCGCGCAGGGTCTGGGCCGGCACGGTGGGCATGGCCGAGCGCAACAGGCGCATGGGATACGACGCATCCCGAACATCCTTGGGCTGGAACGGCTTGGCCAGCCGCGCGGCGACGCCCTGGCCGGACATCCCGATGCGCAGCACCGCCGTGCGGAAGGCTTGGTTGTAAGCGGGCGAGCGGCTGCCCAGATAGCCTAGGGTCAATTTCGTGACCATCGGCGTGCGCTTGTAGCCCCATTCGTCCAGCACCTTGCGTTCCAGCACCGACACCACGCCGGTATCGATATCCACCGGGCACGGATGGGCGCACTTGTGGCAGATGGTGCAATGGTCGGCAACTTCCTCCAGCCATTGCAGCAGTTCGAAATGGGTGGAGCGGTCGCGCTGGGCGTCGTACAGCAAGGCTTCGATGAGCGAACCCACCGCCAGATTCTTGTTGCGCGGATGGTAGAACAGCCCCTGGGCCGGATGGTACACGCAGCAATCCGGCTTGCACTTGCCGCAGCGGATGCAGCCGGACACGGCCCGCGAGAGTTCCTCGATCCGCCCGTGGCGAAGGATGCGGGCTTCCAATTCCATGAGGTTGAAGGACGGCGTGAAGATGCGGTCCAGCGCGGTGAAATCCTCCAGCTTGCCGGGGTTCATCAAGCCTTCCGGGTCCACTTCGCGGCGGTAAGCGGCGAGTTGCTCCAGCTTCTCCCGCTCCAGGTATTTGAGCTTGGTGACGCCGATGCCGTGTTCTCCCGACACCACCCCGCCCAGATCCATCACTTTCGCCATCACCCGATCCACCACCAGCCCGGCCCGGTCCAGCATGATCCGGTCGTTGGACAGCACCGGCACGTTGACATGGACGTTGCCGTCGCCGGCGTGCATGTGGGTGGCGAGCACGATGCGGCGGTCGCGGACTTCCTGGTAGGCGCGGTCCAGCGCGGCGATGATGTCCGGGTAGCCGCGCAAGAGCTTCCCGAGGTCGCGGCGCAATTGGCTCAGCACGCCGAAGCGGCGCAACTGCTCGGCATCAGCCAGGGCGGTCGCCTGCCGTGCCTGCTCGCACAGCTTCAGCGCGGCCACCGCCTTGGCGGCCGGGGAACCCGGCTCGTCGTTGGCGGTCGCTCGCAGGAAGATCGCGTGCGCCCGCTCTAGGAAGCACTGCTGGGCGTGGCGTTCCTCCTCGACATTGGTATCCTCCACGAAGCGGGCGAATTCGGCCAGGGCTTCCAGCGGGATCACCACGTCCTCGTTGAGTTTGAAGGCATTGGTGCGGCGGGCGATGGCGCCCAGCTTCTTGCGGTCGGCCCAGTAGCCCTTAGCTTCGGCGGCGTCCCTAGCCTCGAACACCTCGGTGTTGGGATAGCGCGCCACGGCGGCGCGGACGCGGGCGGCGCCACGCGCGGCCTGTTCCTCCGTGTGTCCGGCCACGTCGATCAGCAGCACGGCCTTGGGCGTCTCGGCGCGCACCGCCTTGACCCGGTAGTCGATGGCGCGGACGTATTCGTCGTCGAAATGCTCCAGCGACAACAAGGTTTCCTCGCCACCGTCGGAGAACGGAAACGCCCGCGCAATATCCAGGATAGCCCGGCTGGCTTCGTCCATGTCATCGCCGAAGAATTCCAGGCACAGGGTGCGCTTGGCTTCGTACTCGGGATAGAGGATGAATTCCGCCGAGGTGACGACCCCATCGGTGCCCTCCTTCTGCAAGCCCGGCAAGCCGCCCAGCGCCTTGTTGGTGATGTCCTTCCACAAGCCTTGCTTGCGGATTTGGTCGCCGCGCAGTTCGATAGCCCGAAGAGGTTGGCCCGCCTCGTCCTCGACCTCGAAGCGCACGGTGTCCTCTGGCAGGATTTTGCGCAGCGGATGGCCGACGCGACGGATAGTCCAGCGCTGGCCGTTGGGCATGGCCATGCGCCAGGCAATCAGGTTGTCGATGCAGGTGCCCCAGCGCACCGCCAGCTTGCCGCCGGCGTTCTCGGCGATGTTGCCGCCGATGGTGCAAGCCCAGGAACTGGTAGGATCGGTGGCGAACACCAGGCCGCGCTCGCGGGCGAATTCCATGGCCTTCTCGGTGACCACCCCGGCTTCCACCTCAATGACCGAGGCGCGGATGGCCTCGCCCGAATCCAGCCGGAAATCGCGCTCGACGATGCCGCGGATGCGGTTGAGCTTCTCGCTATTGATCATCACGCAGCCGGGGCGCAAGGGCACCGCGCCGCCGGTAAGGCCGGTCCCCGCTCCGCGCGGGATGGCTTTCAAGCCCAGCCGGGCAATGGCCCGCAGCAAGGGCGCGACTTGCTCCTCCCGCTCCGGCGTGACCACCGCCGCCGGCAGGTGCAAGCGCCAATCGGTGGCGTCGGTGGCGTGGGACACCAGGCTGAACGGATCGAACGCCACATTGTTGCCGCCCACCACGGCTCCCAGCGCCCGCTGGATGCGGCGGCGCGAACGGGGCGCCTCGCGAACCTCCTTGCGGAATTCGGCCAGCAGTTCGCGGGAAGCGGCCAGCACATTCAACACATCCGCTTCTCCGCCCGCGTTGCGCTCGATGATGCCCAGCGCCTGCTCGGCATGCCCGGCCATGCGCTCGCGGCGCTCGGCGGAATCCAGCAATTCCTGGAACAGGTAGGGGTTGCGGCGATGAATCAGGATTTCCCCGAAGAAGCGCATCAGCAAGCGGGCGGAACGGCCGGTCACGCGGCGGTTGCGCAATTCCTCCAGGGTGGCGATGACTTCCGGAGCCAGTAGCAAGGACATGGCTTGGCGGTCGTCGGCGGAGGTGTAGTTGAAGGGGATTTCGCGGATCGCGGATTCGGGATTCGGCGCCGGATGGGCCGGGCTGGATTGGAATATGGCTGCCATCGCTAAGAGACCTTGTCGTTATGCCGCGCGGAAAGGGAACGATAGCCGGGCGTATTGGTCGCGGCGGATGGAAAAGCCCGGCGTTCCCGGATCGCTCTAAGTATCGGCCTTGGCGGGCCGAGATGGGAGCAACAATGAGTTTCGATTGAAGGGAAAGCAGTGAATTTCAGCCCGATATGGCGGAGGAGCGGCTCGCGGGCACGACGATTCAACCGCCCAGTGCCATGGCTAGGGGCTGGGTACTATCTCCAAATCGGCGACGACGCAGCTAACCCGATAGGCATTCTTGCTGGCGAAACCGATCGGCAAGGCGAAATAGTCCCGGCTCTTGCCGGGTTCGATGGGATCGGCCAGCACGGTCTTGGCCGCTTCCAGGAATCCCATCTTCCGTGCGTACTGCGAACAAACGATTTCGATGCCACGCACCTGGAATTTGCTGGAATTGTCTATTCGCAAATCGTATCGCACCTCGGTTCCGCCCGAAGCGAGCTTCCATTTGAGATTCTTGATCTTGATGCCGCGCATGGCTTCGCGCTTCGCGCGCGGATCCACGGGAGGCGGAGGTTCCGGAGCGGTGGTTGGCGGTATGGATTGCTCCTCGGCGGGTTTACCCGTGGCCGGCTGCTCCCGAACCTCGGACGTAGACACGGAAGTCATGGACGCGGCCTGCTGTTCCATGAGGGCCGATTCGGGACCGGTCCTACCGGCGGCCGACGGAGACGCCGGAATGGGTGCCGGAGCTTCCGCGGGCTTCTCTTCCGTGCCGGCCGAGAATTGGACTCCCTTCAAGCCCGGAATAGATTCGATCCAGGAGAGATAAGCTCCCGAACGCCATACGCCCCATGCCGTCCCGAGCCCTAGAAGCAAAATCACGGCCCATCGCAAGAATCTCCCTGTGGACCGTGGCTCGGAAAGCAGCCCGGTTCGTTCGAGAGGATTGTCGAAATCTCCGGTAGTGGTCTCGGAAGCGTTTTCCTCGGGGAGCGGTATCCGTGAAATGGGTGGGAAATCTTGTATTCCTCCGAGTTGCGCCTCGGAACCTGGATTCAACCCGATAAAACTATCGTTAAGGCTGTTGCCGGCTTGGTAAGTTATATCCTCGCGGCCTGCCCCGCCGAGTAGCGAAAAGTCGCTGGGCAAAGCATCGCGAAAAGACAGGCAGGCATCGCCGATATGCCTTAAAACTTCCTGAGCGAAAGTCTTATATAGCGCTAGCCTTACCCGGGCATGAATGGGAACGTCGATGTGCTTGAGAACCACCGCGAAGGCCGCGAATAAACAGGCGGGGCTCCAAGGGGGACGGCAATCCTCGACCGGTTGGCCTATCAGTTTCGCGTAAGCCTTGGTGACCGCCAGAATGATGCTGCCTCGCTGGGTATCGATCCCTCGTATCGATTTCGCCACGAATTCCCGAACCGCGGCGTCTTCCTCGGCTCCGGAAGGCTGGTCGAGCCGGCTGGATGGCTCGGCTTGGAGAATCGGGGCGGTGTCCGCGTCGGAAATCGGAGACTGTTCGAGCATCGCTTGGAAAGCGCGCAGCAATTCTTGCTCGAAAATTTCCGAAAGCTCGGGCGTCCGCACGATGATGTCTTGCAAGACATCGGTAAGATGCGCCCGTAGCGTTGGATCGAAGCCCTCGCCCAAGGCCGTGACATATACGGCATAGGCCCCGGTCAACATTTGCTGGAAGTGCTCGCGCATCTCGCGAATGTAAGTCGCTCGGTAAAGTCCGGCCAACTCCACCGCGGGCGTGATGGGATCGGAGGGTATATCAATCAATTTCAAATTTGTCGCCATGGAGTTTCCATAACTTATACAATTCAGCGCGGGGCACGGAGCCTAGAAATATCCAGACAAAAAACGAATACATCCGGGGCATCGGTTATTCTTCGGGATATTCCGGTAACAATAAACCTAACCGCCACCGGGGCAAGAGCGTCGCCCAAAAAACAAGCCAGGCTCCATATACCCGGAGCCCACGGCAAGCCACTGATGGGGCTCAACCCCTAGTTGGGTGGGTCCACGCTGGGGCCGGTGGTTATTTCGCTGTTCAGAATAAAGTGTAGGTTAAAATCGAGCCCATTCCCTCTCGCGGATCACGGAAGCCGGGGATTCGCAAACAGCCGTGGTTCATTACTTCTTAAGTTTTTCCATATGCAAGACTCGTCGCGCCATGAATTACGATAACGACATTCCCGAAACAGCGAACATAGACGGCGCAAGCCCACCAGCTCGCGGCCGAATACGCAGCTATACCCTGCGCCAAGGGCGGCTCACCGAGGCCCAACGCAAGGCCCTGGATACCCTTTGGCCCATTTATGGCCTCGAAGCCGATCGCCCCTTCGATGCCCAATCCGTGTTTGGCCGCGAGGCGCCCCTCATTGTCGAAATCGGTTTCGGCAACGGCGAAAGTTTGGCTCAGACCGCATCCGCGAATCCGGATCGGGATTTTTTGGGCATTGAGGTGCATCGCCCCGGCATAGGCCATCTGCTGTTAAGGTTGAAGGAGGGCGAGATTTCCAATGTGCGCGTCTATTGCGCGGATGCTGTCGAAATTCTTTCGACTAACATTCCCGACCATGGCCTGGCGGGCATCAATTTGTTCTTCCCCGACCCCTGGCCCAAGCAACGCCATCACAAACGCCGCCTCGTCAACCCGGAATTTATCCGCCTCGCGGCAAGGAAACTAACACAGGGGGGTATTTTTCACGCGGCAACGGATTGGGAGGATTACGCCCAGCAAATGCTGGATGTATTGCTGAACTGCGCCGAGATGAGGAATACGCGGACGGAAAACAGTTTTTCCTCGCGCCCCGCCGACCGGCCTCGGACCAAATTCGAATCCCGGGGCGAACGGCTGGGGCATGGGGTTTGGGATCTGATTTTCGCTCGGCGATGACGCCAGGCAATCAGTTCGCCATGGCGCGGACTTGGCGGTAATCCTCCGGATTGGCGGGATTCCCGCCAGCTTCGCCGCTATCCAACTGAAGAACACGGCGAATCGCGCTGAGTTCGGAATGTTGCTGGCGCAACTGCGCCAAGGACTTCGCCAGCGACGCGATTTCCCCATCCAGGGAAGCGCCGGTTTCATTGACCTTACGCAGCACTTCCAGGCGGCTTTCGATCAAGCGCTTATGGTCCTTGATCTGATGGACCAAGGGCACCAAGGCCATGGTGGTCCAGCCGATGGCGTCCTTGTGGGCTTGCTCGAATAATTCGCGCGCCCTGGCAATGGTGGTCGTATAGAGCTTCACGACCACCGTGCTTTGTTCCATCAAGGTCGAGGATGCGCTGCCCCGGAAAGCCTCGCCCTCCTCGAATACCTGCTCTAGTTCGGCCTGATATTGCTTGAGGGAAAGCAGCGGCGGCTTGAGTTCCGCCACACCGTGTTCTTCCTGGAACTTGGCATAGATACCCTTCACCAGTTTGCGTGTCTCCTCGCATACCGACACCGAGTTCATTAGCACCGAGCGCAATTCGTCGAGCACCAATTTCATGGCCGCCTTCATGCCGACGGTGGTCAGGCTTCCCGCCATCTGCTTGCGGGTGCGCTTGACGATTTCCTCGATTTTCTCGGGAGCGAGAGAATCAACCAGCAGCTTGGCCTGCACCGCGAATACTCGGCGGCTGGCCTGAAATTGATCCACTCCAACCAGATAACCGCTTTGTTGCTCGCGGGTTTCCACCATCAACTGCGACATCTTGGTTTTATTGTTCACATCGATCTGCCGCAGATCGTTGATCTGCCGCTCGGCATCGAGCACCTGGGCATCTAGGGCGCTCGCGGACTCCCCGACGAGATGCCCCACCCCTTGCGCGACGGAAGCCAGCAATAGATTCTGGCGATCCTTCACGACGCTTTCCGCCAGATAATCCTCGAAGCTCTTGAGCCGGCTTTTCTCCAGCAAATTCGGATCGCCCTTGACCTTGGCCAATAGCGCCTGCTTCGCCGACATCGGGAAAATGACCCGTCCGTCCACTTCCAGGATTTTCGATACGGATTCGGTTTGGGAACGAATGGACTTCTCTATGGTTTCCTCGCCCTGCAGATCGCCCCACATGGAATCGATCTTGTTCAAGACCACGGCTAAACCGCCCCGCTTGTGACCATGCCGGGAACCGCGCACATGATTGCGCCACATGTCGAGGTCGCTCTTGGTCACGCCGGTGTCCGCCGCCAGCACGAAAATGACGGCCTGCGCCTTCGGCAACATTTGCAGGGTAAGTTCGGGCTCCGCGCCCAGCGCGTTAAGCCCGGGGGTATCGAGGATCGTCAGCCCCTCCTTCAGCAGATGATGAGGGAAGCTTATCAGCGCGTGCCGCCAGCAGGGCACTTCCACGGTATCGGGTTCGTCCCCGTGGGGGATATGCACATCCTCGGAATAGAGTCCGAGCCGCTTGGCCTCGGCGATGCTCACATGCTTGGTGGCTGCCAGTTCCTGGAACGCCTCCTGCATTTGCACCGGCGAATCGCAATCTAGATCGATTTGCATCCAACTGCGCGGATGCTGTTTGTATTCGCTTAAGGGAATATCACTCAGGCGGCTCTCGATCGCCAACAGGCGGATATAGCTCCCAGCCTGGGCGTCGTAAAATATCTCGGTAGGACACATGGTGGTCCGCCCCGGCGAGGAAGGCAGTAGACGCACCCCGGTATCCGAAAAAAACAGGGCGTTGATCAGTTCGGTCTTGCCCCTGGAAAATTCGGCGGCGAACGCCAGTACGATACGGTCGCTCCGCAAGCCCTCGAGCATGCTCGAAATGGCTTCATTGACGCCATCGCTATTGAGTTGGTATCGGTCCAGCCAGGCTCGATAGTGTTCGACGGCGCGGCTCAACTGCTCGCGCCATTGGCCGTACCCTCGCAGTTTATCTTTAAATTGAATGGTACTCATCTCCGGCTCTCGATCCTATCGCCCGCGGACGGTTGCAACTTAGGGCAAGTCCGAGAAAATTGTAGACTAAATCCGAATTCAGTCCATTTTTCCCGGTTCCGAAATAAATCCGGGCATACGTTTTGGTGACCGAATCTTGAAGCGCTTGTCCCGTCCGCTCTCGCCAGCCAACAACACCACGTCCCGCTTGGAGACGTCGAAAGTCTCCGCGAGGTAATCGATCAAGCGCTGATTGGCCTTGCCATCCACGGGGGGCGCCGCCACGCGTATCTTCAGGCGATTGCCGAAAAATCCGGTGATTTCGCTTTTCGCGGCACGTGGTTGAACATGCACATCCAATATCAAATCCACGCCTTGCCAAGCAAATCCACCGTCCATTCAACTTAACATCACCATCAAATGCTGTAGAGGCGGCATTACTAACATTTTAGCCAATTGTATCCCAATGAGTGGGATTAGAGGCGAAAGATCGATTCCGCCGATAGGCGGAAGCACCCCACGAGCCGCCCGCAACAAAGGCTCGGTTAGGCTATATAACAAAGCGGTGGCGGGATTGTAGACCCCAGACCCCACCCAGCTAAGCACGGCGCGGATAATGATGGCGAAGAAATACAGGTTAAAAATCAAATCCAATAATTGAGCAAAGGTCCAGATCAACAGCGCCGGAACCGTTATGCTCACGTCCTTCAGCAAAAAAATGAGATAGCCCCCAAGCATTTGCAAGCCCGCCATCAACACCAGCGAGGCGGTATCGATGCGTCCGATGGAAGGAATGAAACGCCGCAGCAACCTAAGGGGGGGATGGGTGATCTTGATCAGGAACTGCGAGATCGGATTGTAATAATCAGCTTCAACCCACTGAAACAAGAATCGCAACAATAGCGCGAAAACATATAGGCTGAATAGGGTATCGATGAGAAAAACCGCCGGGGCGGCCAGATAATCCGAGGACATCGTCTAGCCTCCCAGCTGCCGGGAGAGTTCGGCGGCCCGTTCGCCGGCCGCCCTCATGGCCTTTTCGACTAGCTCGTGCAAACCGCCGCTCTCGAAGGTCTGGATGGCCCGTTCGGTGGTTCCGCCCGGCGAGGTGACCCGTTTCCGGAGCTCGGCCGGGGGTTCCTCCGATTCGATGGCGATGCGGGCCGCGCCCAGGGCGGTTTGCTGAGTGAGCAGGCGCGCCGTGGCCTGATCCAACCCCAATTCGATGGCCGCCGACTCCATGGCTTCCATGACCAGGAAGAAATACGCGGGTCCACTGCCGGACAAGGCCGTAACGGCATCCAGAAGCTCTTCCCTGTCCACCCACACGGCCAACCCCACCGAGCGCATGATGGCCTCGGCCTGGTTTCTTTGCTCACGAGTGGTCCGCTCGTTGCCGTGCAAGGCAGTGGCTCCGGTTTTCACCAGCGCCGGGGTATTGGGCATGCAGCGCACGATGGCCGCGCCACCGCCCAGCCAGCGTTCGAGCGCCGCCTCCGCGATGCCGGCCGCGATGCTGACCACCAGGGGTCCGCACCGCCTTACGGTGTCGGCGAGTTCCACGGCCACCGACCCCAGGATTTGCGGTTTCACCGCCAGCACGATGATCTGGGCGCGCTCGGCGACGATTTTGTTGTCCTGGGTGGTGTGGATGCCGAAACGGTTATCCAAATCCTTGAGCCTTTGCCCATCGACATCCGATACCCAAATGTTGCCGGGCGCGAAGCCATCCGAAATCAATCCGCCGATCAGGCTGCTCGCCATGTTTCCGGCACCGATAAAACCTAAGGTTTGTTGTTTCATTATCACTCGTCTCTGAACTCACTACTGGCTATTCTACCGCGGGCCGGGGATTCCCGGTGAACGCGGACTCCCGGCGGGTCTGGAACCGAACAAGGCGGTGCCGACACGCACCAGGGTGGCCCCTTCCGACACGGCGGCCTCCAAGTCCTCGGACATACCCATCGACAAAGTGTCCAAGCCATGGCCCGCCAAGCCCTCGAAAGCCCGCCGCACGGCGCGGAACGCGGCCCGTTGCGCCTCGGTGTCGGCGGTGGGGGCGGGAATCGCCATCAGCCCCCTGAGGCGTAGCCGCGGCAGTTCGGCGACCGCCGCGGCCAAGGCCGGCAGTTCCGCCGGAGACACCCCCGATTTGCTGGCTTCGCTGCTGACGTTCAGTTGCAGGCATACGTTCAGCGGCGGCAATCCGGCGGGACGCTGCTCGCTCAGGCGCTCGGCTATCTTGAGCCGGTCCACCCCATGCACCCAAGCGAAACGCGCGGCGATGGGCCTGGTTTTGTTGGATTGCAGGGGACCGATGAAATGCCAGCAGATATCGAAATGGGCCAACCGATCCTGCTTGGCGAGAGCCTCTTGCAAATAATTCTCGCCGAACTCCCTCTGGCCTAGCCGATAAGCGGCGATCAGGGCCGCCGGAGGATGGGTCTTGCTCACGGCGACCAGCCTCACCGATCCTTCCGGCCGTCCGGCGGCGCGTTCGGCCTGGCGTATCCGCCGCCTAAGGGTTTCCAGTTTTTCCGCGATCGAAGTCGTCATATCGACGCTAGTGTTTGGCTATACTTGAAAAATACCCAAGGTTATCCGCTAACCCGCCGCTTCACAACCATACCGAGCTACTCACTAGCCACTGGAAAACCCATGGATATCGCCGAACTGCTCGCCTTTTCCGTCAAGAACAACGCCTCCGACCTGCACCTGTCGTCGGGCCTCCCCCCGATGATACGCGTGGACGGAGACATCCGCCGCATCAACGTCCCGGCGCTCGAACACAAGGAGGTGCACGCGCTGGTCTACGACATCATTAACGACAAGCAGAGGCGCGATTACGAGGAATTCCTGGAGTGCGACTTCTCGTTCGAGTTGCCGGGCGTCGCGCGTTTCCGCGTC
>SXGT01655834.1_pt1 | contig 11636 bp, 8 predicted proteins | sample 3176221 | NCBI WGS metagenome assembly SXGT01 (sample SAMN11356862, study PRJNA531348) | freshwater metagenome | isolation source: freshwater sample F1-120 | place: China: Fuxian Lake, Yuxi | collected 2017-12-25
GGAAATATCAAGTAACTTGGTCGGGACTACATGCCGTTTTGAACTCGACATACTCCAAATTCCCGGGAAAAACATCAATCAGGGTCCCAAAAAAGACCAAAAAATCGTAAAAAATCACTCCAACTGCGTAACTTGGGTTAAGGCTTGGAAATTCGTGGCCTTTGGTTCATCCTTGGAATCGACCCAAGCTTGACCTGACCCGTACCCGACCCGGTATGGACCCGGTATGGACCCAGTATGGTCCCGACAACAATCCGACCGCGCCGTGTTTCCAATAGGGTCCTACCCGTACCCGACCCGGACCCGACCCGGACCCGACCCGGACCTTACCCGGACCCGACCCGGACCTTACCCGGTATGGACCGCGTTTGGACCCGGTATGGTCCCGACAACAATCCGACCGCACCGTGCTTCCAATAGGGTCCTACCCGTACCCGACCCCGACCTTACCCGGTATGTACCGCGTTTGGACCCGGTATGGTCCCGACACTCAACCGGCCGCACCGTGCTTCCAATAAGGTCCTACCCGCACCCGACCCGGACCTTACCCAGTCTGGACCCAACCCATAAAACGACCGATCCTTTTACCCAGCGGGGCTATTTCTCCTCTCGTGATTATCCAATGGCAATGGTTTTGCGGATGTTCAGCTCCAGGGTCAAATGGGATAAGGTCGACCAGCCCCTAAGGAAACCGGAAAGATTGAAACCAAACAGCTGAATCGAAAGAAGGTAGCAAATTCAGCTGAGCTCGTTGTCCAGGGAAACAAAAAGAACAATTTTTCATGGATGGCCCGAGTGCCTTAAATACCATTCTTGGGTTGATCAAGGCAAGATGGGGTTTGGGTCCTAATGCCCGTTAAAGAAGGAAATCCTCCTACTGATAGGAGAAAAGTAGGCAAGAAAAGGGACTTCAAGGTAAAAAGTAACATTGCGCCATTTTAGTAGAAGTGTTGTGCTGGTTTGAGTAAAAAGTAACTTTGTCGAGGACGCGTAAGAGGTTAAAAAGTAACATTGCGCCATTTTTTCTAAAAAAGCCATTGAATCAATTTAACTTTTGTAATACTCATTAGGTGGGTAAGATTTTTCAAAACAATGGTTTTATAACATTCGAACACCGGAGGCGACTCAAAGTTTGGTTTGGTTTGATTTGGGATAAGCTGGGCCAGGGAAATTAGCAATCCCACAAATCAGTTCCGGACAGAATATTGAAATGGAAGTGACATATTTATGCCAAGGTGGTTCGAATGCAATAGAGTAGTTGTCTAATTTTGAAAGGGATAAGTCAATGAAAGTTAAAGGAAAAATAAACGCTCAATTAATTTTATTTGGAATTGGTTTTGTATTTTTAAATGTGATTGGGTGCGGAAGCAAAGATGAACAAACAGTAGCAGAACTTCGTAAACAAACGCTGCTACTTGAGGCTCAAGAAGCCAGGCTAAAAGAGCAGGATGCTCGTCAAAAACGAGAAGTAATGATTAAAGAATATTCTCGAAAAGCTGCACAAAAAGTTGATAAATTATATCACCTTGGAGGTCCATTAAATGTTAAATATGTATCAAAATTTGATATGCTTTACGACGAAATATTTAAACTTATGATTATTGAGACAAATAGTGTTGAAGATTCGAGCGAAGCCAATGATGTCCTAATAAAAACTATGAATGATTGGGTCGCTAGAAAGGAAAAAATACGCTGAACAAAGGACGGAAGTGAAACGGTATATGGTTGGGTGGGGAATACCGGAAATATCCTTTTAAGGTGGCTCCCTTTCCAAATGGAATCCTTATACTTTCAATCTAATTGCCAAGACAAGGAAGAGTTGGGGAGGGGTTGCTTGGGCCGATCCAAAAATGGCATGGCGGCCAAAGTGGGTAAAATCCTCCACCCACTTATATAGGTTGCCTAAGGATCACTTGGCAGCCAACTTCCTATTGTGGCCTCATGGCAATCTGGTATGATGAAACCAAAGAGGAGGTAGGCAATGTTAACACGATGCGGTTTTTTTAACCGGGCGATTCCGGTGGTTTTGATTGGTTTGGGCTTATTTGGATGTGGGGAATCGTTTAACCCCACCGATCCGAATTTCAAAGGGTTTGTCATCCTTGTGGACGGGATGTCCTGAATGGGTTGCGGCCCCAAAGTGCAGTCTGCACTAAAGACCGTGGAATGGATCGACGCCGATTCCGTTCAATGTGATCGCAGTAGCCAATCCGCCCGATTCATGGTGAAAGACAAATCCAAATTCAGTCTGGATGCCCTGAAGAAAATTGTGGCCGAAAAAGCAGGACCCAAATATCAGGTGTCCAAAGTCCTCAAAGACCAGCAAGGCTAACACGGGTTACGCCGTTGGAAAGATAAAAACAGCCCCTATTTTGTGTTTCTCATGGCACCACCGACCTGGACCACTTTACCACCCCGTCAGGCTTCGCCTGCCACCCCTCCAAAGAGGGGAATTCAATTACAGAGGATTTCCCCGGGAAATGTTCAAATTACCCTGCCAACGCCGGGACTACAAGTCCGCTCTATGGGTGAGCCCTTATTCCCCTCTTTTTGAGGGGAATTCAAGAACAGGTAGGGGAATTCAATAACAGGGGATTTTCCGGGGAAAAGTCAAATTAGCCTGCAAAAGGCGAAACTACAAATCCCCTCCCGGGATTAGTGCTTATTCCCCTCTGTGGAGGGGTGCCCGTCAGGGCGTGGTGGTTCTTCAAGTGGGCCACCTGTCCTTCAAATGTTGTGTTTCTTTAGGAACCACTGTTCTGAACCCCCTTACCACCCCGTCAGGCTTCGCCTGCCACCCCTCCATAGAGGGGAATTCAAGAACACCGGATTTCCCTGGGGAATTCAAGAACAGGTAGGGGAATTCAATAACAGGGGATTTTCCGGAGAAAAGTCAAATCATCCTGCATTAGTCGATAACCGGGAGGGGAATTCCTTAACAGGGAGTGAAATTAACCCTGGTTAGGCAATTGGAACCATGTAAACAGGGGATTTTCCGGGGAAAAGTCAAATCCAATCCAATACCCCTTGGGTGGATTCCCTTGGGGTTTTGCTGTTGGGATGAATGGTTACTTGATGATTTGCAGTTCAGACCCCGATGAAGTAACGGCAAATTCGCGGACCCCTTTGGTGGATTTCCCGGTAATTTTTAACGCAGGTTTGCCCTCCGCCGCCTTGGCCCCAACCGTAACCGTCAAGGTGGCGTCCGCTTTCCCTGCGGGAATGGTGGCGGTGGTCCCGGTCACTTCTTTCGGTGGGCCCTCCAAGGCCAAATTTACCGGACCATCAAAGCCTTTGTCCCGTTTGAGGGTGACCTTCACCGTTGCTTTTTGACCCAATTTGGTGGTTTTTTCCACGATTTGGGTTTCCAAGGTAAAGGGAGGTTTTTCCAGAACCGCCAAGGCGGCTTTGGAATCAAAATGACTCGGGAGGATGGGCAGGCCGGATAGTGCGGTTGAAATGAGTTTCTCGACTTGGAACGAGCTGGCGGTGTCCCCTTCCACACCCAAAAGGATTTCCACCGGCCCCATGGGTTGGGTGGCGGGGGCCTTGAGGACGAGGGTACCGGCCGGGTCCGTCGGTTTTGCGGGTTTCCCTTTTTCCACCAAAAGGCTTCCCTGGAAACCGGCGGGTTGGCGCACCACCACCTTGAAAGGTCCATCAAAATTCTTTTTTTGCACCATGACCGGAATGCTGACTTCCCCCGCCTGATTGACGGCAAACCGATCTGCCTGGAGGGTTAGGACAATTTCTGGTTTGGAGGGTCCTAATACGATCCGGTAGACTTCGGAGGAACCGCCCCAGAGGTGGAGGTGTTCCACCGCCAGGATGAACTCCCCGTCCGTGCCTGGGTTGAATTCAAGGATGGGGGTTGCTGCCGGGTTTCCCTTTTGGACCTTTGCACCCTTGGCGTCGAGGATTTCCAGGTAGAGTTCTGTCGGGGAGAAAGGGCCTGCCTTGGTGCCATCAATGACAATTTTTTGGCCTTTTTTGCCGGAAAACTTGTAATAATCCCGCTCCCCCCGTTTATTGAGCCTGCCACTTACCGCACAGGGAACGGTGAGAGGGGTTGCCTTGGCAGGTGTGTTGTTGTCGGTCGATTCGACCAACTCGGTGAGGTTTGAAACCGGAAGTTCCACCCCCATTCCCAGGTCCCCTCCGGCGGCAAATTTTGGATAAAGGGTGAGGGTGGACCCAGCCGTGGCTTTGGCAGCGTCTACCGTGGATGGGGCGGTTGCCTCCACAGCAGGTCCGGCAAAGGCAAAGGACCCTGTTTTTCCTGCCCGGATGGCCAAGGGAAAGGGGGTGGTGGCCATGGGGAAATTACCCACCCGAAGGCGGAAATGAAAATCCGCCTCACCTCGCCAACTGACATCCCGCACCAGCACAAAGTGGACGCCATCTTCCTTGGCGGTGTAGCGAACCCTTGCATCGGTCAGGATTCCTGGTGAGTCGTTGCTATAACCGCCCTGGGTTTCCCGACCTCTGGGATCACAAATGACAATCTGGGGATCGAGGTTGCTTCCGAGCCTTCGGCCCAGAATTTCAAAGGACAGGATTTGTCCTTTTTTGGCGGCGAATTTGTACCAGCGGGTGATTTCACCATCGATTTTTCCGTTGATCACGCATGGAGGCCTGATTTCCATGGCTAAAGGGCGGGATGTGTTATTTCCCGATTCGGTCATTTCGGGCAGGGTGTCCAGAGCGATGACTCTTGGATTGGAAATACCTCGGGTGGTGCAAACGCGAAGGGTTTGGAATCCTGGCCCAAGGTTGGGTCCTGGTTCCACCAAAACCTTTAGTTCCGTTGCCTCGGTTTTTTTGTCCGGGATCAGGGTAAATTTTCCGGGGAAGGAGGCCAGGATCCCGTTGGCTTCCTGGAGGTTTGTGCCCTTAATGGTGATTTCGGTTGGTTTTGCCAACCCGATACCAGAGGGAAACAGCGGCTTGATTTCGGGGTTTTGGGCGAAAATCCCGGAGACCTGAAACCATGCAAAAAGGGTTAAAAGCGTTGATTTGAGGCTCATGGTGGAACTCCGGAAGGAACTCAGGGAAAGCAGGCCACGGGAGGGGATCCGTGGTGAAAAAGGGTTACCAGACACTTGTTAGTATAGTCAAAACCACGGATTCAAAACAAATCCGTGGCGGGCTTAAGGGGAGGGCGCTTTTCTATTTGTTTCCTGCGGTGAGGCGTTTTTCTATTCCGTCAAAGTCAAAGTTTTTGGGCAGGTCAAAGTCCTGGTTTTTCTTCAGCTCCTCCAAAGTCGGCCGGGCGGAATCAATCCCATCTTTTGGGACAGGTTCTTTGCAGAGCCAAACCAAGGCATTCAGGACCATCTTGCGATTGCTGTCCACGCCCCAGTTCCAATGAAAGTGTCCGCCCGTGTAACCAAATCCCCGGCCTCCGTCCGGGCGTTCCCTGACCCAAGCCAGGACCTGGGATTCTCCTTTGGCTACGGACTCCCGGACAAAAGGGTTACCGCTGTGGGGGCCATCCGGTCTGTTGAGGGTTTCTTTGGGGGGGAAACTGCTCAGAATACTGGTAACGCCGTCCTTTTTTTCCCGAAAGCGCATATGGTAGTACCATTCGTCATAGGTTCGCACTTCCCCCACGCCATGGGTGACCGGGTGGTTTTTTGCCAATTCGGAACGCACTAAAGTCCATGTGGGATTGACGGACCAGTTGGCTTCGAAAAAACCGCCGATCCAATCGAGGAAGGCATCGCCCCCTGGTCCTTTGGTTACCTCCACGCCATAGTGCATCATGCCGATCCCTACGCCTTTTTTGGCCAAGGCATCCAGTTCCTTCAGGTGGGGAAGGAAGGGATGGCCGCCACCGCCATCGGAATAAATCACAATTGCACTGGCACCGTCCAAAACCTTGGAATCTTTGGGCCAGCCATCCAGGACCACCACCGTCTCAATATTGGGTGTTGCTTTGTCGAGACAGTCCTTGAGGAGAAGGCAGCCGGCTTTAAAGGCGTGTTGGCCGTAGGCATGGCTCTTTCGCCCTGCAATGAGGACCAATTTCTTTTTTGTGCCCTCGGCGGCTTGAATGGAGGGGGCAATCGTGGCAAAAAAGGCAAACAAACCCAGCATTAAACAAGCCCTATTGAGTCGATTCCACATGCTATTCGTTCTCCAGGTATTGAGCGGTAATCCGGTGCTTTGGGAAGGAAGGGGCGACACCCGGAATGGGTTTGGCTATCAATAGAGTATCCAATATTGTGCCTTAAGCCAAGCGTCCCAGGCAAATAGGAATGGTGTTCCCTCCCACAGGACTCAAATCATGCTTCGCCATACTTTGCCAAGTTCCCGGTTGATCTGTCTTTTTTTAGGGGTTGCATTCCTTGGAATGGCCACGGTCCGGGCCGCCGAGGTCCGGATGCCTGCAAATCCATCCGTTTCGCCCGATGGTACCAAGGTGGCCTTTGATTGGAACGGAGACATTTGGATCGTATCCACGGCGGGGGGCAAAGCCACCCGGCTTACATCGCATGCCTCCAAGGACAGGGAGCCCAAATTCTCGCCGGATGGTAAAACATTAGCCTTTGTAAGCGATCGGGAAGGAGGAACCAACCAACTCTTTGTCATGGATTCCGCTGGGGGGCCGGTTCGCCAAATCACGCATCATACGGCCGGTTTCATCCTTCAAGGGTGGGCCCCTGACGGAAAAGCATTGCTTGCGACAAGCATGCGGGACCATGCCTGGCGGCATGCCAACCGGTTTTTCCTGGTGAGTATTCTGGGGGAAGCATCGGAAACGCTTCTCTTCGATGATCAGGGTCAGCAGGGATCGTTGTCCCCCACGGGTCAGCTTCTTTATTGCCGGGAGGGGACGCAATGGTGGCGGAAAGGGTATCATGGTTCGCAGGCAAGCCAGATTTGGTTGCGGGAAAAGGATGGGGCACAAAAAAGGCTTTTGGATCCGGCACCATTGGTGCCCGGAACAAAAATCAGCCACAGTCAGGAACGAGGGGCTCTTTGGCCGCAATGGATTGGTTCTTCAACCAATTATCTTTATGTAGGTGCCCAGGATGGGTCATTCAATTTGTGGGAACAGGATTTGGCAAATCAGACCCATTTCAAGGTCACCGATTTCAAGGATGATTTGGTCCTATATCCGTCGACTAGTGGGGATGGATCGACGATTGTTTTTCGCCGGTTGTTTGATTTTTATGTGATCAAGCGAACCGGGGCGGGAAAATATACGGAACCAACCCTGATAAAGATCGATATTAGCCAGGATCAGGAGCCTGTTAAAACCGAGCAAAAAAGCCTCTCCCAAGCTTCGGCTGTGGATTTTACCCCGGATGGGCTGGAAATGGTTTTTGTGGCGGGAGGGGACCTTTGGGTTATGGACACCGAACTCAAGGAACCGGTAGCCATCACCCAAACCGCCGGAGAGGAGAGGGAACCAACCTTTTCGCCGGATGGGGAATCGATCCTTTTTGTGGGGGACCGGAATGGGGTTACGGAGATCTTCCAGGCCAAAAAGGGTAACCCAAAGGAGTATTGGTGGCGACAAAAATCGTTTGACCTTTCGCCCTTGACCAAGGATGGCGAAATGAAATCCGCCCTTTCCTTTAGTCCGGACGGGGCGCACCTTGCTTTTCAGCGTGGGAGGGGCAATCTGGTGGTGGCCAAGTGGGACCCCAAAACGGGTTTAGGGGCGGAAACCACGGTGGTCCGGTCCTTCAGCAAGGTGGATTATGATTGGTCCCCGGACGGCAAATGGATGACTTATGCCAAAGAGGATGATTCCTTCAATCGGGATGTTTTTGTTGCACCAATCGATGGCTCAAGGCCTCCGTTTAATCTTTCCAGGCACCCTCGCAATGATTTCAACCCGGTCTGGTCCCCCAATGGCAAGATGATTGCGTTCCTTGGCCAGCGGGATAAAGAGGAAGTGGACATCAAATATGTCTATCTGGCCACGGAGGACCATGAAAAAAATGCGCGGGAGAGGCAAATCGAAAAGGCCATGGAAAAAATGAAGGGGAGGCGCCCGGTGGGCGGGGGAGCACCCAAAACCGGGCCATCCACCGGAAGTGAAAAAGGAAATCCAGCCGGGCCAGTCCGTCCTCCGATGGGAACAACCCCAACCAAGCCGGTCGTCAGGATTGATTTTGACCGGTTGGAACAGCGGATCAAGGTCATTGCCAACCCTGATGTAAGGGAATCGCAGCTTTTTTGGTCGCCTGATTCCCAAAAACTTGGATTTGTTGCCACGGGTGTTTTCACCGTGGAATTTCCGGAAGAGCTCAAACCCAAGCAGGTCAATAGTGGATCCGGAACGAATCCGCGGTGGCTAAAATCGGGTTCCGTGGTGTGGCTTTCGGGGGGAACGCCTGCCAGTTTTAATCCCTCGGGTGGGGGGACTAGCGCACCGGCAACGGCTGCACCCACCCCGGGTGGCCGTACCCCAAGGGGAGCCCCACCGTCCGCTCCTTCCGGGGCTACGCCTGCGGATTCGGGGGGAACCCCCTACCGGTTCACCGCATTGCAAACGGTGCATAACCCAAGCAAGCAGGGGGAGGTATTTGATCAATGTTGGCGGGTCATGCGGGACAATTGGTACGATGAAAAACTGAATAACCGGGACTGGAATGCGATTCGGGCCAAGTATTTGCCTCTGGCCCTTTCCGCACCCGATTGGGAGGCAGTAGGTCAGGCGGTCAACATGATGCTCGGGGAACTCAATGGTTCCCATTTGGGTTTCTCCCTCACCGGGGGTGGCCCTCCGGCGAGGCGGGGGACCGCACCTGTTGAGGATCCCCAAGGTACGGCGTGGCGTCCTTCCACACCCCACCTTGGTTTGCGCTTTGATCCTTCGTTTCAGGGCCCGGGGTATTTGGTGAAGGATGTGATTGCTGGTTCCCCTGCAGACAAGGGGGTTGGCAAAATCCTTCCCGGAGAAACGGTGATTTCCATGGATGGGAAAGCCCTGTTAAAAGGGATGGATTTTGCGAAACACTTTAATGGTCCCCAAGGCAGGGATATGGCCTTGGGGGTTAAAGACATTAAGGGCAATGAACGAACGGTGGTGATACGGCCCATCAGCTTTACGGCCGCACGGTCACTCCTTTATGACAAGTGGCTGCTGGACAATGAGGCCATGGTACACAGGCTCAGCCAGGGCAAACTTGGGTACCTGCATATCAGTGCGATGGATATGCCCAGTTTTCACAGGTTTGAGGAAAAACTTGCCGGGGCAGGGCTAGGCAGGGAGGGGTTGATCATCGATGTGCGGGAAAACGGGGGAGGAAGTACGGCGGATCTGCTTTTAACCTGCCTCACCCAGCCGGGGCACGCCATAACGGTTCCCAGGGGGGGCCAACCGGGTTATCCCCATGACCGATTGATATTCCCAAGGTGGGACATGCCGATCACCGTTCTTTGCAACCAGAACAGTTTCTCCAATGCGGAGATTTTTAGTCACGCCATCAAGCATCTTAAACGGGGGAAATTGGTAGGGGTTCCCACTGCGGGCGGGGTCATCAGCACCGGGGGAACCTCCATCATGGATGTGGGATTTTTGAGAATGCCCTTTCGGGGATGGTACTTGTCCGGAGATGGGCAGGACCTTGAGCTCAATGGTGCCGTACCTGATTATATTCTTTGGCCAAAACCAGGGCAATTGACCTCAGGCAAGGACATTCAGATCGAAAAGGCGGTCGAGGTTTTGCTCAAGGATGTGGAAGTGTTCCAAGCCAAGCCCCAACCCAAGCGGACGAAAGCGAGTGAACGAGGAGATTAGGATAGGTCAAACTAGTACTTGGTCACCCAATAAATTTCGGATAACCTTTTATCAACCCTCCTTGGTTCGTACTATCGCCCCTATCCAACAGCTGCTGACAACCCTAATTTCCAGGAAAGATAAATCACAAGAAGGATACTGGTAAGCTCAGAGGAACACAATCCGTTTTGGAAGATATTACGGATTGCTCAATGCCAACTTGTATCGCTTTAAATATCCACCGTGGTCTATTAAAACCTCAAAAACTTGTGAACGCATACTAAAAATACCTAAAATTAAATTGTTATCTAAACATATCAATTTTTATTTTTCTTTTTTGCGAATCTGTTAAAATGTTTTGATTAATAAGAAGTTTTCCTCTTAATTTTAATAGTTCTTCAAATGTATCGTCATTGATATTTACCAAATTATCCATAATAATCGACTTACATTTTAACATTGATAGATCTTTGGCAAATGATTTGTTTATTGTATTTATCCCACCTAGGCTAATACTTCCAGGATACGATATAAATCCACTTAATAATAAATGATCAATTTTTTCGATTCCATCGATTCTAACAAATTTTCCCTTAAATTTTGAGATAGATTCGGCATTTTCTTTTGATAATGATTTTATACCAGAAATTGAAATACTAGTAGCTTTAAAATTTGAAATTTGCTCAAATATATCCTGATTTAATTTTGTTACACCGTCAATCAATAAATCATATTTAAAATCGGACAGTTCTAGTGCGACACATAAATCCAATGATCTTAATCCATTTAAACTTAGATTTCCCTTATGTTTTGCTAGATTTTTTGCTGATATTTGATTTATATATCTAATTCCGTTTAGTTCAAGTGTTCCATAAGAATTACCAAGATTTTTGGATACCTCATCGTTTATATAGCAAATGGAATTAAGAGTAAGGTATCTTCCCTGGTGGTTTTTTAGGTAAGACGATGTTGTGTTTGAAATATTAACAATACCATCCAAGCTGAGTCGCCCGTGGAAATTTGCAAGATTTTTAGCTGATTCATCACCAATCTCCTTTAATCCATAAAATGACATATTCAAACCATTGAAATTAGCCAATTCCGAGGCAACTTCAGGAGACATGTTTTTTAATCCAGATAAAACCAAGTAATGACATCTTGAGCGCGAGAGATTTCTTGCAGAGTCCTTAGAAAGTTCTTTTACTCCACCTAAAATAAGCCATCCACCTTTATGATTAGCAAGTGCTTTTGAAACTGGATCTGAAAGTTCTTGTAATCCATTAAGTGATAAAATTGAGTTAGAATAGCTACCAATTGCCAAGGCTTCATCACTGGTTATAGTTTTGATATTGTCTAAAAGTAGAACATCCATCATATATGCCAATCGTTTAGCCTCATCAACACTAATGCTTGGTCCACCGTTATAAACAGTTAAATTTGGCGTTCCTTGAAATGAAACTAAAAAAAATACGCCAATTGCTACAACCATTGCAGACTCCTTAATATACATCTTGAAGTGGATAAATTCTTTCATCCATCGTCCCATTACTGTCGGTATCCCGGTCCCTCAGAACCAGCCCATCAACATACGCTGGGCTCCAGACATTTCGGGAAACCGTGTTTGATCCCGCTTTGGTATCTAATACCTGCCATTTCAAACCAAAGAACCGATCCTTCAGGGAAGTGCCTTCCGTATCGGTCACATGGCGATGCAAAGCATCCCGACCCATCGTAACAATGACCACATTGGAGCCATTCTTAACCTGAACCATCATGTTCCAGGCATCCCAAACAAACCGGTTATCGTTCTCATCCCTGGTCAGGTTGCCATTGTTGTCATAGGTCGGCGTTATCGCCCCGCTGACACTGGTGATCTCGTTTTGCCTGTTCGCTCCCC
>SXGT01580365.1_pt1 | contig 11635 bp, 8 predicted proteins | sample 3176221 | NCBI WGS metagenome assembly SXGT01 (sample SAMN11356862, study PRJNA531348) | freshwater metagenome | isolation source: freshwater sample F1-120 | place: China: Fuxian Lake, Yuxi | collected 2017-12-25
AGGCGGGTGACCACGTCCTGAAAACATTGGCAAGTCTCTTGCTATCTCAGATGCGCAGTGAAGATGTAGCCTGCCGCTACGGGGGAGAGGAATTCGTGGCCATCCTGCCCGGCGCGCCACTCGCGGCCGCGGCCCAGCGCGCCGAATCTTGGCGCTCCGCCCTCGAGGCATTGGCCATGGAATACGAAGGCGCCTTATTGAAATGCACGCTCTCCGTGGGGGTATCCGAATTCCCCCGCCACGGGATTTCCGGCGACGAACTGTTGTCTCACGCCGACAGCGGGCTCTACATGGCCAAACGCGCCGGGCGCAACCGGGTGATGATCTGGGGTTGAGCCAACGGCGCGAAAAGTCCGGGAGTCCTCCGGGCATCGTCTTTTCGGACCTCCTATTGCAAGAAGACATGGATTTCCAATGAAACATTCCCACTACCACTCCGATATTTCCTCGCGGCCCAACGAAGAACTGCTGGCCCGCCTGTCGGCCGGGTACAAGGACGAGGAGCGGCTCAAAATCGCCGAGGCGCTAGACTTGGCCGTCAAAGCGAGGGATAACGATCCATCGATACGGCCACGCGGCATCGACGTGGCCAATATCCTCCACAATCTCAGGGTCGATGCCTTGACCGTGCAGGTGGCCCTGCTCAGCGACCCTTACCTGCGCGACACACTGGACGAGCACGAGATCGCGCACCGCTTCGGCGAGGTGGCCGCCGATCTGGTGCGCAAGGTGAACTGGCTCAACACCTTCGACGAATACCGCCCCGCGGAGGCGAAGGAACCCAACCAGGCCGAACTGTTGCGGCGCATGTTGCTGGCGGTGGTGAACGACGTGCGCGGGGTGCTGGTGAAGCTGGCCTATCGCTTGCAACGCTTGCGGTTGCTCAAGGAGCAGGACGAAAACCTCAAGTGGAAGATCGGCCTGGAAACCCTGGACATCTTCGCTCCCCTGGCCAACCGGCTGGGCGTTGGGCAACTCAAGTGGGAACTGGAAGATCTATCCTTCCGCTATCTCGATCCCGAGGAGTACAAGCGGCTCGCCAAGTCCCTGGCGGCCAACCGGGCCGAACGGGAAAGCTTCATCCACCGCTTCATCGCCGAGCTTCGCCATGAGCTCGAAACCCAGGGTATCCACAGCCGGGTTTTCGGCCGCCCCAAGCACATCTACAGCATCCATCGCAAGATGGCGCGTAAGGAAGTGCCGCTGGACGAACTGTACGACCTACACGCGGTGCGGGTAATCGTCGAGGACGTACCCGCCTGCTACGCCGTGCTCGGGCTGGCGCATAGCCGCTGGCTGCATATCCCCAAGGAATTCGACGACTACATCGCCAATCCCAAGGACAACGGCTACCAATCCCTGCACACGGTGGTGGTGGGGCCGGAGGGGCGGCCGGTGGAAATCCAGATTCGCACCGAGGCCATGCATGCCTTCGCCGAATACGGCGTGGCCGCCCATTGGCGCTATAAGGAGGGCGGCCGCCAGGACGCGGCCCTAGACCGCAGCATCAACGCGCTGCGCCGGCTGCTGGACAACAAGGAAGACGAAACCATCCTGGAAAGCTTCCGCTCCGAGTTGTTCGAGGACCAAATCTTCGTGCTGACGCCTAAGGGACAGGTCATCCGCCTGCGCAAGGGAGCGACGCCGGTGGATTTCGCCTACGCCATCCATACCGAGGTGGGCCATCGCTGCCGGGGCGCCAAGGTGAACGGGCGCATGATGCAACTGACCCACGCGCTGAAATCGGGCGACAAGGTCGAGATTCTAACCACCAAGCTGGGAGGCCCCAGCCTGGGCTGGCTCGACACCCATCTGGGCTACGTGAGAACCGCCCACGCCCGCGGCAAAATCAGGGCCTGGTTCCGGCAACAGGACCACGAGAAGCATCTGCGCGCCGGCAAATCCATCCTAGACCGGGAACGCCAGAAGTTGGGCGCGAAGGAAGTGGATTTGGACGACCTGGCACGGCATTTCCACCTGCCGCGCGGCGACGATCTGCTGCTCGCGGTGGGGAGGGCCGATATTTCATCCGCCCAGCTGGCCAATGTCCTGAAGCTGCCCGACTGGCAGCCTAAACCGCCGCATCCGCCAGCCCGCAAGCCCGTGCCGACAGGCAAGGCTAGCGAGGAAATCACCATACAGGGCGTCCGCAACCTCCTAACCCACCTGGCCCGCTGCTGCGAACCCGTGCCCGGCGATCCCATCATCGGCTATGTCACCCTCGGCCGGGGTGTCGCCATCCACCGGCAGGACTGCGTCAACATCATCCAGCTACCGGAAGAGAAGCACAGCCGCCTGATCGAAGTAGCCTGGGGAGACGAACCGGAAGCGTTCCCGGTGGAAATCGTGGTCCGGGCCCTGGACCGCAAGGGCTTGCTCAAGGATATCGCCCAGGTCTTGGCCGCCGAGCACATCAACATCATGCGCACCAACACGCTCACCGATCCCGGCGACAGGATGGCGGTCATGCACATTACCGTGGAAGTCGCCGATCTAGGCCAACTCAGCCAAGCGCTGGACCGGATCGGCGAAGTGCATAACGTGGTCGAGGCGCGGCGCAAGGAACATGGGTGAGGGGTGGATATACATTCATCAGCGGCGCGCCGCGGACTGTTCTCACCAAACCCGGCGAAAACCATGCCTAACGCGTTCTCGCTCGCCACTCGGCTTCACATGGGCGGCAATCGTGGCCCGCGCGTTGAAGGAGACGGAAGCAAAGCCCTAAGCGAAACGGGCGCGGGGTTTAGCGAACGCCGACACTGTAAATCCATGGAGTTACCGTGCCGGCGTTGATTTGGATTATTGAATTCTGAAAAGGGATTATTCCTTCACGCTGCCTAGCACCAAGCCTTCTATGTAGTACTTCTGAAGCACTAGGAACAGCAGAATCACCGGCAGGACGGTCAGCACCGCGCCGGCCATCATTAGCTCCGTATCCATGGCGTGCTCGCCCATGAGGTTGGCGAGAGCCACGGGCAGGGTATAAAAATCGCTGTCGGTAAGAATAACCAGCGGCCACATGAAGTCGTTCCAGGTGCCCATGAAAGTGAAGGTGGCAAGCGTGACCAGGATAGGCTTGCACAGAGGCAAAACCAGCGACCAGTAGATGCGGAATTCGCCCGCGCCGTCGATGCGCGCCGCGTCCAACAGGCTGTCCGGGATCGACAAGGCGTGCTGGCGGATCAGGAAGATGCCGAAAATGCTGGCCATGCCGGGGACGACGATGCCGCCGTAGCTGTTCACTAGGCCAAGTTCCTTCAACATGAGGAACAGCGGCAGCATGGCGACTTGCGAGGGAATCACCATCGCGGCCAGCAGCAGCCCGAACAGCCGGTCCCGTCCGGCGCGGCGGAGCTTGGCGAAGGCATAGCCGGCCATGGAATTGAACAGCAGCGACAGCACCGTCACCGCCGCGGCGATGCAGAAACTATTGAGCGCGTAGCGGGCGATATCCAGCCGCGCGAACAGCATCCGGTAATGTTCCAGGCTGGGCGAGGCCGGCAGGATCGGCGGCGGAAAGCGATTGGCCTCGTCCGCCGACATGAGCGATACCGAAAGCATCCACAGCAGCGGGAATAGGGTTAGGGCGACGGCGGCGATTAGCGCTAGATGGAGCAGTAGGGTTTTAACTGCCTTGCCTGATACGTAAAGCCAAACGGAACCCATCGCCTAGGCTGTGGCTTGTAACTTTAGATAAGCTACCAACTCGAAAACCCGAGTTGATGGGTTATCGCCTTTGGCTTCCTTCTGTTTCCAAATTCTTTCGGCATTTGCTAAGGCTATTTCGAGCTTGCCTTTGGTTTTTTCGTAAGTTCGTGGATCGTTTTTCTGGTAATTCGACAATTCTGGATAGCGCTTAAACTCGTCGAGAACCTGATCGCAAGGAGATTTCCTGCCCGACCCATGGCAGGAAGGCGGCGAGGAAGTAAAGTGGAGCAACAACCAGACCTCGAAGCAAGGCACCGAGGTAATAGCCGTCATAGTGGCTAATCGCAGGGTGGCATCACCACGCTTTTCACGCAACGGTTGCCGTTCTATTCTCTGACGGGTAGGTTCGTAATTAGTGTGGCAATCCTTGTCGAAAACGCAGTAAACGTGGTCGTAAGTCGCGCCGCTAGCTCGACGTTCCCAGAATAAATCGATAGCGCGGTCCAACAATTTCGATGGTTCCAGCCCTTGCTTGCGATCATCAACACGTATATCCCCGAGACGAACCCTGTTTCCCAGCCCCAAATCCCTAAGCAGCGCCTTGAAATAGGTGGGTTCGGCTTTGGAGTCCTCGCAGACAATCAAAGCGGTTTCCTTGCCGGCTTTGCCAATCTTGTTGCGGTGTAAGCGCTCCGCGCCTGCCGCTTTGCGCTTCTTGAATAAATCCTCACTCCCCATGGATTTCGGCTCCTTCATGCGCCTGTGCCAAGGGTTTTACTTTGGGCAAGCCAAGACGCCCCACATTCGGCAAGCCACCATAACGTCCGTGCAAATACCCTTTTTGCAAAGATTCCTGCTTTCTAGGGCTGTAATCGGAAAGAGGATAAAGCATGGTTGATTGTTGCTCATCTTTCTCCACAAGCCAGATTTGATCGCGCCTTAACAGGTCCGAGTCAATTAAGGTTGCGTCGTGAGTCACAAAGATCAGTTGCGCGTGGTTTGGGTTGCTTTCAGGGCTATGAAATAACTCGATAAGGAAATGTACCAGGGTAGGATGCAGGCTGCTATCAATTTCATCCATAACCAATACGCGGCCTTTTTTCAAAACATCAAGAATAGGGCCGGCAGCGGCAAATAAAGCACGGGTTCCTCTGGATTCGTCTTCAAGACTCAAGGGAACCATTTCTCCTGAATCATTATGGCGATGCAAAAATGCCACGTCCCTAAGCTTAACCTCTTCCTTCCCTTTCATCGATTCAAACAACGCGGTCTTAAGCTTTTCTGGAATATCCTCAGGCAAATCATCCATGGTAAGAATCTTGCTATCAACGCGGATATCCTTAATATCAATGTCGGCGGTCTGCAAGAAATGAAGAATGCCTATTTTTTCCTCATCGCTTTTTTCAATTTTTTTTGCCGAAAAATTATAATGCAATGAATACATTGGAGCCACGGCTAAAACTTTTTGAAACCACTCCACAACTGGCGACAATGCTTCATTGTTTAGTTGAACAGCAGTGGAAACAAACAACGCATTGCCGCGAGTAGCTTGCTTGATATCAGCCAGCTTTCCTTTTAAGGATTTGCTGAATGGCGACCATTGATATTCATTTTTAGATTCATCCCATACCCTCTGAAACCAAGCTTGCCCTCGCGCGGTCTTGAAAACAAAAAGATATTCCTCCACGACCCGCTCTTTTGATACGGAAAATCCGTATTGATAGCGGATATTATCCCGAACAAAAATAAGCTCAAATTCGCTAGGCGCGTTTTCGGACGAGCTACTCAGAAGAAAGGGCTCCACTTCGATAGGCTCTCCCCTTTGCATATCTTTTGCCGAGGAGATAACGAAGGTTTCCGCAAACTGCATGGCAGCGAGCAAATTGCTCTTCCCGGTCGCGTTGCCGCCATAAATACCCACGGAATGCAATAATTTGAGATTTTCGCGTCCTAGATCAAATGTGTTCCGCGGCAGTTCTTTACCGCTGTCGGCAACCAAGCTGAGGGTTTGCCGCTCGCGGATAGAACGGAAATTGGTGACACTGAATTGGATAAGCATGGCTGTACACCGTCAGGCGAGGGGGACTGACTTTTAATCCGTATTTTTGCGCAAACCACGCAAAAAAACATCTGAAATTCCGCAATCTTCATGCCCTCCCCCGCCGCAACCCCAGTTGCACTAGCGTCCCCGCCAAAATAATCAGGAACAGCACGAAAGCCACCGCCGCCGCGTAGCCCAGATTCCACCAGCGGAACCCTTCCTGGAACATCAGCAAGGCCACGCTCAGGGTGCTGTCGGCGGGGCCGCCCTGGGTCATGACATAGGGTTCGGCGAACAACTGGAAATAACCAATCATGGTGATGACGGTAACGAACAGGAAGGTCGGCGCCAGCATGGGCAGGGTGATCCAGCGGAACTGGCGCCAAGGGCCCGCGCCGTCGAGCATCGCCGCTTCGTACAAACGCCGGGGGATGCTTTGCAGCCCCGCGATGAATACGATCATGTTGAAGCCAAAATTCTTCCAGATCGCCATGAGGATAATGGCCGGCATGGCGTAGGCGGGATCGCCCAGCCAATCGATGGAGCCTAGCCCCGCGAATCCGAGCAAGTAATTCAAGAAACCGTAGCGGGGATGGTAGAGATAACGCCAGACCACGGCGACCGCGACCAGGGTCGTCACCACCGGCAGAAACAACAGCGCGCGGAACACTCCCTTGAAGCGGACTAGGCCATGGTTCACCAGCAGGGCCATCCCCAGGGATACCGCCACCGACAAGGGTCCGCCGACGGCGACGAAGTACAGGGTATTTTTCAGCGCCACCCGGAACAGCGGATCGGCCAGCAGCCGCGCGTAATTATCCAGCCCCACGAAGCGCATCCGGCCCAGGTCGCCCAGCGCGTAAATGTCGAAATCGGTGAAGCTCAGCAACAGCGCGGCCAACACCGGGACGAAGAAGAACAGGGCGATCAACGCCAGGGCCGGCGCCAGGAACCAGAACGCGGGGTTGAGGCGGAATCTCGGCTGTTTCATCGGGCCGCCCGCTCCATCAGCCAGCGCCGCTTCTCCAGCAAACGATCCACATCCGCGTCCAGTTCGGCCAGCGCCCGGTCCTCGCTCAACTCCCCGCGCACCGCCTTTTCCGCGTAATGGGCCATTTTCGCGGCGATACGCTCCCATTCGGGAATCTTGGGCGTCGGAGCCACCCGCGCCAACTGGGTTTTGAACGCCTGGATATGCCGCTCCCCGGCCAGTTCGGGATAATCCCAAGCCGAGTGGCGCGCGGGCAAATCCCCGGTCAGCCGATAGAACGCCACCTGCCGCTCGGGCGCCTCCAGGAATTCGATGAGTTTCCAGGCATCTTCCTTGTGCCGGGAAGCTCGGGACAAAGCCAAGCTCGCCCCGCCAGCCAGGGATAAGCCCGGATAAGGCGATCCATCCGGCCCCGGCATGGGGGCCGTGGCCCATCGATCCCCCAGGCTTTTCGGCAACCTCCGCTGGAATTCCCCGATATTCCAGGGGCCGGTGACGTACAGGGCGAAATAGCCCTTGGCGAATTCCTGGTAGAGATTGGCGATTTGCGCCTCCGCCACGGCGGGCGCATAGCCTTGCCGGAACATATCCAAGTAAAAGCCGAACGCCCGCCGGAATTCAGGGCTTCGGAAATCGCCGTATCGATCCCCATCCCGGAGCAACCCCGCGCCCAGTTGCAGGCCGAGAATCGCCGGCACCTGCCATTCGTTCATGGGCAGCAGCAGGGCGTAATGCTCCCCGCCGGGCAAAGCCTGCACGCGAGCCATGGCCTCGGACCACTCCCGCCAGGTACGGGGCGGCTCGGAATAACCCACCAACGCCAGAATATCCTTGCGGTAGAACAGCAAGCGGGTATCGACGTACCAGGGCAAGCCATGCAGCCGCCCATTGATCTCATTGGTGGCGAGTATCCCCGCGAAAAAATCCTCCCGCGCGATGGCACCCTTGGGAGCAAGCCGGCCGTCCAGTTCTTCGACCGCACCCAACGCCACGAACTCCGGTATCCAGGTGTTTCCCAATTGAAACACGTCGGGCATGGCCTCGCCGGCATAGGCGGTCAGCAGCTTCTCGTGGGCGGCGCTCCAGGGAATCCGCTGGACCTTGACCCGGATCCCGGGATTGAGCCGCTCGAATTCCGGAATCAGGCTTTGGACCATCTCGCCCTCGCGGCCCATGGCCCAGAATTCCACCGTCTTGTAGTCCGGCTCGGCGGAACAGCCCACAAGGAGGACAGCGGAGAAAATGAGGCTGAATATGAAGGGGAGGGCCACTGGCGTAAAAGGGATGATGGACGAGCGCCATAGGTTAACCTAGAACAAAGCGGTTGGTTCCCCGAAAAGTCGGTTCGCCCCAGGGTATCGAAGGGTTAACGGCCTTTCGAGGATACACTCCTTGGATGAATCGGGTAATTTCCCGTCCATGCTCCGATACCCCGGCACGAACATTAAATTGCGCAAAGCAACCGCCGAATTTAGGGTTAAGCCTTGCGGGGCGAAGGTGTGGAAACTTTCAACAGGCTAAGCGGCGCCGAAACCAATATCCGCCAATCCCTCTAGGCCGCGGAGGGAAACGGGACTTGGCGGCGTGGATCGGATGGGGAGAAGGCAAACATGGGACGGTTGCCGCCACAAGGCGCGGCGGCAACCGGGATGAAACGGCGGGGAAAAGCCACCCGCCGGCACGCGGGCTTTACTTAGGGCACAGCGCGGGGTCGATGGTCTGGGGCACGTATCCCGGCAAGTCCGCCGAATCGATCGCGAAGACGAAGAACTCGTTGGGCTGGGTGGCGGTGAAGTCGTTGTCGGTGGTAACGATCAACATGTGGCGGCCGTCCTTCAGGTCCGGCCCGAAGGCCAAGCCTTCCCACTTCTCGGCGGTGGTAGCGGTCGCGCCACCCATCGCGGCCAGCATGTCCAGGAACTCGACCTTGGCGACCGGCGTGATGCCGGCGGCGATCGCATCGGCGGTGTCGGTCGGCAGCTGCTTGTTGTTGCGGATGTCGGTGGCGCCCGTGATATCGATCTTAAACAGCTTTTTGAAGGCCGCGCTGGCACCAGCTTTACCATCGCGCTCCAAGACCAGGAATTCGTGGTCGTTGACAGCCACGATTTCATTGACGCCGTTGCCCTTGTCCGCCAGCGGATAGAGGTACTCGTGCAGGACGGCGCCGGTTTCGACATCGATCTCCACGATACGGTTGTTCAGGCCGATGCGCTTGTTGGCGGCGTCCAGCGCGCCATCCTGGAGCAGGGCATTTTGCATGATGCCGTAGAGCTTGCTTCCATCCGGGGAAATGGCCAGCCCTTCCATGCCGCGGTTGGTCTGGCGGCCGACCAGGTTGGGGGTGAATTCGTCGGTGATGGAGGGGGTGTCGATCGAGAACTTGTTCGGCAGGTTCAATGCGCGGATGAACTTGCCGCTTTTCCGGCTGAATTCATAGATGTATGGGCCGTATTCGTCGGAGATGAAGACGGTTTCGCCGCACTTGGACACCCGTATGCCTTCGGGGTCCAGCCGGAGGCTGCCGGCGGCGCGGTCATTAGCCGTGACCGGCGCGCCGGTGCTGTCGAAAGCACTGGCCAGTCCAGTGAAGCCCTGGGTGAATGGGCTCCCTTTTTCCTTGCCGACATGGGTCAGCAAGTTGGTCCGGAGCAAACCGGGCGTAATGGTATTGCCCTTACTCGAGAACGAAGTTTTGATAATCAGGGTTTGGAAGCGATCCTTGTAATCGACCGCTCCACTCGCCGGGCCGCGGTCGGGAGCGGCGACATACTGGTTGCCGCCAACCCAGGCGATGCCGGAACCCAGGCCGCCCAACTGGTTGTGGGGGGTGCCATCGGGAAGCGTGTCGGTCAGGCCCGACAAATCCGTCGCGATACCGGGGATCATGCCTTCGCCAAGATAGGTGACGGCGGCGGATGCCGGAGCGGCGGAAACGGACAAGGCGGCGCCGAGCGCCAGGAACAGCAGCGACTTGCGGTTGTTCTTCATAGGGGAGACTCCTAACGAGGGATTTTCAGTTGAGGGAACCGCCCACGACACACCGCCCGTGGCATAGCGGTGGTGCGCGGACCCGATATTCTAGGAATCGAATGTTAAAGGCAGGTTATCGTGCGATACCGGCGGCCATGCGGGCCGGATACACCCCATGCCTTGCTTCCGCGCGGCGCGAATTGAGCCGCCGTCCCGCATCCTCTATCCTTGCCCGATCCCGCGCACCCGGCGGGCGCTGCAAAACGAGGCGGAAGTGAACGTCGTAATTCGGATACTGTCGATGCTTGGAGCCTGGGCCGCCCTCATGGTGGCCGAGGCAAACGACTTGGGCCCGGGCGGGGAAGCGGTTTTGAAACAAACCACGCCGGCCACTTTCGGCGCGCCCAATTCCGAACCAACACCGCTCGGCGAACCCTTGGCCCCTAGGAAAAAAGCCTGGGAGAATGCCGCGGGGGGCGAAGTCGCGGCGCGTCCCCTGATTAAGAACCGCCTGGGCGGCTGGCCCAGCGTGGCCTTGGTGGATGGCAAAAGCTTGCCCAGGGACAACCGTGAATTCCTGGCAAGGATCGCCGCCGACACCTGGCGCGGGCTGGACGCCCTGACCGACCAAGCCCACGGCCTGCCGCTGGACCGCATCGAGTTCCGCAACGGCTCGGTGGCGGCGGAAACCACCCGCATCGGCGACTACACCAGCGTCACCAACATCGGCTTCCATTTCCTGGCCGTCGCCGCAGCCCACGAACTCAAGCTCGTCAGCCGGGAACAAGCCCTGGAACGGCTGGCCGCGACCCTAACCGCGCTGGAAAGCCTCGAATCCTATCGCGGCTTTTTCTACAACTACTACAACACCACCACACTGGAGCGCACCAGCGACTTCATCTCCTTCGTGGATTCGTCCTGGCTGACCGCCGGGCTGATGGTGGCGCGGCAGGCATTCCCGGAACTCGCCCCCCGCTGCGCCAAGCTGCTGGACCGGGAGGATTACCGCTTCTTCTACGACGAAGAATTCAAGCTGATGTCCCATGGCTACCACGTCCCCTTGCGGACGCGCTCCGCCTACCATTACGGCGTGTTCTACGCCGAGTCGCGAGTGGGCAGCCTCATCGCCATCGCTAGGGGCGACGTGCCGGAGGAGCATTGGTTCCGCATGGCCCGCACTTTTCCGCCCGAAATCCACTGGCAATCCCGCCCGCCCTTGGGCCGCGCCGAACAAAGCGCCAACGGCTTCCAGTGGATCGGCGGCCATTACCACTGGCGCGGTTACGACTACGTGCCGTCCTGGGGCGGCAGCCTGTTCGAGGCGCTGATGCCCCGCCTGGTGCTGGACGAAGCCCAATACGCGCCCCACAGCCTGGGCCGCAACGGCGCTATCCACACCGCCATCCAGCGCCAGTACGCGCGGGAAGACCTGGGCTATCCGGTGTGGGGCATGTCGCCGAGTTCGACGCCGGGCAGCGGGCTCTACGAGGAATACGGCGCGCGGATGCTCGGCACGGCGGGCTACAAATCCGGCGTGGTGACGCCCCATGCCGCCGCGCTGGCGCTCTTGGCCGAGCCGGAAGCTGCGGCGGCGAACCTCGGGAAGCTGGCGGAGCTTTTTCCGGTGTACGGCGACTTCGGCTTCTACGACGCCGTGAATCCCAAGACCGGCGAGGTTTCCCACAACTACCTGTGCCTGAATCAGGCGATGATCCTGGTGGCCTTGGCCGACCATCTCGCCGACCACGCGATACAGAAGCTATTCGCGGCCGATCCGGGGATTCAAAGGGTTTTGCCCTTGCTGGGGATAGAGCGCTTCGCGGTAGGCAACCCTCCTTAAACCTAGCCTTCACGATTGCTTTCCAGACTCAACGCCATGGCCTCCGTCAGCTTCGAGCACCTCGAAAAAACCTACCCCAACGGCTACCGCGCCATCCGCGATTTCAGCCTGGAAGTCCATGACGGGGAACTGATGGTGCTGG
>SXGT01179124.1_pt1 | contig 11634 bp, 9 predicted proteins | sample 3176221 | NCBI WGS metagenome assembly SXGT01 (sample SAMN11356862, study PRJNA531348) | freshwater metagenome | isolation source: freshwater sample F1-120 | place: China: Fuxian Lake, Yuxi | collected 2017-12-25
TCGATAACTTGTTCAATTTGATTGCCTTGTCTTTTGGCGACTTCGCTGACTAGTTCTCGTTCCAAAAGTTGACCAAGCGAAATTTCTTTCAAATAGGCACGAATCTGTTCACTCAAGCCCATCCACAAATCATGGGTGATGCAGGGTTGATCATTATGGCAATTGGCTTTACCGCCGCATTTAGTGGAGTCAACGGTTTCGTCAACGGCCTCGATAATATCTGCAATGTTGATTTCGCGAGCGTTGCGGCTTAACGAATAACCGCCGCCTGGTCCACGTACCCCTTTCACCATCCCAGCTTTGCGAAGCCGAGCAAATAATTGCTCTAAATAAGACAGTGATATGGTCTGCCGAGTTGCAATATCAGTCAAGGTAACAGGCTTGGTTTGGCTGTGATAAGCCAGATCCAGCATTGCGGTAACGGCGTAGCGTCCTTTGGTGGTGAGTCGCATAAAATCCCCTTCATTAAACTTAATTTAAGTAGGGGTACAATAAATAAACCCAGTATTTAAGTCAAGTATTATGAGTTTAATTTTATGGCTTGTCCTTGATTTGACAATCATCCAGTTGAGAAATGTGGTTGTCGCTGCATTGGATTCCTGCTGCGGTTAATTTTTGCCGCATGGTTTCAAGTTGTTTGTCCATTTGATGAATGTGATCCAGCATCAAATTGATCGAGTTGGCAATTGGATCAGGCATGTCGCCACTGGCACCGTATGCGTCAAAACCTAATTTTTGCGCCATAGCATCACGGCGAGATTTTTCATCTTTCGATTTCGGCGCGATAATATGAGCCGGTATGCCGACGACTGAAACACCCGCCGGAACCGACTTAACAACCACGGAATTGGAGCCCACCCTAGCAGCTTCACCAATTTCGATCGGGCCCAAAACTTTAGCGCCAGCGCCTATCACCACACCGTTTTTCAAGGTTGGATGGCGCTTGCCCTTATTCCAGGTGGTGCCACCCAGAGTAACGCCATGGTAGAGCGTGCAATCATCGCCTATCACAGCGGTTTCTCCTATGACCACCCCCATACCATGATCGATAAAAAATCGTTGGCCGATTTGAGCGCCGGGATGAATTTCAATACCGGTTAGCCAGCGACCGAGAAATGAAGTGTAGCGAGCAGCCCAATTCAAGTTGTGTTGCCATAGCCAGTGGCTGAAACGATGAATTAAAACAGCATGAAATCCGGGATAGGTGGTGATAACTTCAAATACTGATTGTGCGGCAGGATCCCGAGCAAATATGCACTGAATATCTTCTTTGATTTGCTTGAACATGCCGGTTACTTCAGATTATGGTTTTGGGAAAAGCGCAAGATGCCTCGCAGAATATCCAGTTCCTTGGTGTCAAGTTGGATACGATTAAAAATCCTGCGCAACCGGCGCATGATGGATTTTGAACGCTCGGGTTGCAAAAAGCCTATATCCGCCATGGTTTGCTGTAGATGTAGATAAAACCCTTCCATTTGTTCAGCCGTGGCAAGTGGGTCTTCTCCCTGATCACCAATGCTGCTGATTTGCTGCTGGCCACTGGCTACAAACAGTTCGTAGCTCACGACTTGAACAGCTGCGGCCAGGTTAAGAGAGCTATATCCAGGGTTACACGGAATGCGAAGTAAATAGTGGCATAAATCCAGTTCATGATTTTTTAAGCCGGAATTTTCCCTGCCAAATACCAGGGCGATATTCTGAGTTATCTGAGCATGAACCCATTTTTCAGCGCATTCTCTGGCAGTCAAGGCAGGCCAGCTAATCGTTCGATCTCTTGCGCTGGCTCCTGCTACTAGCTGACAATCGGCAATGGCTTCCGGTAAAGAGGCATAAACAGTCGCAGTTCTTAATAAATCGTCAGCACCGGAAGCGCGGGCTGTAGCATCAGCATGTGGAAATAGCTTGGGGTTAACCAGTCTTAATTCCGTCATGCCCATGTTCTTCATGGCTCGGGCGACTGCGCCAATGTTGCCGGGATGCGAGGTTTCCACTAGGACGACTTTAAAATTAGATAACAAAGACAGTTCCTGAGGGCTAAAAAACCGGCGATTTTAACAAAAGATTTGCTATCCTATTACAGTTTTCTAACTGCTCATTATCAATTCGATCTATGCATCCCATGCTTAATATAGCCGTGCGCGCAGCCCGTAGCGCCGGTGACCTGATTTTACGTTCCTCGCAAAATATCGAGAAACTCACCATAGACCAAAAAAGCCGTAATGATTATGCGTCAGAAGTTGATCGTATGGCTGAACAAGAGATTATCAAAGCCATACGGGCAGCTTATCCAGATCATGCCATCCTCGCAGAAGAGAGCGGTGAACATCAGGGTAACGATTACGTTTGGGTCATTGATCCGTTAGATGGTACTACCAATTTTTTACACGGTTTCCCCCAATATGCTGTTTCGATTGCTTTAAAGCACAAAAATAAATTGGAAGTTGGGGTAATTTACGATCCGGTCAGGGATGAGCTTTTTACAGCTGAGCGCGGGGGTGGGGCGATGCTGAATAATCGTCGTATCCGGGTAACCAAGCAAAACAGCATGCGTGGCGCACTGATTGGTACGGGATTCCCGTTTAAAACCATGGAACATATTGAACCTTATTTGGGCATGTTTCGTAGTATTGCCGCCGATACAGCCGGCATACGTCGTGCAGGTGCTGCCGCTTTGGATATGGCTTATGTTGCTTGTGGGCGACTGGATGCTTATTGGGAAATCGGGGTCAAGGAATGGGATATCGCAGCGGGTGTGTTGCTAGTTCAGGAAGCAGGAGGGGTGGCTACTGATTTTTCTTTTAACGATAAATACTTGCAATCCGGCAATATCATCGTTGGCAATCCCCGTATGCATCAGTTGATGTATCACGCCATAGAACCGCATGTTTCTGAAAAACTGAAATAAATCATCAGGCTGCGCTAGACTTGAAATTGTTAACAACACGCCTTTTATTTTATACTTGGCGGCTAATCAAAATTTAAGAGGCTATCATGGAAAAACCTTTCATCTTACACATGCTGACTACAGCTAAAAACTTGAGTCCATTCGACGTCAATATGGCAGTAGATGCAGGCTGGATTTCTGCAATTCCTTACATTAACGTTGAGCCTAGCGAAGTAAGAGGATTAGTTCAAGACGCCATTTTTTCACGTAGCCCTAAAGGTTTGTTGCGTACTGCGATTTTTATTGGTGGCCGCGAAACCAAGCAAGCCATGGATATGCTGAAAACGGCTAAAAACTCGATGGTGCCACCTTTTGAAGTTTCGGTGTTTGCTGACCCAAGTGGTGCATTTACTACTGCAGCGGGTATGGTGGCCGCAGTTGAAAAAGAACTGGCCGAACAATTTGACACCACCCTAGAAGGTAAAAATATTTTGGCACTTGGTGGGACAGGACCTGTCGGTCAGGCGGCTGCCGTGATCGCTGCTCAAGCCGGTGCTAATGTCAGAATTATTGGTAGACAACTGGATAAAGCCCAGCGTGCGGCCGAGCTTTGCAGCGAAGAATTCGGTGATGGCAAGATTACTATCCTGGCCGGTGCTGACTCTGATAAGGCAGAATACATGCAAACTGCAGATATCGTATTTGCAACTGGTGCAGCCGGTATTGAGCTCTTAAGTTCTGATCTGATTGCTGCTGCTCCGCAATTGAAAGTAGCTGCCGATGTCAATGCCGTGCCGCCTGCCGGGATTGCCGGATTGGATGCATTTGATAATGGCAAGCCTTTGGCTGATTCCAAATGTGGTGCAGTGGGTATTGGGGCACTGGCGATTGGTAACATCAAATATCAGGCCCAAAGTCGCTTATTGAAAAGAATGCTGGAAAGTGATCGACCTCTATTTTTACACTTTGAACATGCTTTTGATGTGGCGCGGGAATTTATTAAATCGACTAATTAAGTTACTCTGTTAGTTCACCAGTTACCCAGGTAAATCCAATGTCAAAACGCAGCATACTTCATATGTTCGACCCGATGCCGAACAATAGTCCATTCGATATTAATATGGCATTGGACGCCGGTTTTGACGTATTGATGCCGTATTCCAATGTCAAACTGGAAAGTATTCAAAATTTGACGCAGGATGCGATTTTTTCCCGCAGCCCATCGGGCATTAAAAAAACCGCGCTGTTCATCGGTGGACGTGATATTGGTTTGGCGATAGACATGTTGGAAGCCACCAAACCTGCCATGATGCCACCATTTGAGGTTTCGGTATTTGCTGATCCAAGTGGGGCATATACGACGGCTGCCGCTTTGGTGGCTTGCGTGGAAAAAGCTCTGCTGAAAGTTCATGGCAAAGCTTTGAAAGACTGTAAGGCGCTAGTTTTTGGTGGTACTGGCCCTGTCGGTATTGCCACTGGCATCATTGTTTCTTTGCAAGGTGCTAAAACGGCTTTAGTGGATCACTTGTCTGTGGATACTGCCAACGACGCGGCTAAACAGTACAATCGACGTTTTGGAGCTAATATGACGGGAGCTGTGGCCAGAACGGATGCAGAAAAATCATCGCTGATCGAAGATGCTGATCTGATTTTTTGTACTGCAAAAGCAGGTATCAGGGTTTTGAGTGCTACAGTTTTAAGCAACGCTCGGCAGCTTAAAGTAGCGGGGGATGTCAACGCGGTGCCACCTGCCGGTATAGAAGGTGTTGCAACGAAGGATATGGCCGTTCCCCTGGTATATGCCAATCAATCATTAAATGCCGTTGGCGTTGGTGCGTTAGCGGTAGGCGATGTCAAATACAAATTGCAACAAGAGCTATTAAAATCTTTGCTTGAAACCGAGAAACCGATATTTATCGATTTCAGGGCTGCATTCGAAAAAGCTCGCAGTTTGGTTTAAATAGTAATTGTTTTCATTTCTCAATTGGCGCTGAAGTAATCATGTTTCAGTGCCAGGCGTGTCAGTTCTACATCATTTTTGATTTTTAGTTTTGCATACAGGCGATACCGGTAAGTGTTCACGGTTTTGTCGCTAAGGCTCATGGCAACAGCAATTTCCTGAATACTCTTTCCTGCCAATATCATTTGGGTCACTTCGGCTTCGCGTCGGGATAACCGAACAAATGGAGAGTTTTCCTCTGTTTTGATGGATTCAAAAACCAGATTATTGGCCACTTCATTACACAAATAGCGTTTCCCAGACATGACAGTTCGGATGGCAAGAACCATTTCGTTTACCGGTGATGCTTTAGAGACAAACCCTGCTACGCCCAGCTTTAATAACTGCTGGGGTATGGGGCCGCCATTGTGAACTGATAATCCAATGATCTTGACTTGTGGAAAGCTCTGCAGGGTACGTCTGCAGGCTTCAAAGCCCCCCATACCCGGCATATTCACATCCATTAACACGACATCGGGTGGTTCAATTTCGATGGTTTGTAATGCCTTTTCACCGCAGTCGCAAACGGCAACCACCTGGATATCTTCGACCGCATTCAATAACGCCTCGATACCACTCCTAACCAACTCATGATCGTCTACCAGTAAAACCTTAATCATAATTTTCCATAATTCGCGCGAGTATTTAGTGAGTTTCCCAAATTTTTTACGTTTAAGCAAACCGTCTGCATATCAAAGCAAATATTTTTCATGAAAATATAACCTTAAATTCGCAGCTTGTAGGTAAAACGGTAAAATGCTGGTTTATTGACTAAATATTTATTTGAAGATGCGCACATCACAATTTCCTCTGAGTACTGTAAAAGAAACACCCGCTGATGCCGAGATTATCAGTCACAAATTGATGATTAGAGCGGGTTTGATTCGAAAAATTGCCGCAGGAATCTACACCTGGTTGCCTTTAGGCTTACGTGTTTTGCGTAAGGTTGAACAAATTACCCGGGAGGAGATGGAAAAAGCAGGTGGGTTAGAAGTGTTGATGCCCGCCTTACAGCCCGCCGAATTATGGCAAGAAACCGGGCGATGGGAGAAATATGGCCCAGAGCTGGCACGCATGAAAGATAGGCATGATCGTGATTTCTGCCTGGGTCCTACTCACGAAGAAATCATCACCGATTTGGCTCGAAACGAGCTGAAAAGTTACAAACAGCTACCTATTACTTATTATCAAATTCAGACGAAATTTCGTGATGAAATACGCCCGCGTTTTGGGGTCATGCGGTCGCGCGAGTTTGTGATGAAAGATGCTTATTCCTTTCACTTGGACCAAGAATCGCTGCAGCAAACCTATGATTTGATGTATCAGACTTATACCAATATTTTTAATCGCTTTGGTTTGAAATTTCGCGCAGTGATTGCTGATTCAGGTTCCATAGGTGGTGCTGTATCTCACGAATTCCATGTGTTGGCTGATTCAGGAGAAGATGCGATTGCTTTCTCCAATGCCAGTGATTACGCTGCCAACGTTGAAAAAGCCGAGGCCTTGATGCCTCAGATGTCGCGTCCTCAACCCAGCCAAACCATGGCATTGATTGATACACCTAGCCAACACAGTATTGAAGAAGTTAGTCAGTTTTTTAAAGTGCCTGCTGATCAGTGTCTGAAAACCTTGATTGTCCGGGGAGAAAATGACACGCTGGTGGCTTTGTTGTTGCGTGGAGATCACGAACTCAACCCCATCAAAGCCGAAAAAGTTTCAGGTGTTTTGTCACCGTTGCAATTTGCCAGTGACGAAGAAATACTCTCGGCATGCGGTTGCAAACCGGGCTCAATTGGTCCAATCGGCTTGAATATCTCAATTGTCATTGATCGAAGCGCCAGATTGATGGCCGATTTCGTTTGTGGTGCCAATCAGGATGGCAAGCATTACAGTGGGGTGAACTGGATACGGGATTTACCTTTGCCGGAACAGATTGCCGATTTGCGCATGGTGGTGGAAGGCGACCCAAGTCCTGATGGCAAAGGCCACATCACGATTGCCCGTGGTATTGAAGTGGGTCATATTTTTCAGTTAGGCAACAAATACAGCGAAGCGATGAGTGCATCCATCATCAATGAAGCGGGCAAAAACCAGATCATGATCATGGGTTGCTATGGCATTGGGATTTCCCGGGTTGTCGCAGCGGCTATTGAGCAAGGTCATGATGAACGCGGAATTATCTGGCCTAATGAATTAGCCCCCTTTCAAGTGGCTATTTGCCCGATGAATATGCACAAATCCGATCGGCTGATCGACACGGTGGAAAAAATATATCGTGACTTACAGGAGGCTGGTATCGAAGTGTTGCTGGATGACAGAAAAGTTCGGGCGGGATTCATGTTCTCCGATATGGAATTGATCGGCATTCCGCATCGGATCGTGATCGGTGATCGTGGTCTGGATAGTGGTACGGTCGAATATCAAGGACGAACTGATACGGAAAGTCAGGAAGTCGCGTTTGCAGATATCATCAGTTTCATTAAAAGCAAACTCGCTTGAGAGGGTATTAACAAAAAAGGGCGCTTAAGCGCCCTTATCCTGCTAATGAATTGCAATGTTATCAGCGGACCAAGTTAAACATTGATTTAACTGCGCCACATTTGGGGCAGCCCCAATCCTCGGGCACATCTTCCCAGCGGGTGCCAGGTGCTATGCCATTTCTTGGATCGCCTACCGCTTCATCATAAATATGACCGCAGGTCTTGCATTTATACTTTCTGAATTCCGCCATGATTTTCTCCTCGTGAGTGACAGGTTGATAAAAGCACTAAGATTGTAGCTCAGGCCATTGCTGGATAAAAACCTCTAATATTTTGATAAAAAATCTCACATGAATGGATAGAATGGCCCCAGGATAGTGAGATTGGGCTCTAAGTAGAAGGGGTGTTTTGATCTTTTCCGCAGTTTCAACCGAGTTGAACCTAAAGGTATGCCATTTCATACGTTTTGGGAAATTGATAATCCAATAATGGGGATGTGCTGTGATAAAAAAAAATATATTCCGTAGTGTCATCTTCATCGTCGGTTTCGGTTTCGGTGTTGATGTGAGCGCCGATACGCGATGTGAATATGATCAGTTAAACGCCGTGGCGGCCTATTGTCGAAGTTTATTAAATTGTGATGCCAATTATCTTGGGTATCCAAGCAAGGATCCGGTACAACAAAAAATATTGAAATGTCTGAGTAATGCTGATGCTACTTTTAGCAAGCGATATTTTAGATCGCTGGATAATGCCTATTTTAGAGGGAGCGATTGCGCGTATTCCGAGAGCTCGGATATGGCCAGCGAATTGTTCTTCAATGATGTGTTGACTTTATCGCAAATACTGGAAGAAGGTTGGTATCCACAAAGAGCGCTGAATAAGTTTTATCTCACTTCAGTACGAGCAGTTGCAACTGCCTGTTACCAAACATTGACTATCGAGGCTGCTTTTGCCAGAAATGGCAAAGCGGCAAAACGAGCCTCTGCGTTATTCAATACGCAAAAAAACTTGAAAAATAAGCTTGACCGCTTGATTGCAAAATCCAGTTTTGCCTATCAAGGTGCTAGTAGCGAAGAAATCATCGAAGCACTCGATTCATTTACCAACAATGCAGTGGCTTATATCCGTCCAGGCCAAACTGGTGGTTTTTCGTTAAATGGTCAATCCATACTGGCCGAGTCATTATTTATCGATAGCGATACCAATAATCCAGAGGTAGAGCCTGTTTTCAATGATTATTTTGATGAAGCCCAGGCTTTGCCGGTACCTTCAATTGTGGGGGGGTATGTGAATCAGCCTTTCGAAGGCGAATTGGGTAATAACTATACAACTGGCGATATCTGGGATATTTACCGGGTGTCCATGGTGGCCGATCAGGTTATAACCTTGAGCATTGGGGAAGGTGCTGGTCAAGCCGATTTGGATTTATATCTTTATGATAGCAATGGTAATCAGTTGGATGTATCTGAGGGTGTGACAGATTTTGAAACGCTGCTGACCTCAGCAGCTGGTGATTATTATGTAGGGGTCTACGCCTATTCCGGTGCTTCGAATTACGCCCTGTCCTTTGGTCAACAAAACACCAATCAAGCCGTGCCTCCAAAACCGGAATTTGTGCCGGGCGAAATCATCGTCAAATTAAAAAATAATAGTGTGATGGCGCAAAATGGGGTGAGTCGAAGTGCTCAAGCGGTACAAATAGCCTCAATGCTGGGTATGACTTCGCTACGCGGCGCACCAGATCGAGAAATGCTTTGGAAGTTGAGTGACGATGAAACCGAACGTCAGCAAGGCTTGCAGGCACTAGGGGTTCAAGTCGGCACAAAATCAGCCAAAACCAAACAATCTAATTTATCAGCGCAGGCTAAGTTGACCCAGGATACGTTGCATACCGTTAAAGCCTTACGCGGACGAGCCGATGTGGCCAGTGCAGATTTGAATTACATTCGTAAAATCAATGCCATTCCTAATGACCCGCATTACGCTAGACAATGGCACTATCCTTTGTTGAGCTTGCCTTCAGCCTGGGATGTGACGACAGGGCAAAACGCTATTGTGGCGGTCATTGATACTGGCGTATTGCTGAATCATCCGGATTTACAAGGTCAATTTGTAGCGGGTTACGATTTTATTTCCAATCGAAATGTCGCCAATGATGGTGATGGTATCGACAATAATCCAAATGATAATGGCGATAGCCCTGGTACAGGAAGTCATAGTTTTCATGGTACTCATGTTGCCGGGACAATCGCCGCGGCCAGCAATAACAGTAAAGGTGTGGCAGGCGTAGCCTGGAATGCGAAGATTATGCCGCTTAGAGTTTTGGGCGTTGGTGGTGGCACCGACTATGATATTTCACAGGCGGTTCGTTTTGCGGCAGGGTTAAGTAATGATTCCGGTAAAGTGCCGGAGAAAAGAGCGGATGTGATTAACTTGAGCCTGGGCGGCGGCGGTTCCAGTTTTGCCGCCCAACAAGCCTTTAATGACGCGCGTGCGGAAGGGGTGATTGTAGTGGCTGCAGCTGGTAATGAATCGACCAGCGCACCTTCTTATCCGGCTGCTTATGAGGGGGTGATCTCTGTGAGTGCGGTTGATCCTCAAAAACAATTGGCGCCATATTCCAATTATGGCAACAAAATTGATGTGTCCGCGCCGGGAGGGGATACGTCTGTTGATCGCAATGGCGATGGTTTTTCTGATGGTGTGCTGAGTACATTGGCGAGTGGAGACGGTACAGGCATTACTTATAACTACAAGCTTTACCAAGGGACTTCGATGGCTACCCCGCATATGGCGGGCGTTGTAGCATTGATGAAATCAGCTAATCCTGATTTGACGCCAGCGCAGATGGATACTCTATTGGCTGATAGCCAATTGACAGAAGATATTGGCAGCGCAGGTTGGGATAGTAAATTTGGTTACGGTTTAATTAATGCTCAGCTGGCAGTTGAGGCAGCCGCTGGAGGCGGTAATGCCCCAAGTGAGCCCAAATTAGGGTTAGCGCCTAGCGGTTTGAATTTTGGTGCTAGTAATCTCGTGTCATCCTTATCGTTAAATATTTTTAACTCAGGTGCTGGTGAACTAAAAATTAATTCGGTGCTACCCAGTAAAACCTGGCTAACCGTCAAAAATGTATCGGTTGATGAAAATGGTTTGGGTAATTACGCCATTGAGGTGGATAGAAGCATGCTGGATGAAGGGGTGCATAGTGCTGTTCTGACAGTCAATGCCAGCACAGGTGTGTCTACTGTCCCGGTCATGTTGCGTAAAGGTGGTAGTACTGTGTCCGATGCGGGTTTGAATTATTATCTTTTGATCAATGCAGCTACTTCGGCAACATTACAAACAAAAGTCTTGGCTGATGAGGGGCATTATCAGTTAACTTTTTCGCAAGTGCCTAAAGGCGAATATTTCTTATTGGGCGGAACCGATATGGATAATGATGGCTTTATTTGCGAAGGTGGCGAACTCTGTGGTGGTTATCCCAGTGTCGAACAATTGTTGCCGATCAAAATTTCTGAAGATGTTGCCGATTTGAAATTTAGCGCCAATTTCTCGCAATCGTTGCAAATCGTTACTGGCGCAAGTCTGAAGAATAACAACAAGCTATTGGCTAAAATTTCCAAAACCAATGGTGTTGCAAGGTCTAAAAGTCAGAAGCAGACGGGCTATAAACGAATCGATAGGCAAGTGGTTAATGATTAAATAACGATAATGTTTAGCGTCTTGCCCTCGAACGTATTTTACGCCATGAATTCAGGGGGGGCTCAAAAAGCAGGTTCAATGTCTGATTTGATGTTTTGTTGTTACGACAGGTAGATTGATAAATGCCAACCCGGCAAAAAAATCTTAGCACCTTCTTGCGAGCGAAAGCTGCCGGAGATCTTCTGGCGTGAGGCAATGACCCGTTTTTAGGGGGGGGCAGGGGTTGTTGTTAAGTTGGGGTAATTCAGTCTTATTGAAATAATTTGACAATAGAAATAGAACATGTAAAATGAGCGGCTCTTCAACGCTGACTGGATTTGATTTTGGCAGGTGTTGAAGGCGATGCAAGTATTTGAGTAGGTCGGTTTGTTTTGATTGACGAGTGAGTCGAAAAAAAATAAATTTGACAGTAAATTGAAATACTGTATAATGCATCGGCTCAACAGGGCGAAATGCTCTGGCTCTTTAACAAGCTAATCGAAATAATTTGTGTGGGTATGTGGATTGCACTGTTTCTGTTTTAAGAAATAGTCGACACAGATACCACGTCAATTCGCAAGAAA
>SXGT01387508.1_pt1 | contig 11634 bp, 11 predicted proteins | sample 3176221 | NCBI WGS metagenome assembly SXGT01 (sample SAMN11356862, study PRJNA531348) | freshwater metagenome | isolation source: freshwater sample F1-120 | place: China: Fuxian Lake, Yuxi | collected 2017-12-25
GACATCCAATGCTTTTTCATAATCGGTTTTATATAATGAATACCCCAACAACGTCAGCAAAGGACGCATCCGTTTGCCGCCTAATGAAAAGGTATAGGTAACCGGCTCATATAACTCAGCCGGTTGTGCGGGAATATTTATAGAATGTATTTTCTGATTGATTTTCTCTAACAGGTTTTGCATCACAAAACCGATTAGATAAGAGAAATGAACTGTCCCTGCTCAATCACTCTTTTTAATCCTTCTTCAAATGATATGGTGTCGCGTTTCAGCAACTGCTGCATTTTTGAAGTGTCGGGTTGTCTGCGTGTCATATCGCCTTCTGTTAATTCAGGAAGGTGAACAATTTTGGAAGATGAGCCTGTAACTTTAATAATGATGTTAGCGAGTTCAAGAATGGTAATTTCTTTTGTGCCGCCAATATTTACCACATCATTAATAAACATGTTATTGTAAAAAGCATTGGTGCAGGCCTCAACATTGTCTTCAATGAAGCAGAATGTACGCGTTTGTTTTCCTTCACCATAAATGGTGATATCGGCATTTTGTAAAGCAGCGTAGATAAACTTAGAAATCACAAAGTCTTTACTTTGTTTTGGTCCGTAAGTATTAAAGAACCTGAATACTGTAAACTCTAAGCCAAACTCGCGTTGGTAAGAACGCAGGTATGCTTCGCCCACATTCTTAACAATGGCATAAGGTAGACGGGAGTTTAGTGGGGTTGTGTCTTCGTTCTGAGGAAACTCAACGGGCTCTCCATATACTTCTGATGAAGAAGAGAAGTAAACGCGCCTTACTCCTGTATTCTTAGAAAGGTTGAGTACGTTTTTTATTCCGGTAATATCTTCCAGAACCATTACAGGATTTGCAAGTGTGCGTTTCACACCAACCAGTGCAGCATAATGAAACACATAATCAAAGGTGTAGGCATAGAAAACACTTGAGATATCTTCGAAATGATTTACATCGCACTTGATGAACTTTACGTTCCGATAAGGAGAATCAGGAAGTTTTTTAAGCGACCCGGTGCGCAGGTTATCAACTATAACCACATAATTATCGGGGTCTTCAGCCAGTTTTCCGGCTAATGAACTTCCTACAAAACCTGCTCCGCCTGTAACAAGAATTTTTCTCATCGTTTTTTATAGGGTGGCAAAAGTAAGTGATTTTTACTCGGGATTCACCTGTTCTTTAGCGTTTTTTAATTCCTGAAGGTAGAGCGCATCAGAGATATCGGCTCCGTTTTTAAAATAAAATATACCGCCCCAGTCGTGGGTCAGCTTTTTATAAATGGTTTGAACACCGTCTATTTTAATCGTTGTAACCATAAAAGTCTTTCCTGTTTCCTTCACTGTTTCTTCTTTATAAGAATTATTTTTTCTCAAATCGTACAGCGCTTTGGCAGCTTCTTCCTTCTTACGGATAGCCTCTTCTTCTTTGGCTTTTATAGCTGCGGCTTCCCGCTCAGCTTCCTGTCGTTCGCGTTCCAGTTTTTCAGCAAGTATGCGGGCTTTTTCTTCGGCAGATGCTTTTTCGGCTTCCTCTTTTGCCTTTCTTTCGGCTTCAATTTTTGCAAGGCGGTCGGCTTCTTCTTTTGCCAGTCTTTCTTGTTCTGCTTTTATACGGGCTTGTTCTTCAGCTTCACGTTGCTTACGATCTGCTTCTGTTTTAGCCGCCTCTTCAGCTTTGAAACGGGCTTTTGCCTCTTCCTCTTGTTGCTTTTGCTGAAACTTAGCTGTTGCAATAGAATCTGCAACAGCCTTTTCTTTTGCTTTTTTCTCTTCCAGTGCTTTCAACTTTTGAACTTCTTCTTCTTTTATCCTTAGCTTTTCTGCGTTAGCAAGTGAATCGGAAGTTGCTTTTTCGCGGGCTTTCTGTTTTTCTAATTGAAGTTTTTCCAGTGTACGTGCATTGGCAATTGAGTCGGCAACGGCTTTCTCGCGCACCTTTCCTGCTTTCTTCAATGCTTCGGCCTCGGCTTCTTTTCTGGCTTTTTCTGCTGCTGCAAACTTTATGGCTTCTGTTTTGGCATTAGCAATTGAATCGGTAATAAATTGCTGACGAGCAATTTTCTCGGCCTCAGCTTTTTTACGAGCCTGTTCAGCTTTTACCAATTCATTTAACTTGTCTTCCTCTGTTTTCTTAAGATTTTCTTCCTGTTTGCGCTTTTCCATCATTTTGGCAAGGTGCGCCTGCACTGCAGCCAACGAATCAAGTCTTGACTTTTCTTTTGCCTGCGCAGCAAGTAACACTGCATTTTCAGCATCGCGTTTTGCCTGTTCCTTTCTTGCCAGTTCTTCAGCTTCCAGTCTGCGCTTTTCTGCAGCAGCGCGTAATTTATCCTCTTCTATTTTTCTTAAACGTTCACGTTCGGCTGCATCAGCTATTTGTTTCTTCCATTCATCAAGGTCGTAGTTAACGGTTACAAAGCCACCTTCATTTTCTTTATATATTACACCACCGGCACTTTGTTCCCATTTTTTCTTGCCTTTAGCATCGGCTGTAAGTGGATTAAGGTCTATTTCTATTTGCTTGGTGAATGTTTCATTTTGCTTGTTCTTAGGAACCTCAGTAATGAAATTAAACGTTTTGGTAGTAGATCCCGGAAGACCAGCACTTACAACGTATTCAGCGCCTAACTCAAGCTTAGCCTTGAATTTACCAGCCGAATTAGTTGTGCGGTATAAAAGCTTGCCCTTATCTCTGAAAATCTTCACTTCTGCGCCATCTACGGGCTTTCCGGCACTGGTAACAATGCCGTCAACCATCAATGAACCTGCTTCCTGGGCATAACCCGAAAGCGCAAAAACCACCCACATGGCTACTAAAAAGAAGTTTCGGCTAAAGCAATTCATTATTGGTCGTAATAATAGCAGGTTTTCGTCTTGTTTTCCGCTTGGAACGGGCAAAAATACAAAAAAGAGGCATTAGTCGGAAGGTATCTAAAACTCTGACGGAAAGAATGGTATTTTTTGTCTTGATATTAACCCGATTAGTCTAATTTCTAAAACTTATCCACAACCCGATGTGTAATAACAGGCAATTGAAGCGATTTGGTTTTAAACAAACAAAGCTCCTTCGAAAACAAAAATTAAGTAATAACGATTTAAATAAATAAGAAGATGAGACAAGCACTAACAAACTACATTCCTCCTATGTCTGCGGAAAGAATGCCTCAAACAGATAATCTGATGATTAAAGCTAACTATCAGCTTATCCAATTAAAAACTGATGACATTCTTTTCATTAAAGCACTTGCCGATTATGTAATAATTAAAACCACTACCGGCAAATACATAACATTGAGCACCATGAAAGAAATGTGTGATGCCTTGCCTAAACATAAATTCGTTCGCACCCACCGTTCATTTATTGTGAACATGGAAAAAATACACCTTATCAAAGGTTCAAGCATTACTATCACTGATAATAACGTTCAGTTTACCGTTCCAATCGGAAGGGTTTATAAAAAAGCATTAAAAGCAACATTGAATTCTTAGTTGGTTTAGGTTTGATGTGTTGCCCCGCTGTGTTTTAGGTTCACAGCGGGGCGTTTTTATTTACCTTTGCTCCATGAACAGCAACGAAACAAATAAACTCCCCGTTACCATCTACGCTGAAAGCACCCCTAATCCCAATGCAATGAAATTTGTTGCCAATAAAGGGCTGCTGAAAGATGTAAGCGTTGAATATACTTCCAGAGCACAGGCAAAAGGTTCGCCACTTGCTCAAAAGTTGTTTGATTTTCCGTTTGTGGCAGGTGTGTTTATTGCTGCCAATTTTGTGTCGGTTACCAAAACCAACGCGGTGGAGTGGGAAAACATTACACTGGAGCTGCGCAGTTTTATCCGTGAGTTTTTAGCCAATGGCGGAGAAGCAGTTGCTGAACTTCCGGAGAAGAAAGAGGTTTCGCCTGAGGCAAAAGCAACAGAGGTTAAAACAGAATTTTCAACAAAAGCCAATCCTGTTATTGACGGTAAAATTATTGCCATACTGGAACAATATGTTCGTCCGGCAGTGGAGGGTGATGGTGGAAATATTCAGTTCAAATCATTTGAAGATGGTAAAGTAAATGTGGTATTGCAGGGTGCGTGCAGCGGTTGCCCCTCTTCAACTGTTACATTGAAAGCTGGCATTGAAGCCTTGCTGAAAAAGATGATTCCGGAAGTAAAGGAAGTGGTAGCGGTAGCAGAATAAATGTATCCTGTACGCGCCAAAAAACACCTCGGTCAGCATTTTCTTAAAGACGAAAACATTGCCTGTAAAATTGCTGAAAGCCTTAGTGGACATGGTGCTTATAAACAGGTGCTGGAAATAGGTCCCGGAACGGGGATGCTGACTAAATACCTTTCAGAGAATGAGGCGATTGATGTCTGTGTAGTGGAAGTTGACCGCGAATCGGTTGAGTTTTTGAAACTGAATTTTCCACAACTGAAAGGTAAAATAATTGAAGGCGATTTTCTGAAACTGAATATTAACCTTGAGCGATATGCTATCATCGGTAATTTTCCTTACAACATTTCGTCACAGATATTTTTCAAGGTATTGGAACACCGCAACCAAATACCCGAAGTGGTTTGCATGATACAGCGGGAAGTGGCCTTGCGCATTGCCTCGCCTCCCGGAAGTAAAGAGTATGGAATACTGAGCGTATTACTTTCTGCTTTCTATAATATTGAATACCTCTTCACGGTAAACGAAACGGTTTTTTTTCCTCCACCAAAGGTAAAATCGGGTGTTATACGCCTTACACGTAACACAACCGAAGAGCTTGACTGCGATGAAAAAGAATTTTTCGCGGTAGTGAAAACTGCTTTTAACCAACGCAGAAAAACATTACGTAATGCACTCAAAAGTCTTACTTTCGCACCCGTTGCAGAGAGCAAACTGTTTGACAAACGTGCAGAACAACTAAGTGTTGCTGAGTTTGTTGAGCTGACAAAGTTGCTGTCTGCTGCAAAATAAGTCTCGTCATGCTGAACTGGTTTCAGTATCTCAAAAAAAAGATTCCGAAACAAGTTCGGAATGACGTTCTGACGATTTGAAAATGGCATCATGAAATTTGAAGTAACCCCCTCATTTGTTTTTGAAGTGCACGATGCAATCAAGCATCGCAGACACGATGATGTGGTTAAGATGCTGGAACCGCTTCACCCGGCTGATATTGCGGAACTCATTAAAGAATCGTGGACACACGATGCGCAATATGTTTACAATCTTTTAGACGAAGAAAAAGCTGCCGATGTATTGGTGGAAATGGATGATGAGGTAAAGGAAAAATTCCTTACCTCACTTTCTTCTGAGCAGATTGCCAAGCACGTTGATAACCTTGATTCAGATGATGCTGCGGATTTGATTGCCGACCTTCCTGATGAAAAAATCAAGGAAGTTCTGGAGCAGATGGATGATGCCGAGCAGGCAAGCGACATCGTTGACCTGTTGCGCTACGATGAAGATACAGCAGGTGGTTTGATGGCAACTGAGTTGGTAACAGCCAACCTGAAATGGACAGTGCAGCAAAGCATCGTTGAAATGAAAAAGCAGGCCGAAGAAGTAGGCAGCATTTATACCGTATATGTAATTGATGATGATGAAAAACTGCACGGAATACTTTCGCTGAAACGATTGCTTATTTCTCCACCTGAAGAAAAAATAGAGACTATTTTTTTTAAAGATGTAATCTCCATTGAGGCCAGTGCCAAGAGTGAAGATGTGGCTGCCTTGTTTGAAAAATATGACCTGGTTGTAATACCTGTTGTAGATATTACCGGTAAATTGTTGGGTAGAATAACTGTGGATGACGTAATGGATGTGGTGCGTGAAGAAGCCAGCGAAGACTATCAGTTAATGAGTGGTATCTCGGAAAACATTGAGGCCGATGACGGACTGTGGGTAAGCACCCGAGCACGTCTTCCGTGGCTGATGGTTGCATTGGCTGGCGGTGTGGTAGGTTCGCGTGTATTAACTTCTTACGAACCGCAAATCCAGATACATCCCGAGATGGCTTTTTTTATGCCGCTGATTGCTGCGATGGGCGGAAATGTGGGTGTACAAAGTTCTGCACTTGTGGTACAGGGACTTGCCAACCAAACCATCGGCAAAGGCGATATTTTACCGAAATTGTTTCGTGAGCTTTTGGTTGGTTTATTCAATGGTTTAATCTGTGCCGTTTTATTACTTGCATACAATCTTATCTTTAATGATTACATGGCCTTGAGCGTTACCGTTAGTGTGGCGTTGCTTTCGGTAATTATTTTTGCAGCTATCTTCGGTTCGTTTGTTCCGCTGGCTCTGAATAAATTTAAAATTGACCCTGCTCTTGCAACTGGTCCCTTTATTACTACCTCTAACGATATCATTGGCCTGTTCATTTATTTTATGATTGGGAGATTGATGTACGGACTATTATAATTCACAATCTTAAACCCGACACTATGCACTTTGAAGAATACCGCAAACACGATGCTGTTGCATTAGCAGAACTGATAAAGAAAAAAGAAGTAACGCCTTCTGAACTTCTGGATATTGCCATCAAGCGCACGGAGGAAGTAAACCCGAAAATAAATGCGGTGGTAACACCTTGTTATGATTTGGCAAAAGAGCAACAAAAACAGATGGATTCAAATTCTGTTTTTGCAGGTGTTCCCTATCTGATGAAGGATTTAGGTCCTGAGTTGAAAGGTGTTCGCCATACGATGGGAACGCGGTTTATGAAAGATTATATTCCGAAAGAAGATTCGGTTGTAACACAGCGCGTGAAAAAAGCAGGGCTCGTAATCTTTGGGAAAACTAATACGCCTGAATTCGGATTGACACCATTTACAGAAAGTGAATTACTTAAACCCGCACGCAATCCCTGGAATACAGAGCATACTTCAGGCGGCAGCAGCGGAGGAAGCGGAGCAGCAGTTGCTGCAGGTATTGTTCCCATCGCGAGTGCAAACGATGGTGGAGGCTCTATCCGTATTCCTGCAAGTTGCAACGGATTATTTGGAATGAAACCTTCGCGCGGGAGAGTTACACTTGGATTGAAAAGCGGAGAACTTTGGGGTGGTGCAGTTTGCGAAGGTTCTGTTTCGCGAAGCGTTCGCGACAGTGCTTATTATTTAGATGCTATTCAGGGCTCAGCACCGGGAGAGCCTTATTCTATTCAAACACCTGATAAACCTTATTCCGAAGAAATAAAAACACATCCCGGGAAATTGAAGATTGCCTATTCGCTGGAGCATCCGATGGGAATTAAACAGGATGAGGAAAATGTAGCCGCCATAAATAACACGGTGAAACTTTTAAAAGAACTTGGTCACGAAGTGGAAGAAGTTCCGTTGCCTTACAAAAAGGAATTGCTTACACAAATTCTTTACATGATGGTTTTGGGAGAAACCTCTGGTACTATTGATTACCTGGGAGAAGTGAATAATAAGAAACCCAACATAAAAGATTTTGAACCTAATACCTGGCTGCTTTACAAACTGGGTAAGTCATTTTCAGCCGGTGATTTTGCATTAGCTAAACTCAAGTGGAACGAAACCACCCGTGCCATGGGACAATTCGGTTTAAAATTCGATGCGTTGCTTACTCCAACACTTGGTATGAAGCCCTTTAAAATCGGTGCGCTGCAAAACAGCAAAGCTGAAGACATTGCACTAAGAACGTTGAATGCACTTGGTAATACTTCGGTTATAAAAAATGCGGGCATAATTGAAAAAACAGCTACTAAAATTTTCTCGTGGATACCTTATGCGCCACTTGCCAATATTACAGGGCAACCATCTATTACTGTTCCCTTGCATTGGTCAAAAGAAAACTTACCGGTTGGGGTAATGTTTACAGGCAGGCTTAATGATGAAGCAACTTTATTCCGCTTGGCTGCTCAATTAGAACAGTCTCAACCATGGTTTAATAAAGTGCCATCTATTTAGTGGCTGACACTGAATTTTGTCATCGTGCTTCCTTTCTCTGTTTGCAGTTGTAAATAATAAAATCCGGTTGCAAATGATGAGCAATCGATTTGCACTTTTTCTTTATTGTTTTTTTCGGAATAAATTTCATTGCCTGTAAGGTCAAAAATTGAAAGAGCAATTATTTGTGCTTTCAGTTCCACTGTAATTTTATTTTTTGCGGGATTGGGGAAAACAATCGGTTGGTTTATCTGATTAAATTCATCAACAGAAATAGTGCTGCACATAATATCATTCAGCTTTTGCCATATGGTGTCGTTCATGGTAAAGGGTACTTCATCATCAAAAGGTGCGTTTCCCATTCTTAAAACAACTAAGTTCTGACCTGGTACAACATTCAGAAATTGTCCGTTTTTACCCATGGCGGCTACCATATCATCGGGAGCATTGGGGTTAAATGACCCTTGAAATTGAAATTGTAAGCCAGGCAGCATGTAAGAAGGTTTTCCGTTTAGCCACCATAAATAACCATAAGACTTATTCAATTGTTGCGAGGTGTTTATCATCTCATTGAAATACGTTGCATCAGTCATTATCTGGTTTCCGTTCCAGTTTCCGTTGTTCAATATAAGTAATCCAAAACGTGCCATACTTCTTGGCTTACTTACAAAAATATTGTTGTAGCCTGATGTATAAAAAAGTCCGGTCATTCCGGTTGGCGTTTTCAGTTTTTGTGTTGTGTAAGCATTTAGGGTTTGTCCGGTTGCATTTTCAATTACCGCATCTAAAAGTGTGTAAGGTCCATTGTGATAAGCCCATCTGTTTCCGGCATCGGCAAGGTAATTCAGACAAGTGTCTAAAGTGCAATAATGGTCAGGAACACCATCATCCAGTCCGCTGCTCATGGTAAGTTGATGGCGAATGGTAATTTTTTCTTCCTGTTGGGCAGTGCAATTTGTCCAACCCTGCCCCAAATAATCAGACGTAGTATCGTTGATAGATAAATAATTTTCCTGCTGGGCAATACCAGTCATAAACGAGGTAATGGTTTTGCCTGCCGAAGCCCAGTACCAAACACTGTCCTGTGTAAACGTTCCAAAATATTTTTCAATTACAATTTTTCCATCTTTCAATACAATAAATGCTTTGGTGTTTCTGTCTTCTAAATAATTGAACAATGTGTCTATCCTATCCGGACACCAACCGAGTGAAAGCGGTGAAATAGTATCCCATGTACTTCCCACCGTTGGAGGGAAATAAAGTGTTTGAGACTTTACAGATAATGCAAAAAGAATTGCAATAAGAGTAAGGAATTGTTTCATTAAAATTGTTTTGGCGTTCGATACTTATCTAAAGAAAGGTTTAAAATCAATAATAATATTTGAAAACAAAAGTAGAATGACAAATGTCTTAATAATGTTTTGAAATTTTAAATTCTATGAATTTAGATTCATCTAAGTACTATAAATCCTTATTTTTGTGGATAATAATTAATTTAAAAAATACGTTTATATGATCAAAAAATTTACGCTTTCGTTAGTTTTTATTTACGCACTAGTTATTGTTTACGATGCAAATTACAACAATGCACACACCAATGGAAGTGGAGCCCCTGCGGGCCGCACAGGATCGCCCGGTGATGGAGTAACCTGTAACAATGGCAGCTGCCATTCAGGTGCTGCTCCTACTGATCAGGTGGCAAGCATTACCAGCGATGTGCCGGTTGGCGGTTATGTGCCGGGAACTACATATAACATTACCGCTACTGCAAGCAAACAAGGAGTAATTGAATTTGGTTTTCAACTTTCGCCCCAAAATGCAAGCGGAACAAAATTGGGAGCATTTGCAACACCTTTGCCTGCGGGAACACAATTTGCAAACCCTAACACCGGAATGGCAAATAAATATGTTACCCATACCAGCTCGGGAACTGCCGGCACTAATACCAAAACCTGGACTGTTCGATGGACTGCACCAACAGCAGGAACTGGAACAGTTACTTTTTACGGTGCGTTTAATTTTACAAACAGCATGAACAACAGCAGCGGTGATGTTATTAAAAATGCTTCGCTTGATATAACAGAAAATACATCAACCGGAATTGACGAAACAATTGTGCAAGGTGGATTTGATGTGTTCCCAAATCCGGCAAATGATATTGTTAATGTTTCATTTTATCTTTATGAAATGACAAACGTGAACGCAGAAATTTTTGACATAAACGGACGTTTGGTAAAACAAACCACTACCGAAAATCTGCATCCCGGAAGACACGAGCTTACTTTTAATGCACATGGAGATATGGAAGCAGGGCTTTATTTTATCCGTTTGAATGACGGGAAAAATGTTTACAGCAAAAAAGTAGTGGTGAAGTAAAATACTTCGACAGGCTAAGCCTAATTTAGATGGCAGGATTATTGCCTTTTCATGAACACAAAAAATCTATCCACTTGAAAAAAAGTATTTTTCTTCTTTTTGTTACACTTGCAACAGCGTTATTTGTTTTGCAAGGTTGTTTGAATGACAAAGGCAATGTACCTCTCCCGCCCGAAACGTTTTGCGACAGTCTGGATGTTAGCTACAATCTGCATGTAAAACCACTTGCAGAATCAGCTTGTGCAAACAGCATCGGTTGCCATGTATCAGGCGGAAGCGGTCCGGGTGATTTTACTAATTATCAGATTCTGAGCGGAGTTTCACAATCGGTTAAGACACGGATTGAATTGCCGGTAAGTGATCCTTTGCACATGCCGCTGGGAGCAACACTTACTCAGGAAGAGTTAGCTATTTTTCTTTGCTGGATAGAAGATGGTGCGCCAAACAACTAAACTCTTAAAGCCATGAAAAAGTTAATTGCACTCTTACTAATTCTTAATTCTCCATTTCTAATTTTTAATTCTTTTGCGCAAACTGTATATATAAGCGAAAAGACCGAAATCTCTTTTTTCTCAAAGGCTCCTGTTGAAGATATTGATGCGGTAAACAAAATTTCCTCTTCCATTATTACATTGCACAACGACAGTATAGCGTTTAAAGTGCCCATTACCGGTTTTGTTTTCAAAGACGGATTGATGCAGCGACACTTCAACAGCAATTATATGGAAAGCGATAAAAAAGGCTTTGAAAATGCTACACTGAAAGGAAAAATAAACGAAGACATAGACTTTAAAACTGATGGCGAATACAAAGTAACCTGCACCGGGATATTGAAAATGCACGGTGTAGATCAACCCCGTAATTTTGATGGCCTATTTACGGTGAAAGAAGGAAAGATAAATCTGACATCAAAATTCAAAGTGTTGGTAGCTGACCACAAAATAAAAATACCCGGAGACAAATTGATGAACATCGGAAAAGAAATAGAAGTAAGCGTTTCTGCTGATTATAAACTTTACGTTAAACCCTAAAGCATGATGAAAAAATTACTCGCTTTTGTTTTACTTTTTACTGCCTTCTGCCTTCTGCCTTCTGGTAACTGTTTTGCTCAAGACGATATTATGAACTTGCTTGACCAAAACGAAGAACCAAAGAACGAACCTGTTCTGGAAACATTTAAAACCACACGTGTTATTAATGCACAATCAACCGAAACTGTTCCTAAAAATGCAATGGACCTGCGTATTACTCACCGCTTCGGGAACATAGGCGCAGCAAGTGGTGGTGGCTACAGTTCGTTTTACGGAATGGATAATGTTGCCAACATACGCATAGCATTTGAATACGGAATTTTAGA
>SXGT01792508.1_pt1 | contig 11634 bp, 8 predicted proteins | sample 3176221 | NCBI WGS metagenome assembly SXGT01 (sample SAMN11356862, study PRJNA531348) | freshwater metagenome | isolation source: freshwater sample F1-120 | place: China: Fuxian Lake, Yuxi | collected 2017-12-25
CCAACCTGCCCGCCGCGCGCATCGAGCCGCGCGGTGTGAAAGGGCATTGGCAACGCGCCTCCGCGTGGTTGCGGTACGCGGTCGCGATCGCCATCTTCGTCGCTGTCGCGCTCGGGTTCTTGGTGGGCGTGGTGGCGTTCAAGCGCGCGCTGCGCGGCCCGACAGCGACCGACCGCTACGCAGCGCAGGCGCGCGAGCGCGAACGCGAGCTCGCGCCGTACCGCAAGCGATGCCCCAACTCGCCGGAGACATGCCGCCAGATCGACCTGGACAAGCAGCGGGGCGAAGCGCAGATCGCCGCACTGAAGGCTGACCCGGCGGTCATCCGTTCGCAGGCGTACCTGCGCGCGCGCGACTACCCGCATGAAGAGACGGCCAGCCTGGAGCCCGCCAGCGCGCGCCACCTTCCCTACGAGAAGCGCACGGTCATCCAGCGCCTCGGCGTGCTCCACCCGCAGCACCTCTGGTTCCTCGACAGCTTCCGGCTCCACGACGGGACGACCGTGACGATCCAGACGACCGCCGACGCCCTGCGTGAGGTGGTGGCCGATCTGCACCTCGACCCGGTGGACGACGCGCTCGCCGCGATCGGCGCCGCGCCGCGCGAGCCGGTTGTCGTCACGGCCCGTGCGACGATTCCGTTCGACCAGCCCGGCGACGTCGAGCGACCAGCGCTGCCGCTCGTCGAGATCCGCGCGATCGACCGACCGTGACGCCGGGGCGTCAGGCCAGCAACCGCGGGTCAGCGCCCGCGGCTTGACCCGGGGGTGAAAGGGATGCGACGCCAGTGCGATGCGAACCGCGCTGCTCCTGTCCCTCGCCCTGACGCTGGCCGCCTGCGGCGGCGACGATGCCGCCGGCCCGATCGACGCGCCCAGCGAGGACAGCGCCACCGTGGACAGCCCGGAGGCGATCGACGCGCCGCTGGTGGTTGACGGCCCGCTGATCGACGCCCCGCCGGCGCCGTTCACGCTGACGAGCACGGCGATCACCGAGGGCGGCGTGATCCCGGCGGTCCACTCGTGCCGCGGGGCGAACACGTCGCCGCCGCTGACGTGGACCGGCGGACCGACGGCGCTCGGCTACGCCCTGGTCTTCACTGACATCACGACCCCCGCCAACCCGTTCCTGCACTCGATCATCTGGGACATCCCGGGGACCGCGACCGCGCTGCCGGAGGGCATCCAGAAAGTCTACATGCCACCCGTCCCAGCCGGCGCGAAGCAGCCGCTCGGCTACGACGGCACGACGCGTGGATACTTGGGCCCCTGCCCCGGGTCGATGCACCGGTACGAGTACGCGCTGGTGGCCGTGGACGTGAACCCGCTGCCCGGGCTGAGCATGGCGTCCTCGCGGACCGTCGTGCGGGATGCGATCACGGCGCACGCAGTGGCGGGTGGCCGGGCGACGCTGACGGCGACGTTCACACCGTAGGCGCCGCGGCAGCAAGCTGCCGGCCGGCGTCACGTCATTCGACCTGACGACGACCTGGACGTCGCCGACGAAGCGTACACGACGCTCGAGGTCGCCCTCGCCAATGTTCCAACGGACGAGACGATCAAGCTCCCAGCGACCGCTGCACGTGTGCGGCGAATGTTGCGAGCGCTCGCCACGAACGGGTTCGCGTCCTTCGGCTGAACAGATCGCCGCCACACAAATCGCCCCTCCCGCCCCCTCCGCGCCCCTCCCTCACCCCTCCCCGCCGGACCGGGGCCGGAGCGATCGGACAAGCACCCCGCTGGGAAGCTAGAACAAGCCCATGCAGACCCGCTGGTGCCTCTGTCTCGTGATCGCCGCGACTTCGTGCCGCAAGGACACGCCCGCCGATCGATCGGTCGCGACGCCGACCGCGGCCGGCAGCGCCGTGACATCATCGGACGCCGTGGCAGGCGTCGACGCCGCACCGCCCGCCCCCGTCGACGCGACCGGCGGGGTCGCGTCGGCGCGCAACGTGCCTGCCTGGGCGTGGGCTGATCGCTGTCTGGGTCACACCCGGGTCATCAGCTGGAACCCGGAGCAGACCGTCGCGGCGATCGCCGCGGGAAACCTGGTCGTCGACGGAACGGTGACGCCGCCGGTGATCAAGCCGCCGTCGTACGCGCCCGAGCGAGAGTTCGAGGTCGATTGGACCCTCGCCCTCGCGCAGCGTGCGGTCGGCGCCGACGCCACGGCGCTCGTCGAGCGCGCGTTCGCCAGCGCGAGCGCGATCAAGAACGGGGGCGCGCGCGACCGGGCGCTGCTCTGGGGAGCGCTCGTCCTCGACAGCGGAGCGGCGGCGCGCTGGGAGCAGGGGCTGAGCGCCGAGGACTTCCGCCACGAGCTCGCGGGGAACCGCGTGCGCGTGCGCGCCGAGGCCGGTGATCTCGATGGTGCGCGACGGGCGCTGCAGGCGCTGCCGCCGACCTGGGGCATCCGTACCGACGCGGAGTACTGGTACGGCTATCCGCGCTGGCTCGGCAGTCCCGCGGCAGCGGCGTGTGTCGCGCTCAGCTCCCCGGCGGTCGCGACGTTGCCGGCCGCGCGCACGCTGGTCGAGGAGGCGGAGCGACGGTCTTCCAAGATCGACGAGAGCTGGCGCCAGAACCGGGAGCTGCGCACGCTGGCCTTGGCGTGGCTGCGCGTCGGTGACGGCGAGCGCGCCCTCGCGGCCGCCTCGCGCATGCCGGGCAGCGAGCGAGGCGAAGCCCTCGTCGAGCTCATCGGCCTGGCCGACGAGACCATCGCGCCGGCGCGGCTCGAGCAACTCGCCCGTGGCGCGCTGGCCGCCACGCGTGAGGCCCCGCTCGTGATCGCCGATTCGGAGGCGACGCGCGCCGACGTCGCCGCCGCCGTCGATGGGCTTCTCGAAGCCGCGCTCGAAGCCGCGCTGGCCCGTCGGCGTGCGCTCCGCGGGGACCTCGCCGGCGCCGATGAGCTCATCGCGCGCATCGCTCCGAGCACGTCGGCCCGTCACGAGGCGGCGCTGCACGTCGGGTGCGTCCGGATCGCGCGAGGCGGGACCAAGCTCGCCGATGTGCTCGCCGCCGCGCCCGACGGGCTCTTGCGCTCGAACCTCGTCCGCGCCGCGATCGCCGACGGGTGTACGCCAATGGTCGACGCCCTGCTCCCGGGCGAGCCGCACGCCGGGAACCTGATCGCGGGATCGCTCGCCGACCTCATCAGCGACGGCCGGCTGTCGGAGGCCGCGGAGCTCCTGCCGCGCCAGCACGATCGCATGCAGAGGATCGACCGTGCGGAAGCGATGGTCATGCTCGTCCATCGTATGGTCGGCGCCGGCATGACGCGCGAAGCGGTCGCGCTCTTCACGCGCATGCCGCGGGACACCGACCTCATCGAATGGCGCCACCTGATCGCCGGCCACATGCTCGTCGTCGCGCTGGCGGCGAACGGCGCCCCCGACGAGGCCCGCCGCTTGCGCGACGAGCTCGCGCCGCGCGTGCGGGCGCTCCCGAGTGTCGACGAGATCATGCGCCGGTGAATCGCGGAATCCCCGTCGCACTGCACGCCGCCAACGCCCTGCTCACCCATCGCGCGCGCGGCCGCATCGCGGACAGCTGGCGCTGGCAGTCACTGGATCAGGCGATCTCGCTGCACCTCGTGGACGACGCACCGCGCTCACGGGCGCAACGTGATCCCGCCGGCGCTGAGCTGCTCGAGCAGCGGATACAGCGCGGCGGCCAGCACGCCGAACGCGGCGCTGTCGCGCGCGTCGCCGGCCCAGATCCGCAGCGTGAAGGTCTGGCCGGCGCCGTCGAGCGCAAGCATGATGGGTTGCTCGTCGTCGCCGATCGGCCGCGTCGAGCTCGGCACCGACAGGATCGCGGCCTTGGCCAGCGCGGCGTACAGCGCCTGGCGCTGGCTGGCGTCGAGCTGACCGCGGAACTCCTGCGGCGGGCCACCCTTGCGCGAGCTGCGCGTCAGCGCGAAGGCCCCGTCGGGGCTCACGTCGAAGTCGGTGATGCCGGACATCTCGTGGCCGCGCTGGAAGTGAACGTGCGGCCCCGGGCCGTCGCCACCCGCGGCCTTGGCGATGAACTCGGCGAGCTTGGCCGTGGTGCCGGCCGGCGCCGTGGCCGGTGCAGAGGAGACATCGTTCGCAGCCATGGTGTCGGACCTTCCCTTCTCGCCGCAGCCCCCGGCCGCGGCACCGATCGAGGCGATGCCCGCGAGGATCGCGTGGCGGGTGAACCGGGCCACGGTCACATCGCCTCGATCTTCAGCTTGTAGCCGGGGTACTGCTTCGCGACCTCGGCGACCAGGTGCTGGAAGTGGCGGACCTTGAAGGTCGCGGCGCCTTTCCCCTGCGCGTAGTAGTTGGCCATGATGCTGTGGTCGTTGGTCACGACCCGGCCCGGCACGGCGGCGTTGGCGTACTCGTCGCTGGCGTGCAGCATCGCGTGCCCGAACTCGTGGGCCATCGTGATGGCCTCTTCCTTCGCGTCGCTCGAGTCGTACTCGTAGAGGTTGCCGCCGGCCTGCGTCATCGCGCTGTCGCCGCCCGGCTTGCCGCCGTGGACGGTGATCTTGTAGCCGCTGTCGTCGTTCCACAAGAGCGTGTCGATCGACAGCGTGATCGCGTCGCCGCCCTTGTCGGGCGTGCACACGATCTTGAACTTGTTGTCCATGTAGCCATAGACCGAGGTCTTCACCCAGCGGATGAACTTCTGGTACGCGTCCTCGCTGTCCCAGGTGCCGGCCTTGACCCACTGCACGCCGAGCTGGACCTGGACCTTCTTCGAGGTCTTGTCGACCATCAACTCCTGCGTGTACTGGTTGCCGGTGTCGGTCGCGCCGGTGATGGAGGTCGTGGTCCGGTCGTTGCGCTGGACCGCGCTGCCCGTCGCGCCGCCGCCCCAGCCGGCCAGCAGATCGGCGGCCGACTGGCCCGCCACCACGCGGTCGGCGACCGCGTCGGCGTGCTGCTCGTAGGCGTCGCCCGACTGACCGACGCCGCCGCGCAGGTGGACGCCATGCGCCTGCTGCACCACGTGGGCCGCTTCGTGCGCGGCGGTGTGAAGGTCCGGCGCCCCGCCGAACACGACGTGGTTGCCAGTGGCGTACGCCGAGGCCCCCATCGCCGCCGACGCCTCGCTCGCGGCCGCCCCCTGGTGCGCCTGGATCATCGAGACGTCGTGGTCGGGACCGAACGACGCCTGGATCTCCGCGGCGAACGGTAGCGCGCCGCTCATCGCCTCGAGACCGCGCGCGGCGGCGGCGTGGACCTGCTCGGCGCTGGCGCCGTTCCCTTGCAGTTGCACCGGCGGCAGGTGCAGCGCGAACGGGTCGAGCTCGGCAGGCCCGTCGATCGCGGCGACCGGCGCGACGACCGCCGCCGCTGGGCGAGGATCCGCCGGCGCGCCGGCCGGCGCTCGTCGCTGCACGGGGAGGTGCTGGGTCAGCGTGCGCTTGCCGACCGCGTCGCCCGCGCGCTCGCCGTCGCTGCTGCCCCCTTCACTGGCTCGTCCGATCCGATCCATCGTCGCCCTCCCGAGGTTGTCGAACCCTACTTGATCTTCGTACGCGCATACGAGGCGCCGCCGCGCGAAACTTCCCTTGCTCCAGACCAGCAACCACGCGTGCTGATACCGACGGCGCCACCGCCGGGGTGATGTGTTTCGCCGGGTCACTGCGCGACAGGGCCGCCACGCGCCGCGCGCGCCATCGCTCACCCCCACAGGGTCAACCGACGCGATGGTCCGCTGAGCGGCGAGCGAACGACGACGGCATCGACGATCGGGGCGGCGCGCACGCCCTGCCCGCACACCGTCAATCTTGACGCCGGCAGGCCGCAACAATGGCGACGCGGTGGCGCGCGCTCGCCTCGTCGCCCACACGCGCGCCATGGGCCGGGATCGGACAGCTCGGGGGCCCCGAACCCGAGCGAAGCGGATTCAATTCCCGAGTTCGCTCCTGTTCGTTCACTTTTCACGCAGGGTTTGCAGTGGATCGACGCACACATTTGCAAATTGCAGGCATCGCCCAGCGAGGCGAGGCGCAATCGGTCCTAGATCTGCGTATCTACACGAGTGGTGTGCACCTTGCAGGCAGCCCGGGCCAACCATTGCGTGAGGTTATTGCCATGCGATTGCATCGACTCGGGCTCGGACTCTCCCTCATCGTCGGGCTCGCAGCCTGCACGGGTGACCCGGGGGCTCAAGGTGACCAAGGCCCGCAGGGCCCCGGGGGGACCCCCGGCCACGTGGCGCTGGTGAACACCTCCGCCGAACCCGCGGGCGCCAACTGCGCCGACGGCGGCACCAAGATCGAGGCCGGTGTCGACACCAACGACAACGGCACGCTCGACGCGTCCGAGGTCACCTCGACCTCCTACGTGTGCGAGGGCGGCAACGGCAACAACGGCAACAACGGTCACAGCTCGCTGGTCGACACCAGCGACGAGCCGGCCGGCGCGAACTGCCCGTTCGGCGGCGTGAAGATCGAGACCGGCATCGACACCAATGACGACGGCGTCCTGGCGCCGACCGAGGTCAACGCGGCCGCGACCTCGTACGTCTGCAACATCGCCCCCAGCGGCGCGTTGTCACCGAGCACGGGCATCAACGTGACCGTCCGCTCGGTCAGCACGACGTCGCCCGTGACCGTCCGCTTCGCCATGAAGGACGATCGCGGCTATCCGCTCGACATCGGCACCGGCACCGGCGCCGGCGTGTACTCGATCAACACGTCGATCGCGCCGCGGTTCGCGCTGGCCTACTTCACCAAGGACGCCAACAACATCGTCTCGCCGCTCACGGTCTACACCAAGAGCGCCAGCGCCAGCGCCCCGGCTGGCCTGCCCACCCAGTACAACCCGCGTGGCACCGCCGCCGGTCACGGCACGCTGACCGAGGTCGGCCACGGCGCTGGCGAGTACCAGTACGTGTTCCCGACCGCGGACACCGCCAACGGTCCGCGCGCCATCGCCTACGACGCCGCCCACCTGGGCGACAGCCACGTGGTGTGGATCCAGGCCACCCGGCAGACCGACCTCTTCTACACGACCAACGCCAACACCTACTACGCGGCCAACGAGCCCTACTACTTCGTCCCGAACGGCAGCGGCGCGCCGAGCACGCGCGAGATCGTCTCCGAGGCGACCTGCGCCGCCTGCCACGCCAAGTTCAAGACCGAGACCACGACGTCGGCGGCCTTCCACGGCGGCGGTCGCGTGGACCCGAACATGTGCAACGTTTGCCACAACCCGGGTCGCACCACCAACCTGCTGGCCGACTCGGCGTCGTTCGTCCACCGTATCCACAACGGCGCGCAGGTGGCGACGCCGAACCTGTTCCACGGCATCGCCGCCACCTACCCGCGCGACGTCCGGGACTGCAGCACCTGCCACGGCAGCGCGCCGCAGGGCGGGCAGTCGCAGACGGTGCAGACGCGCCTGGCTTGCCAGGGCTGCCACGACTACGTCTCGTTCACCGGTAGCGCGGCCGCGACCTGCGCCGTCGGCGGCAACGTGACCTACGGCACCGACGGCAAGCCGGTCCCGTGCAACCACGCCGGCGGCGCGCAGGCCAGCGACTCCACCTGCGCGACCTGCCACGGCCCGACCGCCCCGTTCCCGACCGCCAAGTACCACGCCCCGGTCGCCAAGCCCGACCCCAACAACGCCTGGAATGGCGGCACCAACAACAACACCCACGCGTCGTACGTGGCCGCGGGCGGCTACGTCCCGGCCGGCGCGGACGTCATCACCTACGACGTCAAGAGCGTCCAGACCTGGACCGACACGGGCGGCATCGTGCGTCCGTCGATCACGTTCAAGCTGAAGCGCAATGGCACCGACGTGGTGTTCCCGGCCTACGCGCCGCCGACCACCACCGAGCTGATGCCCAACTTCCTCGGTTCGCCCAGCGTGTACTTCGCGTTCGCGGTGCCGCAGGACGGCAACCTCACGCCGAGCGACTTCAACGCCACGGCGAGCGGCTACATCCGCAACATCTGGGCCGGCACCGCGACGGGCACGGGCGCGGGCACGCTCAGCGCGCCGGACGCCACCGGCTACTACACCATCCAGCTGACCGGCGTGCAGATCCCGGCCACCGCGAAGATGCTGACCGGCGGCGTCGGCTACACCTACTCGCTGTCGAGCGCGCCGCCGCTGGTGCAGACCAACGTCATGGGCTTCCCGTGGACCGCTGGCACGGGCCAGGGCCAGGGCGGCCTGTCGGTTCCGGCGCCGAACGTGTGGAAGGTCGCCACCGGCTACACCGGCCGCCGCGCCATCGTCGACAACGCCAAGTGCAAGGCCTGCCACGGCACGCTGGGTGTCCAGCCCAACTTCCACGCCGGTCAGCGCAACGACGGCCCGACCTGCTCGTTCTGCCACAACCCCAACCGCACCTCGTCGGGCTGGTCCGCGGGCTCCAAGTACTTCATCCACGCCGTCCACGCCGGCCGCAAGCGCACCGTGCCGTTCACCTGGCACGCGCTCGCCGCTGGTGCTGGCTACGGCGAGATCGAGTTCCCGGGCACGCTCAACACCTGCACCACCTGCCACGTCGACAACACCTACGACTTCTCCAACACGGCCAACCTGACCGCGCTGGCGAACGAGCAGCTGACCACGGTGGCCACCGGCACCTACAACACCGATCCGCTGGTGAACTCGTCGTACTACACCGTGTCGCCGTACGTGGTGGCCGATGGCGTCACCAACTACGGCTCGGGCTTCTCGTTCAACGCCGGCACCGCCGCGACCACCCCGGCGGCGCAGAGCACCCTCGTCATCTCCCCGGTGACGGGCGCCTGCGTGTCGTGCCACGACTCGCAGGTGGCCATCAACCACATGCAGTCGTCGGGCGGCCTGTTCTACACCCCGCGCTCGTCCGTCCCGCGCGCTGCCGGCGACCCCAACCGGCTGGTCCCGCAGGAGCAGTGCATGCTGTGCCACGGCCCGGGTCGCATCGCGGCCATCGGCACGGTCCACCAGCGCTGATTCTGCGCGAAGCCTCGTCGTCCCACGTGGCCGCACGTCCCTGGCGTGCGGCCACGCCGCATTTTCGGCGCTCGGTGCCGGGGCGTAGGTGCACCCGTGGGAACCGTCGGTCGTCGCGACCGTCGGGTCGGTGTACAACCGCGCGCATGAAGCGCCTGTGGATCCTGGTCGCCTGCCTCGCCGTCACGGCCTGCGGCAAGTCCGATGCGACGTCCAAGGATCGGACTCCGCCGGCGCCGGCCACGTCGGGGCCACCGCCACGCGCGGCGGCCGACGACATCCCCGCCGACGGGCTCACGGTCCCCCGGGTCCCGCCCCGGGTCGGCGACAAGGTGGTGGTGACCAGCTCGCGGAGCAGATCGACGACGGTGGCGGCGCGGCCCGGCGAGGCGGTCACCGCGATCGAGGCGCGCGCGGAGGACACCGAGGTGATGGCCGTCGACGGCGACCTGGTGACCCGGCTCAAGGTCGGCTACCGGACGTTCTCGTCGGCCGAGATGACCGGTGGCGCGTCCCGGGACCTGCCGGCCCCGACCGCCGGCCAGACGTACGAGGTGTGGCGCGAGGGCGGCGCGCTCCGGGCGACGCGCGCCGACGGAGCTGCGGTCTCGCCCGACGAGCTGGCGACGCTGAGCAAGCACCAGGTGCGCGTGGGCCGGCCCGACGGCCTGCAGGAGATCGTCGCGGCCCACCGGTGGAAGCGCGGTGACACGCTGGCGATGACCGCGGCCGAGCTGGCGCGGGTGTCCGCGGCGTTGGGCGGCGAGCCCGACGGCGGGCCGGTCGTCGCGATGGGGCTCGGGTTGCAGTCGGCGGACGCCAAGGTCGTGGTGTTCGCCATGACCATGACCGTGGAGCGTCGCGGCGCCGCGGGCCCGGGCACGCAGGCGCTGACCGGCATCGCCAAGGTCGAGCGCCGCTCGGGCCGGGTGCTCGAGGTGAAGCTGGGTGGCCCGATCGCCGGTGACGCCGGCGTGTCGGGCACCATGGACGCGATCACGAAGTACACGTACTGATCGCGCCGGCGGCTCGCGCTGGGCCGCGGCTCGCGCTGGGGCAGAATGCGGCGATGACCTTTCCCTCGGTCGCCATCCTCGACGTCCTCGATCGCGCCGCCGCGGACTTCACGTTCCCGATGCTCGACAACGGGTACGTCTACCTCGCCGCGATCCGGCTGTCGCTGCACCGCTCGGCCACAGACTGGGCGCTGGTGTTCGAGCGCTTCGGCTACTCGCCGCGCGCCGGCATCCCGAGCCTCGACGTGCAGACCTTCGCCAGCCGGCTCCACCGCTCGGACCGGGCCCACGACGCCTTCGAGAGCGTGTACCCGATCGACGGCGGCGACTGGATCGATCACGACGACGGCGAGCTGGTAGCGACCGGCCCGCGCTCGCTCCTCCTGCGCGGCCAGCCCCGCCCGGTCCCGACCGCGGCCGACTACGCCGCCGCCGGCGTCGAGCTCATCGACCCCGAGCGCCCCCACGTGTTCGAGCTGTGCCGGTGCCTGGCCGCCGCCTGCCGGGACGACGTGCTCGCCGCCGAGGCCGAGCGCCGGGCCCACGTCCCGCCCGCGTGCACGCAGCTCCTCGTGCTCGACGACTGGCACCATCCCAACCTGGTCGCCGGCGACAAGCCGAGCGCGTCGCCGACGTTCCAGCAGCTCGCCGCGGTGCTGCACACCGGCGACGTCACGCGCTACCGCCCTGCCGCGCCCGGCAACACCCACTGGCGCCACTGGCCCGACGGCGGGTCGCTGTGAGTCTGAGCGACGCCGTGGCTCAGGGTTGGCGCGCGCACACGTAGTTGCCCGCGGTGCGCTTGACGCCGACCACCCGGAAGTACTCGACGCAAACGATCTGGCCGTGGGTCGCGTCCTCGCCGCCCAGGAGCTTCACCACGCCGACCTCGTCAGCCTCGTCGTCCTCGGTGGCGAGGGGGCGCATCGCTTGGCCGTCGACGGTGAACAGCGACACCGTGAACTTGCCGGAGGCGCTGGCGCCGCACGCGCTGGCCGCGATCGTCACGTTGCCAGCGCTCGCCGCGACCGCGCTCCAGCTGGACTTGTCCTGCGACACGCACGCGGGCTGCGCAAACGACACGTTCTGGAGCTCGGCCATCGCCGGAACATCGAGCTTCGCGACCTTACCGAACGCCGCCTTGGGCGGAGCGTCGACCTCGATCGGCGCCCCGGTCGCGGGGCCATCCGGAGGCGGCGGCGGGGCGGCCTCCGCGGCATCGATCACCACGGGCGGCGGCGGCGGCGCTGCATCGATGGGTGCCGGCGCGGTTGCGCCCGGGGCCGGCGCCGCTGCGGGCGCCTCCTTCTTCGCGCCACCCTTGCAGGCGACCAGGGCGGCGAGCGTCACCATCATCCATGTCGTCTTCATTGGATCCTCGCAGGTCTTGCCGAACGTCCGGCTGCTATCACGACGGGGCCTGAGCCACCAATGACAGCGCGATGACAGGGGGGCGCGCGGACGCGAGCCGAGGATCGCGCCGGCGGTGCCCGTTGATGGGGAGAAGCCGCGCACGGCCATCACGGACACGGCCGAGGGCGAGCGTCAGGTGACCTGCACGACGACCGACGCGCCCTACGCCGCGACGCCGGTGCCGCAGCGCCGAGCGGCTAGACTCACCGCATGGGCCTCCTGACCTTCGGCATCAACGTCACCCTGGACGGCTGCGTC
>SXGT01327777.1_pt1 | contig 11632 bp, 8 predicted proteins | sample 3176221 | NCBI WGS metagenome assembly SXGT01 (sample SAMN11356862, study PRJNA531348) | freshwater metagenome | isolation source: freshwater sample F1-120 | place: China: Fuxian Lake, Yuxi | collected 2017-12-25
GATTTATCTTCTGTTCTCTCTGCCAACACAGAACAAACCAGAAGACAAAGTGTGTAAATGGTTACGATCGAGAGAAAAATTTTTTGTATTTACCCGCAGGCAATCCTGCGGATAAATATAAACAAGTGTAAACAAACACAAATAAACCAACAACAAGTAATTCGAAAGGTGCTTAATTACTGTAAGCCAATCCACCCATACCACTCATAATTCGAAGAACATTGTAATTAGTAGCATACACTCGGACTTTGGCAGTCTTGGTGCCTTCAACCGTGGCGTTGGACAGAACAAGCTGCAATGTTGCGTTATCAATTCGAGAGAAGTTGCAAGAACCACTGGGTTGAAATTCCTCCGATCGCAGAGCAAATGAATACACGTTAATGCCTTCATCGGGAGATCGGGTATGAGCTTGGTATGGTTGTACCCACGAGAAATACGAACCTTCGCGCTCAGAGAAACGATCCTGTCCGTTTAATTGCAACTTGGCTGTAACGACTGGATTCAAACCCCAACAATGCATATCTAAAGAGGTTTCAGACAACACAAAAGTTCCAGCATCAGACACTCCCGAATTATCCATGTGAGAACTGCGGTCAGCGGCTAATTGCTGAATAACTTCCGGTGATAAACCAGAAGTGTTCAATGGAACTGGTCCTCCTCCCATATTTACTTCGTTATATGGGTTCGATGGTCCATGCCAGTATCCGGTAAATCCAGGGAAATATGCCGCTGGATCGTAATCCAATGCTCCGGCATCTTGGAACAACCCACGGGCATCAATATAGGCTCTTGAATCCGCTGCCACAGCTGCTGGTCCACCGAAAGCGTGGATGGCGTTTGGCAAGGCGTCGATGGCATCTGTGTAATTAAATGGCTGAGCTCCCAAGACCTTGAATAACAAAGCATCGCAAGTCAAAGATGAACAATAATCCACGTTTTGATCGGGCTGGACAACCCAAATAAGTTCCTTGACTGGATGGTTGAAATTCAACTTGATCTTGTTGGAAGACGAACCGACAGATTCGTCACCAGTGAACTGCAACTGAGTGATCAAATATTCGTGTGGATTTTGCGCCATACGTCTTCGTTCATCTGTGTCCAAAAACACGTAATCGACGTACAAAGAGGCAGCCACAAGAGACTGATTGTAAGCAATGGTTGCTGGAACTGGACGACCAACAGTGTATTGTCCGGATTGCCCCCCGTAAGGATTCTGGTTGCAATTCAAAGTTGTCACAGCCCACAAACATTCATCAATCGGTCTGATATCCAAGTTAATCTTGACTTCGTGATACTGCAGAGCAATCAAAGGCAATGCTAGACCGGGGTTGGTGCAAAACCAAAACTGAAGAGGCACATACAAAGTTGTTTCTGGCAAAGCGTTTCTGGGAGCACAAACTTGTCTGGGCGCCAAGCTGTCACAAGGAGATTCGACGTCCGAGAAAGATGGATCAGTAATGAAAGTCAATTGAGTTGTGTTACCAATCATCTTGAAATATCCTCTCATCTGCTCAGAAGTCATGGTCAACTGGTTCCAAATATGCATCCAATCTCCGTATTGTCTGTCAATGCGCTGTCCGCCAATTTCTACCTCGACTTGAGCAATAAGCTGTTCTCCGGGGAAATCCAACCATCTGGCATACACACCGGTGTTTTGTCCAGTGACATAGTTGCCAAGACCCATAAGTTGGTTGATTTCTGGAAGGGTAACCTGTAAGTAAGTTCTGTAAGCCAAATCTCCACTTCTGGAGATGGTGCATTGGACTCGCCTTCCGAAATCCGCCTGTCCATTGAAGGTCTGTTCAATGGACTCAATAGCAAAGTTGGTGTATCTCTTGAAAGACACAGACCAGTAGGTGATGACTGGCGAACTGGTTAAGAAGACGTCTTGGGCACCATAGGCAACGATCTGAATTAAAGCTCCGGGCATGATACAATTGTAAAAGAAAATATTTTGGGGCGATCGTGACGCATGTGCGGATAATTCGTGCTGTGCCCGGCAATATTATCTAGGCTAAATATTGTTTGGCTGGCGGGCGTTGAGCCGACGATCGCAACCAAGGTGTCATGGTTATCTTCTGTTTTGTTCTGCGTTGGCAGAGAGAACAGAAGATGAATTGCCAATAAATAAGCTTCGCTAAATTGTTGGCGTTATTGCGGAAAATTTTTTCTCTCGATTGCGACCAAAAGGTTACCATTATCTTCTGGGTTGTTCAGGGGTTGGAGAGAAAACAGAAACTGAAATAAATTTAATCACAAATACTCCAATCAAATACAATGTCGGAAACCTGTGTCGCCATCGCCACTAAGAAAGTTTTAACAATTAATAAAACCCGAATATTCAGCATTTACAGCGAAAAAACCCTGAAGGAAATAAATGATCACGATGAAATTCGATTAATTTCACCACATACTGGTGGTAATGGCGGCGATAGTGTGGCAACAAGAATTGCCATAATTATTCGAAATTCGAGTCTTATTGTAAACATGCCACACATTGTGTGCGATGGAAATGAAGCCGTCATCGGATTGTCTCACGCGTGTGACTCATGCTCTATTATTTGGAATGGATCCAGTGGCGATAAAATTAAAAAAATAGTAATAGGTCATGGATGTCGAGTTACGCAACACCAGCCCATGGATGCAGAAATGATATGTAAATGTGGACAACAGCTTTAATGCATCCATAGTTTGCGGTAGTGGTTGTGTGTTTTTTCTATTGACATGACAGCAGATCAATAGAAAAGTAAATAAAGGAATCATTAAATGCTCAGTTAGTTGCGAGCAAGTGTCCGCGCGATTAATGCCTTCGTCTAGTTCTTCGTCTTCGACAATATCGCCTCTTGGTTCCGCTCACATAACTGCAAGATTTGATGCCACATCGCCTTCTGGTTCTGCCTTTACAAACAACTCTTCGTGCCATATAATGACAAAAGAAATTTTTCATTCGGCGGGGCTACGGGGGTCTGCCGCGCGGGCTTTCCTTTTTGTATTTCTGAACCCAACGCATTAAACTCCGTCTGGAACATTTGAATATTTTACAAACTTCTTGTTGTGTTTTATCTTCTACTAAATAATATTGAACAGCAGTTTCTTTGTAATCGTTACTCTTTTGGTGAGTCATTATATAGTATTTATTTATAAAATTGAAATAAAATTGTTTATATTATTACATTAACAAGCACGCAAATAATAAACATAATAAATGACGCACATTTTTTCTCTTGGTGCAATCAATAAACTTACTGGCGAATATGTTTATCCTAAAATAGCGAATATATTTGCCCTGAATGTAATAAAAATTTAATTTTATTACATTCAGGCACAAAGTAGATAATGTTAATCCTTGTCATCATTATAGCAATCCAACAGAAAGTCAGATTCATAAAGACGCAAAAATATTATTGAAAAATTTGCTGGAAAGAAAAATACCTATTTCATTTATCAGAAATTGCTGTTGTTGTAAAAAGAATGAGGAATATGAAATTCCAGAAATAAGTGAAACCTCAAATACACAAATTGAATATAAATAACAATAAATTATATTTAAATCTTTCGCGTTAAAATAACTTAAAAATAAATAATATTATAGTATATGAAAGTTAAGAAAAAGAAAAAGGAGGATTTCAAGGAATTTAGGAATAATGAAAAATCCGCTTACAAAACTTTCAAAAGTCCTTTGAGGACGATTTTGTTAAATCGTGATATGATGCACCCAGTAATAAATCATTTGGTTTTTGAAATAAATGATTTGGTTATTCACACCTATCAATTTATTCGGTTGTATGTTTTGCACCATTACATAAATAATGAAACACTACCAACGATAGACGGTACATTTATTTTGTATTGTATCAAGACATTAGGATTGAGAGATAATAGAGGAAAGAAAGGAAAAAACACTGACCTTTTAGAAACATTAGACAAGTTCTACAAAACCGAATATCAACCTTTACTGAACCATGTAAAAACCAATTTAAAAAATACATCCTTTTTGCTTTCTTATTTAGCAACGCAAATACATACATCTTTATCCAATAATATTCAAGAGCATTTCATTCAACACTTTTTACGCTTTATTAACAAAACAACAAACAAAATAACCGAAGATAAAGCAACCTTATTTCAATTTAAGAAACAATTAATAGATCTAACTGAAACACAAGAAATGTTTAATGAATGGAAACAACTTCATTTACATAACATTTTGCCTACTGAAGTTAAAAAGTCAATTTATTATGATGTGAAAGTGAAACCATTTGACTATCTAAAAGGAATGTTGTATATGAATTCTGTATTGGAAAAACAAGAAAGTAAATTATTTCAACCCTTACCATTGCGAAATAATATTATTCCAAAACACATTATTATTGATACTGCAAGTTTAATAAACCTATTTTGTCCTGAAAAGGATAAAGATGGTAATAAAGTAAAAAAGAGTGAATTATTAAGCAATGTAAAAGATAACCAAAATGAAGTATGGTGTAATTTTCTGAATTTAAAACATAAAATATTCAAAAATAAACATTATCAGTTTCATAACCAAATCCAAACAGACGGAATTAGTTGTTGCTTATTGTTTATCAGAAAAGATTTGAAGGACAAAAAATGGGGTGCAAAAGTGCCTATTTTACAAGAACAAGATTTTTACAATATTGAGGATTTATCCAAAGAGCAATTAAACACTTTAAATGAAAGGAACATTGTAGGTTGCGATCCAGGAAAACGCAGTTTGGTTTATATGATGGATAAACATGGAAACAAATTACAATACACAGCGCCGCAAAGAAAAAGAGAAAGTAAAGCAAAGTGTAATCAGCGCATTCTATTATTGGAAAGAAAACGAAATGGCATTATTGAAAAAGAAACCATATTATCATTTCAAAATAGTAAATCAGTTGATTATGAAAAGTTCAAAACATATTTGGTAGAAAAGGATAAACTAAACAAAGAAACATCAGAGTTTTACAAACGAGATACATGGAGAAAAATGAAGTTTCGGCAATATAGTTATGGTAAGAAAAGTATAGATACATTCCTCAATAAAATAAAGGAAACCTTTGGTGAAAATATCCTAATCGGTCATGGAAATTGGAGTAGGTCATCACAAATGAAACATTTTATGCCAACCATGAATAAAGGATTAAGGAAATTAATTCACAAAAAATATGATACAATAACTATAAATGAATGCAACACCAGTAAGAAGTGTTGTGATTGTAATAAGGATTTGGACTATTACAAGGATAAAAAAGGGAAGAAAGTGTTTCGTCTGTTAGTGTGTTCTGAATGCGTGAGTTGCGAAAACAAAAAAATCGTATTTAGAACCAGAGATGCAAACTCTTCTATAAACATAATGAAATTGACTCAATCATGGATACAAAAACAAGAGCGACCATTATGTTTTCAAATTTCGTCTTTCACCGGTTCCAATGAAAAAGAACGGGATAAAGTTAGACCATCGTAGGTGAAATTCCTACTATTGATTTTACACCATTTTCTTTTTTAGCATCTACAATGGGCGTTTTAAATGAGAAAAGGTGTAATAAATTATGCCCGTATAATAAAGACAACACATAAATGGCAAGTTTGGCACCAACTTCCTCTTCGGTTCCACCAATGTCCTCTGCCGCGCCAACCGTAACTGGCGGCGCCGGGTCCAGAGGAATCATGGCGCCTATATGGCAAGTATTTCACGAAATAAATCACCGAGTCATGTATCTGAACAACAGCAAGTTTTTTGCAGGAGTAATCATGATTTTGCTGAACGTTGGTTCCAAATTTATTCAAATTCAATTCAGCAAATCTACAGAAGAATACATGAAATACACCGTTACAAAACAAATTTTGGTGTTTTCTATGGCATGGATGGGTACAAGAGACATTTATACTGCGCTGGGATTGACAGCTGTATTTACCATTTTATCGGATCATCTGTTTAATGAAGAAAGTTCTCTCTGCATCGTTCCCCAGGATTATCGAGTGTTGCACAAATTAGCCGACACGGATCAGAATGGGCATGTATCGGAAACAGAATTGGCTGCGGCTATTGCTTTGCTGGAAAAAGCCAGGAGAGAAGAACGGAAAAAAATACAGCAGGATGCCATGTCGAAATTCAACACGTATGCCAGCAGTTCGCCGCATTAAACTGGCGGCTCGTGCACGCGCGAGTTTTTTGGGTTTTTCTTCTGTATTTCCGCGTTCAGCAGAAAACACAGAAGAAAAAATATTATTACTGACAATTCACTCTATTTTTGCCATTAGCGTGCGGTACACAACACGCCGACGATTACTCAACATATTCATCTTCCGATAATTCCGAATTTTCTTCTACATCAGATTCAATGTATTTATCCATATTTTCTTCTTCTGTTTCGCGGCTACTTAATTCCGCTTCATCTTCTCCACCATCATCACAATCCTCATCTGCGACAGGAACATACGCGGCGTCGACATCATCGTCGTCGTCGTCGTCATCAACAACAAATCCGTCTTTCACATACCCTTCTTTTGTGTATGTTTGCAGATCTCTGTTTTCGCAAATGGCTACATAAAACATATCCCAATCTTCTTCTGTTAACTCCGATGTTTCCGACACAAGCAAACAATTGCCATAATATTTATATTCTGTGGGATCAACCACCAACACATCACACTTGTGCTTCGCTGAATATTCCACCATTCTTCGCTGAGGAAATGGATATTTATTTAACATGTTTGATCTTCCTGTGGATTTTCCATACAAAGCAACTTTCCCACAATCACAAACACCAAAGTCAGAATAATACCATTCACATAATTTACCAAACTCTTCCGGCTTCTTAAGTCCGCAAAGTTTGTAATATTGTTCTGGAGTCACTGTGGGTTTAACCACGACGGGTTTTAATGTGCCATCTTTGTTTACGACAAGTGCGGTGCGTGCAGAAGTTTGTTCGCTAAAAGTAGACATGCGGTTGGTGGGGTACTTGAATATACTGGGGATTTGTTTAACTCAATTTTAGTAGGGAACCAATGGTTGGGCTTGCAAGGCAAGCCGTTGTCTCCCATGGAGACTTCCCCTACGACCCCTCCTTTTATTGTTCTAAGCGGCGGGAGCCCCGCTCGCCTAGTAAAATTGTAGGAAACCTATGACCCTCTTTCTGCTTCCAACACAGAAGATAAAATGAGCGATGCAAAGAGAGAAAAAATATTATGAGACTACCAACAATTCGGCGAAGCTAATTATTGGCAATTTTTCTTCTATTCTCTCTGCCGAAAACAGAAGAAAAATGCAAATTAGTCACGTCGCGATTGCTTGCGCGCTTGTGTTGCCCACACCTACGCAGTTGAAACAGACACCGCCGCCATATCGTCTTCGTCTTCTTGTACATCAGCGAATTTAATACCCAACCATTTTTTGTTTTTATTTGTGATGTTAATTTCTCCATACTTCGCAGATATTTTGGTATATAATTCCGCGGGTTTTGGTATACTGTATGTGTTTCCCATTTCACATTCGTACCAGGTCTTGAAATCCCGATATAAATTTTGTTTACCAATGCCATCAGATCGCAACCCGGTATGAATAATTCGTTCATTTGTGTATGCTGTCAAAAAGTCTTGACTGGCTCGATATTTTGCAGAAGCTGCGCGAACAGCATCACATAATTTAACCACACCGCCGTTTTTAATGGCTCGATCCACCAACATGCTGAGAAATACTGGCGCGATTTCGTGCAATTTTTCGTCAATCTTCGGGTCTTTAATATACAAATGCGGGCGATCACTCAATTTCATTTGAGCATATTCGACTTCATCTTTCGCGATTTTAGCAATAAAATCCACTTTGAAAATGCGTCGCCACACACCATCTCCATTATCGTCGATTTCAAACAGAGAATTTGTACCAATAACTAGGGTGAACTGAGGTATGAATTCCTCGATGGGTTTGTAATTTCCTCTGGCGGTAATGGGTTCTGTGCCCGTGAGACCTTTCATAACATCTTCGCTGAGTTTCGAACCTTTTTTGAGTTCCTGCGAGGTGACATATCTGACTCCTTTCAAACGAATGACATCTTCGCAAGTCGCGCCCAATTTGACTCGATCTCCTGTCAATAACTGAGGAGTCACGGTGCTATATAATTCGCCCAACGCCAATCGCATTAAATTATTGCAAATTAAGCTCTTGCCATTGGATCCATCTCCGTGATATATGTGAAAGGATTGATTGACTCCACTGCCGATAAGAGAAGCAGATAAATGTTCCCACATATATTCTCTCACATCATCAATCGGAAACAACTGCAACATGATTTTATTGATCATTTCAACCAAAGGAGCATGCGCGGCGCTTTCCGTGACATTTCGGATATATTTTTGTTTCGTGGATTTAGTGACATAATCATCTGGAGTACCATCTCTAAATACCCCCTGTTTGAAGTCCACGACTCCGTTTTCGCAACACAACAAATGAGTGTTGGCGTCCAACAAGTCCACGCAATCTGGGTCATAAAAGATTTCCATAGCTTCTCGCATAATACACCCCTTTGCGGGACTGGTTTTCAGGCGTTTGCATATTTCCATCAGTTTCATCAGTCGTTTCTTGTATCGTTTGTGTTTGTCATCTTCATCTTCTGGATTAATACCGCGCATGGCTTCTTCCAATTGTTCTTTTTTTGCCCGGAATAAATCGAATATTTCGTTGGATATTTTTTTGCGCAATTCCACTCCGTCATTTTGCGTCCAGCGGTGTTTTTCAAATGATAACCATTGACCGCCGTTGCGAGTGTCAACACATTTGAATATGTGTCCGTAAAACTTCTCCAATATTTTGGCGAAATCGTAATCTGATTGACTTTCCGCTGCAATATCGACATAATATCCCGCCGTAAGTTCGTTAATTCGGTCGAATTCTTCCCGGTTGGTCGTCATTAGCCAATATTTGATGGATCGTTTTTGCACACTCTTTTTTTGCCCATTATGAGCTTTGATGGACTGCCATTCTTCAAATAAATTCGGAATGGTTTCGAAATCAAAATCCGACGCTTTACTTCGCAGAGCAATCCAACTAATAAATAACCGATCATCTGTGTGTTTCAAGGCAAATGCAACTTTTCGGTTTTTCACATGTGAACCAGGCTCATAAAATTCCTCTGGCAAAGCAACAGTATACATATGCAATTCACGCAATTCATGTTCTGTTTCACTGAGGGAATTCAGGAAAGTTGTTATGACTGTTTGCAAACTTTCATCGTCCACAATATCTCGAATGTCGATTTCCTCGGCTCCTGCTCCGGACCCGGACCCAGTCAACAAACTTTCTGCAACACTTTCGGTATCTGGGTCTGCGCGACTGCTGCCAGCACCGCCGACACCGTCACACAACAAATTACACTTGACTTTACTTGCGTGTCTTTTGCCAGCATGTTTTTTCCCTCCACCAATGTTCGCAGCGTGTTCTGAGACAATGTCCGGTTGCATGGAAAAGTGTGGATAACCCGTATATCTCGCGGATAATGTGTGAATTTCCGTTTCAACAGGAAAGGATTCTGCTGCATATTCTGTCATGGCAAATTCCCCATCCGCGGCGTCGAATTCATTGACGTAATATCTTGTCAATAAATACGGGGGATTTCCGGGTTTTCTTGAACCATACACGGTCCATCCGGTTGCGCCTTCCATGATAGCTTTGTCCAACACGTTTTCCCATGAATTTATTTGCCCAGGAAGGTCCAAGTCTGTTTCGAACATTTCCAGCAACTTTTTTCGCATGACTTTTCGCATGGCAAAATCCATTTTAACGCCAATAATCATGTGAATTCCATCTTTTGTAACGGCGGTATCTGTGCAATTTACCTCAGGTTTTTCCAGCACATATATCGGAAAACTGGGCGAATTTTCGGTGAACACATAACATTCTTTCAATACATCTAAAATGCATGTAATGATTTCTGTTAATGTATCTTCGGTATATTGCCGAGTCGTCACAGAGGGTGGATATTTCAAATCGAAATCCACGACTAATGGACCTTGTTCTATTTGCCGTTCTGTTAAATATTCTTTTCGCATCGCAGAAGGTTGAAATACGTATCGGTAATACAGCTCATAAAATTGAGGCATTTCATCTGGTGAAATGATATAAGCTCCGCCTCGTATGTCAAGTTCTTGGTTCCCCATACGGGTGTGAGTTGACACAGCATCAGCGGGTTTTCTTGTAATACCTGCGGCTTGTTCAGTTGTTGCGATGTGTTTTGTCGAATGTTTGTACAGAAAGTCATTCAAATCATTATATCTAATGGATTGATTCATTTCCGGATTGTCGGTTGTTGTTATACCCGGGGATTATTTCTATTTCAGTTTCTTTCAACTTTTTTCTCAGCGGTGTGTGTGTGTGTGCGTGCGAGCGCGAGCAACGCAGACCTTCTGTGGTTTTTCAATATAAATAATAGTGTGTTACATAGTATATCCCCCGGAGGTGTAACATGCCATCATTATTTAAAACAAAATTAGGGTCCAAAATGATACAAACAGACAAAAAACAAGTTACAACCATCGACTCCAAACACGGGGAATTTCTCTCTAAATTTTCAGAAGATGGTTCCATTACTATACCAACATTGCGTAAAACTAGGTCCCAATATAAACAAATGTTGTTGCGAGATACGACCTTAACCCTGGAACAACAATTGGATCTGGAAGACAAAATCCTGGACATAACTGCACAAATCCGCAATTTAAAAAGAGAGAAACAACAATATTTTTTGAATAATTCAAAACATATTTTCGATTATTACGAAAATAAAAAGAAAATATCTCAGGGAATTGTTGTGCCAGTCATTCAAGCATCTGCGAAATCAAAAATGGTTAGTTCGTTTTTTAAAGGAAAGGCGTGCAGCGAAAACAAAGAACAAGATGCCCCAGATGCCACCACGGTTGGAATAAACACGGCTATATCCTGTTATTTGAGCAATGTCGACGATATGTTTATAGACGTCGGGAATTACATTGTGCCGACAGACATATGTCAAGCTTGTCACAGGGGGGAATTGATACCCATGGACGACGAAGGGATTTTAGTATGTAACAAATGTTCTCGGTATGTACCCTATTTGGTTGAAAACGAAAAACAATCGTACAAAGAACCCCCGAAAGAGGTCAGTTTTTATGCATATAAGCGATTAAATCATTTCAAAGAAATTATTGCACAGCATCAAGCCAAAGAAAGTACACAAATATCCGACACAATAATCGCAGAAATACGCGCACAAGTCAAGAAAGAACGTATTTGCATTTCTGAATTAAATCATTTGCGAATGAAAGATATTCTGAAGAAACTGGGATATAGTAAATTATACGAACACATCGCATTTATTAACGAAAAAATGGGAGTAAAACCTCCTATTATGTCCCCAGAATTAGAAGAAACCTTGTTTATTTTATTTATGGAATTGCAGGTGCCTTATGCTAAACATTGTCCGAATACAAAAATAAATTTCCTGAATTATCAATATACCGCGTTTAAATTGTGCGAATTATTGGGGGGTTATGAGTACATTGATGAATTTCAAATGTTGAAAGACAAAGATAAAAGAATTGAACAAGATAATATTTGGAAACTTATTTGCGAAGAACTTGGGTGGGAATTCATACCAAC
>SXGT01439848.1_pt1 | contig 11632 bp, 11 predicted proteins | sample 3176221 | NCBI WGS metagenome assembly SXGT01 (sample SAMN11356862, study PRJNA531348) | freshwater metagenome | isolation source: freshwater sample F1-120 | place: China: Fuxian Lake, Yuxi | collected 2017-12-25
GCGACCATCGTCGAGGACGCCAAGCGCCATGGCGTCGAAATCCGCCCCGTGGACGTGTCGTGGAGCACCTGGGACTGTTCGCTGGAGGTTTGTGCCGTGGGGCACGCCGTACGCATCGGGCTGCGGTATGTGAAAGGACTGTCACAGTCTGACGGGGAGGCGATCGTCGCCGCGCGCGCCGACGGGCCCTTCGCGAGCGTGATGGTGCTCGCACGACGAACGCGGCTGCCCAAGGACGCGCTGGAGGCGCTGGCGCAGGCGGGCGCGTTCGAGAGCCTGGGCATCGGCCGTCGTACGGCCTTTTGGGGCACGCTCGATCCGGAGCAGGCGGCGCCTGTCGAGGCGTGTGAGCCCAAGCTGCTGGACGCGACTGAGGCGCGGCCGGAGTTCCAGGGGCTCTCGCTGTTCGACACCATCCGGTGGGACTATCGCCGCACCGGGCTCTCCCCGCGCGGTCATCCGCTCGCGCCGCTGCGGCCGCGGCTCTTCCGGCAAGGGCTCCCCAACGCGCAGGCGCTCAATGCGCTGAAGCACGGCCGCCGCACGCGCTACGCGGGCCTGGTCATCTGCCGGCAGCGGCCTGGAACGGCGTCAGGGGTCACGTTCATGACGCTCGAGGACGAGAGCGGCTGGGTCAACCTCGTCGTGTGGCAGCCGATCTTCGAGCGCTTCTCCGTGCTCGCGCGCACGGCCAATTTTTTGGGTGTGACGGGCAAGGTGCAGCGGGAGCACGAGGTCGTGCACCTCATCGTCGAGTCGCTGTGGCTCCCGGACCTGGCCGCCGGCGAGAGCGCTGAAGGGACCGGGAGCCGGGACTTCAGGTGACGTGCGTGTTACGCGGTCTGGAGTGGCAACACTTCGGCTTGAGCGACCCGGGCGCATGGCGTAGCCTTGAACCGTGACGCTCGACGACCAACGCACGAACCTGACCGCCCTCGAGCTTGCGGCGCTCGACCGCTTCGTTCGTGACGTGCGCGCCGACTTCGGCGACCGTGTGCGTCGCGTGAGGCTCTTTGGCTCCCGCTCGCGCGGCGAGGGGCACGAAGAGAGCGATCTCGATGTCCTCGTACTCATCGACACCGTCACACCGAAGGAACGTGACCAGGTGATCGACAGGTCTTGCGACGTCTGGTCGGAAACGGGGGTGGACGTCTCACCGCTCGTTCGAGAGCCCCGGGCCTACGCTGAGCTGCTGGCCCGGGAGCGCCTGATCGCCCTCGACATCGAGCGGGACGGGATCGACCTGTGACCGAAGAGAATCGGCGCACCAACGCCGAGGCCGAGCTGGCCGTCGCCGAGGAAGCGCTCGACGCCGCGGCGAAGCTGGTTCAATTCGGCCTCTTGCGGTCTGCCGTGTCGCGCGCCTACTACGCAGCGTTTCATGCGACGCGTGCGCTCTTGGCGACTCGCGGGCTGGAGCCCCGTAGTCATCGGGGCGCGCGCCACCTGCTCAGCACGCACTTCGTCAAGACAGGAGAGCTCGATCTGTCGACCGATCGCTGGGTCGCACACGCGGAACAGGATCGAGAGGACGCAGACTACGACACGTCGGCGATCTTCACCGCGGAGGTGGTCGCCGAGCGCATCGCACAGGCACGCGGGCTCATCGAAGCGGTACGCCTGCGCATCACCGCTCCGTAGCGCCGTGCGACTTTCGCTACGCACCTAGACCGGTTCTTGTTTCCGCAACGTCGCGATCTGCTCTTCCAACTCGCGCAGCCGCGCCTCGGCGAGATCGGCCCGGGCTGCCTCGGTCTCCGCGCGCGCCGCCTCGGTCTCCGCGCGCGCCGCCTCGGTCTCCGCGCGCGCCGCCTCCGCTTCGACGGCCAGCTGCAGCGCGCTCCGAAGCTCGAAAGCCGTTGGGAGTGGCGCGTGACCGACGAAGAACCGGAAGTGGTCGCCCTCAAGTGCAATGTTGAGGCCCAGCACAACCGACTCGTATTTTCCATACTGCGGAAGGATGCGACGATAGCGCCGCGTGCCCTCAATGAGGCGAAAGCCATGGATCTCCATGCGCTTGCGATCGAGCACGAAGTACTCGGGGATCCCGAGCCGAGCGTACCACTCGACGTTGCGCCGCAGATCCTTGTTGCGGTCGCCGTCGAAGATGACCTCCATGGCAAAGTCGAGCCCCTTCTCTTCGACCGAGACGACCCAACTCAAGCGGGGTGGGCTCGGCTTGGGGTCGAAGACCACGAAGAGGTCGGGGGCGAAGCAGGCCTCTGCGGGGTAGTGCACCATCAACGACTTGCCGATGAAGAGCTGACGCCCGCCGGCCCCACCATCGCCGAAGTGGTTGCGTATCATCTCATCAGCCTGAGTGACCACGTCTGCGTGAGGCTCGCCCTGGATGAGGTAGTGGTCCTGAACGTCGTAGGGCAACGCCGCGACGGCCGCCGCCCGTTCGGCCTCCGACATGGCGGCCCAGGCCTCGACGCTCGGCGCGATCGGAACAGAAGCAAGCTCGGCATCGGCGGCGCGGTCGGACATGAGTTCAGCGTGCCCGGACGGAGCGCGGGATTCAAGAGCGGCCGCGCTGCATCTTCGCGACGTCGTGGTGAAGATCTTCACATCGCCGAGATCATCACGGACGCGCAGCACCCCGATCCACGCTGGCACCGTCCTTGCGAGAGCCACGGCACCACTTGGAGGGAGCCACGACATGCGATGCACCTTGGGATTGAGCGCTGGAACGATGATCACCTTGCTCGGCTGCGGCCTCGACGGCACGGCAGGGACCCTGACACCCAAATCGGCTGAGCCGGAGCCGACGCCCGGAGCGCTTTCGGCACCGCTCATGCTGCAGGCGTTGGAGCTGACGGAGGACGACGACCTTCCGGCCTTTCTTGCGCCGTGGGGGAAGGACCTCTTTTGGATATCCGAGACGGGCACGCTCTGGCGCGTCTCGAGCGAGTCGAAGGCCAAGGCGACGGTGCTGACGCACGACGGCCGACCGATTCGCGGGCTGGCGGCAGGCGGCGGCGTGGTTGCCTGGATCGCGGAGGAGAAGACAGGCTCCGTCCTGCTGCGGATGCCCGCCAGCGGCGGCGCCATCACGGAGGTCGCACGGGGCGTCGTCGGCGCCGTCACGATCGAGGGAACGCACGTCTACTGGACGGGCAAAGACGGCATGCTCCGCGCGCCGCTCGCTGGGGGCGTGATTGAGGCCGTCTCTGCGGGTCCTGCCGGAGCCACCGCGCTCACGCTCGGCGCCGAGCACCTGTTCTGGGCGAGCGGCAATGACGACGCGAGCAGCCGCGTCTATCGCTCGAGCCGGGTCGCTACCAAGGAGGCCCGCACCGACATCCTCGTGCCGGCGCTCTCGGGCACCGGCCCTGTCAAGCGCGGATCGCTCGGATTGGGCGACGACGCGCTGATCTGGCTCGACACCGCAGGCCGGCTCCACGAGGTCGCAACCGCGGGCGGAAAGCCCACGATGCTCGACGCGTCGGGTTTCTCGGCCTGGGCTCCGGGCGGACGCTACATCTATGCTGCCAAGAGCTACGGCGAAGGCATCCAACGGTTGGACCGCCAGGGCGGACCACCCACCGTCGCGTTTCCCACCCCGTCGCAGCCGAAGCTCATCGTGCGGCGCGGCGCGGACCTCCACTGGGCGGAGTGGAAGAGCACGTGCACCAAGGAGAACTTCGACGGCAAGTCCGGCTGGTGTGCGGCCTACCGGTATGACGTGCGCCTCGTGCGCGCCACGGTGCAGGATTGAGGCTCCTGCTCGCGACGGTGGCGCTCGCGGGATGCGCCCCGGAAGCCATCCCCGCCGCAGCCACAACCGCCACCGTCACGCTGCACGCCGACCTAGAACCCGGAGCCGAGGTCACGTGGTGCCAGTACGTGCTGCCGGGCGAGGTGTCGCCCGACGGCCTGTGGGTCGCGGGCCTGGAGCACGAGACGCGCGGCGTCACGACGCACCACGTCATCTGGTACCAGATGGCGGAGACGCCGGCCTCGGTGGCCAACAAGCGCGGTCCATTCCGGTGCGATGGCGGAGTGCATCTGCGCAAGCGTGGGATCCTGTATGCCCCGCCGTCGGGCGATGGCCGCATCCAGTGGCCCGACGGCGTGGCCGCGCGCCTCGGTCCACAGGACGTGACACTCATCGAATGGCACGTGCTCAACCCCGGCACGCAACCCGCGAGCGGCCACGTCACCGTCCGCACACTCCCGCCGACGACCGCCACGCCCATTCGTGCAGGCACGCTGCTGCTCTACGATTGGTTCGTCTACGTACCGCCGCAGTCGGTCGTGACCTCGCGAATGCGCTGCCGCATTCAATCCGACGCGACGTTGATGTGGGCCTCGCAGCACATGCACAAGCGCGGCGTCGCCTTTGAAGCGCGCCTGCTCGACCGCTACGGAGCGCCCGTGCGGGAGCTACTCCACACGACGCAGTGGGATGCCGATCCGGTGCCCTTCCCCGAAGGCGTGCCGATCGAGCGCGGTCAGCTCGTCGAGTTCACGTGCTCGTGGGCCAACACGGGGACCGAAGCCGTCATCGAGGGAGACGCGGCAGGCGACGAGATGTGCATGTTCGTGGGCGGGTACTTTCCGGCCATCGATCGGCCCTTCGGCGAGACGTGCGAGATCTCGGCGGACTCGGGCCCGGTCTTCGGCGGCACGGCGACCTGCGCCGAGTCGCTCGCGTGCCTGAGCCGCGTCACTTCCCGAGTCGAGGCGCACGCCTGCTGGTTCGCGACCCGTGCCGAGGACTCGGCCGCGCTCGTGGAGCTGGCGTGGTCGTGCGCGAGCGCCCGGTGCAGCGAGACGTGCACACGCGAGGGATTCACGCCGTCGTGCCTGACGTGCCTGAGCGCGCAGTGCGCTGACGCCGCCGGACGGTGCACCGGCTAACGCTCAGGGCACCAAAGGCTCGAAGGCGCCGCGGGAGGCCCAATTCGGTAGTGATCAAGTTTGAACCGCCGTGCCCTTCGCGCCCCGCGTCCGGCGCGGACCCTTCTCGGCCTCAAGCGCCTTCTCCTTCGCGTCCAGGAGCGCGATGACTTCCTCAATCTCCCACACGTGATCGGCGATTCCGGCCTGCATCGCGGGCGTGACCTTGAGCGTCTGATGAACCCGGCAGAAGTTGTAGTGCATCGCGTGGAGCGCGACGGCGTGCGCGTGGTTCTCGGCCTTCTTCGAGAACCCGTTGGTAAGTCGGGTGAAGCGACGCATACCCATCCGCATCGTAAGGTTCTGGCGCTCCACGTAGCTCGTGCTGATGTGCTTCGCGTCGGGCTGGCCCGTGATGACGCGCTTCTCGATGCTCGTGACCTTCGCGGGCGAGTAGCGCACGTCCGCTGACTTCCCACCTTCGCCTTCGAAGTGCTTGATGAGCATCGCGTAGTCGACGTCACAGCCGAACGCCGCTTCGACCGCTTCGAGGTAAGCCGCGTGGCCATCGCTCGTGAGTTGCACCCGGTTCGCGAGCCGACCTGCGAGGTCGCACATGAACTCGCGAGCGCACTCCCCACCGCGCCCGCCAACCATCCACGTCGCGATGAGCTTTGAATCCGCGTCGATAGCGATCCACGTCCACACGTCGCCGTGGCCTTCAGCCTTCTTCTCCTCGGTCGTGTTCTTCTGCTTCGAGAAGCAGTAGGACCACGCCTCGTCGACCTGAATGCGCTTGCTCGTGAGGTTGCGCACGGCGCCGTCCTGGTACTCGCTGCACACGGTGCCGGCGTCCACGAGGAGCTTGAGCACGGTCGGGATGGACACGTTCGTCATGCGCGACGTGGCGCGGACCGACGAACCCTCGATGAGGCAGCGGATGACTTGGGCGCGGCGGGCGGTGTCGAGGTAGTTCATACTTCGCATTATGCTTGAGCGCTAAGCATGGCGCAACTATAAACGACACGAAAATAAGTCGCTCCGGTCGATTTCTCAACCGGAGCGCTCCCGCCGATCACTAGACGTGGATTGGAGTCACACGACCGTCGATCATCCGGAAGATGATCGACCGCAGGTTGCCGCAGTAACAACCGGGCTTGGTGCAGGTGCGCATGGCGCCCTCCATCCTGGCTTTCGCCAAACAGGGTGGTGCCGAACGCGTGTGAAAGGATGTTGACGGGCGCCTGTGCGATAGCTACGCTATCGAAGCTGGCGGGCGCACGTCACCACGTACGTTTCGCGTTCGGCTTCCCGGTGTGCGTGTCGTGCTTGTAACACGACGCCTTTCGCCGGGGCTTCATGTTTCCAGGGCACCCCGGATGGAAGTCCTTCCACCAAAGTTGAGCTTCCATCCGGGGCCAGTCTTTGCCGGGCGCCACCCTGGTTATCTTTCGTGGGCGCGCCGGCTCGCTATTCTTCTCATAGGCCTGTCTCCACCCCGATCACGGGGGCAACTCACTTCCCATCCGTTCAGCATCTACCCGCGAAGCACGGCTAATACCCGTCGGCGCCGTGATGGCGTCCACCGCCTTGTCCGTGAGGCGCCACACGCCCGAGTTGTCGCCCTGATCGACAACGTAACCAGCGGTCTTTAGGTTGCTGAGTGAGCCCCGAATCTTCTGGCGCATGGCGCTCATGTCGCGCTGATTTCCATGGTCTATTCCTTCGCCCGCTGCTAGCGATTGCGTCAGATCGCCTACGTTACCAGTGCCGCCCTTGCTCGCGAGGAACGCTAGGATCCGGCGGCTGCGGGGCTCTCCCTCCGTACGATCCGTGACGGGCCCATCGACATCATCGCCGGGCGCTGCTGGGGTCGGCCGCAGTTTATAGCGGCCCTTGTCGAGGCGCACGAAGAGATCGGTTCGCCGAACCAGCGTGTTGTTGACGGTCTGGAGTGGCACGGGCTTGCCCGGCTGCTGATCGAGCAGCGCCTTCGCATCGCTCGGCGTGACCAACTCTGGTGCCATCGAGACCGACAGGGCACGAACGATGCGATCCGCCACGCGCAACGGCTCGTCATCTTCCGCGGGGAGCGCCTCTTCTCCGTCCGCGCTGTCCGCGTCACGGGGGTCATCCGTGGGATCGTCACGCTTGACAGGCGCGGGCGCAGCGGTGGCGAGGGCAGCCACAGAGGCCATGTACCGGATGACATCCCGGATGCTGGCTGCCGCCCGCTGAAGCCGGAGCACCTCAGCATCTATCCGCGTCAACTCACGCTCAGCATCATCCGAAGTCCAGGCCACAGGCACCTCCTCTCAGTCAAGAGGGAGGCTACTTGCCGCGAGTCCTGGCGTCAACCCAATAAATGATGAGTTGGATGATTAGCTAAGGTTGATGGGTTGACCACACGTGGTGCCCTAAATCCTGTGGCTACCAAATTTGGACACTACCGGTCGGCCGCTACGTTGCTTTCGACCAGCGCTTCGCCGCCGCCCTCTTCGCGACCGCGGAGCGCTCCTCCGGCGTCATCTTCTCCGCCCGCGCCTTCCCGCCCTTGAGACCGCCGAGGCGCCCCAACGCCACCGCGTTCGGGTTCTTCTCGGATGGCGCGTCCGGCACCGCCTCGTCTGGCTTGTCCTCGGACGTCACGAGGTCCACGATGAACTTCGCGAGCTGGTTCACATCACGCGGTCGTTTTGTTCTTGAGCGGTCTTGCATGGCTTGAGGATGCCGTCAGCGGGGGTACTCCGCAAGAACGAAAGAGCCGCGCTGGCGTTCGGATTTCAAACTTGATCACTACCCCCAATTCCGCCGGCTTGACGCGTCACGTCGCCCGGCGCGTGGTAACTTGCATCGGGCACTAGAAACAGTACCGATGCAGGGCGACTCCAGTCGAAAACTGAAAATACTCCACACACCGTTCACACGCCAGCGCGAAGAAATAATGACTCGGACCATCCTCGAATCGAAGGGACGGCAAGCTCAATCCACTGGCATCAATGTCGAAGAGCCTCGCAGGGCGGTCTTCAGCGGCGGTTGTGAACATCACGCGCCTCCCGCCGACATCACCAAAAACACCACCAATCTCAACCTCCTCGTATTGGCTGCCCCTCAGGACGACCTGGGACTCCTTGGTCGCAAGGTTCGCTCGCCAGATCCACTGAGGATCAAGGCAACTATTCTCCCCCGCGATGTAATACAGCCATTCCCGATCGCGGTGGACGAGGAGGTTGAACTCACCCACGCTGCTGCTGACCAGCCATGGTTCGCTGTCCTTGCCGATTCTCATCGCAAGCAAACTGTTGTGGCACGGGGGAAAGTCGCGACGGACAAACCAGAGCACATCGTCCTCGCTCGGCGTTTGCTCGAAACCAAACTTGGAAACGCCGGTCGCAAGCACTCGCTCGTGTCCGCCGCCGAGCGGAGTCGCGACCAGTCTCTGCGCGGCGGGGTCCTTCTGAGATCGACGCACAGCAATGAGTTCATTGGCGCTCTCGTCGACTCCGAAGGCCACGCGTTTCGGAAAAACGCTCGGAAACACATTCACCACGACGTCATCTGCAACCGGATCGCCGCCCCCCCAGTCCGGGACCTCCCAGCGAACGACCGTGCCGTGGTCGTGCCAAGCAACCGGAACGAACGCGAGCAGGCGCCCTCCGCCGCCAGAACTCCTGAATTCGAGCGTGCCAAACTGGCTCACCAAGGGCACCGGACTCGTTAGAGTCGCCGGCTCCTCGGGGCTCTGGCGCAACAGGAGGGCCTGGGACAGGCCCGTGATTGCGATGACGTCGTTGCCTGTCGGACAAAAATCGAAAACATGCGGCACGACGCGCGTTAGCGTCCACGGGTTCTGCGGCATCCGACACCAAAGGGCGCTGCCGGTGGGAACGGTCACCGTTGCACAGAGTCCAAGTCCGGTCAATGAGGGACCCTCGGGACCAACTCCCATGGTGCTCGGATCGCGCACGGGGAAGGCGTCTTCCAAAGTCTCCGTGGAGGAAACGTCGACCAAAGCGATCGTGGTGCCCCCTGTGCACGTTGGGCAATCCTTGAAGACACCCAAGGTCACGTCCCCCCAGACCACGAACGGAATGCTTGCGATTCGATCGCTGATTGCAGACAGGACGAACTCGGAAGTCTGACTCCCGGGCAGCCGCCGCATGAGCTGATACGGACGGCGCTCGAGGGCATCCGGTCCGAGCTTGATATCGCCGAGGTAGTAGTAGTAGGGGAGGTCCGGACGTTGCGCACAGAATGACGACAAGGCCGGAACCCGATCGCTGATCAACTCGGGTAGGTCGCGTCCATCTTCGAATGCAAACGACTCAGGCCTACCTTGCGACGAAGGTCCGATTGCCGTCTCGCCGCCGGTCGCCGGCGCTGGTGCGCGGAACACATCCAGAGGAGCTGGCCGATCGCTGGACTGCGGCTCGGGAGCCCCCGTGCATCGACTCGCGGCTGTTGCGACCAATGCTACGAGAACTAAGGCGTTGCGTCCGCGCCCTATCGCGACCACGGTGACGACCGCGACCACGACGACTCATACTTCCCGACTTCCGGTTCGGGGCAGCCACATTGAGACGAAGCGGCTGCCAGAAAATTGAACATGCTGATGTTGACCCCAAGTGAGACAGTCTGAAATGCAATCCACGGGCTCAGGGTGAGCACCTGACTGTACGCTTGAGCTGAGATGGGAACTCCGGGAAGGAGGTCATCGAAGCGCAGATTCAAAACTGTGAGGCCGAGAACGCTGACGAAGCGAAGGCGGTCGCAGTAGTCTGCAAAGGCACCTGGCGCGAAAGCTGGACAGTTCGCCATGTGAACGAACAGGCAGGGCGCCTTCTGCTCGGTCGCGTAACTCGTCGTCGGATCGGGCCCGAAAACCCGATCGTCGGCCACAGCAGTGCACACACCGACGATCGGCTGAATTAAATAGAAAGCGTATTGCGCAATCGCCGCCGCGTAGGCCACAGCCTGTGGCAGGCCGAGGCTCGTGACGAGAGGCCCGTCAAATGAGCCTCTGACCCAGTCGAGGGCACTTGCCGCCGTGAGCTGCGCGCCCAGCAACATTGCATGCAACACGTCCAGCGCCTTCAGGGCCGCCTCAAGCTGTGCAGTACAAAAGGGCGCTTGGGCGTCTGCGCACGGCTGCTTGCCGTTCGACTCGGCCGGCTGCGCAGGTGACCCGCTGCTCGCTGGCGGAGAACCGTGACACAAGAATGGCCAAAGGTGCGGTGGGTGGATCTTGAAACAATCGAACTCGCGCGGAACCTTCAAGAGTTCGTCGGGCACGTCTGTCCACGGATTCAGGGGGCCGGGCCACGGGGAACCGGGTGAGGATCGTGCCGCCAACATTCTCGGACCAAGCTCTGAAATCGCACTCGACGTGCTGCCCAGAGGACTCAATTGCGTCAACTTCTTCAGGACAGCTGCGAGATGCCCGACTTCGTCTGGCCGAATCACGTCGAGGGGACTGAATCGAGCATTGCCGCTAGGGCGATGGCCCTCGTTGCCAGCAGCTCGCACGTGACTAGCGCCCAGCGCTGTGCGGCGACGCAGCTCGCCCAGTGTCAGTGCCATCCGCTACCTCCCGGTCCGATTCACGCGCCAGCAGGCCATCGCGTCAGGGTCCAGCTCCGCAACTCACCGGAGCCAGGGATAGAGCGGCCTCCCTGGATCCTCCTCCACGTCGAGGCCCGTTGAGGCCAGCACGTAGTTGGTCGTGGCACCAACCGTCAAGACACCGAGCCAAGGTCCTTCCTGCCCGAAAGCGCCCTGGATGTGAATCGTGGCTCCGGACAGCAGGCTCGCCTCGACCTGGACCAACGCGCGCTCCAAGCCGCGCGTCTGCCAGTACTGAGACGCGTCCGTGACCAGCGTGACCGGAGCGCCCGAGCCGTTGCCGCGAATGGAGTTCCACGGGATCCACTCGGAGAACGGCTGGCCGCCGGTGCCGCCCCCGGTCGGGCTCGTCCCGCAGCCGCAGTCCCCCGGCGCCTCGGCCGTGGCCCGATACGTCGAGACCCATGGGACATTGGGGCTGTCGATTCGCGTGCGAATGAGGCGGTCGGGTCCCTCCGCTCCCTGCGTCACCATGCCCGAGAAAAGGAGCTCCATGTCGCCGACCACCCGGGTGCGGCGAAGCTCACGCCACGGGCCGGACTCGTCCGGACCACTCTCGACCACGAGTTCCGGCGTGACCCCTGCCGCAAGTGGGCGCAGCTCGGCGATGTTGAACCGAAGGAGAACGTTCGCCACGGACTCCCCGAGGTCCAAATACTCGCTCGCGGGAATCGGCATCTCGTATGCGAGCGTGGCGGCCATGGCCGCCCCGGCGTAGGTGCGCCAGTCCTGCCACAAGAACTCTTCGAGTTTCGTTGTCATCGGAGGCTCCTCTAGCGCCGGGGTTGGACACGGGTTTCAAAACACAGGTTGGCATCGGTGATGGGCCCCTCGGTGCTCATCCAGCGCCACCGGAGCCACGGCCACAGGAATCGCGACGGCTCGTTGGGGCTTGCGCCTGCGGACAGGAGCGCGCGTTGGGTGCCCGGATCGACCTGGTAGAGCTGGCAGCTCGTCCACGGCCCGGCACGGTTGAGGGCGCCGTCGATGGCCAAGTGAAAACCACCGGGCGAAAACGACGTTCCGGAGTAGATCGTGGTCATGAGAACAAGGCTCGTAAGCCCCTCGGTCGGGTACATGGTCTGAGCACTCTGGATGAGCTCACCCATCGTCGTCAGAGCGGAGCACTCGAGCCACAGGCGACGCTGGAGATAGTGACGGTCAA
>SXGT01931593.1_pt1 | contig 11632 bp, 9 predicted proteins | sample 3176221 | NCBI WGS metagenome assembly SXGT01 (sample SAMN11356862, study PRJNA531348) | freshwater metagenome | isolation source: freshwater sample F1-120 | place: China: Fuxian Lake, Yuxi | collected 2017-12-25
GCACTCCGCCATTTCGTCGGCCTCGGGGTTGCGATTGCCGGGCGGCCGGCACTTGATGAGATTGGCAATGTAGACGTCCTCACGACGCAGGCCGATCGCCTCGATGATCTTCGTCAGGAGCTGCCCCGCGCGCCCGCCTGCGCCGCCGTCCCGGCCGGTCGCGGCGCGGGGCCCAAACCGCTCGCCGGACGCTGAACCGCGATAGCCCGCGGCCCATGGACCTGGTCGAGCAGGCCGAAGTGCTCCCCACCACCGCCGGCGTCTACGTCTTCAAGGACCGGGACGGCGAGGTGCTGTACGTGGGCAAGGCGTCGAACCTGCGCGCGCGGGTCAAGCAGTACCTGTCCGGGCACGACGAGCGGTTCATGGTCCGCTACCTCGTCGCGGCCGCCACGCGGGTCGACGTGGTGCCCGTGGGGAGCGAGAAGGAGGCCCTGCTGCTGGAGAACTCGCTCATCAAGCAGCACCGCCCCCGCTACAACGTCAAGCTTCGCGACGACAAGAACTTCCTGCGCATCCGGTTGGACCCCCGCCAGGCGTGGCCGCGCCTGACGACCAGCCGTCGCGCCGCCGGCGACGGCGCGCGGTACTTCGGACCCTACCCCTCGGCCACCAGCGCCCGCCGGGCGTTGGCGTTCATCCAGCGGCACTTCGCCCTGCGCACCTGCTCCGATCGGGTGCTCGAGAGCCGGAAACGGCCGTGCCTGCTGTACCAGATGAAGCGGTGCGTCGCGCCGTGTGTCGGCTACGTCTCCGAGGCCCAGTACGCCGAGCTCGTCGACGACGCCGGCCTCGCGCTCGCCGGCCGGAACCGTGAGCTGGTCCCGCGGTTGCGCGAGCGGATGGAGGCCGCTGCGGCTGCGGAGGACTTCGAAGGCGCGGCGCGGGTGCGCGACGTGATGTTGGCGGTGCAGTCGGCCACCGAGAAGCAGGTCGTCGCCGACAGCCGGGTTGATACATCTGATACATGGGCGGTGTATCGCGAGGCGGACCGGGGGGTCATCGTGTGCCTGCCCACCCGCGGGGGCCAGGTGCTCGAGCCGCGCGCATTCCCGTTCGAAGGCGAGATTGTGGATGATGGCGAGCTGCTCAGTGCGGTGCTCGTCCGGTACTACGAGGCCGACGGCGAAGTGCCGGCCGAGGTGAGCCTGCCGGTGTCGTTGCCGGACGGTGAGGCCATCGCCGACATCCTGCGCGAACGCCGCGGCGCGCGCGTGAAGCTGGTCGAGCCGCAGCGGGGGCAGAAGACGACGCTGCTGGGCATCGCCGGAAATGCGGCCCGGACACGGTTTCTGACCACGCACTCGGAGTCCGAGCGCATCGCCCGGGCGCTGCACGGGCTCGCCGACATCGCGGGGCTCGACGGCCCACCCTGGCGCATCGAGTGCTTCGACAACAGCAACCTGCTCGGGGAGCAACCCGTTGCGAGCCAGGTGGTGTTCGTCGAGGGGCGCCCGGCGAAGAAGGAGTATCGGACCTACCACGTGAAGTCGGTCGAGGGCCCGGACGACTACGCCACGATGCGCGAGATCCTCGGCCGGCGCATGCGTCGCGCGGCGGAGGAGGGGGAGTTTCCCGACCTGCTGATCGTGGACGGTGGCCGGGGCCAACTGAGCGCCGCGATGGACGTGCTGCGGGAGCTGGGTTTCGAGGACCAGCCGGTCATCGGGGTGTCCAAACCGCGCACCGAGCATGCCCGCGGCGAGCGAGAGGCCAGCGACAAGATCGTGCTTCCGGGCGTCGCCGAGCCGGTGCGCTTGCGCGCGGACGATCCCACGCTGCGCCTGTTGCAGCACATTCGCGACGAGGCCCACCGCACCGCCATCGGCTTTCATCGGAAGACGCGCTCCAAGGCGCGGCTCACCTCCCGCCTCGACGAGATTCCCGGGGTGGGAAAAGCGCGTCGCCTCGCCCTCTTGCGTCACTTCGGCTCGGTGTCGGCGCTGGCGCAGGCTTCGGAGGCGGAGATCGCGGCGGTGGCGGGGATCGGACCGGCGCTGGCGGCGCGGCTCGTCGCGGCGCTCGCGGGGCAGTGACGGCGGTTATCGGGTGGGCATGCGACTGTTCATCGGCAACCGCAACTATTCGTCGTGGTCCCTGCGTCCTTGGCTCCTGATGCGCGAGCTCGGGATCCCCTTCGACGAGGAGCTGCTGCCGTTCGGGGACGAACCGGCCTGGGACGAGTTTCGCGCTCGGGGCGGCTCGGGCCGGGTCCCCGCGTTGGAGGACGCCGGCGTGTTCGTCTGGGACTCGCTGGCCATCGTGGAGTACCTCGCCGAGCGACACCGAGGGGTCTGGCCTGCAGACCCGCTGGCCCGCGCCTGGGCGCGCTGTGCCGCCGCCGAGATGCACTCCGGCTTCACGGCGCTGCGGTCGGAGTGCGGGATGAGCACCAGCGTGCGGGTGAGCTTGCATCGCCGTAGCGCGGCGTTGGAGGTGGATGTCGCGCGAGTCGGGACGCTGTTGGGGGAGGGCCTGGGCCGGTTCGGGGGCCCGTTCCTGGCAGGCGCGAACTTCTCCGCGGTGGATGCGTTCTTTGCACCGGTCTGTTTCCGGGCGCGCACCTACGGACTGGAGTTCGGGGAGGCGGTGGACGCCTATGTCTGGCGGATGCTGCGCCGGGGATGGATGCGCGCGTGGGCGGTGGGGGCGCGGGCGGAGCAGTTCCGCGACGCCGCGCACGAGGCCGAGGTCGCCGCGGCGGGAGTGGTCACCCAGGACCGGCGGGAGCACGCGGTCCGCGGCGACGAGGACCCCGACGCGTGGGCCGACGCGAAGTGGCTGGCGCGCCGGATGGCCGAGCGGGGTGCCAACCTCGTCCCGTGGGCGATGCGGGAGGGGCTCGTCCGGTTCGGGACGATCCCGCAGCACCGCGTGCGGCAAGGCCTGAACCGGACGTTGCCGGCCTCGGCGGACGCGCGGCGGCTGGTCGCGCTGGTGGAGGACGCCCTCGGTGCGCGTGCCGAGCGCGACCCGTGGGCGACGCCCGACGAGATCTGCTTGCTGGTGCGGGATCCCGCTCGACCCGAGTGGTACCTGCCGACGCGGGTGTTGTACTACCACGGCGCCCACGTCCAACTGAAGGGGCCGAGCATGGAGATCGCGCTCCCCGCGCGCGCGGAGCGGATGGCGGCGCGCCGTGAGAAGGCGGAGGCGGAGGCGGCCGCCCGGGGGGCGGCCGAGTCGACCGTGGTCGACCTGCCCCGGGGCGGCCCGGCCCGGCTGCGGATCAGCGAAGGGCCCTCCTACGTGGAGTGGATCTTCGGGCAGCGGGGCGAGCGGGTGGAGCAGAGCGCCACCGTCGGCGACCACTATGCGTTCGGGTACTCCGACGAGGAGCCGTTCACCGTCGATCCGCTCGCCCGGCCGCGCCAGTCGCCCCCGGTCAGCTTCTTGTGCCGCGACGAGATCGACGAGGACGGTGTGTCGATCGAGACCTTCGCGCGCTGGGTCGCCGAGCGGCCCCTGCACGAGGTCGAGCGGGCGCGAGTGTTCATGCCCGTTCCCTCGCCCGGGGGGGTGTGCGGCGCCGCCGCGCGGGTGGAGCGGCCGCTGCGGCGGGCGGACGTCGAGGGACGCATCTTCGACGACGCGGGGTGGGTGGTGATCGACGCTTGGAACAACACGGCGATCACGTGCGCCGCCACCTTGGAGGAGGCGTTCGCCGACTGGCGGGCGCTGGTGGCGCAGGTGCAGCCGCTCCCGCCGGTCGAGAAGGCGGCGGCGCCGCCGCCGCCCGAGCCGCCGCCCCCCGAGCCCGAGCGCAAGGAGGGCGGCGAGCTGGTGAAGCTCCCCGATCCCAACGTGGTGACGGCCGGGTTCACCATGGAGATCCGGATGGAGCCGCCGGTCCGGATGGCGTGGCCGACGCCCCGCCCGGAGCACGTCCCTGCGGTGGCGTGGCCGATCCCGGCGCGCACGCCGGTGCCCCCCGAGCTCGCGGCGGCGGGCTTCACGCGGAGCCTCCGGTTGTACGGGGACCACGGGGAGGTGGCGTCGGGTTGGGTTCGAGAGCACGTGGGCGGATGGTCGGTGTTCGTCGGCGACGAGGCCCTTCCCGCGCTGGTGGCGCTCGGGCTGGCGACCGTGCTGGCCGAGCTGGACGGCATCGACCATGCGGCCGACGAGGACCGGCCGAGCCCCTTCGGCGAATCGTGGCGCCGGTACCCCGTGGAGGTGCGGCACTACCGGCTCTGGGACGACCTGGGGCGCACGCCCGAGCTCCGCGGGGGCAGCACCGCCTACCAGTCCGAGTTCGACCTCACGCACCTGGAGCCGGGGGCGCGCTACGGGATCGTGCGCTGGCGGCCGAACCGGGCGGGGTAGCGGGCAGTTTGACCGTAGGGTCATATCTGACTATCATGGTCGATGAGGTCCAGATGCGCACGACGATGAGTCTCTCGGACGCGAAGGCCCGGCTCTCCGAGCTCGTGCGGAGCGTCCGCGTTCGCGGGGAGGAGGCCGTGATCACCGTCGACGGGGAGCCCGCGGTGCGGCTCGTGCCCGTCCACGCGGGGCCCCGCCCGCTCGCCCCCGCCGAAGTCGCCGGCTACCGGGCCCTGATGGCGAGCCTGGGGCGGATCCCGCGCCCGACATCGGAATTCGACGCGGTAGAACTGGTCGGCGAGGGGCGGAGGTGAGCCCGGTCCTCGATGCGTCCGTCTTCATCGCCGCCATCTCTCCGACCGAACGCCACCACGACCGGGCAAGGCGCCTGTTCGACCGCCACCCGGACACCGAGCCGTTCCTCGTGCCCGAGCTGTTCCGCGTCGAGGTCATCGCCGGGCTCTCGCGCCGCGGAGAGCCGGTGGACCTCCTCGAAACGGTGGATGCCGTGATCCGGGGGCCGCGGTTCCACGCCCGGCCGCTCGACGCCGAGCTCCTCGAGCGGGCCGTGCACGTCGCACGGGCCGCTCGCCTGCGGGCCTACGACGCGGTGTACGTCGCCCTGGCTCTGATGTGGAACGAGCCGTTGGTGACGCTCGACGGAGAGGTCGTCGAGCGCTCCGGTGCCGCCTTCAAGGAGCTGCGGGTCTTCGGCTCCAACTGACCGTTTCGTGGCTGGCGGACGAGGCGCCCCTCCGGCCTCGGGTCAGTCGTCGGTCTCGTCCAGCGTCGAGGTCGCCTGCGGTTTGGACCCGAACAAGCGCACCTGCACGCCGGCGAGCACCGACACGCCCACCGCGGAGGCGCCTGCGGGGGATTGCAGCCCCTCGAGCGTGGACACCGTGGTGGTGCGCAGCTCCTGCACGGTGTCGCCCGCCACGAGGAAGCTGACCGGCACTTGCAGCCACAGGTCGAGGTGGTCGCCGAGGCGGGCCTCGCCGCCGCCGAAGACCTCCACGTTCCAGGTGGGCTGCGCCTCGAAGCGGGCCAGCTCGTCGGGCGGGATGATGACCTCGGAGATGTGGCTGCCCTGCATCCAGTAGGCGCCGAAGCCGAAGGTGGGGCGGAACGACGAGATGGGCAACAGCGCCACGGTGACCCGCGGGCCGACGAGCAGGTTGGTCTGGCCCTGCGAGGTCGGCGTGAGCTCGCCAACGGGAGCGTCGACCACCTCCTGGCTGATGAGGTAGTCGAAGCGGCCGCCCGCGGTCCCGACCTGCACGGCGACGTCGACCAGCGGGTGCACGCCGAACCCCACGGCCACGACGCCGACGCCGGTGGAGCCCGATTCGACGCTCTGTGCGGCGTAGGCGTCGACCGTCTGCACCCCCTGGACCGAATAGCGGCCGTAGTAGTCCATGTCGACGGGACCGTTCATGAAGCCGCCACCGGCCCGCAGCAGGAGCTGGAACCGCCGGCCCTCGGCGCGGCCACGCCAGGTGGGCAGGTCGAGGCCCGAGTTCTTGTATTGGAGGTAGGAGGTGGGGGTCATCCCGAGGCGCTCCCACGGCTTGCTACCTTCTTCCTCTGACTTTTCGGCGATGTCTTCGGCCGTGAGTCGGGGGCGTTCGATGCCCACGTTGCTTCGCCGGATGGTGGTGGTGAACTCACCGAGCTCTTTCGACAACGCTTCGAGCTCCCGCGCGATCGCTTCGTCGTCCTGTGGGTCGGTCTCTTCGTCGGGGTCGGCGCCCTTGCGGATGTCCTCTTCCCGGCCCACCTCGCCCTCGATGGCGGCGACGAGCACACGCGCCACGCCCTCGGCGAAGGCTTCGTCCCGGCCGCTCTCCAGCTCGCTGCGGAAGCTGACCGCGACCCGCGAGCCCTTCACGTCGACGACGTCGATGTCGACGGTCGTGCCCTTGACCAGCGACTTCACCGTCCCGGTCACCGCCCACGCCGCCTCGACGCGTTCGCCGATCACGAAGGTGCAGCCGACGATCTCGCCCGGGGGGCAACTCTCGACGTACACCCGCGCGGAGTAGTCCTCGAAGGGCGGGCTGTCCTCGATACGGAGCAGCCGGAGTTCGGGTCGGTCGGCCAACTTCTCGGCGACGAAGGCTTCGATCAGGACGGCGAGCTGCGCGGACTCCTCGTTGCGGGGCTGGAGCGCCGAGACGAGGACCGGCACACGCTCGCCGGCGAGCGCGGAGGTGAGGGACAGGAGCGCGAGGAGGATCACCGCCGCACCTTAGCAGAACGGGCGGGGTCGGTCACTCCGCGGCGCGGACCGCGCCGTAGCGCCAGTCCATCACGTAGACGGCGGCGCGGGCGTGGGTGTAGTCGAGCGTCCCGACGGGGGCGAGGTACCGGCCGACGAGGAGGTGCACGTCCCGGCCGAGCGGCCAGCCGGCGGTGAACTCGGCGGGCACCTCGAAGCTGCCGTCGTCGGTGACCGCGCAGAACAGCTCCGCCTCCATCTCGACGTCGTCGGCCGACATCAGCCCGACCTGGATGAGCGTGGCGACCGCGCCGCTCCCGCTCCAGGTGACCGTGAGCGGCGTGATGGAGGCGGGGCTGAGCGTCGACCCGTCGATGCGGGGTGCGGTCACCTCCCACGCGCCGGGCGTGACCATGAGCTCGGCGGTGGCAAACGGCGGAAACCCCTCGACCTCGACCGGCTGCAGCCGCCACGACTGGGTGGTGTACAGCGCGCGGACCGGGAACGGGTCGGCGACGAAACCGCCGTAGTCGGCGTCCCAGGTGGCGGTGGCCTCGGTGGTGGCCGAGGTGAGCGTCGCCTGGAGCTCGGGCTCGGTGGCGCCGAGGTCGTAGCTGGTGAACGTGTAGGGCGAAGGCGGGTTGGCGCTGCAGGTGTCGAGCGCCTCGCTCCAGTACCGCCAGTAGACGTACTCCGGCTCGGGCCGGATCATCCGGAAGTGCAAGAACGCTTCGTCGACCTCGGAGGCCGCCCAGTAGTCGCCGCGGCGCTGGAAGTACCACAACGAGCCGACCACGCCGACGAGATCGGTGCCATCGGCCCAGTAGTCGTAGGCCTCGTCGAGTCGGGACACCTGGTCGCCCCGGCGCACGCTCACCTCGACGCTGCCCTCGGCTTCGGCCGGAGGCGCGAGCACCCGGACCTGGTCGGCCTCGGCGCCCTTGACCTCGGCCACGACGTCACCGAAGCGGACCTCGACGTCGGGGCCGAGGCCCCGGCCGGTGAGGGTGACCTCCTCGCCGCCCGTGGTGAGGCCGTAGGTCGGGGACACCGCGTCGACCCGCGGCGGGGCGGCCTCACGCTCGGCCACGGCCGCGGCGAGGTCGTCGTCGCTGATCCAGAAGCAGCCCGAGACGGCCCAGAACATGGGGCGAGGCTAACATTGACGCAGGGTGGCGGTGCGCGGCCGGGCGTGCGATGTTCGCCGCGTGCTGCTCCTCGTCGCCAGCGCCTTCGCGGATTGCTCGGCCAGCACCGCCGACCTCACGCTCACGCTCGAGGACGCCGAGGCGGCGTTCGCCAGCCTGGACATCGTCGCGTTCCGCGCCGCGACCGACCGTGCCAACGCGGATGTCCGGTGCCTCACCGAGGTGGCCCCGCGGCCGATGGTCGCGCGTTTGCACCGCCTGCAGGGCCTGCGCTGGTGGGCCGATGGCGACCTCGCCCGCGCGCGCGCCAGCTTCTCGGCCGCGCTCGCGATCGAGCCCGCGTTCAGCTTCCCCGAGGCCCTGGTGCCCGCGGGGCACCCGGTGCTGGCCGAGTTCGAAGCGAGCGCGGCGTTGGCCGACTCCACGGTCGTGGTACCGGCGCCGGCGGGCGCGGCCCTGTGGTTCGACGGGCGGTCGCAGGACGCTCGCCCCGAAGCGCGCGCCACGCTCGCCCAGCTCGTCGCGGACGAGGGCGCGGTGCGCGCCAGCGCGCTCTTGTGGCCGGGTGAGCCCCTCTTCCCGTACGCGGTGGAGGAGCGGCGCCCCAAGGGCCCCAACCTGCCGCTCGCCGTCGGCGCGGGGGTGAGCCTGACCGCGAGCGCCGTGTGCCTGGGGCTGGCCGCCGCGAACTACGACACCTTCCACGACCCGTCCACCCCCGCGGGCGAGCTGCCCGGCCTGCAGAACACCACCAACACCCTGTACGTGTCGGGGCTCGGCGCGGGCGTGCTCGCGTTGGGGGTCGGCGCGGGCGCGGTGTTCGCCGGGAACTGGTGATGCTCGACGCAGGCCAGGACATCGACCGCTACCGGGTCGAGGCCCTGCTCGGCGAGGGCGGCATGGCCGAGGTCTACCGGGTGCGCCACCGCACGCTCGGCAGCGCCCACGCGCTGAAGGTGCTCAAGCTCGACACCCGCGGCATCACCGACCGCCTGGTGCAGGAAGGGCAGGTCCAGGCTTCGTTGCGGCACCCCAACGTGGTCACCGTCACCGACGTCATCGAGGTGGCGGGGAAGCCGGGCCTCGTGATGGAGTTCATCTCGGGGCCGACGCTCGCGCAGTGGTTGGCGAACACCCAGCCGACCATCGAGGAGGCCGAGGCGTTGTTCCTCGGAATCCTCGCCGGAGTGTCGCGGGCGCACCGCCTGGGCCTGGTGCATCGCGATCTGAAGCCGGGCAACGTGCTCCTGGAGGAGACCGACGAGGGCTTCGTGCCCAAGGTCGCCGACTTCGGGCTCGCCAAGCTGCTGGCGGAGCAGGGGGGGCGCTTCCGCACCCGCAGCGGCATCCCGATGGGCACCCCCGCCTACATGGCGCCCGAGCAGGTGCGCGACGCCGCGAGCGTGGACCAGCGGGCCGACATCTTCGCCCTCGGCTGCATCCTGTACGAGCTGGTCTGCCGGGTGCCGCCGTTCGACGCGCCCGACGCGCTCGGCATCTTCGCGCGCCTCGCCCGCGGCGAGTACACCCCCGCCGAGAGCCTCGTGCCCACGCTCCCCGAGCGGTTCCGGCGCGCGATCCGCGGCTGCCTGGCGGTGGAGCGCGAGGACCGGCTCCCGGACTGCGCGGCGGTGCGGGCGCTCTTCGTCGGCCAGGAGCCCAGCGAGTCGAGCTCCGCGCACGTGGTGCCCCTGCGCGACCCCGCCCCCCGCCACACCGTCGCGAACACCTTGGAGCCGGCCGGGCACGGGCGCGTGAGCGCCTCGCAGACCTTCGCCGAAGACGGCGTGGCGGGAACGCGGTCGCCGGGCGCGACGATGGCCCCGTTGTCGGAGGCGGGCTCCATCGCCCCCCGCACCCTCGACCCCGAGGCCGCCGGGCCGGCACCCGCGCGCCCGAGCGGGGGGCCGCGCACCGAGCCGCCCGACGAGGGGCCGCGCGGCGGGCTGTGGACGTGGATCGCCGGGGTGATCGGCCTGGGCGGGCTCGCGGCGTTGGCGGTGGCCCTGGTGGCCTTGGCCGCGTGGACGTTTCGCCCCACGGAGCCGGGGGTCACGCCGGCGCCGCGCCCGGTCGACGTGCGGCCCAAGCCCCCGGTGGAGGTGATCCCGGAGGTGCCGACGAACGAGGCCCCGGCCGCAGACGTGGCGCCGGTCGTCGAAGCGGTGCGAGGCGCGCCGGACCCTGCCCCGCTTCCGGACGGTCTCGGCGCCTCGCCCAAACCGGCTCCGGCCCCGAGCGTCGGATCGGTGGTGTTCACCGGCGACGCGGACGAGGTGTGGTTGGAGCGCGAGGGTACGCGGGTCGGAAACGGCAACCTGGCGCCGGGCGACTACGCGGTCCGGGCGCGGTTCGGGGCCGAGACCGTGCCGGGCGGGACGGTCCGGGTGCGGGCGGGCGAGGCGCTCACGGTGCACTGCGCGGCCGCGTTCAAGCTCTGCCGCCTGCGGTAGGTGGGTTAGCGCGTCGGATGTACCGACCCCCGTACACCCGCGTCGATGACCCTGCCCTGTGCTGGGAGATCGTGGATGCGCACCCGTTCGCGACGCTCGTGAGCATTCTGGACGGCGAGCCGTTCGCGACACACCTCCCGGTGATTCGGCACGAGGAGGTGTTGGAGATGCACGTCGCGCGGCCCAACCCCCACGCCGAGCTGGGCGGGCAGCGGGCCACGGTGCTTTTCCAGGGGCCCAACGCCTATGTCTCGCCCACGTGGTACGGGCGGCCGGCCGAACATGTCCCGACGTGGAACTACGTGGCCGTGCACGTGGCGGGGCGGGTGGAGCTCCTGGACGAGGCCGAGAGCGCCGCGGCGATGGACCGCCTCGTGGAGCGCTTCGAGGCCACGTGGACCGTGGCGCCGCCGGTCCGTTCGCAGCTCGCGCGGGCGGTGCAGGGGCTGCGCCTGGTCCCCGATCGGGTGGAGGCGAAGCTGAAGCTGTCGCAGAACCGGGAAGAGGCCGACGTGCGCCGGGTGGCGGAAGGGCTGCGACGGACCGAACCGGCCCTCGCCACCTGGATGCGGCGTGTTTAGCCTCCGCGCGTGACCGCCACCCCGCCCGTGGGCCCGCCCGAACCCGGGCGGCCAGACCTCGACACGTTGCTGCGGGCGCGGTTCGGATTCGGGGAATTTCGGCCGGGACAACGGGAGATCGTCGAACACGTGGCGTTCGGCGGCGACGCGCTGGTGGTGATGCCCACCGGCGCCGGAAAGTCGTTGTGCTACCAGGCACCGGCGCTGGCGCGGGGCGGGGTGTGCGTCGTGGTTTCGCCGCTCATCGCGCTGATGAAGGACCAGGTCGACGGCCTGCTCGCGCGGGGCGTGCGCGCCACGCTCGTCAACTCGTCGGTGGAGCTGTCCGAGCGGCGCTCCCGCATGGACGCGGTGCGGGCCGGGGAGATCGAGCTGGTGTACGTGGCGCCGGAGCGGTTCACGCCGCGCTTCGTGAACGAGCTCCGCGGCTGCCAGGTGCGGCTGTTGGCGATCGACGAGGCGCACTGCCTGAGCCAGTGGGGGCACGACTTCCGGCCGGACTACCTGCGCCTCGGCGAGGTGCGGCGTGACCTCGGGGAGCCGCGGACCGTGGCGCTGACCGCCACCGCCACGCGCGAGGTGCAGGACGACATCCTCAAGGTGCTGGGCCTGCCCGAGGCACGCCGGTTCGTGAGGGGGTTCGACAGGACGAACCTGCGCATCGAGGTGGTGGAGCCGCGCTCGCCGAAGGAGAAGGACACCCTGGTGGCGGCGCTGGCCAGCCCGGGACCGTCGCTGGTGTATTGTGCCACACGCAAGAACGTGGAGCGGGCGGCGGCCGCCATCCCGTCGGCGCAGATGTACCACGCGGGGTTGGAGCTGGCGGAGCGGCAGGCGGTGCAGGACCGGTTCATGCGTGGCAAGGCCCCGATCGTGGTGGCCACCAACGCGTTCGGCATGGGC
>SXGT01523856.1_pt1 | contig 11631 bp, 11 predicted proteins | sample 3176221 | NCBI WGS metagenome assembly SXGT01 (sample SAMN11356862, study PRJNA531348) | freshwater metagenome | isolation source: freshwater sample F1-120 | place: China: Fuxian Lake, Yuxi | collected 2017-12-25
CCAGTACATCATGATCATCCCGGCGATCGACCTGATCGCACTGGGCTTCTTCCGAGCCGCGACCGGCGGCAACGCTTCCCTGTTCGCCGCACTGATCATCCTTCCCGTCATCTGGCTCGCCTCCGGGGATGGTCGTCGATTCATCGCCTATGCGGGCGTCGGCACGTCCGTCGCCCTCATGCTTCCGTTCTTCCTGGGGCTCGTCTCTCCCTCCGACACCACGGACTGGGTTCGCGGCATCTTCGCGCCCGTCGTGTTCGCGATGGCGGCGGGGATCGTCAACGAGCTGTCCCGACAGAGTCGCAATCAGATCCGCTCCATCAAGCAACTGGCTGACGACAAGGAGCGGATGCTCCAGCGAACGGTCGAGTATGCGGCCCAGCTGCAGGAGAGCGAGGCGAAATACCGCGCCGCGGACCGCACGTTCCGGGGGGTGTGGGCCGCCGTGACCGAGCAGTCGGTGATCGGGACCGACAAGGAAGGTCTCATCGACGCGTGGAATCCGGGTGCCACGAAACTCCTCGGCCCGGCGGCCGAGGAGACCGAGGATCGGATGCACATCTTCGACTTCCACCTGCCCGAGGAGCTCGAGGGCTACGCGCGGGAGCTCAACTACCCGCCCGGCGAGACGGTCCTCAATCCCGGATTCTCGGCGCTCGTCGAGTCGGCTCGGCTCGGCCGACCCGAGAGCCGCGAGTGGACCTATGTGAGATCCGACAGAACCCACGTGCCGGTCCAGCTGACGGTCACGAAGCGAGTGAGCGAGACGGGGTCCACCCGCGGCTACCTCTTCGTGGCATCCGACGTCACCCAGGCCCGCGAGGTCGTGCGCCTCAAGGACGAGTTCGTGGGACTGATCTCGCACGAGTTGCGCACTCCGCTCAGCTCGATCCTCGGCTACCTCGAGCTCATGCGGGATGACGAGCAGCACCCCCTCTCGGAGGAGCAGCTGCAGTACCTCGGAGTTGCCGAGCGCAATGCCCACCGGCTGCTGCGACTCGTCGGGGATCTCTTGTTCACCGCCCAGGTCGAGTCCGGCACGTTCCCGCTGGATACGCAGCAGCTCTCGTTGGCCGCGATCGTGACGGCGGCCGTCGAAACCGCGCGACCGATGGCAGACACCGCGAAGATCGAGCTCTCCGCCGAGCTGCCTCCCGCCGACGCGGTCGTCACCGGGGATGCCCTGCGGCTCGGGCAGGCCGTCGACAACCTGGTCTCGAACGCGATCAAGTTCACCGAGGCGGGCGGGAAGGTCACGGTGGCGCTGTCCGTGGTCGACTCCTTCGCCGAGGTCACCGTCACCGACACGGGGCTCGGCATCGCCGCCGATGAGGTCGACCAGCTCTTCTCACGGTTCTTCCGTGCATCGACCGCGACGCGGAACGCCGTGCCGGGCGTCGGGCTGGGGCTCAGCATCACGAAGGCGATCGTGACCGCTCACGAAGGCTCGATGGATGTCGAGAGCGAGGAGGGAGTCGGAACCCGATTCCGGATGCGACTCCCGCTCGTGGCCGCGGCGCGCTAGTTCTCCGCCAGTCGAGCCAGCTGCGCGGACGCTCGGACGAGCACGTCCTCTCGTTTGCAGAACGCGAACCGGACGAGCGTGACGTAGTCGCGCCGACGACTCTCGCGGACGAACGCCGTGACCGGCACGCCTACGACACCCGCGCGGGCCGGGAGGGACCGGCAGAACTCCGCGGCATCCGTCGCGCCGACGGCGGCGGCATCCGCGATCACGAAGTAGCCGGCCTCGGGGGAGCTGACGGAGAACCCCGCGGCGGACAGGCCGTTCGACAGAATGTCGCGCCTGGATCGCAGGGACTCGGCGGCGCTGCGGAAGTACTCATCGGGCAGCCGGAGCCCGGCCGCGATCGCCGGCTGGAAGGGCGCGGCATTGACGTAGGTCAGGTATTGCTTGACGGCCAGAACCGCCGACCGGAGCGGTGCCGGGGCGGTGAGCCATCCCACCTTCCAGCCCGTCGTGTTGAACGTCTTGCCCCCGCTGGAGATCGTCACGGTGCGCTCGAACGCGCCGGGCAGTGTCGCTACCGGCGTGTGCTCGACTCCGAACGTGAGGTGTTCGTACACCTCGTCCGTGACGATGATCGCGTCGTGCTGGTGGGCGAGTTCGACGATGAGTTCCAGTGTCTCCCGGTCGAACACGGCGCCCGTGGGATTGTGCGGGGTGTTGACGAGGATCAGCCTCGTGCGATCGGTGACGGCCCGACGGAGCTCGTCGAGGTCAGGTCGAAAGCCGGGGGCGCGCAACGGGACCGTCACGAGCTCGGCTCGGGCGAGAGCGACGACGGCGGCGTAGGCGTCGTAGAAGGGCTCGAACGTCACGACCTGGTCGCCCTGGTCGGCGAGCGCGAGGATCGTGGCGGCGAGGGCCTCGGTCGCTCCGGCGGTCACGAGGACCTCCACGTCGGGGTCCACCGCGAGCCCGTAGAACCGCGCCGGGTGCTCGGCGATCGCCTCGCGCAGCACCGGCATGCCGATCCCGGGAGGGTACTGATTGAGGCCCGCCCTGATCGACTCGCGAGCAACCTCAAGGACTTCGGCGGGGCCGTCCTCGTCGGGGAACCCCTGGCCGAGGTTGATCGCGCCCGTGGACGTGGCCAGGGCCGACATCTCCGCGAAGATCGTGGGGCGGAGGGTATCGTCGTCGCCCATGAGCATGGCGCCGCGCGCCACTCGAACCCATGAACCCGGAACAGTCATCGGCAGTGAGCCTAGTGCCCGCCCGTCGCGCTTGTGGACAGGTCGACTCCGGTTCTCGGGAGGTCGTCTACCCTCGCCGGATGCGCACACTCCCGGTTCACGCCGTCGCCCTCACCGCGACGGTCGCCCTGACTCTCGTCCTGGCCGGTTGCGTCCCGGCGACGACACCGACCGAGCCCGCGCTGACGCCGCCCTCCTCGGAACCGCTCTTCGCCACCGAGGAGGAGGCGGTCGAGGCGGCGGAGGCGGCGTATGCCGCGTACCTGGCGATGGCGAGCGCGATCTCGGCGGACGGGGGAAGGAACCCGGAGCGAATCGAACCCTTCGTGACGGTGGAGTATCTGGCGAAGGAACTTGATTCGGCCGCCAGGCTGCAATCCGCCGGACTTCACATCGTCGGGGTACCGGTAATTGAGAGGTTCACGTTGCAGTTCTTCTCCTATCCAGACCTTGCGGTCTACGTGTGTCAAGAGATCTCGGATGTGCGGGTGGTGAATGAACACGGGGCCGACGTGACGCCACTCGATCGGGCGCGGAAAGGACTGTTCGAAGTCCGGTTCGAGTTTGACGAAACGTCGCCGCGAGTTTCCGGCAGCGACCTGTGGTCCAACGAATGCTGATCGAGACGCTCATCCTCGGGTCGTTGCTAGCCGGGATCGATGGATGCGGCGAGCGTGACTACTACCTCGGCGCATGCTCCTACGACGGCGCCTTCGACGACCGCGGCGTCACCCTCGACGGGCGGGGAAGCGCCCCCGGAACGGGTATCGATGTGGACGGCGGCGGTTCTGGAGGCACCGGCGACGCCGTGCAGGAGTGCGACGCGATGTGGCTCAACGAGTGCCTGTTCTGGATCAGCGAGCCTCCGTCCGAGTCGGTCACGTGGGCCGACATCGCGCACTTCGCGCCCAGCGTCGGGACGCACCGCATGGAGCCGAATGGCTGGGCGGTGATCGGGCTCAGCACGAATTTCATGAGTTCCGCTGTGCCGCACACCCTGAGCGGCGCCATCCTGGGCTCAGCCGCCGAAGTGCGCTTCACCCCGGTGTCCTGGCACTGGGACTTCGGCGACGGCGAGTCGAGATCGTCGCGGTCGCCGGGGGCGACCTGGGCTGCCCTGGGCGTCGGCGAGTTCGCGGACACCGCCACGAGCCACCGGTTTCGGGTGCGCGACACGTTCACCGTCTCTCTGCGTGTGGAGTTCGAGGCGCAGTACCGCATCGGCGCTGGTTCGTGGACGCCGATCCCCGGGACGCTCGCGCTGGATGCCGCGCCGCTGACGGTCTTGGCGCGGTCCGCGCGAACGGTTCTCGTGGATGAGGACTGCATCCGCAACCCCACCGGACCGGGCTGTTAGGAGTCCCATATCGGAGCCGCAGAGTGCTCCCAGCGCGTCCATATACGATGCTCAGGTTGGCGATCGAAGCTGATGGAGCTTGAAAGGAGCATCGTCAATGACTGACACCCCAGACACCCGACCCGAGGACGCCACTCCCGAGCCCGTCGTCTACGAGGCCACTCCCATCGATCCGGAGCAGCATCCGGCCCTCGCGCGGCCTGCCGCCAAGCGCTCGATCGGGGTCGGCGTCGTTGCGGCCCTCGCAGTCGGCGCACTCGTCGGCGGAGTCTCGGGCGCGGGCGTCACGCTCTGGGCCACGTCGCTGAACGCCGAGGACCCGGTGGTCACGAGCTCGGGCCCCGCGACGATCACGGTCAACGACGCCGATGACGCCGATGACGCAACGCTCATCACCGCGGTCGCGGCCCAGGCCTCGCCTTCAGTCGTCACGCTCTCCGTCTCTTCGGAGACCGCCGGCGGCTCGGGCTCGGGCGTGATTCTGAGTGAGGACGGCTACATCCTCACCAACGCCCACGTGGTCACCCTCGACGGCGCGGTCTCAGACCCGACGATCAAGGTCCAGACGAACGACGGTCGGCTTCTCGACGCCACGGTCGTGGGCATCGACCCGATCTACGACCTCGCGGTCATCAAGGTCGACGGCGTCACCGACCTGCAGCCCGCCACCTTCGCGGACTCCTCCGAGCTCAACGTCGGCGACACCGCGATCGCGATCGGGGCCCCGCTCGGTCTCGCCGGCACCGTGACCAACGGCATCATCAGCGCGCTCAACCGGAGCATCACGGTCTCCTCCTCCGCTGTCCCGGAGGACAGCGACGTGCAGGAGCAGCTCCCGGAGGGCGAGACGCCGTTCGACTTCTGGAACTTCGACATGGGGGAGGACCGCGCGCCGACCACGGTCTCCTCGACGATCGCGCTCTCGGTGATCCAGACGGATGCCGCGATCAACCCGGGCAACTCGGGTGGAGCGCTCCTCAACTCGGATGCCGAGGTCATCGGCATCAACGTCGCGATCGCGTCGGCCGGGTCCGGCTCGGGCCAGGCGGGCAGCATCGGCGTCGGATTCGCCATCCCGGGGAACGTCGCGCAGCGAGTCGCGAACGAGCTGATCGAGAGCGGCACCGCCACTCACGGTCTCCTCGGCGCGAGCGTCGCGGACGTCGTCGATGACACCGCGCAAGCGGATGCAGACGTCGTGGGCGCGAGCATCGTGGAGATCGTCCCGGGTGGTGCCGCCGAGGCGGCGGGCCTCCGCGTGGGCGACATCGTCACGGCGATCAACGGCCTCCCCATCACCGGCAAGACGGACCTCACCGCGCAGGTCCGCGCGCTCGCCGCGGGCGCGGACGCGACGATCACCTACGTGCGAGACGGCGAGTCGGCGACCGTCGACGTCGTGCTCGGCGCACTCCAGTAACCCCCTCACGGGGTCCAGTACGCGATAGGCTCAACCGACCTGCCCCTGACGTATTGGACCCCATGACTGCGCAGTCGGATGCCCTCCCCGGGGTGTCATATGTCATGCCCGTCCTCAACGAAGTCGAGCACATCGAGGCCGCGGTGCGGAGCCTCACGAGCCAGGACTACCGCGGCCCGTTCGAGATCGTCCTCGCGCTCGGTCCGAGCGTGGACGGGACCAACGAGATCATCGCGGAGCTCTCGCGCCAGGACCCGCGAATCAGGGCCATCGCCAACGAAGCGGGCTCGACGCCGAGCGGTTTGAACGTGGCGATTCGCGCCTCCACGAACCCCATTGTGATCCGAGTGGATGCACACTCCGTCCTCCCGCCGGACTACACGAGCATCGCCGTCCGAACTCTGCTGGAGACCGGTGCCGACACCGTCGGCGGGATCATGCGGGCCGTCGGTCGCACTCCGTTCGAGAAGGCCGTGGCGCACGCCTACGGCTCACGGGAGGGACTCGGCGGCACCCAGCACCACGTGGGCGGGAAGGCCGGCCCCGCCGAGACCGCGTATCTCGGCGTCTTCCAGCGGCACCGTCTCGTCGAGGTCGGGCTCTTCGACGAGGGGATCAAGCGCGGTCAGGACTGGGAGCTCAATCGTCGGCTCCGGAGCACCGGCGGCACCGTCTGGTTCACGCCCGAACTCGAGGTCGAGTACCGCCCGCGGTCGTCCCTCCGCAAGCTCATCCGGCAGTTCGTGGCGACGGGGATCTGGCGCGGCGAACTGGCACGTCGGTTCGGCACTGCCAACTCCCTGCGGTACTTCGTGCCCCCGCTGGCGGTCCTCGGCATCCTCGCAGGCCTCGTCCTCGGCGTGGTCGGAGCGACGACGGGCGTCTGGTGGCTCGCTCTCGCGTTCGTCGTGCCGGGACTGTACGCACTCGTGGTGATCGCGGCATCCGTGGTCGCGGCCCGACAGGGGATACGCACCGGGCTCTGGTATCTCGTAGTGTTGCCCTGCATCCACTTCGGATGGGGAACCGGGTTCCTCCTCGGATTCCTCGGAATCACGAAGAACATCAAGCAGTACACGGGAAGGTAGCGCCGTGGCCGAGGCCCGCCCCACTTCGATCGCCCAGCTTCGCGAGGTCACCCAGCCGCCCGAGGTGCGACTGCGCGCCAACGCCGAGCACTGGACGGCATCGCTCTACCTCCGCGACCTCTCGCCCTATCTCACGTGGATGCTGCTGAAGACGAGCATCTCGGCCAACGGCGTCACGGGGCTCATGATCCTGGTCGGCTGGGCGACCGCGGCAGCGCTCCTCATCCCCGGCATCGTCGGCGCCTCCCTGGCGCTGATCCTCGGTCAGCTCCAGATGCTGGTCGACTGCTCCGACGGCGAAGTGGCGCGGTGGCGCAACAGCCGCTCTCCCGCGGGCGTCTTCCTCGACAAGGTCGGGCACTACACGACGGAGGCTCTCATTCCGATCGTGCTGGGGATCCGTGCCGCGGGGTGGCCCCTGGAATTTCCGGGCGACTTCGCGTGGACGACCGTCGGGCTGGCGCTCGCCCTGGTGATCGTGCTCAACAAGGCGCTCAACGACATGGTGCACGTCGCGCGAGCCAACGCGGGGCTCGAGAAGCTCAGCGACCGCAAGGGAGAGGCCGAGCCGAGCCAGGCACTCGTCGCGCGGCTGCGTCGAGCGGCGCGATTCGTGCCGTTCCACCGGCTGTACCACTCCGTCGAGCTGACCATGCTCGCGTTCGCTGCGGCCGTCGTGGGGTTGTTCCTCCCTGAGCCGCTGCTCGCCGATCGCGTTCTCGTGCTGGCACTCCTCCCGCTCGCCGTCCTCGCGCTGCTCGGGCACTTCGTCGCCATCATGGCCTCCAAACGAGTGCGTGCGTGAATCCGACCATCGGCGTCGTCTCCCTCAGCCAGGGAACGCGGCCGGATGACCTCGCGCGGGGCCTCGAGAGCCTTCGGGCGCAGCAGGGCGTGACCCTCGACATCGTCGTGGTCGGCAACGCGTGGGAGCCCGCCGGGCTGCCCGCGGGCATCAGGTCCCTGCACCTCCCGGAGAATCTCGGCATCCCCGCCGGCCGAAACCGGGGAGCCGCCCAGGTGAGCGGGGAGTACATCTTCTTCCTCGACGATGACGCGAGCATCCCCTCCCCGACGTTCCTCGCCGACGCGGTCGCCCTGATCGAGGCCGATCCCCGGATCGGACTCCTGCAGCCGCGGGTCATGGACCCGAGCGGGGTGGAGAATCCGCGTCGCTGGATCCCGCGCATCCGCAAGGGCGATCCCGCGCGGTCGAGCGACGTCTTCTCGGTCTGGGAGGGCGCGACGCTGCTTCCGCGTGCCGTCTTCGACCGGGTCGGCGGCTGGGCGGATCCGTTCTTCTACGCCCACGAGGGAATCGAGCTCGCGTGGCGCGTGTGGGACACCGGCCACCGGGCGCACTACGCGGGCGGCCTCGTCGCCCATCACCCGGCGATCGAGCCGACCCGGCACAGCTACTACTTCCGCCTCAACGCTCGAAACCGGGTGTGGCTCGCCAAGCGGAACCTGCCCTGGATCCTCGTGCCCCTGTACGTGGGTTCCTGGACGGGCATCCAGATCCTCCGCTGGTTCCGGCGCCCCGCAGCGCTCAAGGCGTGGTTCGGCGGGTGGATCGCCGGCTGGCGGGAGCGCCCGGGCGGGCGCCGGAGCATCAGATGGATAACGGTCTGGCGGATGACCCGTGCCGGCCGACCGCCGCTGGTCTAATGGTGAGGGGAGGACGACTGTGCCGCTGCTGCATGACATCAGGACCGCGCGACGCGTGCTGAGGAACATCCTGCGATCCCGGAGGACGCGTCGACGCGTCGCCCAGCAGGAGCCCCTCCACCCGCATCCCGCGCCCGGCACCATCAAGATCGCGGTCTACTTCGCCGACGCGAAGGTCAACCTCTACCAGATCCGCCAGTGGTACGCGCCCCTTCAGGAGATCGCGGGGGACTGGCCGGTGGCCATCATCTCCCGCAGTCCCAGCAGCGTTCTGGCGCTCTGGGAGGAGGCACCCGTGCCTGCGCTCTACCTGCGCAGGGTCGCCGACCTCGAGCACTTCGTGCACGAGCAGGACATCCGGATCGTGTTCTACGTCAACCAGAACGCCCGAAACTTCCAGATGTTCCGGTACGGGCGCATGTGGCACGTGTTCATCAACCACGGCGAGTCCGACAAGATGTACATGACCACCAACCAGTTCAAGGCCTACGACTACAGCCTGGTCGCAGGCGAGGCGGCCCTCGACCGGCTGTCGCACAAGCTCTGGGATTTCGATCTCGACACCCGCGCGATCACGATCGGGCGCCCGCAGGCCGACCACTTCGCCGGCGAGCTTCCCTACGTGCCCGACGAGCGCACCGTCATCCTCTACGCCCCGACGTGGGAGGGCGACCGCGAGGCCGCCGCATACGGGTCGATCGGCTCCCACGGGGTCGCGCTCGTCGAGGCCCTGCTCGCCACCGGTCGGCACCGGGTGATCTATCGGCCCCACCCCCGCAGCGGCGTCGTCGACCGCGAGTACCGGGCGGCGAACGAGCGCATCATCGCGGCGATCGAGGCCGCCAATCGGAGCGATCCGACGGCCCAGCACGTTTTCGACGACGGGCCTCGGCTCGGCTGGCAGCTCGTCGCCGCGGACGTCGCGATCACCGACATCTCCGCGATGGTCTACGACCGCCTCGCGACCGGCAAGCCCCTCATCATCACGAGGCCGGTCTCCCCGCTCGCGGACGTGGACGAGAACGGCTACCTGGGCGCGTGCGAGTGGCTGCGCGCGGACGAGGCCGCTGACATCGTCGCCATCGCCGAACGGGTCCAATTCGATGAGGATGCCCGGGCCCGCCTCGAATACTGGGTGCGGCGCCACTTCGGCGACACCACTCCGGGCAACGCCACTGCGCGGTTCCGCGCCGCCATCGAGTTCCTGCTCGCGGAGTGGACCAAGCACGACATCCTGCACGCCGCAGATCGCCGGGGGAGCGAGGGCGACCCCTTCGAGGACGACGAGGACGACGAGGGCACTCCGGGCTCTGAGTGAGGCATGCCGCACTGAGGCCTAAAGCCGTGAGGTCTTTAGCCTCTGGCCTGTTGCGCGCGGGGCAAGTAGCAATGAGTAATGCCCGAACCACTGTCCGATGCCGCTCGGATCCTCGGCGAACGAATTCGCGAACGGCGTCTCGCGTTCGCCATCAGCCAGGACGATGTCGCCAATCTGGCGGGAATGAACGTCTCGAACTACGGCAAGATCGAGCGCGGGCTGAGCAATCCGACGTTCCACACCGTGGTGCGAATCGCCGCGGTCCTCGGCATCGATCCGGGGGAGTTGCTCACGGGCCTGGATGAAAGCACTCTCCCTCCCGCCAGCGAGACGTTCACGGCGCGCGACTTCGTGCGGGAGCGCACGAAGCGCCGCACATCCCCGGTCCGCTAGAAGCTCACGCGCCACAGGTACTCCTCGCCGCTCGGGCGGAACCAGCGGACGACGAGGATCGCATCGCGAGCGAGGGATCGGCCCGCGATGTCGACCTCCAGGACCTCTCCCGGGCTGAGGGTGGTCGGCGCGTTCGCGCCCATCACTCCGGAGCCGTGCAGGGTGAGCGTCACGCCGCGCAGCACCTCGGAGCTCTCGTTCCGGAACCGGTAGAGCCGGCCCGGCCCCCGCTCGAGGGCGAGCGGCACACGATACGCGATGGGCTTCTGCATGCCCCGAACGCTACGGCGCGCATCCGACCCGTGTGGATGAACGTCAGCCGGAGCGCCTTGGGGAGGGGAGCAGGCGGCGCCTCGGCGCCTTGGGCTTCTTCGGTTCCTTCGGCGCTCGAACGGTCGGCGTCAGCCACTCGGGGAACGTCTCGGGCGGAGCCCCGAAGCCCTCGCGGGAGGCGCGGACGATCTGGCGGCCGAGCAGGTGGTTTCCGCCGCCGCCGATGATGGCGCCGATGCCGAAGGGGATCAGGCGGCCGACCACGTTCGTGCCCTGGGCGATCGTGAATCGCTTGAGAAAGGTCTGCTTGATCCGGTCGGCGATAGGTCCGATGACCGCGCGGGGGATGCTCTTGGTGACCATCTCGCCCCAATACGCGGACCGTGCCGGGCCCCCCGCGGCTTGGCCCGCTAGCTGTCGGAGCAGATCGGTTCCGGCCGAGCCCAGGACCATCGTCATGACGAGCGCGCGAGCGCGGTCGGGGTCATCGACGACGATCCCGTGCACCTCGGTCACCGACTGCGCGAACAGCGCGCTGGCCTCGAGGAAGCCGGCGGTCTCGACGCCGGACAGCACGAGCGACGTGCCGGTCCCGATCGCGGGCACGGCCGCGGTCGCGCCGACCGCTCCGCCGCCCATGGTCACGGCGGTCAGGTACCGTCGCTCGAGAATCCGGATGATCTCGGCGGGGCTCGCGTTCGGTCGACCGCGCCGGATGCTGCGGATGTGGGCCAGCACGACGGGTCGCTGGACGGTCAGGAGCCGATCGATCCCGCGCACCATCATGGGGTTACGGGTCGTGACATCCGCGGTCTTCGCCATGATTGCAACCGTAGTGGAGGGCGCTGGGCGTCACCCGGGAGGCGCCACGCCGTAGTCGGCGTTGTAGCGCGCGAGGACCTCGGCGATCGGTGCGTCGAGCACCAGCGCGCCCTTGTCGAGGTAGAGACCGCGCGTGCAGAAACGACGCAGGTCCTTCTCATTGTGGGAGACGAAGAACAGGGTCCGACCCCCGGCGAGCAACTCCTCGATCCGCCGGTAGCACTTCTCCCGGAACGCCTTGTCGCCCACGGCGAGCACTTCGTCGACGAGGATGATCGGCTCCTCGAGGCGGGAGATGACCGCGAACGCGATCCGCACCTTCATGCCGCTCGAGAGGTGCTTGTAGGGGGTGTCGACGAAGTCGCCGATCTCCGCGAAGTCGATGATCTCGGCGAACCGCTCGTCGATCTCCTGCCGAGTCATCCCGTGGAGCCCGGCGGTGAGGTACACGTTGTCGCGGACCGACAGGTCGTCGACGAACCCGCCGGTGATCTCGATGAGGGGCGCCACCCCGCCGTGTACGACGACGGAGCCCTCGTCGGGCAGGATAACCTCGGCGACGAGCTTGAGC
>SXGT01857527.1_pt1 | contig 11629 bp, 9 predicted proteins | sample 3176221 | NCBI WGS metagenome assembly SXGT01 (sample SAMN11356862, study PRJNA531348) | freshwater metagenome | isolation source: freshwater sample F1-120 | place: China: Fuxian Lake, Yuxi | collected 2017-12-25
AACCCGTGATGATCGCCACCTTGCCATCGAGAAGACCCATCGTCCGCGTACCTCCCTGGGATACTGTTGCGTGCCACCACTCCGGTGGCGCCAGCGTTGCCGTCGAGTTCGACGGGCAAGCGTTCGCATAGGGAGGCGGGGGCGCCAAGGGCTGCTCCGCGACACGCGGTACGGCGCCGATCTCGTCGCCATGGGCCGTTGCGTCAATGCCGCGCCGAGCGCCAGCGGCGCACGGCGCGGTGCGGCGGCCGTCGGTGGCACCCCTGGCCGCCCCGGCCTAAGGTGCGCTCCGCACGGGTCAGCTCGATCTCGCTGGCCGTGCCGGGACGAAGCTTTCTACGCATGGGCCGCAGCGGCAGCCGAACCCGCCGGGCGAAAATCTCAGGGGCCGAGACGGAGGAATCGCGATGAAAGTCATGGAGGGCATCCGGGTCATCGAGGTCGCCGAGTGGACGTTCGTGCCCGCGGCGGCAACGGTGCTGGGCGACTGGGGTGCGGACGTCATCAAGGTGGAGCACCCCGGACGCGGCGACGGCATCCGCGGACTCATCAGTTCGGGCCTGATTCCGGGCGTGCAAGGCGCGAACTTCTTCGTCGAGCAACAATTCCGGAACAAGCGCAGCGCCGGCATCGACATCTCGACCGACGCGGGCCGCGAGCTGCTCTACCGCCTGGTCGAGACGGCCGACGTCTTTCTGACCAGCATGCTGCCCGACGCCCGGGAACGCTTCGGGATCACCGGTGCGGACATCCGGCGGGTCAACCCGCGCTGCATCTACGCCCGCGGCTCGGGCTACGGCCCCAAGGGCCCCGACGCACACCGTGGCGGCTACGACGGGCTCTCCTTCTGGATGCGGGGTGGCGTTGCCGACGTGATGACGACGCCGGGCGAGCCCTTCGTCATGCAGCGCGCGGCCTTCGGTGACTTCACCGGCGGCATGTTCATCGCGGGCGGTATCGCCGGAGCCCTCTTCCACCGCGAACGGACGGGAGAAGCCCGTTCGGTGGACGTGTCGCTGCTCGGCGAAGCCTGCTGGATGCTCTCGGCGGATATGGTGGCCTCGATGACCTACGGCTTCGAGCTGCCCAAGGGCCGCATGCTCGGCGCTCCCAACCCGATGGTCGCGACCTACCTCTGTGCCGACCAGAAGCACCTCCAGCTCATGATGCTGCAAGCCGACAAGTTCTGGCCGACCCTGATCGCCGCACTCGAGCGGCCCGAACTCGCGCATGACGAGCGCTTCGCGACATCAGAGAAGCGGCGCGAGAACGCCGCCCTGCTGCAAGCCGAGTTCGCGCGCCACTTCGCCACGCAGCCGCGCGACCACTGGCGCAGCCGATTGAACGCCACCGACTGCATCTGGGGACCGGTGCAGTCGCCGCTCGAGGTCGTGGCCGATCCACAAGTCGAGGCAAACCGCTACGTCGTCCCCTACGATCACCCCCAATTCGGCCCGCTACGGGTGACCTCGAGCCCGGTGCAGTTCGCCGAGGAACCCATCGAGGTTCGACGCGTGGCGCCCGAGATCGGCGCCAACACCGAGGAGATCCTGCTCGAACTCGGCTGCGATTGGGAGCAGATCGGCGCCTGGAAGGAGACCGGGGTCATCAGTTGAGTCCGCCGCGCGCTCCACGTCAGTGGCTGCGGCATGTCCGCACCGGGGTGCGTGCTAGGGCGCAGGAAGCATGAATCCTCTGGGGACATCTCCCGCGGCCTGCACCGACAGGGCTGCGGTACCGGCGGGTGCCGGCCGTCTCCGCATCGCGCTGCTGACCTATCGCGGCAAACCCACCTGCGGCGGCCAGGGCGTCTACATTCGCCACCTCAGTCGCGCGCTCGTCGATCTGGGCCACCACGTCGAGGTCTTCTCGGGACCGCCCCTGCCGGAGCTCGACCCGCGCGTCGGGCTCCACGCCGTGCCCAGCCTCGATTTCTACAACGACGAACACCCCCTCCAGATGCCACGGCCCGCGCAAATGCGAACACGCGGCGATTGGATCGAGTTCGGCACCTTCCTGACCGGCGTGTTCCCCGAACCCCTCGCCTTCAGCGTGCGTGTGGCGGCACTGCTGCGCGACCGCGTGGGAGAGTTCGACATCGTCCACGACAACCAGGGTCTTGGCTCCGGAATGCTGACCCTGGGCCGCGCCGGTCTGCCCCTCATCGCAACCATCCACCACCCCAACACGGTCGACCGCCGCCTCGAACTGGAGGCCGCCGAGCGCTTTTGGCCACGCTTCTTCCGCCGTCGCTGGTATTCGTTCGTCGACATGCAAACGCGAGTCGTGCAGAGCTACCCCGAAGTCATCACCGATTCCGAAGCGTCGCTCGAGGACATCACGCGCGATCATCGGGTGGCACGCGAGCGACTCTTCGTGGTGCCGGTCGGCGTCGATGCCGAGGTCTTCCGGCCACTCCCGGGAGTGGCCCGTCGGCCCGGCCGGTTGATGACCCTGGCAAGCGCGGACATGGCGATGAAGGGACTGCGCTTCCTGCTCGAAGCCGTGGCCGCGCTGCGCACAGCGGGGCGCAGGATTGAGCTGGTCGTGGTCGGCCGACTCAAGGAGGACAGTGCGGCGGCACGGACCGTCCGCGAGCTCGGTCTCGCCGATGTGGTGCGCTTCGAAGCGGACATTCCCGAGGCCCGCCTGGTCGAGCTCTATGCCGAGGCCGAACTGGCCATCGTGCCCTCGCTCTACGAGGGTTTCTCGCTCCCCGCAGTCGAAGCGATGAGCGCCGGCGTGCCGCGGGTCGCGACCACCGGCGGCGCTCTGCCCGAGGTAGTGGGTCGCGACGGCCAGACGGCCCTCCTCGTGCCGCCCGGAGACTCCTCGGCGCTGGCACGCCGCATCGCCGAGGCCCTCGACAACCCCGAGCTGCGTGCGCACATCGCGGCCGCCGGCCGTCAGCGCGTGCTCGAACTCTGGACCTGGAAGCAGACCGCGCTCAAGACCGTCGAGCGCTACCGCTCGGTTCTGTCGGCACGCCGCAACGGCGTCGAGTTGCGGCGCGGGACGCCACACGAAGTCGCGGACGACGCCCGCGGCACTTCTCAACTGCATCGTCCGGCGCGCCTGCGCGACGGCCAGGCACAGGAGACTCCTCGATGACGACAGCCACGCCGACGCCCCGCGCGAACTTGCCGCTTGCCGGGGTACGCATCCTCGCGATCGAGCAGATGCAGGCCCTGCCCTTCGCGACCCAGCTCCTCGCTCACCTGGGCGCCGAAGTCGTCAAGGTCGAACATCCGGTCACCGGCGACTCCGGCCGCGGCGCCCTCCCGGCGGTGCGCGATCCCGACGGCCGCATGGTCGGCGCGACCTACCAGCGCAATGCGCTCAACAAGAGAAGTATCGCGATCGATATGAAGCACCCCGAGGGCCGCGAGCTGATCCGCCGTCTGGCGGCGCACTACGACGTGCTCGGCGAGAACTTCAAGCCCGGCGTGATGAAGCGGCTCGGGCTGGCGTGGGAGGATCTGCACCCGCTCCACCCCAGGCTCGTCTACGTCTCGGTCTCGGGCTTCGGCAATCTCCTGCCCTCGCCCTATGGCTCATGGCCCGCTTACGCACCGATCGCCGAGGCGATGGGTGGGCTCTACGAGTACAAGCGCGGCGCGGGCGAACCCCCACTGGTCGGGCCCGCCGGCGCGCTCGGCGACATCGGCAGCTCGCTCTTCGCCGCGATCGGCATCCTCACGGCGCTGCGCGAGCGCGACCGCACCGGCACGGGCCGCTACGTCGACGTATCCATGTTCGACGCGATGGTGGCAATGGCCGATATCGTGCCGCATTTCTGGTCGCTCGGCTTGCGTGACAAGCGCCGCACGCCCGGCATCTTCGACGGCTTTGCGGCCTCGGACGGCTACTTCGTGGTCCAGGCCGTGCGCGAACACCACCTCAAGATCCTCGCCGAAGCGGTGGGTCATCCCGAGTGGCTCAGCGATGCCCGCTTCGCCACCCGCGAAGGCTGGGGCAGCCATCTCGAGGCGGTGGTCCGGCCGGCCATCGAAGACTGGGCCCGCGACAAGACAAAGCTGGAGGCCGCTCGCCTGCTGGCCGACCGTGGCGTGGCATCCGGCCCCTGCTTCGACACCGAAGATCTGCTCGCCGACCCGCACGTCGCGAGCCACCACATGCTCTACCGCATTCCGCGCGAGGACACGGACCAGCCGGTCCTGATCGCGGGCAACCCGATCAAGATGTCGGACGTGATCGAGGCAGAGCCGACGCGCTGGCCGATGCTCGGCGAGCACACTGACGCGGTTCTCACAGCCGATCTCGGGCTCGCTCCTGGCGATCTCGAACGCCTGCGCACGAACGGCGCGATCGGCGGCGGCGCGACAGCCGCCTGAGTGTGCGCCGCAGATCAGGGCCAGAGCGAGATGGTGGCGGTCAGTTCTCCCGCGACGACACGGGCACTCATTCTGGGTTGCGGCGCGGTCGGGACACGACTCGGCGCGAGGCTCGTGGCCCGCGGGATGACCGTGACCGCCGTGCGGCGCGACCCGGCGGGTCTGCCCATCTCGTTCGACGGGCGCTGCGCCGACCTCGTTTCAGGCGAGGGCCTCGAGGCACTGCCCTGGGAGGCAGATCTTGTATTCTACTGCGCGGCGGCCGACGATTTCAGCGACGAGAGCTATCGCCGCACCTACGTCGAGGGCGTGGCGCAGACGGTCCGGCGGGTCGAGAGGGCCTCCACGGCATCCGGGCGGCCGCCCCGGCTGATCGTCTTCACTTCGAGCACCGCCGTCTGGGGCCGCACCGACGGCGCATGGGTGAACGAGGAGACCGCCCCCGACGCCATCGAATTCTCGGGCCGGCGCTTGCTCCAGGCTGAACAAATACTGTTCTCTACCACGTTGCCGACCTGTGTCGTGCGCCTTGCCGGCATCTACGGCAAGGGACCAGGCCGTCTGGTCGAGAGCGTGCGCGACTCGAGCGCCACCCGTCTCGACGGGCCAGAACACTACGGCAACCGCATCCACGTCGACGACTGCGCCGGCGTGCTCGAACATCTGACCACGCTCACCGACGCACGCGGGGTGTGGATCGGGGCCGACGACGATCCGGCCGATTTGCGTGAGCTGGCGGACTGGCTCGCCCATCGTCTTGGAGTCCCGCCACCGCGGCGGATCACTCCGTCTGCGACACCGGACGGTGCCTACGGCGCGCGCCGCGCGCGAACCAACAAGCGCTGTTCGAATCACAAGCTGCGCGCCTCCGGCTACTCACTGCTCTACCCCACCTTCCGGGAGGGCTACGCGGCGCTGCTCGCCAGGGCCGCCCCACCCGCACCGACCGCGGGCCCGTAGACGGCGGCTGACCGCTGGGAAGCCTCTTCGGTGGACGGCTGCTGCCCTGAGTCTCGACCGCACGACTCGCATCGGCCGGACTCGCTGCCTATCGTAGGCGGCGTGCTTGGGTTCGCCTACGACACGTGGGACACGCTGCTCGCCGCCGTCGTCACTCCCGAGGGCAAGGTGGACTACGAGAAGCTGCTCGACGAGCGAGCCTCGCTCGAGCACTTCATCGAGCAACTCGCCGCAGCAAGTCCCGAGAGCCGGCCCGAACTCTTCGCCGCGCAGAACGACGCCCTCGCGTACTGGCTCAACGCCTACAACGCGTTCACGCTGCACGCGATCGCCGCCGAGTATCCGATCACCTCGGTGTGGAAGACACGCGAGGGCCGCTTCTTCGGGCTCCGCACCCACGTCGCGGGCGGTGAGCGCCTCAGCCTCGACGACATCGAGCATGAGATTTTGCGGCAGGGCTTCGCTGATCCGCGCATCCATTTCGCGATCAACTGCGGCTCGGCCGGCTGCCCGCCCTTGCGTCCCGGCGCCTTTCGCGGCGAGGGGCTCGGCGACACGCTGCGGCGCGCCAGCGAAACCTTCCTCGCCAGCGAGTGGAACTGCCGTTTCGACCACTCCTCACGTCGGATTCACGTCTCACGCATCTTCCGCATGTACGGAGAAGACTTCGCGGGCACCACGGGCAGCAGCGAGGACTACCGCCGCGGCGTGCTCCGCTTCATCGCCGAACACACCGCCACGGATCCGGCCGCCATCGCCGACTACGAGGTGGTCTACAACACCTACGACTGGGGCCTCAACGACAACCAGCGCGAACGCTCGATCGGCCCCATCACCTTCCACGAGCCCGCCGAGCGCTTCTCTCCTGCCGACGGTGAATTGCGGGAGCTCCACCTCTACGAGGGCAGCTTCTGCAACCGTGCCTGTTCGTGGTGCACGATCAACGGCTCACCACAGGGCTGGTACGAACCCTACTCACCCGCCGTGCTCGACCGCGCGCTCGCCGCTCTGGCGAGCACGGGCAACCTCAGGTTCTACGGCGGCGAACCGACCCTGCATACGGCCGAAATCATCGCGGCCATCGCCTACCTCCGTGCACACGGCTTCCGCGGGCTGATCACGGTCTTCTCCAACGGCATCCAGGCCGACAAGCTCGTGCGGATCCTCGAAGCCGACGACCACAGCGAGGCCGTGCTGAATTACTCGATCTTCCACGGCCGCGACGCCGAGCCGCTCCCGGCCCACGCGCGCGCTCGCCTCGAAGACTGGGCGCGCGCTCATCCGGGTCGCATTTTCAAGGGCTACAAGGTGCTCTTCCATGTCGGCGCCGGGGCCGACCAACCCTTCGAGCGCGACCGCGAGGCGGAGTTCCACGGCCTCGGCACCGGCTGCGTACGCTGCTTCCCGGTCCTCACCACGCGCGGCCGTTTCCACGCTTGTCCATTCGCGGTCGAGATCGACGCGCCGCATTTCGACCTCGGCGGTGCAGGCGCAGAGCCAGAGGCGATCTTCCCGGCCTACCGCCGCTTCCTGAACTGGGTCGACGACGTGCTCGACCCGGCGGCACGTGCGCGCGGCATCTCGAGCTGCGAGATGTGCCAGCGCCACCTCGCCGAGCTGCCACCGCCCCAGGCCGTCCTGGACTGACGCGCGCTCGGGCCTGCCGGCCGGCCGGAGCGAAGCGCTCTGCGCCAGCGCCGCGGCAGCCGCCGGGCAGGTTCGGGGCGAGGCGATCGGAGCCGGATCAGAAGGGCGACATCACCAGGCGGCGGCGTTCGACCGAGCGTGCCAGTTCCAGCCACAGGCGATCCTCGAAGGCCCGGGCCGGGCCACCGTCAAGATCTTCCACCGCAGCGTGGAGTCGGATCAGCCCTCGCCGCAGGCGATCGTTGGCCGCCTGCAAGACCGTGATCCGCAGCCCCGCGTCGATCTCTGCGGCGAGCGCCCGCAGATCTGCGGCAGCCTCTCCTGCGCCGAGGAGATCGGCGCCCTCGCCGAGCAGCTCGCGCAACACGCGGTTCTCCTCGACCAGCCGCTCGACGAGCCGATCGATGTCCTCGCCCGCCATCAGCAGCAGCACGCCCAGCAGAAGAGCGCTGCTGCGCTGGTAGTCGGTCTCGAGTGCGATGGCCTGTCCCGTGACGAGGCTCCCGCCAAACGTCTGGACGAAGCGCAGGACGTCGACACTCACGACGCGAGCCTCCCCAGCAGCCGCAGGGCGCCACGATCCTGGCTCACGCCCACGGCCCAGGCCGAGAAAGCGTTGACCGGATCCTTGTTGGTTCCTTCGAGGAACTCGCGCCCGGCTGACACCCAGATCGCCTGGCCCTTGACGCAAGCGAAGAGTTCCCACCAGGCAAGCGCCGTGCGATCGGCAGGCTCGCCCCAGGCCTCCTCCCAGACCGCGATCGCCTCCTCCCGCGGCAGGAGCCCGCCCGCACGTCCATCGCGCGCAAACTCCCAGACGGGGTTCAGACTCCAGGCGAGGTCTTCGAGCGGGTCGCCGAGATGGGCCATCTCCCAGTCGAGAATGGCGTGGATCTCGCCGGCGCGGTCGAAGAGAAAATTACCCGTGCGAAAATCGCCGTGCACCACCGCGACGCGGGACGGCGGCGGGGGCGGGTTGCGGCGCAATCGTCGGATCAGAGCGCGCGTGATCGGCTGCGGCGTGCGCTCGTCGTCGTCGAGAACGCCCTCCCAGTAGTCGAGCTCGCGCCGCCAGCAGGCGCCCGGCTCGACCGCGGGGAAGACCTCGGTCAGGCCGAGCTTCCCGGGATCGGCGCTGGCGATCGTGGCCAGGAGGCTCCACTTCCTGCGCCCGAGCTCACGAGCATGATCCGAGCAGGGCGGCGTGACCATGACCTGCGGGCTCGATTCGAACCCTTCGAGCTGCTCCATCACAAAAAAGGGACGGTCGAGCCACTGCGGATCGAGTTCGAGCCAGAGCGGCTCGGGAACCGGCACGTCGCTGCCGTGGAAAGCGCGGTAAGCGGCGTACTCGATGCGCCGGTCGGTCTCGATCAGACTGCTGACCGGATCGCGCCGCAGGATCAGCGGCCGGCGGTGGCTCTGACCGTCCTCGACCCACTCGAGCGCGAGCCGAAAGGTCTCGCGCGACGCGCCGCCGTGGATGCGCGAGAGGCCCTCGACCCGCACGTCCACGGCGCCCGGCATCTGTTGCCCGGCCCAGAGGGCAAACCTTCGCGCCAGATCTTCCATCGCGCGCAGGATTTCCACCCCGGACGCGCGGACGCAAGCCGCGCGGCGCGAGCACAGCCGAAGGGTGCCGGGCTCGCACGGACAGGGCGCGGTGAGCGCGACACCGACGACGGGTTCCGACCCGCTGCTCGCCCACAGGACTCGGGCTCGCCGAGCACCGCTGCTCCGACCGAGGTCGCGGTTCGCACGGACGGCTCGGCCTCTGCTAGCCCCTGCCGCATGAGCGATCCTCTCGTCCTGCGCGAAACGATCGAACTGGGTGCAGTCCTGACCGCGCAGGAGCCGGCCCAGGTGCGCGGCTTCGCGCGTGACCTCGAGGGCGCCGGCTTCGACTCGATCTGGGTCGGCGACCATATCTCGTTCCACGTCCCGATTCTCGAGTCGCTCACGCTGCTCTCGCATGTCGCCGCGGTGACCGAGCGCGTGACCCTCGGCACCAGCGTCTACCTGCTGCCGCTCCGCCACCCGACCACGACGGCCAAGGTGGCGGCCACGGTCGATCACCTCTCGGGCGGACGGTTGCGACTGGGTGTCGGTGTCGGCGGTGAGTTCCCGCCCGAGTTCGATGCCTCAGGCGTGCCCGTGACCGAACGTGGCTCGCGCGCCAACGAGGCGATCGCCGTACTGCGCAAACTCTGGTCTGGCGAACGGGTTGAGCACGAGGGACGGCACTTCCGCTTCGGTCCGGTACAGATCGCGCCGCCACCCGTGCGCGCGGGCGGACCGCCGATCCTGGTGGGGGGCCGCAAGGCAGCCGCTTTCCGGCGCGCCGGACGCCTCGGCGACGGCTACATTTCGCATATGTGCTCGCCCGACATGTACCGCCAGAATCTCGACGAGATTCGCACGCACGCGGCCGCATCGGGCCGACGCGACGTCCCGTTCGACACGCTCGCTTTCGTGTTCACCATCCTCGGCGACGACTACACGGCCTGCCACAAACAGGCCGCGGATCTATTGCAGATGATCTACGCGCGGCCCTTCGAGGAAGCCGCCCGCAAGTATTGCCTGCTCGGCCGCCCAGCCGATTGCCTCGAACAGATGCGCCGCTTCGTGGATGCCGGCTGCCGCGGCTTCATCCTCTCGCCGCTGATGTCGCCCGACGAGTTTCTGGCCCGCTCCCGTGAGGAGCTGCTGCCCGCTTTGCGCGACTTCCGGCTCTGAAGGAGCTGTGAATTTCTCCCTGACTCCTCCTTCGAGAGGAGTCGGGAGGAATGGGCATCGCGACCGGGCGCCGCCGAATCCGCCGTGCGCGTTCCGCACGCTTGCTGCCCCCGTTGGGGCTTCCTGCTCCCGGGCCGGGCGGTGAGGATCCTCCTGCGGCATCGCAGGACGATGCCCCGCAGCTCCGTCGCCCCGCGCGAAGTTCTCGGCTAGCCTCGCCGCGCTCCATGTCGACCGCCGATCAGAGTCCGACACCAGCCGGAGTCGGTGCCACTCGAACCGCCAAACCCCGACGGGTGCGATGGCCGGGCCGCGCGCTCCTCCTGATGGCCGCGAGCGCCCTCCTCTTCGAAGCGCTGGCCGCCGCCTTCTGCGTGCTGGTGCTTGGCACCGGCTATCGCGAGGCGCTCGACCAGCGGCGGCGGTTCCTGGCGAGTCTGCCGGGGGCCATGCAGGCAGCGGCAACCGACCTTGAGGCTGGGGCCCCGCACCGCCGTTTCGTCGAGATGGCCGCGCGCCAGCGCCGCGAGTTGCATCCCTTCTTTGGCTACACGCTCTACCGCGATGCCGACGGCGCCAACAATCACGGCTTTCCCACCCGCCATCCCTACCCTTACGTCAAACAACCGAATGAATACGTCATCGGGATCTTCGGCGGTTCCGTCGCCCAGCAGGTGGTGCAGCACCCGGAAACGTTGCGCGGGCGCCTCACCCCGGCCCTGCGACAGGCGGGCTACCAGAGCCCCACCCTCCTGCCCTTCGCGATGGGCGGCTGGCGCCAGCCGCAGAGCACCTTTGCCCTGCTCTACTACCTCGACTCGCTCGATCTCGTGATCTTCCTCGATGGCTTCAACGAGGTCGTGCATCTGGCGCCCGATGAGCTGGCACAGCATCCGGCCCGCTTTCCCTTCGCCGAGGTATACACGCCTCTGATCGCCGCCGGCGATTCGCCCTATGCTGCGGCGGCCGCCGGCCGCCTCGAACTCGCCACCGGCGCCATGGCCCGCGCCACGCGAATCTCGGACCGCCTGCCCCTGCGCTACAGCCTGGGCGCGCACCTGATCTGGCGGGCGATCGCCGCGCGGTACACCCGCGACGCCAACGTCATCCGGGCCGAGATCGAGCGCCTCTCGGCACAGGATTGGCGCGGCATCGAGGCACCCCTCGGCGACGCCGCGGCCCGTGCGACCGATTACCTCCGTTTCTATTCCCGGCTGACGCGTGAGGCAGCGCAGGCTGCCGCCCATTCGGGCAAGCCATTCTTCCACTTCGTCCAGCCCAACCAGTACGTCCGCGGCTCGAAACCCCTGAGCGATATCGAACGTGACGAGTACACAGCGAAGCCCTGGGCCGAGGTCGTCACGCCCGCCTACGCACGGCTCGAACAGACCGCGACTGAACTGCGCGCTAGCGGCATTCATTCGACCTATCTGGGACGCCTCTTCGAGCACACCGGCGAGACCGTCTACAGCGACGACTGCTGCCACCTGAACCCCTTTGGCCTGGCACTCCTCGAAGAGGCCATGGCTGACGAGGTCCTCGCCTCGGGGCTCCTCCCGGGCCGATCCCCTCCGGCCCGAGAGCCGGCGAGCCAGGCCCAGGAGCGCCGCGTGATGGCGGACCCCACGCCCTTGCGTTCGCCCCCGGACTCGTCGGCCGTCCCCGCTGTCGCAGCGGGCGTCCGGCACTAGACCGCGAAGGCCGAGCGGTCGCCCCACGCCTGGCTGCGCAGAACATGCCGGAGGAGCTTGCCGGTACCGTCACGCGGCACCTCGTCACACAGAAGATACCGGCGCGGGCGCTTGTACCCCGCGAGTTGCTCTCCGGCCGCCGTCTCGATGCGCCCAAGTGCCGCCGCGGCATCGACGAGCGCCCCCTCTGTCAGCACGACATACGCCCACACCGTCTCACCCCGCATCTCGTCGGGCGCC
>SXGT01431139.1_pt1 | contig 11625 bp, 11 predicted proteins | sample 3176221 | NCBI WGS metagenome assembly SXGT01 (sample SAMN11356862, study PRJNA531348) | freshwater metagenome | isolation source: freshwater sample F1-120 | place: China: Fuxian Lake, Yuxi | collected 2017-12-25
GCGCAGCCCTGTCGATCCCAGTATTCCTGCAGACGGAGGATGAGTTGCTGGAAGGTGAGCATCGCGGCGTGACGTCGAAGAGGGCGAGGATGCTACGCGGAAGCCGCGTCGCCGCCACACGCAGCAGGACGGAGGGCCTTCAAGCCGAGCCGAACTCAGCGATCGCCGCAAGGAAGCGCGCGCCGAACGACTCGACCTTCTTGTGGCCCATGCCCTTCACGTCGAGGAGTTGCGCGGTGGTCTTGGGCCGCGCCGCAGCCATCTCTTCGAGGGTCGCGTCGTTGCAGACGATGTAGGGCGGCATGCCGATCGAGTGCGCGAGTTCGCGGCGCACGGCGCGAAGATGATCGAACAGTTCTTGCGACATCTCGGCAGTCGAATCGTCGCCGCGCACCGCCACAGCCGCAGCCGCGGTGGCCCGCCCCTTCTTGCGCCGCGTGCGCTGCGGCGCTGCCTCTAGCGCCCGCTTGGGCAACACGAGGACGGCCTGCCGTTCGCTGCTCAGCACTTCGCGCGCAACGGGCGCGAGCTGCAGGATCGGGTATTCGCCGTCGGTGCGCACGAGGTCGCCGGCATCGATCAACTGGTCGACGAAGCTCGCGAGCGTCGAGGCGCTGAAGTCCTTCAGCAACCCAAACGTGGGGATCGCGTCGTGCCCGCGGTCAACGACGTTTTGCGTGCGACTCCCTCGCAACACATCGAGGACGTGGCGCATTCCATAGCGCTGCCCCGTGCGCACGACGGCAGACAGGATCTTCTGTGCGATGACGTGCGCGGCAGGCACCGACTCAAGTTCTTCGAGGCACACGTCGCACGCGCCGCAGTCGTCGTGCGGGTAGTCCTGGCCGAAATAGCGGCTCAGCATCGAATGGCGGCATTGCGGTCGATTGGCGAAGCGCTGCATCTCGAACAGCAACGCGAGCTGTGCTTGCAGGACATCGGGCGCGACGCCGGACTCCGCGGCGGATCGCTCCATGATCTGGCGCCACTTCGCAGCGTCGGCTGCGGAGTAAAGCAGCAGGCACTCGCTCGGCAGCCCGTCTCGTCCTGCTCGACCCGTCTCCTGTTGATAGCCCTCGACGCTCTTGGGCAACGCGGCATGCACCACGAGACGGACGTCGCCGCGGTCGATGCCCATTCCAAACGCGACCGTTGCCACGACGACGCGCAGACGTTCGTCACGGAAGCGTTCGCTGACCTGCGTGCGTTCTTTGGCGTCGAGACCTGCGTGGTAGGCACGGGCGTCGATGCGGCGCTTCCGCAAGCTCTCGGCGAGCGCCTCGGTGTCCTTGCGGCTGATGCAATAGACGATCGCCGCCGCGTCCGGATGACGTTCGATCGCCTCGGCCACCTGGTCGACGAGTTCGACGCGCGGCAGCACGCGATAGGTGAGGTTGGGCCGGTCAAAGGTGCCGACATGCACTTCGGGCTCATGCAAACGCAGCTGCTGCACGATGTCTTCGCGCACGCGCGGCGTCGCCGTCGCCGTGAACGCCTGAAACGGCACGTTCGGGAACACTGCGCGCAGGTCCGCGAGTCGGCGGTAGTCCGGGCGGAAATCGTGACCCCACTGGCTGATGCAATGCGCCTCGTCGATCGCGAATGCGCCAACATCGAGCGACGTCAACTGCGCAACGAAGCCGTCGAGAAACAAGCGCTCGGGAGCCACGAACAACAGCCGCAACGAGTCGCCCTGCAACTCGCGCCAGAGCTGGCGTTTCTCCGCCGGAGTCAGGTTGCCGTGAGCGGCAGCAGCCGGATAGCCGAGCAATCGCAAGCCGTCGAGCTGGTCCTTCATCAACGCGATGAGCGGCGAGACGACGACGGTGAGCTTGCCGGTGACGAGCGGCGGCAACTGGTAGCACAAGGACTTGCCGCCGCCGGTTGGCAGCACGACCAGCGCGTCGCGGCCCTCGACTCCAGCGAGCATTGCCTCGCGCTGCAGCGGCCGAAGCGAGGTCAGGCCGAACGTGCCGACGAGAGCCTTGGCGATGCTCGCGTCGACGGACTCGTTCGGACCTTGTGCGCGCCGTGGCATGAAGCGAGACCGTAGGCGCCAGCGACCAAATCGCGAGCGGGCGATCCGGAGGGCAATCAGGGGTCCGACCGGCCGACCGGAACTGACAGTGCTCCTCTCCACCCGCGTGCCGAGCACTTCGCCCAGGGCAAGGAGCTTGCCTGCGGACTGAGCAGGGGGCGCGGGAGCGGTTGTCGCGGCGGTTCCCCAGTGCTTCATCGTCACTGGAAGTTGCGAGCAGCCTCCTGGCCGGCCTAGCAGCTCTTTCTAAGTACGGCCGCGTCGTCGAGAGCCTGGCCGCAGGGGCGAGATCAAGGACTGCGAGCGGAGTCGAATCCGGGGATTCGACGCACTTCGCACGGCGCAGTGATCGGCCCGGATGCCAGGCTCGAGCGGCAGCATGTGTTTTGGAACGGGCTGCTTGGATCGGCGGTCGGCGAGCAGCCGCGTCAGCAATGGAACCGGATGCCGCCTGCGGCACTGTGCCCACCAGAGCCTCCCCGAGTTGGGCGAAGCACCCTGATTTCGGGCCCACGACAGTCTGCCACGAAACAAAAACAGCCTCCCGTGCGTCACGGACCTGGAGGGCACCTGCCATGCGCTCGAGATTCGAGATCGTCACGGACGAGTTCGGTCGCTACGTGTTCCAGTTCCTGGCCACCGACGGTGCCGCGCTGCTGCGCGGCTTGCCGAGCCGCGAACGATTCACCGTGCAAGTCGAGTTGATGCAAGCGCGCACGGCGTTGCGCGTCGGGCACCGCTTCGTCAAGCACACCGACGACGATGGCGGGTGGTTTGCCATGCTGACGCAAAAGAATGGCGACCCGCTCGCGCGGACTTCCACCGTCCCGAGCGAACCATCACTCGACGCGGTGCTCGAACAGCTCGCCACCACCGCTGCAGGCGCGCCCTTGCTCAAGCATCAGGATGCCTAAGGCGCCGATCGAGTCGATCTGCGTGGCCCGCGGTGTCGCCCTCCACTCCACCGGCGCTTGCTGACCGCGGTTGCCCTGGGCAACGGCGCAAGACGCCGCAAAACCCACAGGTTGCGCGGTCAACTGCTGCTGTCCGTTCGGCCTCGCTGCTCGGACCCGCTCGCCGGCTCGGCTATTGATCCACCTCTACGACTCGAGCGGAGGCTGGTTGATCGACAAGTCGCGCACCACGCGACCACCGATCAGATGCTCCTGCACGATGCGTTCGAGCGCCGCCACATCGCAACGGCGATACCAAGCGCCTTCTGGATAGACGACGGCAATCGGTCCGTCCTTGCACACGCGCAGGCAATCGGCCTTCGTGCGCTGCACGCCGCCACGCTCGGACAGGCCGAGCTCCTTGAGGCGAGCCTTCAGGTAGCTCCACGACGCTGCGCCATCGACAGGATTGCAGCAGTTCCCGTTCTTGGCGCCGCAACACAAGAAGATGTGCCGCTTGACGACGTCGAGGCCGAGCCTGTGGGCGATCTGACCCAACTCGTCGCCGCTGCCCTCACAGCCACTCATCGAAGATCCGATGGCTTGACGACAGGCTTTGCTGCGGCAGTCGCGTCGATGAGTCCCGCGAGCAACGCCATCGCCGCAAAGCCAGTCGATGACGTCGTCATGTAGCTCGTGTTCTGGAAGTCGCAGAAGGAGCCGTCCTTCCGTTGCGTCTGCATCAACTTCTCGCGCAACTGCTCACGGAACGACTCGCGCTCGCCGTCGGGCAGCAGTTCGATGACTTCGCCACAGTAGAAGTGTCCGAAGTAGAAGAAGTAGCCCGCGTTCGCGTAGTAGGCCTCATGCGGCAACGGCCGCATGCGCGCAACGGCCAGAAACTTGTGGTGCTCGAAGAACAACTGCAGGCCGACGCGGATCCGCTCCGTGGTGATCGATTCATCGCCGGATTGCGCCAGCGCCCAATTGCACACCTGGATGCGGCCGAGGCTGCCGCGCACGTTGTTGATCTCCTCGCCGCCGCGCACGCGCGGGATCGGGTTGAGGTCGTATTCATAGGCGCCGTTGGGCAAGCGGCACTTCTTGACGTAGCGCGCAGCGCGCGCAGCGGTCTCCGGGTCCTTCGCCCAGCCAAGTTGCATTGCAATGCCAAGTGCAGGCAACACCGCGCTCGTCGAGAAGCTCGTCGCCCACTTGGGTCGCTGCGTGTAAGTCGGATCGTCGTAGTAACCAAAGCCGCCGTCCGGCACTTGGTTCTTCTCCAGCCAGTGCACGAACTCCTTGCCGCGTTGCGCGATGGGCCCGATCCAGTCGTCAGTCGAAAAGCGCGGATCGCGCGCGACCTCGGTCATTGCGACCGTGCCGTAGAGCCAGGCCCAAACCGCATCGTTGTCCCAGTTGCTACCGCGCAACGGCATCGTCGCCTGCGTCAGCCAACGCACCGCTTTGTCGAGCGCGGCGCGCCGCTCCGGCGTCTCCGGCGCGCGGCGCAACGCAAGCGTCGCGATGCAATGCGCGCCCATCTGATAGCAGTAGTAGGTCTCGGCGGCGAAGCCGTCATCGAACAGACTGTCCGTCGACCGCGAAGCCCAGGAACCGTCCGGATGCTGCGAAGTGACGAGGAACGTCAGCGCGCGGTCCGCGCCGGCGCGCGCTGCCTCGCGCGTGCGCAGCGAAACGGCAGGCGCCGATTCGCCGTCCTGCGCCACGGCGCTGGACGCAGAAGCAAACACCAGCGCGAGCGCGGCGACTGTCGCGGCAATCGCCATGCGCATCGTCACTTCTTGCCCTCGGCGAGCTTCTTCTCGAGCTCGGCGATCTCGACACCGAGGTCCTTGACCTTGTCCTCCGCCTGCCGCTGTTGGACGTCGAGCTCCATCATCGACTTCTGCTTCTCCATCCGCGCCTTCTCCAGCGCGAGTTCGGCGTCACGGACCTTCTTCAGCAGATCGCGCTCGCGCTCCGGCATCGTGTGCCCCTCGAACACTGCAAACTCACGGCGCGACACCGCGAGGTTGCGGTCAGCCATCTCGGCCTGACGACGGCCGCGCTTGATGACGAGTTCCTTGGTCTTCGAGGCAAACTCGTCGTCCTTGTACATCGACTCCAGTTCGGCGAGTTCGTCCTTGGCCTCCTCGGCGCGGTGGATCTGGTAGTCGAGGGAGATGCGGTGCTCCTCCACCTCGCGTGGCGCCGTCTCCTTCTGGTGCAGCTCGAGTTCCTTTCTCTGCTTCTGCAACTCGACCTCGGCGTCGTGAAGCTGCGTCTCGATCGTCATCGTGCGCATGCGGCGCTCGATCTCGTTGGTCTGCTGTCCCACCTTGGCGTAGTCGAGGTCGCGGCGCTTGTGCGACAGGTCCTTCTCTTTCGCCTTCTTCGCTTCAGCTTCTTGCTTCTGCTTATCCGCGTCCTGATCAGCTGAAGCCTTGGGCTCAGCTGCCTTCTGCGGTTCCGGTTGTGGCGCCGACTGGCAGGCGAAGGTGGCAAGGAACAACGAGAAGTAGAGCACGCGCAGGATCGTCATCGTGCGGCGTTATAGCAGCGAGAACACCGCACCGCACGCGAACGAACGAGGCGCGATGCCGCGACTCGTTGGGTCGAAGCGTGCCTGGAAGTGAGCCAGGGCAAGGCGGGCGCAATCTTCCTGCGACGCCGTCAGACCTTGGGGGCGTCGAGGATCGTCGACGTGCGCACCGGCTTGAGGGGGATCTGCACGACCGGCTCGTCCCAGGCGCGCGTGGATCCACGCGAAGCGATCGCCTGCACGCTCGGCGCGCAGATGCGGCCTTGGCACGGCCCCATGCCGGCACGACAGCCCATCTTGATGGCGCGCAGGCTGTCGCCGTGCAGCGCGCTCGCATCGCGCACCGCCTTTGCGTTCACATCTTCGCAGCGACAGACGATCGTGCCGTCCTTGACGAGCGAGTAGACGCCACGGGGGACGGAGAATGCGCGCAGCATCGCGTCGGCGGCAGCGCGAACGGCCCGCGAGCGATCACGAACGTGCGTCAGCGCGCCGCGTTGCTGCAGCTGCGCACACACCAGTTCGCCGGCAGCCCGGCCCTCGGCGATCGCGACCTCGCTGCCGCCGATGCCAGCGATCTCGCCGACTGCAAATACCCGATCAACGTTCGTCGCGCCGAAGTCCAATGCCTCGATATGCCAGCCGCCGCGCGCCTCGTTCCAAGTCGCCCTGCAGCCGAGGCGCTGGCCGATCTCGATCGAGGGCACGAGGCCAAAGCCTGTGCAGACGACATCGGCATCGACGGTCTTGGCCGTAGACGCGATGGGATTGCCTTCGCGATCGAGCTGGCCGATCACCGCGCGCTGCACGCGGCCGTCGCCTTCGACGGCAAACACCGCGCGCGAGAACTGCAGCGACACGCCGCTTCGCCAAAGCTGCCGCGCGTAGAAGAACGCTTCTCGCAACCGTGCGCCGCTGCGCAGCACGCCGGGCAACGCGCGCAATGCCGCGCGGCGCGGCGCGGACTCGAGCGCGGCCACGACCTTCACGCCCGCCGACACCAGCGCGGTGACGGTCGGCAACAGCAAGGGGCCCGAGCCGGCGACGACCGCGCGCGAGCCCGGCTTGATGCCGTAGCCACGCACCATGACCTGCGCTGCGCCCGCGGTGATCACGCCCGGCAGCGTCCAACCGGGGAATGGCACGCAACGGTCCATCGCGCCTGGCGCGAGCACGATCGCCTTGCACCGCAGCGCGCGCGACGCAACGCCTTGCTCGAACCACAGGCAACCGAGGTCGTCACCGCGCGGTGCGCGCGCATCCCACACCGTTGCGTGCGACTCGACGCTGACTTTCGATCCAGTCAACGCGTGCAACAACTCATGCCCCGCGCCGTGACTCGGCGGCTCTGTAGGCGGACTGGCGTGCGCGAAGCCCTCGGGCAACTGCCGAAAAATCTGGCCGCCTGGTCGTGCGCCTTCGTCGAGCACGACAACCGACAAGCCAGAGCTGGCGATGCGAAGCGCCGCGGCCATGCCGCCTGGACCAGCGCCGACGACGCCGACATCGGCTTCGATCACCGCGTCGCGCGTCACGACTTGCCTCCGCGTTCCACGATCATGCCCGGCTCGATCTCGGTCATGCATGCGCGCACGACCGCGCCGTCGATGCGCACGAGGCACTCGTAGCAGATGCCCATATTGCAGAGCACCGCGCGCGGCGCGCCATCGCGGCTGCTATTGCGCAGCGCCTGGCAACCGTGCGCCCACAGCGCCATCGCGACCGTCTCGCCCTTGTGGCCCTTCACGGGCTGGCCTTCGAAGGTGAACTCGATCGACTCGCCGTGCGAGACGCCGTCGATGCGCAGATCGCCGCTCACAGGATCCTCCTCGGCAGCCACGACGTCGGGTCGACCGCGCACGGCGTGCCGGTCATCTGCGCCGCGATCAACTGGCCGCTGATCATCGACAGGCTGATGCCGAGCCCTTCGTGGCCGCTGCAGATCCACAGCCCATCCGTCTGCGGCCACGGACCGACGAAGGGATGCTTGTCGACCGAGTAGGGCCGCAGGCCAACCCAGGTGCGCACGATCGGCAGGCCCAACAGGCCCGGCGCATAGCGCTGTGCTCGGAGCAACGAACGATGCAGCAGTTCGCGGTTGAGCGTCGTATCGAAGCCGCGGAACTGCCGCGTCGAACCGATGAGACAACCACCGGCGCTCTGCGGCTGCATGTTGACGGCGTGACCGCCTTGGTCTTCATCGGTCTTCCAGGGGTCGACCTTGGCCGCGCCATGCGCGAATCGGATGTAGCTGACCTCGAGCAATTGCGTCTGGATCGGCGTGCTGTGGTGCGCGGTGATCGCGAGGTTGCCCGCCCGCGGCACGATCGGCAACGCTGCGATGCCTGCGAGCTTTGCGACCGCGGGCGACCACACGCCGCACGCGATCACGACGTTGCCGGTCGTGATCGTGCCGTGTTTCGTGCGCACCGCCGTCATGCGCGAGCCGATGCCGTCGAAGCCCGTCACTTCCGTGCCGGGACGCGTCTCCAGGCGCGCGTTGTGGCGCTGGCCGAGCCGCAACATCGCCGAGCACGCCGTCATCGGCAGCACGACGCCGTCGCCTTGGTAGAACAGTGCGCCCGGCAGATCGTGAGCGAGACCTGGCTCGATCTCGCGCAGTTGCTTCTGGTCGAGGATCGCCGCCGTGTCGCCGCAGTCACTGAACTGCTTCTGCAGCACGGGCAGCAGCTCCAGATCCTCGGGCGCATCCGCGAGGTACAACGCGCCGGTTGGGTTGTAGTCGAAGCCGCCGATCTCCTCCTGCAGCCCAGCCCACATGCGGACGCTGGTCTGCGAGAACGCGTATTCTTCCTTGGTGTCGGGGGTCACCATCAGATGGCCCATGCAGCGACCCGACGTAGCGCCAGCGATCGGCCCGCGATCGAGCACGAGGATGCGCGCCTTCGGCAACGCACGTGCAACGTGCAACGCGACCGAGCATCCAAGGATCCCGCCTCCGACGACGACGACGTCCGCCGACTCCGTCACGATCAATCCTCGCCTTCCTCTTCCTCCGCGAACGGTTCGCGGTCGTGGCCGAGTTCTACGAACGGCGCCGGCGTCGCGTGGCGCGCCTGCCCCTTCGCGTCCGCCCACACTTCTTCGACGCCGAGGCACTTGCCGTCGAGCCACGAAGTGCGGACGAAATACGATTCCGATCCGAGCTGGCCTTCGCGAATCCTCGGCACGACGGCCGGATTGACGTAGAGCGTGTCGTGCAGGCTGCAGAAGCGGACGCGTTGCGCGCCACGCGGATGCACGAGCGAGTTGTGCATGTGGCCCGCGATCACCATGCGCACGCGCAGGCCGAGGTCCTCGATGCGTTGCAGCGCGAGCGCGAGATCACGATCGCCCCAATCGCCGCCGGGTCGCCCAAAGTCCTTGCCGTACATGTCGTGAGGGTCCTGCGAGAGCCCGAGCGGACCATTGTGCGCGAGAATCACGAGGTCGCGATGCTCAGCTCGCCGCGCCGCCTCGACGATCTTGGCCGCTGACGAGCGATGCGTGTGCACGCCGTAGAGCTCCTGGTAGAGCTCCGGACTGCGCAGGCTCGGACCGCCCCAAGAAAACGGCCGCGCGCCGACGACAGAAATCCCTGCTTCGGGCACTTCGCGAACTTCGTAGGCGAGGTGGTCATCGCCCAAGATCGCGAGCATGTCCTTGAGCCGCTGCGTAGCGCGCTTCTTCTGAAAGCTCTCCCACGCGTCGTGGTTGCCCAGCATCACGACCTTGGGCACGGCCACCTGCGAGATCGTCCGCGTGAACTCGACGTCCTCGTCACCCAGATCGCCAACGAACATCGTCAATGCGGGCTGCTCGCGCGCGAGGTAATCAGAGTCGAACGCGCGCCAGAAACGGTGCACGTCACCGACGACCGTGAGGTTGGCCGCTGCGCGAGGGGTCATGGGGGGCGGGGATGGTATCGTCGAGCGGAGTCGCGTCGATGCAAATGCACGCGACGATCCGTCATGGCCCGCATTGAACTAGACCTGCCCCGGTTGCTGCCTTTCTCGACCGAGATCGACGTGCGCGTCACCGACATGAACTACGGCGCGCACCTCGGCAACGACGCGATGCTCAGCCTGATTCACGAGGCCCGCTGGCGCTACTTTCGCAGCAACAGCATGAGCGAAGGCGACGTCGGCGGCGCGCGGCTCGTGCTCGCAGATGCGGCGATTGTCTACAAGAAGGAGGCGTTTGCCGGCGACCGGCTTCGATTCGAAGTCGGCGTCATCGAGGTAGCGCGCGTGTCCTGCGACCTCGGCTACCGCGCCACCCGCATCGCCGACGGCGCCATCGTCGCCGAGGCCAAGACCGGACTCGTGTTCTTGGACCCCGAGTCAGGACGCCCGATCGCCGTGCCGGACCGCGTCCGCGCGCTCGCGGTCGCGGAGTGATCGCGGCGCGGCGCCGTTTGCTCACCGCGTTCGCAACCTACTCCGCCTGCGGATCGACCTGCTGCGCGTCGCGCCAGAGTTGCGCCCATTTCTCATGCACGAAGGGATGCAGCGGGTCGCCGAACGCAAGCGGCAGCGCGTTGGCCCGGATCAGCGCGATCACGTCGGCGAGATCCTGCAGTCGTTGCGGCAGCGTGATGCCGCTCGCGAGCTTGAGTTCGACCAACGTCGGAAGCCGCAAGAACATCGCACCGCCGCGCTCGATGGCGACGTCCTTTGGATCTGGGAACACGATGCCGTGCGGCGTGCCGTCGCCCGGGATCCCGCCGGACACCAAGAAGTCGATCGGCACTTTGCGCTCGGCGTCCTTCACACCGCGGCTGCCGGAAAACTTCTCGACCCACCCGAGCCCGACTGCGCCCTTCTTGAACTGCGCGAGTCCCTGGGGCGTCAGCAGCACATCGATGTCCGTCGTCGTGCGCACGTAGCCGTGCGCGTTGACCGCAAGCCCGCCGCAGATCGCGTATGGAATCCCAAGCTCCTCGAATCGCTGCGCCAGCCGCGCCAATGCGATGTGAACGTCCGACCCACCCATGAAGTAGCGCCCGATCTGATCGAGACGGGCCGAGTAGTCAGAGTCCGAAGCGGTCACTGCAGCATCTTGGCCCCGTCCCTTGGTGGCGCAACGGGGGAAGGGACTCGGGGTCACAAACGCATCGAATGCCCCGCGCCGTGCTCGAAGGGGACCTCGCGCTCCTTGGCCGTCGCGCGCACCGCGGCCTCCTCAGCGCCGTCCTACACGAGCAGGTTAACCTGCACGTGCCCGTGCATGCCGCGGATCATCTGCAGCATCGGGTCGGTCGACGGCATGCCCTTGCGGTTCTCGTAGACCGGCCACGACAACCACGCGGCGTGGCTCTCGCATTCGCCGGGGAACCACGAAGTGTCCTGGTTCGCGGCATGCTATGCCGGCGACCACGGAATGGCGGAGACGAGCGCTGCGCTCGCGCAGGCAAGGAGCAGGTAGGCTCGCATGGGAAGTCGCGTCGCAGACGGCGATCGAGCGTATGCGCCATCGCACTCACGACCAAAGGGCACGCACGCGCGCAGCGCCCTCACTCCGTGATCAACCCGTGCCGCACGAGCTTCTCGCGATATGTCGTCCGCGGCACACCGAACATCTCCGCGGCCTTCGTCAAGTTGCCGCCCGCAGCCTCGAACGTGCGCTGCAGTGCCTGCTTCTCCTGCAGTTCGAGCTTCTCCTTCCACGTCTGGCCCGCGGTGGGCGACGGCGCTTCGGCGGGCTCGGCGCCGGGCGCGCGCACATCGCTGCGGTCGAGGTCGAGGTGCGCGACGAGGATCGTGCCGCCGGCAGCGCGCAATGCGGCGCCCTTCAGCACGTGGCGCAGTTCGCGGATGTTGCCGCGGAACGGATGGCGCGACAGCCGCGCGAACGCGTCGGGATGCAGCGTCTGCAACTGCGCGAGGCCGAGCTCCTCCTTGGCCTCGGCGAGGAAGCGCTGACTCAGCATCTCGAGGTCCTCCATGCGCTCGCGCAACGGCGGCAGCACGATCTCGAGTTCGCGCAGACGGTAGTAGAGGTCCTCGCGGAAGCGGCCCGCGCGCACCATCTGCTCCAGGTCCTGGTGCGTCGCCGCGAGAATGCGCACGTCCACCTTGAGGTCCTTGTTGTCCCCGAGTTTGCGGATGCACTCCTCCTGAAGGACGCGTAGCAGCTTCACCTGGAGA
>SXGT01357318.1_pt1 | contig 11624 bp, 10 predicted proteins | sample 3176221 | NCBI WGS metagenome assembly SXGT01 (sample SAMN11356862, study PRJNA531348) | freshwater metagenome | isolation source: freshwater sample F1-120 | place: China: Fuxian Lake, Yuxi | collected 2017-12-25
ATGTTGTTGAGGATCTTCACCACCTGCCCGGTGCCGATGCCGCCACAGTGCGTGATGTCGCTGCCGAGGTGCCGCAGCAGCGGCTCGATGCGCTCGAATACGTCCGGGCGGGCGCCGACCATGATGCTCAGCGTGCCCTTCTGCGCGGCCTCCCTTGTCCGCGCGATCGGCGCGTCGGCCCAGTCGGCTTCGTTGGCCTCGAAGCGCGCGGCGAGCTCGCGGGCGAGGCCGACGCCGGAGGTGCCGAGGTCGATGAAGGTCTGCCCGGGACGCACGTCGCGCAGCAGCTCCTCGGCCAGCGCGCGCAGTTTCACGCCGTCGGGCAGGCAGAGGAACACGATGTCGCTGGCGGCGGAGACCTCGGCGGCCGAGCCGGCGATGCCGGCGCCGGCCTCCCTCAGTCGCGCAAGAGGTTCCGCCGCACGGTCGTAGGCCAGCACCGGGTGGCCGCTCTTCGCGGCGAGGTTGCGGCACATGGGCTCGCCCATCACGCCGGTGCCGATGAATCCCAATCGCATGTCGTGCTCCAGTGGGTGCGTTTCTCCCCGCAGGGAGGGTTCCGCGTCCTCGCAGTATAGAATCCGCCGCTTCCCCGGCAACCCGCAGCGTCCAGTCCCCATGTCCGAAACGTCGCAGCCCAGCGCCAGCCAGTGGATCGGCAAGCCGGTCCGTCGCCTCGAAGACCAGAAGCTCCTGACGGGGCAGGGGCGTTTTACCGACGACATCGAGCTGCCAGGCGCGGCGCATGCGGCGTTCGTGCGTTCCCCTTACGCGCACGCGCGCATCGCCGCGATCGACATCGCCGCCGCGAAAGCGGCGCCGGGCGTGATCGCAGTGCTGACGGGCGCCGACGTCGTCGCCGAAGGCCTCGGCCCCATTCCGTTCAACGCGATGCACAAGCGCCACGATGGCAGCGCGATGACCGTGCCGCCGCGGCTGCCCCTGACGGCGGACGTGGCGCGCTTCGCCGGTGACGCGGTGGCGATGGTGGTCGCCGGGACGCGCAACCAGGCGCGCGACGCCGCGGAACTCGTCGACGTGCACTGGGAGCCGATGCCCGCGGTGGCGGACCTCGAGGCGACGGCGCGCGGTGACGCGCCGCAGGTGTGGCCGGCAGGGTTCTCGCCGGAGCACGGCAACCTCGCGGCCTACTACCGCATGGGCGACGCGGCAGCCTGCGCCGAGGCGATGGCAAGGGCGAAGCACGTGGTGCGGCTGAAGATCGTCAACCAGCGCGTGCTGGCGAATGCGCTGGAACCGAGGTCGCTGGCCGGGTCGTACGACGCGGCGGCGAAGCGTTTCACGCTGTATTGCCCGACGCAGAACCCGCTGACGGTGCGCCGGCAGCTGTCCGACGGCGTGTTCAAGCTGCCCGGCGAGGCTTTCCACGTGGTCTGCACCGATCTCGGCGGCGGCTTCGGCACCCGGGGCTATGCCTATCCGGAGCACGCGGCGCTGCTGTTCGCGGCGCGGCGCACCGGCCGGGTCGTGAAGTGGCTTGCCGACCGCTCGGAGAACTTCCTGTCGGAAGTGCATGGCCGCGACAACATCACCGAGGCGCGGCTCGCGATCGGCGAGGACCACCGCTTCCTCGCGCTGCAGATCCGCACGCTGGCGAACATCGGCGCGTACGTGTCGAACTTCGGCGCGTCGGTGCCGGCGATGTCTGGCGCGCGCGCGCCGACGGGCGTGTATGCGATCCCGGTGCTCGACCACGAAGTTAAGATGCTGCATACCAACACGGCGTCGGTCGACGCGTATCGCGGCGCCGGCCGTCCCGAGATGGGCTACCTGCTCGAGCGGCTGGTGTCTCGCGCGGCGATCGAACTCGGTGTCGACCCGGTCGCGCTGCGGCTGAAGAACTTCGTGCAGCCCTCGCAGTTCCCGTACAGGAACCCGGTCGGGCAGACCTACGACTGCGGCGAGTTCGAGCGCATCCTGCGCGGCCTGCTGAAGGCGGCGGACTGGGACGGGTTCGCCGCGCGTCGCACGCAGGCAGCCTCGCGCGGCAAGTTGTACGGGCGCGGCATCGCGTCCTACATCGAAGTCACCGGCAGCGCACTGCTCACCGAGATCGTGCACGTCACGGTAGAGGCGGACGGACAGGTCACGCTGGTGTCCGGCGACCAGGGCATCGGCCAGGGCATCGCCACCGGTCTGGCGCAGGCCGTCGCTGACCGTCTCGGTGTCACGCCGGAGTCGGTGCGCGTGATCATGGGCGACACCGATTTCGTCAAGACCGGCGGCGGCGCGGGTGGCTCTCGCGGCATGCAGGTCGGCGGCAGCGCCGCCTACGCCGGCGCGCAGGCGCTGGTGCAGAAAGCGCGCTCGCTGGCGGCGAAGGAACTCGAGGCCGCGGAAGCCGATCTCGAGTACACCGACGCCCGCTTCCGCATTGCGGGCACGGACCGGTCGATCGGCCTGTTCGAGCTTGCCGGCAGGCAGCCGGAGCGGCGCATCGTCATCGAGCACTCGGAGACCATGAAGGGGCAGAGCTGGCCGAACGGCTGCCAGGCCGCGGAAGTCGGCCACCAGTTGGCCCATGTCCTTCAGGTGTACATGGCCGGGCACAAACTGGGTGAAGGAGTTGGCGACGGCAATGATCGGCTTGTCGAAATCGCCGTCTTTCATGCCAGTAGCACGCCAAAGGGCGCGGGCGCCAGCCATGTTGCGGCCTTGGGTGGTGGTGCGGGAACGGTAAGCAGGCATTGTCTTGGCTCGGCTGGATATAATCGATCACATTCTAGCGCAAAGGTCACGGCTCACCATGCTCATCTATCCGCAGATCGATCCCGTTATGGTCCAGATTGGACCGCTTGCGGTGCACTGGTATGGCGTGATGTATTTACTCGCCTTTGCCGCCTTTGTGTTGCTCGGACGGCAGCGGGCGCGGCAACGGCCCGATCTAGCCTGGGATGCCCAACAAATCGATGACCTGCTGTTTGCCGGGGTGCTCGGCGTTATCGTCGGCGGGCGGTTGGGCGAGGTGATCTTTTATCAGCCGGGCTATTTTGCCGCGCATCCGCTGGAGGTCTTTGCGGTCTGGCAAGGCGGCATGAGTTTTCATGGCGGCTTTATCGGCGTGATGCTGGCCTTGGCTTGGTTTGCCCAGAAAACCGGGCGCAGTTTTCTGCAAGTCGGGGATTTTGTCGCCCCGCTGGTGCCGTTGGGCCTGGCCTTTGGCCGCCTGGGCAACTTCATCAACGGCGAGTTGTGGGGGCGCGAGGCCCCCGCCGATCTGCCCTGGGCGATGATTTATCCGCATGTCGATAACTTGCCGCGCCACCCTTCGCAGCTCTACCAGATGGCCGGTGAGGGTTTGCTGCTCTTTGTGCTGTTGTGGCTGTACGCACGAAAGCCGCGCGCCAGCGGCGCCGTCTCGGCGCTCTTTCTAATAGGCTACGGCAGTTTGCGCTTCGTGGCCGAGTTTTTCCGCAACCCCGATACTGGCTTTCTGGGCTATTTGCCGCTGGGCCTGTCTACCGCCCAATGGTTGTGCGTGCCAATGATAATCGCGGGCAGCTGGTTACTACTGCGGCGGCGCTGATCGCGGACTTGCACTAGGCGCTGGCTTGTCTAAAATCTGCCCCACGGGCCGATAGCTCCGCTGGGAGCGCGCCGCGTTCGCATTGGGGTGGTCGTGAGTTCGATCCTCATTCGGTCCACCAATCCAAGACGCCCAACTGTTCTCAGTTGGGCGTTTTCATTTGGGGCATCCCCAGAGCACGCGGGGTGCGGCGCAATTCTACGTGTGCCAACCCCCTTCGGTACTTGGGGCTGTATTGACCCCCAAATCTCATACTCTGCCTTCTCTTCTCACGAAACTTCTGCAAACCCTCACGCTGTGGCACACGCAGAACGCCTTTCACGGCAACAACTTACGCGTGTGTCGGATACGAAGGTTTTGCTATCAACTTGCTGAGGCAAACCATGAGGTTTGTGTGTTGTCGCACACAACGCTTTGAGAAAACACGATCGAGGGCGTGGACCGGGCCTACGTAAGCCGGATGGTCAACCTCACCACCTTAGCTCTGGAAATGGCGACAGTAATCCTGAACGAATCTTTGTCGGATCATGCCACCCTGTTAGATCTGGCATCCGGAACTCCACTGTTGCTGGAAGACCATCGTGGTTTACTGAGTCTGCTAGTTGCTGGAGTTAATGGCTATTAGCAGCATTTTCCCACCCTCGTTCACCACCATGAACTGCACCTTTTCACCGGGCTTCACGTTATTAAGCAGCCCTTTGTCCTTGGCGGTGAACACCATGGTCATGCCGGGCATATCCAGATGCTTGATGACACCGTGTTTAATCGTGACTTTGCCCGCCTCTAGATCGACCTTTTTGACCTCGCCCTCAGTCATCGAAGGAGCAGTCTGGGACATATCCATCTTGCTGTGATCCATGGCGGTCTGCGCCATGCTGCTAACGGGTAGAACGATGCCCAAGGCGAGAGCGGAAACAGTGATGAATTTTTGAATGATGTTCATGGTTATCCTCATTGGTAGGTGTTGAAAACTGAGGTGCTGCCGTCCCGCTGGATCAGCAACACCTGAAAGGGATCGCGTCGGCCGCCGTACTCAGGTCCATCCATGCCGGGAGATCCAATTGGCATACCCGGCACAGAGAGCCCCAAAGCCCGAGGCTTTTCCTTAAGCAAACGCTGAAGGTCTGCGACGGGAACGTGACCTTCGATGACGTAGCCCTGCACCAGTGCTGTATGGCACGAACCGAATTTCTGCGGCATGCCAAGGCGCGCGCGCGCAGCGTTATTGCCCTGGTCAATCACGGTAGTCGCAAAACCGCTCTTTTCAAGGAGCGCGATCCAATCCTTGCAGCAACCGCAATTGGGGTCTTTCCAAACCTGTATAAGGATGGCAGATGCGTGGGCCGTCCTGGTCAACGGGAACAACGCCAGTGCGGCGATACCGGCAAGCCAAGCGCGGCGTGTGTCGCGGATGCTGTGGTGTTGTCGGGCCATAGAACGCTCGTCGTCAAAAGCCCTGTTTATTTCTTGCCAACCTTGACCTGGCCTTTCATGCCCGCTTCGTAGTGGCCAGGCATCAGGCAGGCGAAATTCACGGTTCCGGCTTTGGTGAACTGCCAGACGATCTCGCCTTCTTTGCCGGGTGCCAATGTGACTTTGCTCGGCTCGTCGTGCTCCATGTCGGGGAATTTCTTCATTTGCTCAAGATGCTCCAGCAGCTCTTGTTGGGTGCCCAAACTTAATTCGTGTTTGACCTGTCCCTTGTTTTTGACGATGAAGCGCACGGTCTCGCCCTGCTTGACCTGAATAGCGGCAGGCGTGTAGCGCATGTTGTCAGTCATCTCGATGGTGACAGTTCTGCCGGCCTTGCTGGCCACGCCAGGTTTTCCAATGGCAGTTTCATCGCCGCCGTGTCCATGACCACCGGCATGGGTGCCACCGGCAAAAGCCGTACCGGATAAGGCCAAGGCCAGCGCCGTGATCACAGTCAATGAACGAAAGGTTTGGGTTGAAGGGGTCATGGTGTTTCTCCTGGGTTAAAAATTGAATCAGTGGCTGCTGTGTCCACTGCTGGGCTTGCGTACCTTCACCTCGGTGGGGGTGGTCTGTTTCTGGCTGCGCGGCATGGATTGCCCGCCTTCAGATTTGAAACGCGCGGGTGCCGAGAGTGGCCCGGTGTATTCATGGGCCACGGTACCTTGCGGGTGCTTGAACCAGCCTGGATTGCTGTAGTCGCCGGGCTTCTGATCACGTCGCACTTTGAGCACGCTGAACATGCCCCCCATTTCTACTGATCCAAACGGGCCTTCGCCGGTCATCATGGGCGCTGTGTTGTCGGGGATGGGCATTTCCATCTCGGTCATGTCGGCCATGCCGCGCTCGCCCATGACCATGTACTCAGGAATCAAGGAATTGATCTTCTTGGCCATTCCGGTGTGATCAACGCCAATCAAGGTCGGTACGTTGTGGCCCATGGCATTCATGGTGTGATGGCTCTTGTGACAGTGGAAGGCCCAATCGCCTTCTTCGTCGGCAAGAAATTCAATTTGCCGCATCTGACCAACAGCCACATCAGTCGTGACCTCGTACCAGCGTGTGCTCTTGGGCGTTGGGCCCCCATCAGTGCCAGTGACAAGAAACTCGTGTCCGTGCAAGTGAATGGGGTGGTTCGTCATCGTCAAATTGCCTATTCGAATGCGCACCTTGTCATTGAGCCGAACGTTGAGCGAGTCGATGCCGGGGAAGATGCGGCTGTTCCAACTCCAAAGGTTGAAATCCAGCATGGTCATGATCTTGGGTGTGTAGCTTCCGGGGTCGATGTCGTAAGCGTTGAGCAAAAAGCAAAAGTCCCGATTCACTTCATCTATCAGGGGATTTTTGTCTTTGGGGTGCGTGACCCAGAAACCCATCATGCCCATGGCCATCTGGGTCATTTCATCCGCATGCGGGTGATACATGAAAGTGCCAGGGCGGCGGGCTACGAATTCATAAACAAAAGTCTTGCCCGGCTGAATAGCAGGCTGGGTCAAACCGGCCACGCCATCCATGCCACTGGGCAGTCGCTGGCCATGCCAGTGAATACTGGTGTGCTCAGGGAGTTTGTTGGTGACAAAGAGCCGTACACGATCACCTTCAACCACTTCAATGGTGGGGCCGGGGCTTTGCCCGTTGTAGCCCCACAGATGAGCCTTGAAACCAGGGGCCATCTCGCGCACCACGGGTTCAGCCACCAAATGAAACTCTTTAACGCCATTGTTCATGCGCCAAGGCAATGTCCAACCATTGAGTGTGACCACCGGGTTGTAGCCGCGCCCAGTGTTGGGCACGAGTGGCGGCATGGTGTCTGGACTGGTTTGAATTACAGGTTCTGGCAGCGCTGCAAGGGCTACTCGACTCACTGCACTGGCCGCAACGGCTCCACCGGCAATACCGGCCGCTTTGAAAAAATCTCTTCTAGATGTCATGGGTTCTCTCTCCGATTTAATGTCCCGCTGCGCCCGCACTCGGAGCGCTGGACATCACGGATAAGGATGTGGCGGTGGGGCGACCGATCAACGACGCCTGCAAGGCGGCGTCCGCCAGCCAAAATTGCTGCTGAGCATCGATGGCGGCTGTCACGGTGCCGACCTGATCGCGGGCATCGGCCAACAATTCGAATACGCCAATCAGCATGCCGTTGTAGCGAAGCTGGTTTTCTTCCGAAATCACGCGGCGCACTGGCAGTACCTCATCCCGATAATGCTTGGCCACATCAAACGCGGTACGGTAAGCCGAGTACCCCTCGCGCAAACTAGAACCCGCCGCACGCACAGTGGCTTCCAGTTGATTAGCCGCCGCGAGTGTTCGGGCATTCCACGCATCACGCTGCATGCCGCCCCAATCGAAGATCGGCAAACGTACTGCCACCTCAAAGCCACGCGGATCGGTTCGTGTTCCGGAGGCGTTATCAAATTTTGTATTGCGACGCGCGGTTAGCTCGATGTCGGTAAAGCTGGTGACAACGTTCAAGCCTTGCGCCTTGCCCGCAGCAGCCAGTGCGCTTTGCGCCAACCGAATGTCCAGGCGACCTTGCGTGGCCAAAGCGCCCACGGCATTGGGTTCGAGCGGAGTTTTGGGCAAATCGGGCAATCGCTCGGGTAGTTTCAGCAGCTGGGCTTGCGACTCGTCCAGGCCCAGCAATCGTACAAATGCCTCTCGGCTCGCAGTGACTTGGTGTTGAGCGGTTGCCAACCGGGTGGCCGCATCGGCATAAAAAGATTGCTCGCGGGCGCGGCTGATGCGGTTGAAGTTCCCCACCGACTGCATACGCCGCGCGAGTTCAGCACCCGCCTCAGCGCTCTCAAGCACTTGCCGCGCGTAGCCGAGCGTCTGTTGAGCGGCTACAGCCCGCACCCAAGCTTGGCGCACTTGCGTGACACGATCCACCACCTCAGCAGACAAACGCAGTTGCGCTTGCTCGATGCGGCGCTCGGCGATGCCTGCTCGGGCTGGAAGGGTCAAAATATCCAGCAACCCAAATGAAAGCGCCCGTCCTAACTCCAGCTCGTCGCCGACCACCATGCGCTCGAAGCTAAAGATGGGATTGGCAATGCGACCGCTCTGTGCCGCATCAGCAGCTTCCACCCAGCCTTGTGCCAGCAGCGCCTGCAAGGCATGGCTGTTGGTTAAGGCGAGTTGAACCGCTTCTTTCTGTCCTAGGGGCTTGGACAGCCATTGGGCCGCAAATTGAGCACGTTGCTCGCGTTCTTGATTGCTTTGGGCCAAGCTCAACTGTCCATCAGTGAAACTTCTGGTCTCGGTGTTGACGCGGCTCACGTTCTGCTCAAGGCTGACGCTGGCACAGCCAGACAAGACCCCAATAGCGGCTAAGGTCACCGCCAGCTTGGTGCGGCGCATTGTGAGCAAGTGCCTCATTTCTTGCCTCCTTCATGGTGTCCAGCGCGGGGATCGGCCGCCGGTGGTGTAGCGGGCGCTGACTGACCGGCTGCAGCTTCCTTGGCGTAGGTGCGCCAGCCGCCAATGAGGCCCACCCGATCATTGGCCTCACGCCAGGATTGCACTGCCTGATCGGCGTAGCCCTTGTAGCTCGCTAAAGTGGAGCTGTACTGCAAACGCGTCGGTATTGGATTGGCCTGGCTTTTTTCTAAAGGCTCCGCCAGCGCGGCACCGGCAGACAGAACGCAGAGCAGCGGCAGCAGGCTTTTAGGTAGGGACGGACGAGAGAACATCACTGTGGGCACCTTTCAAACTATGAGCAACGAGTTTGCGTCACCCCCCCTGTCGGGAAGGTGATCTGAAGATGACAATTTTGTAATCTTTTGGCCATATTTCAAAAATACTGTCACACTAGTGGGAAGCAATGGATGGACTAGGCACGTGAAAATACTGATCGTTGAAGACGAACCCAAAACCGGTGAATACCTGCGCCAAGGTCTGAATGAAGCCGGGTTTGTCGCGGATTTGGCGGCTACCGGCAGTGATGGGCTGCACTTGGCCTTGCATGGCGAATACGACTTGGTGATCTTGGACGTGATGCTGCCGGAACTTGATGGCTGGCAGGTGTTGGCATCACTGCGGCGACGCGGGCTGGAAATGCCGGTACTTTTTCTGACGGCCCGCGACCAGGTGGAAGACCGTGTGAAGGGGCTGGAGCTGGGAGCCGACGACTACTTGGTTAAGCCGTTTTCTTTTGCCGAGTTGTTGGCTCGCGTGCGCACCATCCTTCGGCGTGGGCGCGGCAGCGGACTTGATAGCAACGTCCTGCGTGTGGATGATCTGGAATTGGATTTGCTGCGCCGTCGTGTTTCACGGGGTGGGCGCCGCATTGACTTGACCGCCAAGGAGTTCGGCTTGCTGGAGCTCTTGATGCGTCGACAAGGTGAAGTCTTGCCACGCTCGTTGATTGCATCTCAGGTGTGGGACATGAACTTCGACTCCGACACTAACGTCATCGAAGTGGCCGTGCGCCGATTGCGACTGAAGGTTGACGATGGGCAATCGATCAAACTGATCCAGACCGTGCGCGGCATGGGCTACGTGCTGGAAGTGCCGCAGGAGCCCTGAATGTTGCGCCGCTTATCGTTGCCCCGTTTATCGCTGACCAGCCGCCTGAGTTTCTTCTTCACCTTGGTCGCAGCCTGTGTCTTGCTGGGCCTAAGCGGCCTGTTCATGACGGCGGCAGACCGCCATTTCAGCGATCTGGACCGAAGCACATTGCAGGACAAGCAGCATTTGATCGATGACATCCTGACCAGTGCCAATTCTGCCGAAGACCTGCGTTGGCGGCTCTCAGAATCACTCAATCATCATCATGGCCTGTTCGTGCAAGTCACCACGCAGACAGGGCAGAAGCTGTTTGAAACCGATGGATTCCCGGCAACCAATCGCTGGTTGCTCCTCGAGCACGAAACGCTTTTGCATGCATTGAAGGGTGGGCGACACGGGCAGAGGCAATACCGTGTTCAGCAGTTTCATGCCAACGCGCACTACGCGCCCGAGGCCCCTCTTGTGATCATCTTGGCCACGGATACGGCCCACCACCAGCATTTTCTGGATGAACTGCTGCGCACACTTGGGGTATACACAGCAGCAGCCATTTTGGTCAGCGGCCTGCTCGGCTGGACAGCAGTCTATTTGGGTCTTTCCCCCCTGCGGGCCATCAAAGCGCATGCAGCCGCCGTGACTGCTCAACGCTTGCAAGCATGCATGCCAGTTCAGGCCGTGCCCGTAGAGATGGCCGATCTGGCACAAACCCTCAACCAAATGCTGGAGCGGCTTCAAGAGGACTTTCGACGTTTATCGGATTTTTCCTCCGATCTGGCTCATGAGCTGCGTACCCCAATTAGCAACCTGCTCACCCAGATCCAGGTGACCCTGGCTGCTCGGCGTGATAACGCCAACTACCGCGACATCCTCGCCTCCAATGCCGAGGAATTACAACGTCTAGCCCGCATGGTGGCTGATATGCTGTACTTGGCGAAAACTGAGCGTAGTGCCAACTTGCCTCACAAAGAAAAGTTCTTTGCAGCTCTCGAAGTTTTAGCTTTATGTGAGTTTTACGAAGCGGTAGCAGAGGAAAAGAAAATCTCGATGGCGACTAGTGGCGATGGCGAAATTCTCGGGGATAGATTAATGTTTCGCCGCGCCGTAAGCAATTTACTCTCTAACGCATTAAGGCACACGCCAGAGGGCGGGGTGGTGGAAATTGTCATTGTCGCCAATGAATTGACTACAGAGGTCAGGGTTGAAAACACCGGCCCAGAGATCGATCCTCGAGTGCTTCCTCGGCTGTTTGATCGCTTCTTTCGGGCTGATCCCTCACGCTCTCACCCAGACTCTGATGGTGCGGGACTGGGGCTGTCAATCACTAAGGCTATCGCAGAAATCCATGGTGGCACAGCGTCAGTAACATCTGATCATGGCAAAACACGATTTTTTCTGCGATTTCCACATAAAAATAATGAAGTTGGTTGAATCCATTCGCACTTAGTTAACCGGAGGGGCGTATGCCTATTGGACTTCCAAACGCAAAAGCAATATCAGAAGACAAGTCAATCGCTTTTTTCAATTGATACGGACATTATTCAAGGCTTGGGTTTCAAGTTTTTGAGGATGCGTTGTGAGTATTGCGAGACGTCCGCGACCAACATCACACAGCTACCTTCTCCGGTGGGGCCATCGGCGGCGGGAAGAAGCGCTAGATGGGGATACAATCAGCTCCAAGCAAGCGCCACTAAGCTGGCGCAAGCTGTCGACACACGCACTGGACGGGAATTTTCCTAACCAGTGAGGTGGTTGGAGTAAATCCTTGGATGCGCCCCGTATCGCTCATTGGGGTGAGTTTTCAGGACGGCACGCCTCACTCCTACGGGATGAGCGTTTTGCGTAGTGCTATACTCCACCACCATATGCGGGGAACAGACTAGTTCTGTTCCCCTTTTCTTTTCTTGCTGCGCCCCAGTGCTGGTGCGGTTTCTGGCAACGGCGCGACGGACGCGCACATGCGGGTTGGGTTAATGGTTGAAGTCTGTCTTGCACGATTCACATTTCATTCAGGTGCTCACTGATTCGCTCAAGTAGCCGCTCAAATTCCGGCTGCCCCTGATAGTAAAGCGCAGAAGACTTCCTGTATTCCCGA
>SXGT01795379.1_pt1 | contig 11623 bp, 13 predicted proteins | sample 3176221 | NCBI WGS metagenome assembly SXGT01 (sample SAMN11356862, study PRJNA531348) | freshwater metagenome | isolation source: freshwater sample F1-120 | place: China: Fuxian Lake, Yuxi | collected 2017-12-25
CCCAAGCTGTGCCACGTGCTCGGCGGCACGGTCCACCGGCCGCACGCGCAGACCCACGCCATCTTGCTGCCGCACGCCGTGCACTACCCCGCCGCCGCCGCGCCGCAGGCGATGCAGCGCGTGGCGCGCGCGCTCGGCGCCGGCGACGCCGCGGGCGGGCTCCACGACCTCGGGACGCGCCTCGGCATCCCCATGCGCCTCGCCGACATCGGCATGCCGGAGGACGGCATCGAGCGCGCGGCGCGGATCGCGGTCGAGGCGCCGTACCCGAATCCACGCCCGGTGGAGTACGCTCCGGTGCTCGCGCTGCTCAGGAATGCCTGGGCCGGCCGGCGGCCGGGCCAGGCGTAGGCGCGCCGGTGACCATCGCCATCCCGGCGTGGACCGCCGTGCGCGAATCCGTGTGGGCCTATCCGGCGCTCGAGATCGCGCACTTCCTCGGCGTCGCCATCCTGCTGGGCAACCTGCTGCTCGTCGAGCTGCGGGTGCTCGGCCTCGGCCGCTCGATCGACGCCGCGGCGCTCGCGCGCTTCGCGCTGCCCGTGGCCCTGGCGGGGTTCGGCCTGGCGGCCGCCTCGGGCCTGGTCATGTTTGCCAGCCAGCCGGGGGAACTGCTGTCGAACCTCGCGTTCCAAGCGAAGATGGGGCTGCTGATGCTCGCGGGGACGAATGCCGCGCTGTTCCACGCGCGCGGGTCGCTGGCGCGGGGCGACGGCATCGCCAGGGCGCAGGCGTGGGCATCCGCCGCGCTATGGATCTGCGTACTGGCCGCGGGGCGCCTCATCGCCTATGTCTGTCCATCCTTCAAGGAGTCCGCAAACCCATGCTGAATCGCAGGCAGTTCCTGGCGGCTGCGGCCGCCACCCTCGCTGTGCCTTCCGTGCGCGCGCACCACGGCTGGAGTTCCTTCGACCTCGCGCGCCCGCTCTACCTCCGGGGCACGGTCGCCAAGGTGATGTGGGTGAACCCGCACGCCGAGTTCGACCTCGCCGTGGCTCCCGACCTCGCTTTGCCCGCGGACCTGCCGGGCCGGCAGGTGCCGGCGCAGAGCGCGCCGGTGGATGGCAAGGACCTGCTGGCGAAGGCGGCGTTGCCGACGCGCAAGGACCGCGTCTGGCGGATCGAACTCGCGCCGCTGTCGCGCATGGAAGCATGGAAGGTGGAGCGCCTGCAGACCGGGGAGACCGTGGAACTGGTCGGCTTCGGCTTCCCTGACGCGAAACCCGGCGCGATCCTGCGCGTCGAATACCTGTTCCGTGCCGGCAAGGCCTACGCTCTGCGTTCCTCGCCGGCGTAGGCTCGGCGCAAGCGCGGCCTCAGCGGCGCAGCAGCAGCGCGTACAGCTTCCCGCCCGCGCGTCCGGTCGCCGGCCAGCCCGCCTTCGCCTCGACGTCCTTGATCGCAGCCTGCGAGCGCGGACCGATCGCGCCGTCCGGCGCGCCGATGTCATAGCCGAGCGCGATCAGCGCCGCCTGCACCCCGCGGCGCTCGGCGCGCGACAGCCCGCGGTCCTGCGTCGGCCAGGCGACGCTGAAGGGCGCGCCGCCGCGCAACCGGTCGGACAGGTGCGCGATCACCAACGCGTACGATTCCGCGGCGTTGTACGAGAAGATGGCGTCGAAGTTGCGGAAGACAAGGAACACCGGGCCGCTGGCGCCCGCGGGCATCAGCAGCGCCGCGGAACCGGACTCGGGCAACGCTCCGCCGTCCGCGCGCCGGATGCCCGCGGCGCGCCACGCCGCCATCGCCTGGCGGTTGCGGCGCCCGGAGACGCCGGCATAACCGGCGGGCACGCGCACTTCGTATCCCCACGGCGCACCGGAGATCCAGCCCGCGCGAGAGAGGTAGTTCGCCGTCGAGCCGATGACGTCCGGCACCGAGCCGACGATGTCGCGCCTGCCATCGCCGTCGAAGTCGACCGCCAGGCGCAGGAACGTCGACGGCATGAACTGCGTGTGCCCGAACGCGCCCGCCCACGAGCCGACGAGCGACGCCGGGTCGATGTCCCCCGCCTGCACGATGCGCAGCGTGGAGATGAACTCGGTGCGGAAGTACGCCTGCCGCCGGCCCGCGCAGGACAGCGTCGCGAGCGACCGTACCAGCTGCCGCTTGCCGGTGAGCCGCCCGTAGTCGGATTCCACGCCCCAGATCGCGACGATCGTGTGGCGGTCGACGCCGTACTGCGCTTCGGCCTTCGCCAGCACGGCGTCCTGTTCCGCGAGCCGCGCGCGGCCATCGGCGATGCGCTCGTCGTCGACGAGGGCGGCGAGGTAGTCCCAGATCGGCGTCTTGAACTCCGGCTGGTTTTCCGCCGCCTCGAGCACCGTTTGGTCGGGTTCGAGCGCCGCGGTGACGCTGTCGAACGTCTGCGCGCGGATGCCCTGCGCGATCGCCGCGGCGCGCAGCCCGGGAAGGCAGGCACGGAAATCAGCGGTCTCCGGCGCCGCAGCGGCGGCGGTCGCGGTGGACAGGAGGAGGGCGAGCGTGCGGCGCATGGTTCAGTGTCCTTCGAGGAGGCCGAGCAGCGCCCGGTCGAACGCCGCGGCCTGTTCGTACTGGACCCAGTGCCCCGAGTCCTCGACGACGTGCAGCCGCGCGCCGGGGTGCGCGCCGCGCAACAGCGCGCCGATCTCGTCGAAGCGGCCGCGCGCGGTAATGTCGTGGCGTCCCCAGATGCCGTGCACCGGGATGCCGAGCGACGGCAGCAGCGGCAGCAGCGGATCGGCCTTCGACGAGCGGGCGCTATTGATGCGCGTGCGCAGCAGGTCCCGCGTGTACAACGACAGGGCCAGCGCGTCGATGCGCGCCGGCGTGGAGAACATAAGCGCGCCGAGGTTGTGCCGGTGCGCCGCCTCTCGCTCGGCGCCCTCGGGCAGGTGCCGCCACGAACGCAGGATGCTGGCCTGGCCCTTGCGCAGGCCGAGTCCGCCGGCGCCGACCAGCACCAGCGAGCGCACGCGTCCGGGGCGCCGCGCGGCGATGCAGCCCGCGACGATGCCGCCGAACGAAAAACCGACGAGGTCGAACACGCCTTGCGGCAGGACGTGCTCGAGTCCCGGCAGCAGCGCCGCGGCGACCGCCTCGTGGTCGCGCGGCGGCGGTGGCAGCGCGGATTCGCCGAGGCCCGGCAGGTCCGGAATCCAGGTCGTGCGCCCTGCGGACAGCGCGTCGATGTTGCGGATCCAGTGCGTCCAGCTCCCCGCGCCGCCGTGCAGCAGCACGAGCGGCGCCGCGCCGGCGCGGCCCTCGCCCCAGCGCCGCCATGCCACGCCGCCGAACTCGACGCGCGCGGCGCGGCCGTCGATCGCGTCGCGCATCAGGTCTTCGATGGCGCGAACTCCAGGTCCTGCAGCGCGCGCCACATCAGCTTGCCCGACGAGGTGCGCGGCAGCCCGGCCGAGAATTCGAGCTTGCGCGGCGCCTTGTAGGCGGCCATCTCCGTGCGCGCCCATTCGAGGATCTCGTCCGCGGTCGCGGTCGCGCCGGGCTTCAGCACCACCACCGCCTTGACGGTCTCGCCGCGCCGCTCGTCGGGCGAGGCGATGATGCAGCACTCGTGGATCGCGGGATGGCGGTACATCACGCCCTCGACTTCCGCCGGCCACACCTTGAAGCCCGCCGCGTTGATCATCCGCTTCAGGCGGTCGGCGATGAAGAAGTAGCCGTCCTCGTCCATGCGGCCGAGGTCGCCGGTGCGGAAGAACGGCTTGCCCTCGACCTCGCACCACGAATCGCGGAACGCGTCCTCCTGCTGCCAGTAGCCCTTCAGCAGCTGCGGCCCGCGCACCACGATCTCGCCCGCTTCGCCCGGCGGCAGGATGGCGAGGGTCTCCGGGTCGATGACGTGCGACTCGGTGTCGAACACCGGGATGCCGAGGCACTGCTGCTTCGTGCGCTGCGCCGGGTTGGAATGCGTCTGCGAGATGGTCTCGGTCATCCCGTAGCCTTCCATGTAGCGGATGCCGCAGGTGTCGAAGAACTTCTGCGCGATCGCCTCCGGCATCGAGCTGCCGCCGCCGAAGATGCAGCGCAGCGACGACACATCGTGCTTCAGCGCCTGCGGGTGCGACAGGATGTCGACCACCATCGTCGGCACGTTGGCCCAGTGCGTGCAGCGGTGGCGTTCCACCAGCCGCGCGGCGACGTGCGGGTCCCAGCGCGGCAGCGGCACCATCGCACCGCCGGCATGCAGCGTGGCGAACAGGCTGTGCACCAGGCCGGTGACGTGGAACATCGGCGCGGTGGAGAGGGCCACCGCATCCGCGCCGATGCCTTCCCAGGCCACCGCGCCGTGCACGTTGTGCATCACAGTGGCGTGAGTGTGCATGCAGCCCTTGGGCTTGCCGGTGCTGCCCGAGGTGTAGAGCAGCATGCAGAGGTCGTCCGGCGACGCGGTAGAGGGTTCGGCGCGGCGGCCCGCGGCCAGCGCATCGGCCCACGACACGACGCCCCCGGCGTCGATCCGGGCGGCGGGCGCGGCGACCGACTCGGGTGGAGCAAGGTCCGTGGCGGGGTCGATGCAGTCCGAATACGCCGCGACGACGACACGCAGCAGCCGCGAGCGCCCGAGCAGCGGCGCGAACTGCGGCCAGGTCTCCTGGCCGACGATGGCGACGCGCGTCTCGGCGTCCTCGATATAGTGCCCGAGCTCCGCGCCGACGTTCATCGGGCTCACCGGCACCAGCACCGCGCCGGCGCGCAGCACGGCGCAGGCGGCGATGACGAACTGCGGGGAGTTCTGCAGGTCGACGAGGACGCGGTCGCCGGGGCGCACGCGGCAGGCGTGCTGCAGGTGCCCGGCGAGGCGCTCCACTGCCTCCGCCGCCTCGCCATAGGACAGCGTGCGGCCGAAGAAATGCGCCAGCGGCTTGCCGGGATGGCGCGACGCCGCGTCGGCGAGCAGCGCGTGCAGCGTCGTCCGCGGCGCGGGCAGGCTGTGCGGCAGGCCCGGTGGCCAGTGGGCGAAGTGGCGGGGTGCCATCGCCGCGCAGTATAGTGGGCGCGACAGGGGGCAGACGCGATGATCGCCGTGATTTTTGAGTTCACCCCGGCCGATGGCCGCAAGGATGAGTACTTCGACCTCGTCGCCCGGCTGAAGCCCGAGCTCGAGAAGGCCGAGGGGTTCCTTTCCATCGAGCGCTTCGAGAGCCTCACCACGCCGGGCCGGTTCGTCTCGCTGCAATTCTGGCGCGACGAGGAGAGCGTGCGCAAGTGGCGCAACGTGCAGCTGCACCGGAAGGCGCAGGCGAAGGGCAGGGAGGGCATCTTCAGCGATTACCGGCTGCGCATCGCCGGCGTGATCCGCGACTACACGCTCACCGATCGCGCGCAGGCGCCGTCGGACAGCCTCGCGGCGCATGGCTGAGCACACTTTCCTGCTCGCCGAGGGCGTCTGGCGCGCCGAGGGGGAGCACGTGGACGCCCTCGGCAAGCGTACGCCGGTCGAGGGGGAGGCCGAGATCCGGCACTACCCGGACAAGTGGATCTCCGCTTCCGTGATGCGCGCCGTGGCGCCCAAGCCGCTGGAATCGCGCAGCGTCTACGAGATCCACCCGTTCGCCGCCGGCAACCTCTCCACGCCGTGGACCTCGCAGAGCGCGACCATCGGGTCGGTAGGCGGCCGCTTCCTGCTGCTCGGGGACACCATCCTGTCGACATGGGAGTCCGCCACCGGGCGCTTCCGCGGCAGCGAGGCGATGGCGATGCGGGGCCCGCGGCACTACAGCGCGCGCGGCGCGCTGTACGACGGCGGCAGGCTGCTGTCGGCGTGGATCGTCGAGCTGACGCAGGCGGAAGGCTAGCCGGCGGCCCGCTGGCCTCAGGTCGGCTCGACGCCCTGGATCAGCGACTGCACGAAGGTGCGCACGGCCCGCGCGCTGTCGTTGTCCAGTGAGGCGAGCTCGACGCCGCAGACGAAGCTCCGGTTCGTGCGCGCCACCTTCACCACCTTGCCGTAGGCGTCCGCCACCGGTTCGCCCACCGGCGCGAGGCTGATCTCCAGGCGCATGTCGGTGAGCTGCGCGCAGGGGCGTTCCAGCTCGGCGAGGATGCCGTAGTAGCCGATGTCCAGCACCGTCCCGCGCAGCACCTGCGGCGAGAGGACGTCGCCTTCGATCAGCCGGTAGGAGAACGGCATCGCGACCTTCACCCGGGGGCTCTTGCGGAACTCGCGCCGCGGCACCACCTTGTCGTGCGACGGGATGCCGTAGATCTCGCGCACCTGGATCGGGTCGCGCTTGCCCTTGATGTGCACCGTCTGCGGCTCGCTCGCCGCGACGAAGCCGCCGCAGCGCTCGTAGGTTCCCTGGCTGGCGAGCACCTGGCCGCGCAGGCTGTAGGACTCGATCCGCGAGGCGAGGTTGACGTCGTCGCCGATGACGGTGAACGCGGTGTAGAAGTCCGAGCCCATGGTGCCCGACAGCACCGGGCCGGTGTTGATGCCCACGCCGAGGTACAGCTCGGGCATGCCGAGGCTCTGGTAGTGCTGGTTGAGTTCGTCCATCGCCAGCTGCAGGTCGACGCCGCAGTGCAGCGCGCGGCGCACGGGGTCCTCGCCGCCGCCCTGGCCGGAGAACAGCACCATGATGGCGTCGCCCATGAACTTGTCGATCGTGCCGTGGTGGCGGAACACCACCTCGCTCATGGTGATGAGGCAGCGGTTCACCAGCTTGAGCACGGCGTCGGCGGGGTGGGTGGCGGCGATCGCGGTGAAGCCGCGCAGGTCGGCGAACAGGATGGTGACGTCGCCGGAGGTGAATCCCTCCTTGCCCGCGAGGTTGCCGCTCGCCACGTTGCGCAGCAGCTTGCCCAGCGCGACCTCGGCCTGCGCGCCAAGGCGATGCCCGGTCTCGGATTCCACCAGCGCCTGCACGCGCTGCATCGTCTCGTGGAGTTCCCCGTCGTTCATGCTGTGCCGCCTCGCCGGTCCGTCAGTTCGCCGCGGACGGGTCGAACACGCCCTTGCCCTCGGTCTGCCGGTCGAAGAGCTGGTAGGCCTCCTCGGCCTGCGGCAGTTTCCAGCGGTGCGTGAACAGGCTGTCGATGTCGATGCCGCGGTCGGCGATGAATTGCGCGCACGCCGCCTGGCCGACCGTCGAGAAGGTCCACGAGCCGATCAGCGTCACCTGACGGCGCAGCAGGTCGGGGCTGACGTCCAGCGTCACGCTGTCGCCCTCGCCAACGTAGCAGGCCTTGCCCCAGGTGCGCACGCAGCGCACCGCCTGCGCGCGCGCGGAAGGCGCCGACGAACTGTCGAGCGACAGGTCGGCGCCGCGACCATGGGTCAGCTCGCGGATCGCCTGCACGACATCGCCGGCCTCCGAAGGATTGATGCAGGCATCGGCGCCGAAGGCCTTGGCGCGCGCGAGCCGCTCGTTGCTCACGTCGAGCGCGATCACCCGCGCGCCCATCGCGGCGGCGAGTTGCGTGGCGGACAGGCCGACCGGGCCCTGGCCGAACACGGCGATGGTGTGGTTGCCCTGCAGCCCCAATCGCTGCAGCGCGCCCCAGGCGGTGCCGGTGCCGCAGGAGATCGCGGCGCCGGCCTCGAACGACAGCGCCTCGGGCAGCGGCACCAGGGTGCGCGCCGGGCACTTCATGTAGCGCGCGTGGGCCCCGTGGCCGGTGACCCCGTAGACCTCGGCGACGCCGTCCACGCAGAGCTGCATCCAGCCGGTCGAGCACTGTTCGCAGACGCCGCAGCCGCGGTAGTGGTGCTGCATCGCGCGCATGCCGACGTGCGCCTGGTTCGCGGGGACGCCGGGCCCGACCGCGACCACCACGCCGCAGGGTTCGTGCCCCGCGATGTTCGGCTCGGCGGATTTCGTGAAGCCCAGCGATGCGGCGCCGCCGCTCGCGCGGTAGAACTTGAGGTCGCTGCCGCACATGCCCGAGGCCTTGATCTCGAGCACCACCTCGCCCGGGCCGGGCGTGGGATCGGGAAACTCGCGCAGTTCCAGCTTGCGGTTGCCGAGGAAGACGAGGCCTTTCATTGCGGTGTACTCCCCTGGTCAGGACGGAACGGGTATCCAAGCGGTTTGTGCCAGCGCGCCGCTAACCACTAGCGCAAGCAGGTCACGTTCATGCACGGCCAAACGATTGTCTCCCGTTCCCAATGGCGAGGCAACGTGATCGATGCCACGCCCTGCGCGGCGGCGTTTCTCAGCGAGATCAACGAGCAGGGCCGCGATTGCGGCTCGCCGCGATCAGGCGACGGCGGGCAGGGTGCAGCGCGAGCACGAGCAGGGCCGCGATTGCGTTCAGCAACGCGGCGACGGCGAATGCGGTGATCCAGGTGCCGTTCGCCTCGGCGAGAAGACTCGCGATCGGGACGAACCAGGCGGCGACGCCCTTCGCCGTTGCGAGGATGCCCCAGTTCGCGCCGGCGAAACGGTCGCCGTAGGTATCGGCGCAGATCGCCGGAAAGAGCGAGAAGATCTGGCCCCAGGCGAAGAACACGAGCCCAGTGAAGAGCACGAAGGCGACAGCATCGTGCCCCTGCAGCACGAGACCGAGTAGCGCACTCGCCTCGATCGCGAACGCAGCGAACATCGCGCGCTCGCGGCCGATCCGGTCCGACAGCCAGCCGAACAGCGGCCGGGACAGGGCGTTCATCAGCAAGCCGAACACCAGCGCGGCGCGAATTGCCGGGAGCGACACACCCAGCACCGCGATCGGCGTCTGCGCGACTCCGTAGGCGGTGGCAAGCGGCGCGAGCTGCGCCGCCGTCATCAGGCCGCCCGCGGCAACCATCACGAACATCGCATACATCAGCCAGAAGGGCGTGGTCTTCACCATCATCCGGGGCGGCAGGTGGCCGTCGCGTTGCGGCAGCCGCACCGGCGGCAGCGCGTCTGCTTCGGCGGCAGTCGGCGCCCGCAGGAAGATCGCGGCGACGAGGACCACGACGCCCTGGCCAAGGCCAAACCACAGATACGCCGCCTGGTAGCCACTCGCCTGGATCGTGCTGGCAAGTGGCAGCGTGATCAGCGCGCCGCCGCCCGCGAATCCGGCCGCCGTGAGGCCGGCGGCGAATCCGCGCCGGTCCGGAAACCAGCGCAGCGCGTTGCCGTTGATCGCCGCGAAGATCAATCCCGTGCCGATCCCCGACAGCACGGCGGCGAGGTAGAAGGTCGACAGCCGGTCGGCGACGGCGTTGATCGCCCACGCGAGCGCGATCAGCGGGCCCGCCATCGCGGCCAGCCACGGGCCGAACCGGTCCACGAAGCGTCCGCCCACCGGCGTGCCGATGAAGGTCTCGACCGTGATGGCGATGGTGAAGGTCCACTGGATTGCCGCGAGGCTCCAGCCGTGCGTGCGGTGGATCGGGTCGATGAACAAGGTCCAGCCGTACTGCAGGTTGGCGATCGCCACCGCGCACACGATGCCGAGCGCGAGCTGCGTCCATCGCCGCTGCGGATTCATGGGGCGATAGCTTAGACTACGGTGGCTTCCGGGGAGAACGCATGGCGAACTACATTCCAAGCCCGCGCGACTGGGTGCGCGAGCAGGTCGAACTCTACGAATCGAGCGACGGCACGCGCGGTACGACGCTGCGCGACACGGGCATGCCGGTGATCATCGTCACGCACCGCGGCAACCGCACGGGCGCCGTGCGCAAGACGCCGCTGATGCGCGTTCGCGACGGCAACGCCTATGTGCTGATCGCATCGCAAGGCGGCGCGCCGAGTGATCCGGCGTGGGTGCACAACCTGCGCGCCAACCCCGACGTCGAACTGCGCGACCTCGCGGTGGTCACGCCGATGCGCGCGCGGGAGGTGAAGGACCCGGCAGAGCGCGCGCGCCTGTGGCAGCTCGCGGCCGCCGCGTTCCCGCCGTACGACGACTACCAAAAGAAGACCTCACGCACGATTCCCGTGTTCGTCGCGGAGCCGCGTTAGCTGCCGTCGCGGGAGTTCCCATGAAGGCACGCAGCTCCCAAGGGCAGCGCACCTTGCCCGGCGAGTATTTCCACAGCGCGGAAATCTGGCGGCTGGAGACGGAGCGGATCTTCGGCCGCGGCTGGCTGCTTGCCGGGCATGTTTCGGAGTTGCCGGAGAACGGCGATTGCCTTCTGCACGAGGCCGCGGGCGACAGCGCGATCGTGCTGCGCGATGGCGCGGGCAAACTGCGCGCGCACCGGAATTTCTGCCGGCATCGGGGCAGCCGGCTGTGCAACGAGAGCCAGGGCAGACTGGGGGCGGCGTTGCAGTGCCCCTATCACGCCTGGACCTACGCGCTGGATGGCGCGCTCAAGGGCGCGCCGCACATGCAGGAGGTCGCCGGGTTCGACAAGGCAGCCTGGGGCCTCAAGCCCGCAGCGCTGGAGCAGTGGCGCGGATTTCTGTTCGTCAATTTCGCGCTCGAGCCGTGTCCTTTCAACGAGGCGCTGCCGGGGCTGGCGGGAAGATTCGAGCGCTGGCCGCTGCCCGAGCTCAGGTCCGCGCACCGGGAGGTGTACGAGGTCGCGGCCAATTGGAAGCTGCTGTTTCACAACACCAGCGAGTGCTACCACTGCCCGACCGTGCATCCGCAGCTCAACCGGCTCACGCCTTACCGCAACGCGGAGAACGATCTTGAAGACGGTTCGGTGCTGGGAGGGCCGATGCGGATGTCGAATCCGGATGGAAGCATGACGATGCATGGTGGGCGTTGCGCGCCGCCGTTTGCCGGCATCGCCGCCGAGGAGCGCGGGCAGGTTCACTACTACACGCTGTTTCCGTCGGCCTTCCTCGCCCTGCATCCCGACTACGTGCTGCTCCACCGCATACGGGCTCTTGCCGTCGACCGGACGCAGGTGGTCTGCGACTGGTACTTCCATCCGGAGGCCGTGGCGGCGCCGGGATTCGATCCCTGGCCCGCAGTCGAATTCTGGGATCTCACCAACAGGCAGGACTGGGAGTTGTGCGTCAATGCGGCTCGCGGCATGCGTTCGAGCGGCTGGGAGCCCGGCCCCTACAGCGAGCTCGAGAGCCAGCTCGCGGCATTTGACCGCCACTATTTGCGCGTTCTCCATGCGGAGTGAGAGCTTCAGGCGCCGGCCGCTTGGGTAGAATCTCCGCCATGCGAATCGGAGTCTTCGGTGCGACGGGCCAGGTCGGCGGCGTGATGTGCCGCCTGGTGGCGGAACGCGGTCTGCGCGTGGATGAGATCCGCCTGTTCGCTTCGGCGCGCTCGGCGGGAACCTTGCTCGAGTTCGCCGGGCGCAAGCTGAAGGTCGAGGATTCGGCCACGGCCGACTTCGCGGGGCTCGATGTCGCGTTGTTTTCCAACGGCAAGGCCGCATCGCTGGTGCTCGCGCCCAGGGTCGCCGCGGCCTCCTCGACCTCGGCATCGAGATCCTCGAGCGCGGGCTGGAGCGTGCGGACCACGAAAGGGAGACCGATGAAGGTCAGCGCGAGGACGATGCCGAGAGGCGAGTAGACGGCCTGGATCCCGAGCGGCTCGAGGAATCGGCCGACCCAGCCCTCCGGCGAATAGAGCGTCACGAGCGCGATGCCCGACACCGCCGTCGGGAGCGCGAAGGGCAGATCGACGATCGCATCGACGAGGCGCCGTCCCGTGAACGAATACCGGACGAGCACCCACGCCACGACGAAGCCGAAGACCGCGTTGATGAGCGCGG